>Ga0157369_10001286_pt1 | contig 31196 bp, 25 predicted proteins | sample C25metaG_FD_113461 | JGI IMG/M metagenome (GOLD analysis project Ga0157369, IMG submission 113461) | Corn rhizosphere microbial communities from Kellogg Biological Station, Michigan, USA - C2-5 metaG | ecosystem: Host-associated > Plants > Roots > Rhizosphere > Soil | place: USA: Michigan... | reverse complement strand
GGACCCCGCGGACCACGCAAGAATCGGGGAGTGTCAGAGATGTCCTGATACATCCTTCGTCAGAGATGTCCTGATGCAGAATCGTCAGAGATGTCTTGATACATCACACCGCCGTTTCGTCGTTCGTGGGGACATTTGCCCACATTTTGCCCACACTTGTAAGCGAGCTGTTGACATCACCCGTGCCTGAGGCGCACCGAAGTGTCTGCGGTTGCTCGTAGCGTGTGAAGCGACGGAACCGGCTTGAAGGGTGACCAGTGGCGGCGGAATTGTGGACGAAGGCGCGGCAGCTCAGCAGAAGAATCGCTGACACGAGCGATATTTCGACGTGGGAGCGTGAACAGCACAGCGCGGCAGGATTGCCCCCTGTGGGAGCGGAATGTCGTATCGCACTTGATCGCGCTCGTCGGCGACGAAACGATCCGCTATCTCGATGCCCACGTGGTCCACGACGAGCCAAGGGCAACGTTCGTCGCATTCACAGATGCGCGGAGCATTCGCATTGCGGTCGACTTCACTAGTCAGGGCAACAAACGCAGCCACGAGATTACGAGCGATGTCTTGTCGCGATCGCTTGTGAAGTCGATTCGACTCAGGTCCATAGATCTCACACTTAGAACTTCCGGTTGCGCGCTCCTTTTGGCGCGCACAGAGCGCGCACACTCCAAGAGTGCCTACGTGCATCCGCTCTTCAGCCTTGGATCTCGCGCCTCGCTCTCGCCTGGGCTTCTGCCTCGATGCGTCGGTTGTGATTGCGCTCTGATTCGTCGTCTTGAGTCCTGTCCTGGTGGGACGTGGCTTCGGGCGTGCGTGGACTGGCCAAGCACACCAACCGCCCGTGCAGTTATCGGCGTCGAAGGAGGAAGCGCAGCGTTGCGATCAGCGTCAGCCCACCGAGGCCGACGATCACCCACGGTAGGTACGGTGCCAGTCCATGAGCGATGGAGGTGCCGATGCAGCGGCCGGAGTTGAAAGTGCCGGCGTCGATCTGACAGTCGACAGTGGATTGGGAGAGAAGCCAGATGCAGCAGCCAATCACGAAGGCCGTCAGGAACCACAGCTTCACGAGGTCACCAGCATCGCCACGACGTTTCCCCACAAGGCGAGGCTACGATCAGACGCCCTCGGATCGCAGCCGTAATAGAGGGCGCGGGACAGCAAGAACCCCGGACCAGCGCGCGCTGGACCGGGGCTATTAGAAACTCAGGCGATCACTTCGAAGCGATGATCTCGGCTAGTGCGTGGGCGGTCTTCAATACGCGTGCCGCGGTGTCGTGAATGACGGTCGTGTCTTCGTTCGCCCACCCGGCGATGTAGCTGATGCTGTACTCGCTGGTGTCGAAGCCGGTGAGGCCGGCGACGACGTACGCCACCGATTCGGCTTCGACTTCCATCCGGCCACGGTGCGCGCGATACTCGTCGACGTCGTCGATGTGGCGCAACTCGATGTGCGCGGCCTCGTGAATGAGCGTCTTCGCCGCCCGCTCGATGGCGAGGTTCTCAGCAAGCGTCACCCGGCGCGTATCGGGGTCGGTGTAGCCGCTGGCGCTGACGAGTGCCGCGCGATGGATGCTCCATCCGTGCGACTCGAGGTGGGTCGTCAGGGGGGCGATGATGCCGTGGTCGTCGTCGCCGATCAGTCGTCGGGTCGGGTCCTCCGGCAGCGGTTCGGCCCTTCGATCGGGTCGGTCTGGGCGATGTCGAACGCAGAGAGGTTGGGAAAGTATCGAATCACGCGCCGGCCGTCCCCGGCCGCCTCGTCGTGGGTGTCATCGTCTCGGTCTGCCTTCTTCTCGCGGTACCCGAAGATCTTGATCGACTTCTCGCCTTTCCGTACCTGGCGTCCTTTCGCCTGCCATTGCCGGAACCCGGCAACCATCGTCGCGTTCGGGTTCTGCGCGAGAATCAGTAGGAGGTTGTTGAGGCTGTAGTTGTGAAAGGAGCGGGCGAACTCCAGTGCATTTGCGACCGGGGTCTACCCTCGCCAGGAGGGTCGCGGCATCGGCCTGTTCAATCAACTCGACGCGTACGCACTGCAAGACACTGGCATCGACACCTACGAGGTCAACACCGCGCTCGGCTTCGGCGATGGCGAACGCGCCTACGGCTCCCACACGCTTCAGCTCCACGCGGCGTGAACGCATTGCGCGCCGCGGCCCTGTCGGGTCGCGGCGCGCTTCGCATCAGTCCCTAAGCCACTGCTGGTTGTCACCGCCGTTGCAGTACCAGGCATCGGTGGTGGCTCCGTTCGCGGTCGAGTTCTGCCAGACATCGAGACAGAGGCCGGTCGCAGCGTTGGTGATGTTGGTGTAGCCGCCGAGCGTGGGTGTGACGCTCCACTGCTGAATGGTGGCGGTGGCACACGATGTCTGTACCATGGTCGTACCCGCGGCTGTGTTTCCCCCTTGCGGTGCGAGACACTTTCCACTATTGGCGTTCACGATCTGATAACCGGACCCGCTCGGTGTCAGCTGCCACGACTGGTTCGTGCCGCCATTGCAGTTGCCTTGGTCGACTGCAGCCTGGTCGGCCGTGCTCGCGAACCAGACGTCCAGACACAGGGAGCTGTTCTTCGCCTCCAGCGCAAGGTTCGGCTTGGCCAGCGGCGCGTCCAATACAGGCCAACCGTTCGAGAAGGTCAACTTCCTGATGTCCAACGTTGCAGCACCGTTACCGTTGTTCGCGTCGTAGTAGTGATAGGCGAGGTAGGTATCGGATCCGTCCGTGTAGACGTCTCCTCCGCCCGCTGCGACACGTGGGTACGCTCCGCGGAGGGCAACGGTCTTGCTGCCGCTGAGGAGGTTTTGTCCCGTCGCATCGTAGTAGGGACCCGTCACCGACGTTGCTCGCCCGACCACAGTGTAGTAGGTGCTCTTCGTTGCCTGGCAGCAAGTGCCCGCTGACCCGAACAGGTAGTAGTACCCTCCGTTGTAGACGATCGAAGAGCCTTCCATTCCGGTTGCGAGCTTCCAGAGGTTGTTGTCTGTCGTGGAGAGGCCGCCCGTCGTCTCGTCGAGCACGTGCATGTAGATCCCTCCGCCGGTGAACGAGCCCCAGGTGATGTAGAGCCGGCCATCACCGCCGCGTACCACGTCCGGATCGATGGGGTAGTTCACGTTGGTCACCATCCCCTGATCGGTCCATGGCCCGGCCGGAGAGCTCGCGGTCGCCTGCCCCATCACGGCAGTCGCTGTGCCCCAGATCGAAGCAGCGTAGTACAGGTGATAGACGCCGCCAAAGTAGTTGATGTCGGGCGCCCAAATGTTCGGCGGGGTGCTTCCGAGTTGCTGTGTGATCCAGGCCGGCGTCGTGTTCCAGACTGGTCCGACCAACTGCCAACCGTTGGCCGGTGTCGAATCGCACGTCTTATAGGTGAGCGGAGCACCGCTCGGGTTGTTCGGATCGTTCTGGAATCCCGTCGAGAACGCGTAATAGCAGCCGTCCGCTGCTTTGATCATGCTCGGATCATGGATCGGCGAGTTCTGACCGGTGAGCGCGTGCGCCGGGGAATTGGGGGCGAGAATCGCCAGCGCGAGAGCGAGGATGGCCAACAGGGCAACGGGAGCAGACCGTGTCAATCTGGCTCGATGGGCGAAATGCATTCTGACTCCTTTGTCATTGATTGCTGAACTGAGAGATGGTTCGACCGACGCGATATCGGCGCGACTCCGTTACACGAAAGCGGTGACCTCCCTTCTCGATCCGACCGAGGTCGCGCTGTCAGCCCTTGACCGAGCCCGCGGCGAGTCCTTTCATCACGCGTTGATTCAGAAACAGATAGAGCACCAACGTGCCGAAGATGCTCACGCAGATGGCAGCGAACAACGGTCCGTACTGGATCGCCCCGTACTGCCCGGTGAAGTTGAGGAGCCCGACCTGAATGGTTCGCAAGTTCTCGCTGCTGGTGAAGGTGAGCGCGATGAGCAGGTCGTTCCAGAGGAAGAAGAACTGCACCAGACCGACGGTGAAGATGGCGTTACGCACGATCGGGACGCCGATCGACCAGAACTGGCGCAGTAGCGTCGCACCGTCGAGTGTGGCGGCCTCGAACAGCTCACGCGGCACGGCGCGGAAGTAGGTCGCAATCATGAACACTGTCAGCGGCAGGCCCGACGCCGTGTACGTAATGATGAGCGGCCAAAGCGTGCCGGTCAGCTGAAGATTGAAGTAGATGGAAAAGAGCGGGAGAAGCACCATCTGGCCCGGTACCATCACTCCGGCAAGGAACAGCAGCAGGATCGTTCCGCGACCCTTCCACACAAGGATCTCCAGCGCGAACGCAGCGGCAACGCCTAAGGCGAGGGTGAGGAAGAGTGCGGGAAAGACGGTCAGCACGCTGTTGAGAATGTACTGGCCGAGGTTGCCCGTGGTGAACGCGCTGATGTAGTTGGATACGTCCCACTTGCTGGGGAGAGTCCAGAAGGGGTCGTTCAGGAACTCGCTCTGCGTCTTGAACGAGCCGAGGAAGATCCAGACAAGCGGGTAGATCTCGATGACCAGCAGCAACACGATGACGATGTTCATCGGAAGGCGACGCAGGAACCGGGAAGCGGCTCGAACGGAATCCAGGCTGGTCCGCTTCATGCTCGCAGCGCGCTCGAATTCGTCAGTGACGGCGGTCATTGGTCAGCCCTTCGTCAGGTCGCGGCGGGAGCCACGGAAGATGAAGACGGTCACGATAAGGCAGAGGATGGTCAACATCAACGCGATCGTCGACCCGTATCCGTAGTCGCCATACGCGAACGCGGTCTGGAACATATAGAGCGTCAGCGGCGTCGTCGCGTTGCCGGGCCCTCCGTTGGTCAGCGCGACTACCGAGTCGAAAACCTTGAGTGTCCCGTTGATGCTGAAGATGATGCTCGAGAGCAGTACGGGGACGCTGAGCGGCAGAACGATCCGGCGTACCAGCGACCATCCGCCGGCACCGTCGAGCCGGGCCGACTCGATGAGCTCGTCGGGGATGTCGACCAGACCCGCGAACAGTAGGACCGCATAGAAGCCCATCGACCGCCAGATGTCCATGACGATGAGCACCCAGAAGGCGGAGTCGGCGTGGCCGAGGAAGTCAACGCCTTGGCCTCCGAACACGTGAACCAGCGCGTTGACCGGGCCCGGCTGTGGGGTTAGTTGGAACATCCGCTGGAACAGTAGCGAGACGGCCACCGTCGGAAGCACCACGGGGAAGAAGACGACCGTGCGCACGAGACCGGAAGCACGGCGCAGGAAGAAGATGTAGAGCAGCGCCAATAGGTACCCGATGACGACCTGACCGACGCTCACGATGACCGCATACCTCAATGTGAAAGCGATTGCGTTCCATGCGTTCGGATCCGTGAGGAACTGCTGGAAGTTCTTCAGCCCGGAGAAGGTGAAACCCTGAATGAGGCCACCGGAGAAGAAGGTGTACCCGAACGACCAGGCGATGGGGACGAGTGTGATCGCCGTATATACGAGCAGCGCCGGACCGACGAGGAGCACCGCAGTGCGCCGGCTTGCGAGCACAGAATTCATAGTGCGATTGCTTTCTTCTTGCGAGGGGTGCGGCGGCCCGAGCCGCCGCACCCCGTTGATGCGGCTACTGGCCGAGGGCGGTCTGCAGCTGCTGCATGAAGTCGGATCCGGAGAGGGACCCGTTACCGAGGGAGCCGCCGTCGCTCTGGCTGACGGTGGTCGCCTTGGCGTTGAAGAGCGCCTCGAACCACAGCACCGAGGACGTCGAGCTGTTGATCTGGTCCTGGACGACCTTGGTCAGCGGCGGGACATTGCCGGGCTGCTTCGTGATCTTGAAGCCGGTGACGACGCCGTACTTGTCGAGGGCGACATTGCCATAGTCCTGCGCGATGCACTTGAGCCAGGCAGCGGAACCGGAGCCGAACTTGCTCTTGCTCATCATGATCGGCTGACCCACGTTGGCGGGGGTCTGGTCGATACTTCCCTTGCCGCCGCTGACCGCGGGGAACGGCATGAAGCCGATGTTGTCCGCACCCACGGTGTTCTGCTTCGGGTCGTTGAAGTTGGCCAGCGCCCACGAACCCATGTAGTCCATTGCCGCCTTGCCGGTGAGGAACTGGTTGAGCCCTCCGTTGTAGTCCGTTGACGCGACCCCAGCGCCGAAGGCTCCCGCCTTGCCCAGCTTCGCGACCTCGTTCGCCGCCTTGACGTACTCCGGGTCGGTCAGCTTCGCTTTGCCCTGCGCCACCTTCTCGAGCGCATCCGGGCCGAGGCTGCGGAAGATGTACGCACCGACATAGCGGGTGATCGGCCAGCCGTCCTTGCCATCCCCGGCGAAGGGCTGGATCCCCTTGGCGAGAAGCGCGGCCGCGTCAGCGGTCAACTCGTCCCACGTCCCCGGCAGCGCGATTCCGTTATCGCTGAATATCTTCTTGTTGTACCAGATGCCTTCGATGTTGAGTTCATTGGGCAGCGCGTATGAGTCCGACTTTCCGTAGAGCTTCTGGATGGTGGACTGAGCGACGGGGAGAATCTGGTCCTGAAGGCCTTCCTTCTGCAGTTCGGCCGTGATGTCCACGAGCTTGTTGCCGCTGATGAATTGTTTCGCAAGGTCAGGAGTGCCCGGACCGACGAATATGTTCGGCAGAGCGTTCTGACCGGCGAGCAGCTGCAGCTTCTGGTCGTGCTGTGTCTGCGCGTCGGCGTCCTTCTTCAACGGTGCCGCCTTGTCTGCGGCCTGGCAGGTACTGCTACTTAGCGCCGCGAGCGTGTCGTTGGGCGTGGTGTTGTTCTGCAGCGCGAGCATGGTGAAGCTTCCGCCCGACGCGGCCGTGCTTCCACCTCCCGAACACGCGGTGAGCACCAGGGCGCTGGCGGTGATGACGGAGCCGATCACGGCGAGCCGCCGGAGCCGTCGATGTGCTGTGGTCACTTTTCCTCCTTGAAAAGGAATCGCGTCTGGCCGCGAACTCCAAACTTCGGGTTTTATCGTTTCAAACACTGCCCAACCCGGTACTGACAAATCTGTGTCGAATACGGGTGTACCGGTACAGTAGCATTGTACCGGTACAACCACAACACACCCGCTCGCCGATTTTCCGCCAGCGTCTCCCGCGCATACCTGAGGACCCAACCGCATGACTTCACGTATTGATCAGCTTCAGTTCGAGCGACGCGAGAGCGGGCTCGGCGTCGGTACCGCGACGCCGCGAATCAGCTGGCATGTCAACTCCCCCAATCCGTCCTGGAAGCAATCGGCCTACCAGGTCGAGGTCCGCCGCCAAGGCATCGCCCGACTCTTCTACGTGGAGGGTGCCGACTCGGTCCTTGTGCCGTGGCCGGATCATCCGCTTCAGAGTCGGGAGCGCGGCGAGGTCCGAGTCCGCGCCCACAGCCGGGTCGCTTCTGAGACGACCGACTGGAGCGCCTGGTCGGAAGTGGACGCTCTCCTAGCGGGCACCGCCTGGACCGCAGTGGCCGTCGGTCCCGGCGCCCCAGAAGGGGACCGAGACGGGCGGCCTGCTCTGCTACGCCATGAGTTCGATACCCCGGCGGTTACCCGTGCGCTCCTGCGCGTCACCGCTCAGGGGCTCTTCGAGGTTGAGATCAATGGGCAGCGCGTCGGCGATGATGCACTGGCTCCGGGCTGGACCGCCTACCAACACAGGATGCGAATCCTCACGTACGACGTGACCCATCTGGTCCGTGCGGGCGCGAACGCGATCGGAACGTGGCTCGCGGATGGATGGTTCCGTGGCCGGCTCGGCTTCAACGGCGGTCATCGCAATCTGTACGGAGACCGCACCTCCTTCTTCGCCGAACTCGAGCTCACCGATCAACAGGGTGACGTCAGTATTGTCGCAACCGACAGTTCGTGGAAGACGCACGCATCACCCATCCTGCGATCGGGCCTCTACGACGGCGAGCACTTCGACGCGGTCGCGCAGCTGAACGGTTGGTCTCGGGCCGGGTTCGACGACTCCGTCTGGGCTCCCGTCGAGGAGGTGCCGTTTGACACCGCGCTGCTCGTCAGCCCCGACGGGCCACCGGTGCGCTGCACTGAAGAGCTGCGACCGGCATCTGTGTCAGCACTTCCCGGCCAGCGCTACCTCATCGACTTCGGCCAGAACTTCGCCGGCCGCCTCCGCATTCGTGCAGGCCACTCCACGCCGGGCGAGCACATCGTCCTGCGCCATGCAGAAGTCCTGCAGGACGGCGAGCTCTATACTCGACCCTTGCGCGAGGCCGCGGCCACTGATGTCTACACCTCCGATGGAGGCCCGATCGATTGGGAGCCTCGCTTCACCCTCCATGGCTTCCGCTTCGCGGAGGTGTCCGGCTGGTCGGGCTCAATCCGTGATCTCGAGGTGATCGGGCGGGCGTATCACACCGATATGCGTCGCACCGGCGGATTCGAATGCTCTGATGCTCTGCTCAACCGGTTGCACGAGAACGTCGTCTGGAGCATGCGAAGCAACTTCGTCGACATCCCCACCGATTGTCCGCAGCGCGACGAGCGGCTCGGGTGGACAGGCGATATCCAGGTGTTCACCCCCACAGCTGCCGGACTCTACGATGTGTCCGGCTTCCTGGCCTCGTGGCTGAAGGACCTCGCCGCTGAGCAGTTGGCGGACGGCACCGTTCCTTGGTATGTGCCGGTCATCCCTGGCGGCTCGTATTGGACGCCGATCCGCCCGAGTGCCGTCTGGGGCGATGCTGCGGTGCTCATTCCCTGGACGCTGTTCCAGCATTACGCCGATCGCGGGCTCCTCTCCGACCAGTACGACAGTGCGCGAGCCTGGGTCGACCTCATAGCCAGGGAGGCAGGTGAGAGTTATCTCTGGCAATCCGGTCAGCAATTGGGCGATTGGCTGGACCCGACTGCTCCGCCGGAGGACCCGACGGATGCGAAGACGGACGCCTATCTCGTCGCCTCCGCCTATTTCGTCCACTCGGCACGAATCCTCAGCCACATCGCCGCCGAGCTGGACAAGCACGAGGATGCCGCGGAGTACAGTCGTCTCGCCAACGCTGCGCGGAGCGCTTTCCGGACCAAGTATGTGACAGCGAATGGGTCACTTACCAACCACGCGCAAGCCGCGTACGCCCTCGCTATCGCTTTCGACCTGTTCGAGGGCGCCGAGCTCCTAGAGGCTGGTAAGAACCTGCGCGACCTGGTCTCCCAGAACGACTATCGCATCGGGACAGGGTTCGCCGGAACCCCAGTGATCTGCAGCGCACTCAGTAAGGCAGGCCAGACGGACTCGGCATACCGGTTGCTGCTCGAACGTGGATGCCCATCCTGGCTGTACACGGTTCTGAGCGGCGGTACGACGATGTGGGAGCGCTGGGACAGTCAGCTCCCCGACGGCACAATCAACCCGGGTGAGATGACGTCTTTCAACCACTACGCGCTCGGTTCGGTTGCCGAGTGGCTGTACAGCACCGTGAGCGGGCTGATACCGACCGAACCCGCGTTCCGACGTTTCCGTGTTGCTCCACAACCGGGCGGTGGCCTGACCTGGGCGCATCGGGATTTGAGCACTCCCTACGGACTGGTCGAGACGTCGTGGCGGATCGAGGAGGAGACGTTCACGCTCGCCCTGACAGTACCGTCAGGCACCGAGGCCGAGGTCATCCTGCCCAGCGGCGCGTCGCTATCGGCGGGACCCGGCCGCCACGAATTCAGCGAGCCGGCTTTGGTATCCGCTCCCGCCGCTTGACGCACGACGGCGCTGGCCGTCGCGGAGCCGGCACACGTGAGAGTGCACCTGCACATTCCGCAAGTCTCTGCCGTGTACCTTGTGTCAGCGGAGAGCAACGAAGAATCGAGGACTACCGATCATGGTGACCATCCGAGACATCGCCAAGGTCGCCGGCGTCTCGCCGATGACCGTCTCCAACGTGCTCAACAGCAGCCCGCATGTTCGTGACTCCACTCGGGCGAAGGTTCTGAAGACGATCGAAGAGCTCGATTACCGGGTGAACCTAGCGGCCCGGAACCTCAGCCGGGGCAAGACGCACCTGATCGGATTGGCCGTTCCTGAAGTCGGCCGGCCATTCTACGGGCAGTTCGGCTCCGCAGTCATCGAACGCGGGCGCCAGCACGGGTTCCAAATCGTGATCGAACAGACCCAGCGGCCGAAAGAAGACGAACTCACCGCGCTCGCTCTGTCCCGACGCCGAATGTACGATGGCCTGATCCTCAGCGCCGTCGGACTAGGCAGATCCGATGAAGATCTGCTCCGTGTCGACTTCCCCGTCGTGATCCTCGGCGAACGGGTGTTCCACGACCCGGTGGACCACGTGTCAATGCCGAACGTCGACGGCGCTTTCGCCGCCGTGACCCACCTGATCGATCAAGGCTGCCGCCGGATCATGGCGATGCACGGCCCCACCACGATCGCATCAGGCGTCTCCGCGCTACGTCACGCCGGCTACCTGAAAGCGCTCGAGGCCGCGGGGCTCGAACCGGATCCATCCCTCACCGTCGTCATCGAAGACTTCACCCCTGATCACGGCGTAGCTGCCATCCACAGGGCCGTTGCCGACGGCGTGGCGTTCGACGGCTTGTTCTGCGTGACCGACTACGTCGCGATGGGCGCCATGCGTGGACTGGCAGACTGTGGCCTGAGAGTTCCTGATGATGTGAAGGTCATTGGTTTCGATAATGTCGACAGTCGCTTTCTCGTACCATCGTTGTCGAGTATCGACCCATCACACGAGGTCATGGCGACCACAGCGGTGGACCTCTTGGTCGCTCGCATCAACGGCGAAGAAAACGATCCTTCCGAGGTCGTGACTCCGTTCACCGTACTGAAACGCGAGTCGACCAGAATGTGAGCCCCGTCCTCCGCCCTGGGGAATCGCAGGGCGCGAGATTCGACACGAAGACGGGGAGAGATGCGGTCGGATCTCTCCCCGTCTTCAATTTCCCAAAACCGGCGGAGCATTCCGGCTGGGCCTAGGCCGTGTTGATAAACCCCGTGTTGAGCCAGTGGAGTGTTGCGGCCAGGCAGAGGGCGGCGTGGTGGTTGCGGGCGGTCTTGTCTGATCTCATTGCGAGGCCCCGCCATTGCTTGAGGCGATTGAAGCAGCGTTCGACGACGTTGCGTCCGCGGTAGCGTTCCCGCTGCTCGGGCCGAAGTCGATGGGGCTGCCGGGTTTCTTACGGCGGTGGGCGATCTGGTCGTCTCGCTCAGGGATAGTCACCGCGATCTGGTGCTGTCGCCGCCAGGCCCGGTTGGCCTTGGAGGGATAGCCCGGTCCCACCACGAATTGGCCGCCATCGTCGGCGTCTTCTGATAGTCCCCTCGTCCGTCGTCGAAGACGATCTCGCCGGGAGACTTGCGATCGCACACGTCCTTGAGCGGGGCAGTCAGGAACTGCGGAAATGGCACGCTACGCCGCTCGTGGGTCTTCGGTGTGCCCACAACGATTGACCCATTGACGTAGACGGCGTTCTGCACGACGGCTAGCCGACGCTTGCGGGTGTCGACGTCGCGAACGCGCAGCGCTGTCGCTTCGCCCCATCGCAGCCCCGTGTATGCGAGAGTGGCCACGATAGGAGCGTGCTCGCCGCACGCGATCAACAGTGCGGCGACCTGCTCGTTGGTCAAATAGACATGCTCTCGGGACTTTCGTCTGGGCAGCTTGACGCCCCGCGCCGGGTTCGACGGGATGAGGTGGTCTCGGACGGCGCTGTCGAGGATGCCGGCAAGGATGTCGTGGGAGCGGCGCACGATCGTCGGTGATTTCGGCTTCTTCGTTTCGTTTCCACTGCTGAGTTCGGTGATCCAGGCCTGCACCTCGGAGTGCCGGATGCTGCCGATCATCGCCTTCCCCCAGCGTGGTTCAACGTGAAGGCGCCACGCTGACTCGTAGACGTACGTCGACGACGGCTTCAGGTGCGAACGCGACCCCAGCCAGGCTTCGCCCAAGCGGTCGACCGTGGCGCGCGCGGCCGTGGGGTCGATGTACTCACCCGTCGCCTTCTTCATCTCGACCGAGGCGAGGAAGAGCTCGGCTTCCCGCTTGGTCCGGAAGCCTCGTTTTTCGGTCTGCGAATGATCAGGCTTGCGATATCGGACACGGTAGCGTTTGCCAGCCGCGGATTCGTATGCAGTGATACTGCCCATGTCGGTTAGCTCTCAGAGGCGACACCGGCAACGACGCCAGCCAATCCGCCGGACGTCAGGAGGCCAGCTACCCGGCGGGCCTCTGCCTCGATGCGGTCGATACGCCGCCGGATCTCAGCATTGCCTTCAACGAGGTCGGGATCTCCAGATGACGACTGCACGGCAAGAACGATGTGCAGCCGCTCCAACTCCCTGCGGAGGCTTCCCAGCTCTCGCAGGGTGGCGAGGATGGTTATATCTGTTCGCTCGGCCGCGAGGCGCGGCCTGTAGGAGCTCGCGGGGGTCGCGGACAGCCAGCAATCGAATTCGGCAGCGGTCATCCCATCGAAGTCCGCGCTGAGGTTCGGCAGATCGAGCGCCGAGTTCGGATTGCCAATCGGTGCAAGGAGATACGACGGCGGCACGTTGAGAGCTCGCGCGATGTTGAGCAGCTGGCTGACGCTGATGTCGGCCTTTCGCCCTGACTCGATGTTCTCGAGGATCGCCGCGGTGATGTTGCCCCCAGGGACCGCGTCCGCTAGGTCGCGGGTCGTGCGGTAGCCGCGCTCTCTACGCGCCAACTTGATCCGCGCGCCGACGTTTGCTTCAGATCGAAAATCCGCCATTTCGACAGATTAGCGCGTTTGTGCTTGTCAATCCAGCAGACTTGCGCTATCGTCGAATTCACAATTCAGTGGCACTCTAGTTGTCGAAACGGAGGAGATTGAGATGACAGGAGAATTCATTCGGCCCACCGATGTGGCCGAGCTGACCGGCCTTTCGGTCGCGGCTCTCGCGCAGCTGCGCTACAAGGGCAGGGGTCCTCGCTACTACAAGCCGACGCCGTCGAGGTCCACCTCTTGCTCAGTCAGCCAGACTGGCCGTGGGCGGGTGATTGCCTGTTCGATCGCGCGGTCTATCCCGGATGTCGGCAATATGCGCTATTCAAATGTGCAGAATTTCTCCTGGGTCCGGATGCTAGCGGCACGGCTTGGATCAAGACCCGGGACAAGAGGGACGTACCTGGCGAAATGCTTGAGCCTTCTCACCACGGTTGTAGCGCCGGGACCGCCCAAGGCTAGGATCTGTCCTCATGGATCGTGCGCAACGAGCTCCAGGCGCGGTCAGGCGATCCCGCCTTCCCCGGATCCCGGCATCGCTGGGGATTATGTTGTGCACACTCTTCGCGGTCTGTAGCGCTTTGCTCTCGCTGGTTGCGTACCCGCTTGCTGTTATGAGCATTGTCTTCGTTGGGCTGACTTGCGCATGGACGGTGTGGTCCGCCTTGCACAACCCGTCCAGCCCAGCGTCTCGAGAAGCCCAGCAGCTAGCTGAGCACCGGTCTCGGATTATCGCCGCCGTCAGCCACGAGATCCGAAACCCGCTGACGATGATTGCCGCGGCGGTTCGACTCATCCAGGACACCGATGACTCGCTCACCGGAAGCCAACGCAAATTCGTGACCGTAGTGCTCCAGCAGGCCGACCACGCCGTCTCGATTGCTGACGACCTCCTCGTGCAAGCCCGCATCGATGCGGGAAAATTTTCACTGAATCCCACCTTGACCGACCTCAACAAACTCGTCCGAGAGGTCGTCGACGCGACCAGGCCAATCGCGTCCCACCGGTCGCAGACGCTCTTTGTCGACACCCCTCAATACGTACCGCCCCTTCTGGTAGACCCGCGCGCGATCCGCCAGGCCCTTTCCAACCTGCTTATGAACGCCGTGCGCCACACCGCCGAAGGGCGCACGATAATCACTCGCGTCCGCGACAATGCCAATGCCGCTGTTCTGATGGTTCTCGACGATGGGGACGGTATGTCCAAGGATGACCGTCGGCGCTTATTTGAGCCGTTCGAGTCTGGCGATCTGCTTGGAGATGGCACTGGCCTCGGCCTGAGCATTACTAGACAGCTTGTCGAGGCGCATGGGGGGCGCATTCTCGTTGACACTCGATTGAACGAAGGAACCTCCATCATGTTGACCCTGCCTAGGCAGCCGTGAATTCACCGCGCAGACCGGTGGCTCTCATCGCCGAGGATGAACCACAGATGACGATGATCATCGAATACATCCTGGATCGCCGAGGGTTCGACTCGATCGTCGCGCGGACGGGAGCACAGGCTCTCGAGATGTTCCGCACCAGCGAGCCTGATGTGGTGCTTTTGGACATCACAATGCCTCGAATAGGCGGGCTGGAGGTGTGCCGAGAGATCCGCCGCGTCAGCCAGGTTCCCGTCTTGATGGTTACCGCGCACGGCGAAGCCGAAGACATCCTTGCCGGCTTCCAGGCAGGGGCAGACGACTATGTCACGAAGCCGTTCGATCCGCGGGTCTTGGGCACAAGGGTCGACAATGCGATGCGACGAGGAGCGATACTCCCGACACTGCGGGTCGATCTCGACGAACTATCCATTGATCTCCAGGGACGATCAGTGGAGGTATCCGGTGCGTCGGTGACCCTATCGATGGTCGAATGGCGTTTATTGATCCCGCTGGCCGAACGAGTCGACAACGTCGTGTCCTGGCGGTCACTGCTCCGGCGCGGTTGGGAGACCGAAGATTGGCTAGGCGGCCGCGAGCTGGTGAAGTCCACTGTTTACCGACTCCGGCACAAGCTCGGCCCCGCGGGAGCCAGACACATCGAGACCGTCCGCGGCGAGGGCTACCGACTGCGGTCGAACCCCGCCGAACAATACCGTCAGCCGACTTCGTAATGGCGCAGCGCACTCCTCACTCAGATCCGGTCGAATTCCAGAAAACCGGTCATCTTCAGTTGCGCAAACTCGTCAAGACCTACCCGAACTCATCCAGACCCGCGGTCGAGGACGTGTCGTTGACAATCGACCACGGACAGTTGGTAACAATTCTGGGACCTTCCGGATGTGGCAAAACGACAACCCTGCGCATGATTGCAGGCCTCGAGGAACCGACGGACGGCAAGGTCCTCCTCGACGGCAAAGAGATTACGCACCTCCAAGCGAGCAGACGGCCAATGGCGATCGTCTTCCAAAACTATGCATTGTTTCCTCATATGACCGTGTTCGAGAACATCGAGTATGGGCTGCGCAGCAGAAAGGGTCGTGGCGCGATTGCCAGGGACGCTGCCGCTGTCGCCACCGCGAGCATGAATCTCGCCGGATTCGAGGACCGAACTCCGGGGCAATTGTCGGGCGGTCAGCAGCAGCGAGTGGCTCTTGCCCGTGCGATGGTCTTGCGCCCCAGCGTGATGCTTCTGGATGAGCCACTCTCGAACCTCGACGCTAAGCTCCGTGAGCAGATGCGCCATGAGATCAAAGACCTCCAGCGCAAACTCGGCACAACGACCGTGTACGTGACGCACGATCAGGCTGAGGCGATGAGCCTCTCGGACGTCATCGTTGTCATGAATCACGGACGGATCGAACAGGTAGCCCAGCCCGCAGACGTCTATCTGCGGCCAGCTAACACGTTCGTGGCAGACTTCATCGGTCGAGCAAGCTTCGTTTCGGTGGAAGCGTCAGTACATGGATCCGGCATGCATACGACAGCACGAATCCGCCCGTTCAGCCAAGAACTGACCGTGGCGGCGCATCCAAGTCTTGCGGGTCATCGTCAGGGGGTCCTGATGCTTCGACCCGAAGCAGTGTTCGTAAGCGAGGCACCGTCGTCCGGAGACGGAATGGTGATCAGCTCCATGTACTTCGGCGGCGCTGCCGAGTATCGAGTAGACACAACACGTGGAGTGGTGCTCGTCTCCGTTCCGCGCCCGGACCCTGCGACCCTCCTTCCCGCCGGCACAGTGGTCAACATTTCAATCACCGCCTCTCTCGCATACTTGCTCCCGGGCTGAGACGGGCCCTCTGCCAATCTGCCATGCGCGACCGCATCGGCTCGGTGACAAGTCTGTTACCCGCGCCTCGCGCAAAAAATGACAGGCTGCACACTGTCGCAAGGCCGAACACCCGAATACAGCATGGTCACGGTACGCGACGACCGTTTCATCAAGACAAAGGAGTACTCCGCATGAATCGACCGCGCTATCGTGCCGCCGCCGGCGCCGCCGTCCTAACAATGACCGTCGCAGCGACGCTGGTTGGATGTTCCACATCCGCTTCTCCTGCCGAGGAAACGTCCGCAGCGAAGGACAAGAGCACAGGCGCTCTTGTCATCTACACCCCTAACGCCCAGAACATGATCAACGCGATCATCCCTGTCTTCGAGAAGGAATCCGGCATCAAAGTCCAGCTGGTCACCGCCGGCACGGGAGAGCTCTACCAGCGGATTCAATCCGAGGCGGGCAACCCCGGCGGCGACGTCCTTTTCGGTGGCAGCGAAGCCCAGGCCGTTCAGAGCAAGCAGCTCTGGGACAAGTACGTCTCGACGAACAACAAAGACATGATCGCGGCCGGACAGAACGTCGACGGGGTCATCACCCCCTACGTCGCCGACGGGAGCAACCTACTGGTGAACACCGAGAAGATTGGTGACATCAAGATCACGGGTTACCAGTCCCTTCTGAACCCGAAGCTGAAGGGGCGCATCGCCTTCGGTGACCCGTCTCAGTCGTCATCGGCGTTCGCGCAGCTGACCAACATGCTCAAGGCAACCGGCGGCAACTACACCTCCACTAAGGGCTGGGACTACGTGAAATCACTGATCAACAATTTGGGGGGCAAGGTCATCCCGAGCTCTGCTGAAGTGGTCAAGGATGTTGCCGACGGTGAGTATCCGGTTGGCCTGACATACGAGGACCCCTCCGCCACGTATGTGAGCGCGGGTTCGCCCGTAAAAATCGTGTACCCGAAAGAGGGTGCCGTCTATCTGCCCTCCGGCACTGAGATCATCAAGGGCGCGAAGAACATGAAATCGGCGAAAGAGTTCATCGACTTCATCACCTCCAAAAAGGCTCAGGACATCTTCGGGAGCGAGCTGACCAACCGTCCTCTCCGCAAGGATGCGAAGCTCGGCAGCTACATGACCCCACTGAGCGACATCCACGTCATTCAGGAGGACACCAACTACGTCGCAGCTCACAAGGCAGACATCGTCACCAAGTATCAGCAGCTCTTCGCCCAAGCACAGTAGGAAGCACAGCAACAATCATGAGTGTCGCTATCAAGATCGATGCCGTCGTCAAGAAACACGGCGAGAATACGACTATTCCAGGTCTATCGCTTCACATCCAGGAGGGTGAATTCTTCACCCTCCTGGGCCCCTCGGGGTGCGGCAAGACCACGTTGCTCCGAATGATAGCCGGGTTCAACAGCATCGAAGGGGGGACCATCTCCTTCAACGACGATGTGATCAACAACCGGCCGCCGAAGGACCGCAATATCGGAATGGTCTTTCAGAACTACGCAGTGTTCCCTCAGATGACAGTCGCCAAGAACGTCGGATTTGGTCTCACCAATAGGAAGGTCCACAAAGCTGACGCCGCCCGCCGGGTCGACAAGGTGCTCGATTCTGTTCACATCACTCAGCTAAAGGATCGCTTGCCGGCCAACATGTCCGGCGGTCAGCAGCAGCGCATCGCTCTGGCACGAGCGATCGTGATCGAGCCAGCGGTACTGCTCATGGATGAACCGCTTTCGAACCTGGATGCCAAACTCCGCGTCGAGATGCGAGATGTCATCAAGGACATCCAGCACAGTGTCGGCATCACGACTGTTTACGTCACGCATGACCAAGAGGAGGCCATGGCAGTTTCCGACCGAATCGCCGTCATGAATAAGGGCCGGGTGCAACATGCGGGAACACCGGTCAACATCTACCACCGGCCAGCGAACGTGTTCGTCGCCGACTTCATCGGCAAAGCGAACTTCTTGGAACGGACCCTGGAATTCGTCGGCGACAGGGTCATCGTTGCCCTGACGCCGGATTACCGCCTTGACGTCACCGACATCCTTCATGCAGTGCCGCCCACCGGGAAGGTGATCGTTTCCCTGCGGCCCGAGTCCCTATCGGTGTCCGCTGAAGGCGACGGCATGGAAGCAAGGATCGTCAATGGCACGTTCCTAGGCTCTATCACGCATTACCGTGGCGAGCTTGTCACCGGCGAGCACATCGAATTCGTCGATGTCTCCGATATCGAGACCGTCATGCGACGCGAGACAAAGGCCAGACTTTCCATCGAAGTGGCGAAGCTCAACATCTTCGATGCAGCGACCGAGCAGAGCATCACGGTGGGGGTGATGAACGATGCGGAGCTCGATTAAAAGGAGAAGACCGGATGTGTGGTTCTTCGCTGCCGGCCTGATCTTCCTGTTCTACATCGGCATCATCGTCTATCCGCTCGTGCGGTTGCTGGGAGAGAGCTTCACCGGGCAAGCAGGCGCTACCTTCTCGCTTCAATACTTTGTGCAGTTCTTCACGACGCCCTATTATGCGAAGGCTCTGTGGAACAGCCTCCTCGTCACGGTAAGCGTCACGGTGCTCGCGATCGTGATTGCGTTCCCGCTTGCGTACTTCATGACGACGATCCGCATCCGTGGGAAGAACACGCTTCAGATCCTGATTCTGATCTCGTCGATGTCGCCGCCATTCATCGGGGCGTACTCATGGATCTTGCTGCTGGGCACGAACGGCGTAATCACCAACTTCGCCCACAATGTGCTGCATATCCAGATCCCCACGATCTACGGTTTTGCGGGCATCGTGCTGGTTCTGACGCTCCAGCTCGTCCCGCTCATCTTCATGTACCTTATGGGAGCATGGCGCACCATCGACGTCTCGCTCCTGGAGGCTTCGGAATCGATGGGTGTGACAGGGTTCCGCCGAATGTACAAGATCGTTGGACCTCTGATTTTGCCAACCATCCTGTCCGGCGGACTACTGGTCTTCATGAGGGCGTTGGCCGACTTCGGTACGCCGATGTTAATCGGACAGGGCTTTCAGACCGTCCCCGTGCTCATCTACAACTCGTTCGTGAGCGAGGTCGGGACGAACGACGGTCTCGCGGCTGCGATCAGCGTGGTCGTCATCGTCGTGACTCTGATCATCTTCTTAGTCCAGAAGTATTTCGCCAGCCGTAAGAACTTCTCGATGAGCGCGCTTCAGCCCATCCAGCCGAAAAAAGCGCATGGCCTGAAGAACGTCATCGGGCATGCGTACGTCTACGGTTTTATCGCACTTGCGATCCTGCCCATGGCGTACGTCGTGTACACGGCGTTCCTCAAGACGAAGTTCGGCGTGTTCGTGCCCGGCTTCTCCCTGGACAGCTTCATCACCGCATTCACAACGGGCTCGAACGCGATCGTTAACACGCTTGTTCTCGGACTTAGCGCGCTAATCTGCGTCGTGATCATCGCGGTATTCGTTGCCTACGTCTCCGTACGACGGCGCAACGCTCTGACCGGCACTCTCGACACGCTCACAATGGTCCCCTACATCGTTCCGGGACTCGTGATCGGCATCGCATTCCTCCTGAGCTTCAACCATCCCCCGCTCCTACTCACCGGAACGGCCGCGATCATGATCCTTGCCCTGGTGATGCGCCGCCTGCCCTACACGATCCGGTCGAGCACGGCCGTTCTCTACCAGATCAGCCCATCGGTCGAAGAAGCGTCGATAAGCCTAGGCGCCTCGAATCTTAAAACCTTTTTCCGAGTAACCATTCCGATGATGGGACCGGGCGTGATCTCTGGTGCGATCCTGACCTGGGTCGCGATTATCACCGAACTCAGTGCGACCATCTTCCTCTACACAGTCCGCACCGAAACCCTGTCAATATCCATTTACACCGAGGTCATCCGCGGCCAATACGGGGTAGCTGCAGCCCTCTCCACAATCCTCACGCTGATGACTGTGCTGTCCCTGTTCATCTTCCTGCGAATCAACCGAGACAGGGAGATATCCATCTAACACTCTTCCCCCCGCGAACGATCTGCGCCGTCGTCAAACCACGGCCGTCTCAACCGGCAAAACGCATCAGTTCCACCGTCAGCGACAACCAGGTTCGTGCCATACCCAAGAATGACAGGGGCGGGGAAGCCAGCCGAGTTTGTCTTGCGAAGTTGGCGGATTTGCCCACATCTTGCCCGCACTTGGATGAAGCTCGACGTCATCACTGTGATCGCCGGAGTGCCAAATTCCCCGGAATTCCGCGGATTCTGTCCCGCATCTCGCCTGTTCAGAGGCGCCAACTAGAGCACACGGCTCATAATCGTGGTGTCGCGGGTTCGAGTCGCGCATCTTTCGCGACCAGGGCGTCGCTCGGGCGGAGCCGAGGAAGAAGCCGCGGGCGGCGTTCCGCTCGTTCGTCCATCCGGCGCCGGATGCGTGCTGGCGGTTTGGACGCCGCCAGCTTTCAGGCTCAGGGGCGTTCGATGCCGTCGAACGTGGTCAGGACGTCGCGAGCGTGGGCGGTGGGGTCGTAGGGCGGGTTGCCGATGCGTTTCGTGGTGGGCTCCGCTGTCACCGCGGGCCACATGGTGTCGATGATCCCCTCGGCGAGGGTGAGGACGGCGTCGCGGACGAAGGCGTCGCGGACGATCTGTTCGCCGTTTGCGCCGGGACTCGTCTGGCCGACGATGCCATACATTTCCGTTCCGTGGACGGCGGGGGTTCCGTCGACGGGGCCCACGCAGAGCAGGTGCGCATTGCCGCCGGCTGCGGCGTGTGCGAGTGCGCCTCGGGCCTGGGGCAGGGTGAAGGAGAAGTTGGTGAGCAGCGCCCCGCGAACCTGGACGGGGGTACGCCCGTCGACGTCGAAGGCTGCGACGATTTTGCGGGCGCGCGTGAGGGTGATGCGGTTCCGTTGGGCGAATTCTTTGACGAGGGCGTCGATGCTGCCGGGATCGAAATCGTCGGTTCGGTGCAGGACCCACCAGTCGGTCTCGGCGGTGGTGCTGCTGAAGAGGATGTCGATGTCTCGGTGGCGTCCGGACTCGAGGACCCGCATGGGGTGATCGGCGAGGATACCGTTCGGCTGGTTGCGGTCGTCGACTACCGCGATGAAGTCGTTGTCGACCCCGTGCGTGGCTCCCGGGTCTGATGATTGGGTGTTGCTCATGGCCTCGGCGAGGACGTGCGCGTCAACGGTCAGGAGCTTCTCGGGTTCGTCCTGGACTCCGAGTGCGGTGAGGACCGCCAGCGCGCGCTCTTCGGCACCCCAGGCCGGCACTTGGCGTGATGGCACGCCGGAGAACGCGGCGATGTGGTGGTAGAGCCCGTCGGCCGAAGGCGCGGCCAGGAGCGCGAGACTATTAAAGGCGCCGGCGCTGTGGCCGGTGACGGTGACGCTGTTCGGGTCGCCGCCGAATCGGGAAATGTTCTCCCGCACCCAGCGCAGGGCGGTGATGATGTCTTGCAGGCCGAGGTTCGTGGCGTCCTTGAGTTCGCCGCCGTACTGGGAGAGGGACAGCCAGCCGAAGGGGCCGAGTCGATAGTTGATGGAGACCCCGATAGCTCGTCCGGTCGCGGCGAGGCCCGACGCGTTCGAGACGGTCTGCGTGTTCGCGCCGAGCACCCATCCGCCGCCGAAGATGTAGACGACAACGGGCAATAGCTCGTCGGTCGCGTCTTCGGGTGCCCAGACGTTGAGGTTCAGGCAGTCCTCGCTGAATCCGTTGTCGGCTTCCAACCATGAGGTGTCCCCCGCCTGGAGCGGCGCAGGGCCCTTCTGGTCATAGGGCAGGTCGGGGTTGAACGGTAGCAATTCGGGTTTGCGGAAGCGTTCGGCGGTGGCGTAGGGGATGCCGAGCCAAGAGCGGACGGCGTGCGATTCGGGCATGGGTGAGCCTTTCGAGTAGTGGTGGGTTGTCGTGGACCTGGGTCAGTTGTCTGTGGGCGGTGTCGACGCGGACCCGGATTGGCTGTCGCGCAGCTCCGCCCAGTGGCGGAGTCGTTCGCTGATGACGCGTTCGTAGCCGCCGGCGGTGGGCTCGTAGAAGGTCTCCCGCGGCATTCCGTCGGGGAAGTAGTCGGCGCCGGAGAATCCGGTCTCGGTGTCGGGGTCGTACTGGTACCCGTTGCCGTAGCCGAGATCCTTCATCAGGCGGGTCGGAGCGTTCAGGATGTGCGCGGGCGGCATCAACGAACCGGTTCGTTTCGCCGCAGCGCGCGCTTTGTCGAACCCGCGGTACACACCGATGGACTTCGGCGCGGTCGCGAGGTAGACCACTGCTTGTGCGATGGCGAGCTCGCCTTCGGGGGATCCGAGGCGTTCGTAGACGTCCCAGGCGGCGAGGGCCTGCTGGACGGCGTGCGGGTCGGCCATGCCGATGTCTTCGGTAGCGAATCGGGTGATTCGGCGAGCGATGAATAGGGGGTCTTCGCCGCCGTCGAGCATCCGCGCCAACCAGTACAGGGCTGCGTCGGGGTCGGAGCCCCGCATCGACTTGTGAAGGGCGGAGATGAGGTTGTAGTGGCCTTCCTGCGACTTGTCATACAGCGGTGCGCGTTTCTGTACGGCTGCGGCGAGGGCAGCTGAGTCGATGGGCGCGGGAAGGGCGTGTACTTGCTCGATCATGTTCAGCAGGTAGCGGCCGTCGCCATCCGCCATCGCGATCAGGGCCTGCCGCGCCTCGTCCGTCAGTGGTAGAGGCCGCTCGAGGAGAGCTTCGGAGCGAGCGATGAGCGTCTCGAGCGCAGTGTCGTCCAGGCGCTTCAGGACGAAGACCTGGGTTCGGGACAGGAGTGCGCCGTTGAGCTCGAAGCTGGGGTTCTCCGTCGTAGCGCCGACGAGGACGATGGTGCCGTCTTCGACGTAGGGCAGGAACGAGTCCTGCTGGGCGCGGTTGAAGCGGTGGATCTCGTCGACGAACAGCAACGTGCCCTGACCGACCTCGCGCCGGCGTTGCGCTGCGGAGAACACTTTCCGGAGGTCGGCGACGCCCGAGAAGGTGGCTGAAAGCGGTTCGAAGGCGAGATCCGTCTGCTCGGCGAGGAGCCGTGCGATCGTGGTCTTCCCGCACCCCGGCGGCCCCCACAACACCATCGACACCAATCGCTGCGCATCCACCATCCGCCCGATCGGGGCGTCAGTAGCGAGCAGGTGGTCCTGCCCGACGACGTCCTGCAGGGTGCGAGGCCGGAGCCGATCAGCCAGGGGCCGCGAAGCGTCATCGACGTCGAACAGGGACGGCGGCTCACTCACGACTGCTGCTTCCGATGGAACGGGTGCCCCGCTGTGACGTCTTCGAGCGATGTCGCGATGTCCCGGGCGTGCTGCTGCAGCTGCTCGCCTGAGAGCGTCACTCGTCTCTCCGTCCGAAGGTATCGGGGTCGACCGGACGCTTCGAGTGGGGGAGGTTCTCCACGACGAGCAAATACGAGTCCGTGACCAGGTCATCGATCAGTTGCGTCTGCAGATCCTCCGAGGGGTGCAGCGTGACCCAGTGCTTCTTGTTCATGTGGTACCCGGGCGTGATGTCGTCGTGCTGCTCCCGAAGCGCCTTGCCGTCCTCCGGATCGGTCTTCAGGATCACGATCGGCTCACCCGTGACATCGGTCATCAGCATGAAGACCTTCTCCCGCACCTTGAAGACCTCCCAGCCGGGCCCGAACGGATGCTCCAGGTCCGCACCGGGGAGTTCCTGCACTCGTGCCCGAGCGTGCTCCTGCAATTCTTCGCCGTTCATGCGATCTCCTTCGTCCTGAGGTAGATTGGACTGAATACGTACGAGTGTACGCACTTGGTCTGACATTGGAGAAAATGTGCGCCGCGGGAAACCGAACGACCCGGGAAGACGCTCCCGAATTCTGCAGGCGACTCTTGAGGTGATCACGGCCGACGGGGTGGATGCGGCGTCGTATCGGCGCATCGCCTCCCACGCGGGGGTACCGCTGGGGTCGATGACCTACTACTTCCCCAGTCTCGAGGGCCTGATCGTCAGCGCCATCGACTCGACCAGAGGCCAACTCGAACCCCGCTACGCAGCACCGCTGCGTGACGCCCGGACCCGGGCAGATGTCGTCGATGTGCTCGTCGACGCCACGATCGGCCCGACGAGCCCGAGCATTGCCGATATTCGCCTCTACGAAGAAATACGGCACTACGGGGCCCGCAACCAGGAGGTGGAGGACGTGCTCCGCACTGTCGAGGCGGAGTCGCTCGCGATGCTCCACCGCGTAGTCCCGCCCGCCATAGCCCTCGCCGTCAACGCCCTGCTGTGGGGCTGGTGGGAGCACCGCGTGATCCACCCCGACAAATCACTCGACGAACAGACCGTGCGCCAGGCCTACGAAGCTCTCATCGCGCTGCCGTCCGCCGATCACCCATTCCACAAGAAGGAGCAGAACGCTTCCTGACACGATGCGCGCAATCCGCCTCACCGGGCTCGTGGACATCGACGGTCTCACCGTCAGCGACATGCCGGCGTCGTCCACGCTGCGAACGTCATCGCCACGACACGCAACCCCGCGCGACCACAGCCGGATCGAGGAGGACGACCAGGTGCCGATCTTCGACGCCCAGGGCACAGGGCGATGGCGATCTGGAGCATGCGTGATGCCGTGCGGCGGGTTGCTCAGGCGGCGATCGGCTAGGTCGAGCGCTCGAGCTGTTGCACATCCCAGTAGACGCATTCGACGAGCGAGTGCGCCGGGCACGCGGGAGCACCAGACGGATCGGGCGCGGCGATGCGGTCGAACTCACCGCGGGCCTTGTCGAGCAGGCTGGTGAACTCCGCTTCGCTCACGACGCACTGGTCGGCCGTCAGCCACTCGCGAAGCAGGGTCTCGACGTCCTGATGGTAGACACGGGAGTCGGCCCAGACGTGTTGGACGATACCTGCGATCTGATCCTCGCGCGGCGCCGGCTCTGCGCCATCCATCACCGGGAAGTGCTGCGGAGGCTTAGGCTTCTTCGCTTTCATCGGTGTACCACCTGCCTTTTCGGGCCGCTTCGGCCCCTGCTCCAGGATGCACCTGATCGATGAGGCGCGGTACTTGCGGTTCCAGCGTCAGAGAGCCCGCAGGCTCGGCGCGCTCAACTCTGAGGACCAAGCGGGCCATTCACGCTGACCCGGTGTCCAGCAAACCTTGACGGCGGGTCCCTCTGCTGCAATCATTCCTAACGACGTGGAACTAGTTTCATATCGATCTTCCTACCCCCACACCGTCGTGAAGGAGAAGAAATGCCCGCCGAACTCTCTCGTCGAAACATGCTGGCGATTGCCGCAGCGACCGCAGGAGCCGTCGTGACTCAAGCAGTGATCTGGGAGGCCCCGGCATACTCGGCGACTCCCGGATTGCTCGACCCGGCTGCATCGGATCAGGCTGCAGGCGAAGCCGGACCCGTCCTCGACACCGTCGTGTTCGGCGATACGGCATCGGAGACGGCCCACGCGCTCACCGCGGCCGCCTCGGACGTCGTCGCGGGAGCACTAGGGCAGAGCGCCCGAGTTCTCAATCCGGAGGCGCAGCCCGGCTGGTGGGGTGGTTCCACCGGGTTCACCGTCACGGTGGACCCGCAGAAGACCACCTATGTGACGGTCAAGCTCTGGGGCGGCGACACGGCGGGCGCAGCAGACGACACACAGGACTGGCGGCTCCAGCTCTTCGTGGATGGCAAGTCGGTCGGCTGGTACGACGAGGCGCCGGTGGACAATCTCGACCTCCTGGGAATCGAGCCGCGCAGTCCGGGGCGATTCTTCCTTCACACCCTCCCGCTGCCCGAGTCGTACACCAGTGGGAACACGACCCTGCAGATCGAGATCCGCTCGATGGGACGCATCTACGCCTACGGGGGAAGTGTCGACCAGTTCTTCCGCAGCCAGACGACTCCCTCCAGGCCCATCTACCGCGTCTACACCCACACCGACCCGTACTTCGTGCCGGCCGAGGACGACGAGTTCGGTGAGACCCCGACGCCGACGACCCGGGTCAATGACGACGCATCCACGCTCGCGACCATCACAGCAAAGGTCCTCGACCAGCACCGCCAGCTGATCTATGGCGGCAGCGCCTACACCACCGATGCCTGGGGCTTCAACGAGCTCGCCGAAGGTTATGCGTGGAAGGAGAGTCCGGCTTACCGCAATCCCGAGGCCATCGCCACAATATGCGCCGCCATCGACGGTCGATACAACGCATGGAAGGCGGACGAGACCGTGCTGACCGCGTCGGACCAGCAGTGGCAGGGCTTCGGCCGTGTCGGCCTGACCCTCGCGTATCTCTGGGACGACATCCAGAGCGAGCTCGACAAGAGCGTCTCGGTCGGATACACGGAGCTGGTGAACGCCGGATTCGAGCAGGGCGGCTCGACCCCCTTGGGCTGGTCGCCTGAAGGCTGGGCAGCCCACGGCACGATGACGCGGGACACCAGCGTCGCCCATTCCGGTTCCGCCTCCATGAAACTCGTCTCGGACGGTGGCGCGCTGGTCGTCGCCCCGAAAGGGTTCACGCTGGTGGGCTCGGGGTCATTCGCACTTTCCGGATGGATCAAGACCAACGGGACCGCGACATCGCCGAAGCTGGATGTCCTCTTCTTCGACGACGCCGACAAGCTGGTGGGCACGGACCACAATTTCTTCGCAGCCACCGGGACGACCGACTGGCAGCGGGTCGGAGGCGTTGTGCCGATCCCTTCGGGAGCGACCCGCTTCCAGATCTGGGCCGTTGTGACGAGCGGGGAGACCGCATGGTTCGACGACATCAGTTTCCAAGCGGCGTCGCCGGGTGACCTCACGATCGTCAACCCGGGGTTCGAAGCCGGCAACACGACTCCGTTCGCCTGGGGCGCTCAGCCGTGGGCGGCCAACGGCTCTCTCGCCCGGGACACCGCGCAGGCACACAGCGGAACCGCATCGGCCAGACTCACCTCGAACGGCGGCGGCCTCGTCGTCGGCCCCTCCGGCCGCACGCGAGTGGGTCCCGGACAGTTCACGGTCGCCGCCTGGATCAAGACGGACGGGAGAGCCACCAGCCCGAAAGTGGACGTCCTCTTCTGGGATGCGGCCGGCCACCTCGCCGGCACCGACCACAATGTCTTCGCCGCCACCGGCACCGCCGACTGGCAACAGGTCACCAGCACGTTCGCCGTTCCGACGGGTGCGGTCGAATTCGAAGTGTGGCTCGTCGTGAACGGCGGGGAGGCAGCCTGGTTCGACGACATCTCGTTCACCGCGCCGGCTCCGGCGGGCTCCGCCATCAGCCGCCGGGCCGCCTACCGCGACATGCTCCTCTCCAGCCGGGACTACTGGAAGCAGAACATGCGTCACTACAGCAACCAGGCCCAGATCACTGCCATCGGTATCTACCAGGCCAACCGTGGTCTGTCCCTGCTCTCACCGGCCGATGCCTGGCCCGAGAACCGTGCTAGGCAGTGGCTCTACGAGAGTCTCGGCACCGCCGCCTGGCTCGGCCCGGAGCTGCCTGACGGTACCCGGACCAAGCCGCTCGGCGCTGACTATCGCGTGGTGACACCGAAGGGGCTGACCCGCGAGCTCGGCTACGTGGGCAACTACGGCGAGGTGACCGACTGGCTGGTGATGATGTACGAGTCGGTCACCCGGGGGTACGGTGCGGTCGCCGCGCCCGAGATCCGACAGCGGATGTTGCAGATGATCCATGCGCGGGCACGCTTCCGGCACTTCGACGTGGACGCCCAGGGCAATCGCGTCTGTCGGCTCGAGACGGTCATCGGCTGGCGCAACGAGGTGTATCCGGGCGAGATCGCGTACGCCCAGCGCACTGCCTGGGACTCGAGCCCCGTCATGGCGCCCGCGGTCTTCGCCGATGCCGACCTCACCGGGTGGACCCAGGAGATGATCGCAGACGGCCAGTTCGGCCCCCAGTTGAGCCTGATGCTGACCAACTCGAGCACCCGTGTCGGACTCAACGCCACGCGGATGCTCGCCCGCGACTTACCTGCGTTCGATGCTTTCGCGGCGTCGGCCTCCCGGATGCCGGTGAACTGGGATGCGCCCGACTTCGTCTTCTCCGACGAAGTCGACGGCGCCGTTGCGGTCAAGAACGGCAGCGAGGTCTTCTTCGCGTCGCTCTACTGGCGAGCGCGTCAAGGCATCAACAACTGGGGACGGGTCCACCTCGTCACGCCGTCCGGGCAGCACTCGGCCACAGTTCGGGAGCTGACCCGAGGGACAGTGAGCGGGACGACCTACACGGTTCCGGACTGGACCACCTGGGACTACACGATCAACAACAGCGGGCAGCCCACCGGTGTGCCGGAAGGAGGATGGCCCGCGCCCGGAACGCAGGTGCACCAGGCATTCGCCGGCGAGGTCCTTCCCGTCGCCACGATCCCGGCCGACGCCCATCCGGCTCTCGGATCGACCCAGCTCGGTGTCGAGGAGCCGCTGGTCGGCATCGCGCCGTACTACCAGCTGCAGTACGGCGACTACCTGGTGGGCATGAATACGACGAGTGATCAGACCTTCCAGCTCGCATCGAGCGATCCCGGCACGGCGCGCGTGCTCGGCGAGGTCCCGGCGGGATTCCGTGGAGATGGCGACCATGTGCCGCTCGCGCACGGGCTTGCGGTCCCGCCTCTGAGCACCGTGGTGCTCCACCTCAATCGCTGATGAACCGGCAAGGAGAGCTCGTGCTACCGGATTCGACCCTTCTGTCAGCGGCGCCCGTCGCCCCCAACGGCGGGAGGCTTCAGCCGCTGGGGGTGGATTCGATCCAGCTCACAGACGGCTTCTGGGCGGACCGGCAGCGCGTGAATGCCGCAGCGATCATCCCGCACTCCATCGGCTGGATGGATCGGCTGGGCTGGACAGGCAACCTGGCGGACGCCGCCACCGGCAAGCCTTACCAGCACCGCGGACGCGAGTTCGCGGACTCCGAGATCTACAAGCTCATCGAGGCGCTCTCGTGGGAGCAGGGTCGCGGTGAGCCGGGCTCGGCAGACCTTCTGGACCGGCTCATCGGACTGGTGGAGGGCGCTCAGGATCCGGACGGGTACGTCCACACCTTGTTCGGCAGGCCGTGGCAGGCTCCTCGCTACTCGGATTTCAGGTGGGGACACGAGCTCTACTGCTTCGGGCACCTGATGCAGGCGGCGGTCGCACACAAGCGCTCCACCGAAAGCGATCGGCTGCTCGAGGTCGCTCGCCGGTTGGCCGACCACATCTGCGTGATGTTCGGTCCCGACGGATTGAACAGGGTCTGCGGCCATGCCGAGGTGGAGTTGGGCCTCGTGGAGCTGTTCAGGCAGACGGGGGAGCGGCGCTACCTCGAGCAGGCTTCGCTCTTCATCGAGCGCCGGGGAACGGGCACCCTCCCGTTGTTCGAGTTCGGCGCCGCCTTCTGGCAGGACGATCAGCCGGTCCGCGATGCGACCGTCCTCCGAGGGCACGCCGTACGGGCGCTCTATCTGGCCGCCGGTGCCGTGGACGTCGCGGTCGAGACCGGGGACACGGAGCTCCTGCAGGCACTCGAAGGTCAATGGGCCACTACGGTCGCCCGGCGCACGTACATCACCGGGGGCATGGGCTCACATCACATGGACGAGGCATTCGGCGAGGACTTCGTCTTGCCGCCGGACCGCTCCTATTGCGAGACATGCGCGGGAGTCGCGTCGATCCTCTTCAGCTGGAGGCTTCTCCTCGCGACCGGCAAGCCCGAGTACGCCGGCCTCATCGAGCGGACCCTCTACAACGTCGTCGCGACCTCACCGTCCGCCGACGGGAGGGCGTTCTTCTACGCGAACACCCTGCACCAGCGGGTCGAGCACAGCCTTCCCTCCCTCAATGATGACGGAGTCGTGATCCGCGGCGGCGCGTCGGGCCGGCAACCCTGGTATGAAGTCTCGTGTTGCCCACCCAATGTCGCCCGCACGCTCGCCAGCCTCGGTGCGTACGTCGCAACCCGCACAACCTCCGCGTTGCAGATCCACCAGTTCATGTCGGCCGAGCTCGTCGCGGATGGATGGAACGTCGCCGTGAACACCGCGTACCCGGCGGACGGCGTCGTCAGCATCCACGTCCGGGATGCTCCGGCGGGCGGGCTCCTGGAGCTGCGCGTCCCGGGGTGGGCCGGGGGTGCCGTGATCGAGGACGCCCATGGGGCACGGAGCGTGAATCCGGGTTACGTGAAGGTCCCGGTCGAGGCCGGAGCAGCGCTCACCCTCACGATTCCGATGCACGTCCGCCGAACGTTTCCCGACGACCGGATCGACGCCCTTCGTGCCACGGTCGCATTCGAGCGCGGGCCCGAGGTCTTCGCTCTCGAGTCGATCGACCTGCCCGATGGCGTCGCCATTGAGGACGTACGTGTCGACGCAGCGAGCGCACGGTACGACGGGGCGACCGTCGTCGTGACAGCCGGATTGTTCGAGCGCAACTCGGACGGAGGATGGCCGTATGGCGAGATCAGCACCGAGTCTCTCCCGTCGAACGTGGACCTCCGTCTCGTCCGCTACCACGAGTGGGCGGAACGCGGGCCGTCCACCATGAGAGTCTGGGCGCCGGTGTTGCGCTGAGGAATCGACTCGCGTTCGCTCGGGCGCCGCCGCACGCCGCTTGGCGGCCGGCACAATACCGAGGCGCCTATTTGGACATTTCCCCTATCCGTTCTACCCGTTGTGCGTGTTAGTTTCTGACCTTTCGGCTCTTCGCCCCGTTGTGGCGCGTTCATGGTGGCGCAGCCGCGCCGCGGGCATCGATGGCAGCGACGATCGCGGGTTCATCGATGAAGGCCACGTGGATGAGCGCACGCTGGGGATCTCCGAGCGCCATCTGCGCGAACTCGACGCGGTCGCCGAAGACATCGGGGGATATGTCAGCCTCACCTCGCCGAGCGGATCGCTGGTGAAGCCACCATTCCTGCGTGATGACTTCGATTTTCCGGCCGGGTATTCGCTCCTGGAGAGCAGCTGCGGAAGCAGTGGTGAGGGCATCGCGCTCGAAGAAGGCAGGGCCGTCTGGCTCTCGCCGGAGGAGCACTTCTGCGAAGACATGCGCGGCAACTGGTGTTTCGCATCCCTGGTGCGCGACCCCTTCCACGAGCGCGTGCGTGCGGTCGTCGGACTGACGCTGCCGACCGCGCGAGTGCGCGGACTGGATCCGTCATCCACGAGCGTGGACTCCATCCGCCCTCCGGCCGAGCGACCGGAGGCAATCCGATTCGCAGGTCTCCTCCGAAGAACAGCCGAGGTGCGCACACCGCGCGCCCGTCTTCCAAGGAGGAACGACCCATGCGCACATCACCCAACCGCCTCGTCGCCACGATCTTCGGAG
>Ga0157369_10001285_pt1 | contig 31214 bp, 28 predicted proteins | sample C25metaG_FD_113461 | JGI IMG/M metagenome (GOLD analysis project Ga0157369, IMG submission 113461) | Corn rhizosphere microbial communities from Kellogg Biological Station, Michigan, USA - C2-5 metaG | ecosystem: Host-associated > Plants > Roots > Rhizosphere > Soil | place: USA: Michigan... | reverse complement strand
GGCGCCACGCCGTCGTTCCGGAGGTCGAATGCCACCGGTCTTGGACAAGATGTTCTGGATGGATGTGTGAGGTCGGTCAAACAGCTTGCCAATCTGGTGAAGGGTCCAACCCTCCCTCCACCGCTCCCACATCAATGCCTTCTGGGTACTCGTGTAGTAGGTCCGTGTCCGGTACTTCATCTGCAACACTCCTTCTGCCTACGCAGTTATAAGTGTGTTGCATCGACCGGTTGAATCCGCCCTGCGCAGCCGACCTTTGTGTGTAATCGCTTCAGACTGGTTGCGGTCAGGCTCATTGTCAAAGCGTGAGGACCGCTTCGCGCCCGACTGTAGACCGAGTTGACCAGTATTCAGCCACTGCGACTTTGCAGGGATTCACGAATACCCCTATATCTGCTTCTTTGCCAATTGCATGCGAGTGGCATTTGATACCCGCGGCTTTCAGCTACTCTAGCGGCCGAAAACGGACCCTTCCATGCCCCATCGCCTTCGCAAAGTCTTCGCTGTCAACATTCGAAATGCGAGTACGAATGCTGCTTCGCAGCAGATCGCGCTGCTCGATCTGCGCGCCCACACGATGGCAATCGGCGAAAACGGCGTTGGCAAGTCTAGCTTCATGCGGCTGATTCCTCTCTTCTACGGGGCAAGCCCCGAGCGCATCCTGCGGGGCACGCAGAAACAGCACCTGATCGGCTACACACTGCCCGGCCCGAGCAGCGCAGTCGCGTTCGAATACGAGCGGGAGACCGAAGATGACCTGCGCCTGGCCGTCATGTTCGCCAAGCCAGGGGCAGAGCGGCCCGAGTTCATGATCGTCGAGGGCGGCTACAAGGAGAGTTACTTCGTCGATGAGAATGGTGACTTCGTGGACCGCGACCGCTTCAAGGATCGCCTCGAGGCCATGAACATCGAGGTTTCGCCGCGGTTCGAGCTGCACGAGTACCGCAGCGTCATCCTCTACGAGCATCGCCACACGAAGGAGGCGCGCAGCCTGCGCCCATGGGCCGCCCGGCATTCCCTGGGCCCGTCCAGCCTCTTCGGCCTGGATCTGATTGCCGTGGCCATGACTTCCGAGAAGATCACGTTCCGCGACCTGCAGAACCTGGTGCTCGAGCGGCTGAACGACTCGGCCTTTGAAGGCGCCCGCAACTCCAACGCGCGGCAGCTGCGCAAGGACCGCAAGGATGTCGACAGCTGGCTGGCCAATGTGAAGCACGCCCAGGAAGTGCTCAACGACACGGCGCGTAAGAAGGTCATCGAAGAGCAGGCCGGGAAAGTCGGACAGATCGCCCTGGACCTGGGGTCGCTGCGCGCCGCCTGCGACCTGAGCATCGATCGCTACGCAGTCACGCTTGATCAACTGGACCTCGAGCTCGGCAAGCTCAAAGTCGCGTTGCACGATCTGGAGCAGTCCGCCGCCGAGAGCGCCACAACGCACACCAGGGCGGTCAGCGAGTCCAAGGCCCAGCTCACCAGCGCCACAGCCGCCGTGGAGGAAATCCAGGGACAAGATCGGCACTTCACTTCCATCGGCATCAAGAGCCTAGTGGAGGAGCACGCCCTGCAGGGCCAGTACACCGATGACAAGCTGGTGGCCACTACCGAGCGCAACAGCCTGACCGCGCGCGCGAACGATGCGCAGCAGGCCCTGCAGGCGACGATGGCCAACCTCGAGAAGGACCTTCAGACCCGAAAAGCACAGATCCAGACCCAGCGCGAGACCGCCACCCGCGAGTGCGAGGCACAGGTCGCCGCGGTGGAGGAGGACCGGAACGGCGTGATTGCCGAGTTCGACTCGACACCGGCGGCGCCTCGCCTGGTCGAGATCGATCAGTTGATCGCAAAACACCGGGGCGACATCGGATCCCACGACGCGCTGGCCCGCGTGGCCGAGGCACCCGAGGAAGCCCAAGAGCACCTTGCCGGCGCCGAGTCGTCGCTGGCGCAGGCCAGCCAGGTTCTGACGGAGCGCAAACAGCATGTGGAGCGCACGCGCCTCGAGGTGAAGTCGGGCGACGGGCTTCAGACACAGACCCTGCAGACGCTGAACCAGGCGGAAGCTCAGTTGGCAGACGCGGCTGCGCACCACGAGGTCCTGCAGGCGCAACTCAACCCGCCTGCGGGAAGCGTCCTCGCCACGCTGCGCGCACAGCCGACCGCGCTGTGGACCGGCGCGGCCAAGGTGCTCGATCCCGAGCGGCTGCTGCGCACCGACCTGACCGCGCGCTTCGAGGATGGCGCCTTCCGCGCTGCCGAGTTGACGCAGCAGGAAGGGCCGGACGCCGAGCAAAGCGAAGAGCTCAACGTCGGGCCCCTGCGGCTGAACGTAGCGCCGATCGAGTTGCCCCAGTGGGCGACGCAGGACGGCGCGCGTGCCCGCATCGCCGCGTCGGCCGCCAACCTGGAAAGCATCCGAGTCCGGCACAGGGAGGCTCACACCGCGGCCAAGAAGGTGCAGGCCGATCTGGATGCCGCCCGCAAGGCGCTCCAGACTGGCGAGCACGAGCTCAATCGCGCTACGACGAATCAGGTCGACACAGCAGAGGCGGTGGTTCGCGCGAAAAGGCACGTCGCACTCGAGTTGGAGCGCGTGCGCAAGGGCCACGCTGAGGAGGCAACCAAGCTCCGCTTGGCTGTGTCAGCGCTCACCAGCGAATTCAACACGCTGACGAAGGACGAGCAGGCGCGCCGCGGCTCTGTGCTGCGCCAGTTCGATGAGCGGATCAACAAGCTTAGGACCCAGCGCGGCGAGACACTCGCGCAGCTCACCTTGGAAGCTGGCGTTGCGGACACCGGCGCCAAGGAGCAGCGTGTCAAAGCCCAGGAGGCGCATGACCGGGTGCTGGAGGGCCTGGGCGTGGATCCGGCCAAGGTGCAAACGCTTGACGATCGGATAGGCGTCCTGGACGCCAAGCTCGTTGCCATCGCGCAGAACGCACACAACGTCGCGGCCTGGCGCAAGTTCGAGCTGGAGCTGCTGCCGCTCAAGCCCGAGCGAGAAGCCCGGGCAGAGGAGCTTCGCAGGCGCGCCGAAGCCGCGGCCGAAAACAAGACCAAGTTCGAGAAGGGCTTGATGGAGCAGCGTGCGGCGCTCACGAGCGCCGAGGCGAAGGCGCGCTTTTCCCGAAATGCCACCCAGGAGGAACTGGACAACCTTCGGCGCCTGCGCAAGCAACAACTCGCGCCGTACCGGCTGCAGGGGCCGGCGCACGTGCGGGACGACACCTACTACACCCTCAGCACCACCACCAAGACCCGTCTGGACATGCTCGGGACCGCGACCCAGCGTCTGGAAAGCGTCACGCGCGATCTGTGCTCGCGGATGCGCGAGCGACAAAGCTCGATCTCACAGTGGCTGGACGGCGTCCAGGCCGCCCACAACGCACTCGTGCAGCAGCGTGAGCAAGACGGACTGGGAGATGCCTACCTGCTGCATGAGCGGGCGGTCGACTGGGGCCGGGCCGTCTGCGATTGGTTCGAGCCGCTCACGCACAGGCAGTATCACATTGCCCTGCGCCACGAGATGGACGGCTACTTCGCCGCGGCAGAGTCCTTCGTCAACCACATCGCCAACTTCGAGTCGCGGGTGGACGAGCTCAACCGACTGTTCCAGCGCGCACTGGACCAGGCGACCGGGTTTAAGCGGTTCAACAACCTGCAGATCAAGATCTCGTCGAGCGCCACCTCGAGCCCGGCGCTGAAGGCGCTCAGGGAGATGCGGGACGTGAGCCTCTCGCGCCTGAGCTCCCACCGCACGGCGCTTGCAGCCGATACACGGCTGCCCTCCGAAGCGGAAGTCGTCCTCGTTCGCTCCTTCCGCGATCAGATCCCCGACACCGGTACGCTGAGTGTCGATCTTGACGAGCACGTGCGCTTGGCGTTCGAGCTCGAGGAGATGGGCAGGCACATCAAGATCGACAACGACCGGTCCATGCAGGGCCTGTCGTCCACGGGCTTGACGGTGCTGATCACCATGATGTTCCTGCTCGGGTTCTTGGGCATCGTTCGCGGGCCGCGCTCGCCGGTGGGCATGACCTGGGTGCTCGACGAGGTGGGGCGCGTCAGCCCCAGCAACATGCTGCAGTACCTGGATGCGCTCACGCACCAGAACGTCACGGCCGTGTGCGCGGCGCCAAGCATCGACCCGGCGCTGGGAGCCCTCTTCGCCAGCGCGCATCTCTTTGAGGACGATGGCTCGCTCGTCAAGGCAAATGCTGACGACGAGGAGATCGACCTGGAAGCTGAGGAGACCGTGCAATGAGCAAGCTGGCAAGCACTCTGAAATCCCTGCTGGCGGGCGAGTTCATCTGCCCCGTCGCTTATCCGGCCAGCTACGACATGTTGATCGAGGAAGAGCACCGCGCGGCCGCCGAGGCCTGGGTGGGGCAGCTGGGCTTGCGCCTGGTGCGTCTGAGCGAGGAGGGCGCCTTCTTCCTGGCGCCGGAGGTGGCCGATGCCGAAGCGCGCTCGGCTGTCCGTGACTCGCTGCGCAATGTGCGCGCAACGCTCTCGCCAGTCGTTCCCGTGCTGGAGGCGATTCGGCAAGCCCAAGGACAGGACGCGCACCTGCAGCCGGGGCTCACGCTCTGGGAGTCCGAGCTGGCCGAGCGCGTGCGTCTCACGCCGGCGCTCGAGCAGCAGGTGATGGAGCTGGCGCTGTCGGGCCTACGCCTGGACGCGAGCAGCAACGACCGGATGTCGCGCATGCTGGAGTTCCTGGTCAAGGAGCGCTATGCCATTCCCGTGCCGAACGACAGCCGTGGCTACAAGCTCACCGGCAAGATCGAGTTCCTATACGCCGTGCTCGATGTGATCGCGGAGAACACCGAACTGATCAGCGACGCCTCGGTGGTGGACCAGGAGCAGATGCGCCTGCCGGAAGCTGCCAAAGAATGAGCAATCCCAATCGGAGTTCGCCGCTCAAGCCGGTCTTCGCGGCCCTCAGCCGGCACGTCGACGTGGTGGAGGTGGCGCTGCGGGAGCTTGTGGGCGTGGACGGCGAGGTCGCGGCCACCGACCCGGCCATTCGCTCGTTGCGTGAGCTCAACGTCCTTCGCCCCGCCGGCGAGCGCGGATACCGGCTCCATAGCCGCCTGCGCGAGTTCGCCAATGACGTCCTGCAGATCCATCCGGCCTACCAAAGCCTCACGGGCATCGGTCAGCTGGTCGAGCAGATCCCGATGGTCTGGCACGAGCTGGATGATCTGCGCGCCGCCGGCGACTTCAAGCAGGCCGACGAGGCAGCTGGGCAGATCGAACAGGATGCCTTCGACATCTCGGACATGGTGGAGCGCAACCTGCGCCTGCTGGGTCTCCTTCTGAGCACGCGCTTCGGCAACGTCACGTCGCTCGCCGCCAAGAGCAGCCAGAACCGCTACTACCAGCGCCAGAGCGAGCTCATGAGCAACGACCTCGCGCGCCTGAGCCGCGCGGTGCAGCGCGTAGAGGGCGAGGCGCGCGAGCGCGGGCTGCAGGCCCTGGCCGCCATGCTGCGCAACACGATCCAGGGGCAGCTGCCCCGGTGGACGCAGACGCTTTCGCAATACCAGAGCCAGATCCGGCGCGAGCTCTTCAGCATGCGCGAGATCGAGCGCAAGAACGTGCTGCTCGCGCGCACGGCGATGCTGCTGCGCCAGAACCCCGCCTGGCGAGGGATCGAAGAGCCGGCCCTGTCCGAGGACCTGCCCGTCTTTCTGCTGTCCAAACCCTTCATCGGCGCCCCCGTCCCGCCGCTGCGCATCCACATGGATCCGCAGGACGACGATCGCAGCATGAAGGAGCTCATGCGCGACGAGGCGCATTCGCTCCCGAAGGCGTCAGTCGCAGCGCCGCCGGCGGAGAAGGCGCCCCGCATCAAGCGCGCGGAACCCAAGCCAGCGGGCAGCGCCCCAGAGACGCCCGCGATGCGATCTCTCGCGCGCCTGGCGGCTGCCGCGATCGCACACGCCAAGACCGAAGGGGCCAAGTCCCTGTCGGTGATGGATTGGCGCGCCGGCGACGCGGCGGCGCGCTCGATGGCGCCGGCGCTCTGGCTCGCTTTCGCGGCGTCGGCATTGCGCCCATACAAGTTCCGGGTGGTGCTGGTGGCCGATCCTGCTGCACCAGGTGAGCGGTTCCGCCACACCTTCAGCGACGCGCTGGTTGCGCCCACGCCGGACGCTATTGCGCTCTTCAAGCGCACGCTCGGGCGCCAGGTCGGGAAAGCTCAGCGCCCGTCGCCGCCGGCGGCTCCTGTCGAGGCAATCCCCGCTCCATGACGCCCGCCCACTACTCCTTCATGCGAAACCTGGTGGCCAACCGGTCGCCCAAGCTGAGCTCCGCGGTTGCCAAGGAAATGGCGGACACGCAGGATCTCGGACGGGTTCGCGGGCGTGCGGTCTTCTACGAGGAAGCGGACTACATCAAGGCCGAGACGAAGTTGCGCAACGCCGGGTACTCGGTCGAGGCGCCAGCAGCCGGGCGGCAACGCTCCGACGCTAACGATGCCAGCTCCGAGAAAGCCTTTGCGGCGCCGGTGACCGAAGGTCTGGTCGCGGTGGTTGCGATCGGGGTGCCGGGCATTGCCACCCCCGAAGGAAGTTTCCTCGCCATGAAGTGGCGCGACGCAATGGCGTTGCCCTACGAGGTGCTGGTGGTGTGCGAGAACCTGGAGTCAATGCAGCGGGTTCATCGCTATGCGTGGCTGCAGCCCTACCTGCTTGAAGGCGGGAGGCGCAGAAGGGCGCTCGTCCTTTTCCGCGGCGCGCCCGACTGGTTCCGGATAGGTCCGGCCAGCCGCTTGGTCGCCGGCGACACACGACCCGTTCTCGCACTCTTCGACTTCGATCCGCAGGGGCTTTTGATGGCCGCTGGGCTTCCGCGGCGCGAGGCGCTTTGCCTGCCGCCCTGGGAGCTGCTGGAAGCCCTGGTGATCGAGCGAAAGCGTCATGACCTCTATGCGGCGCAGGAGGCGGGGTGTCGGGCGCAGTTGGATGCCTGCGCCGACCAGGACGTCGCTACGGCCTGGGCCCGTATGCGCCTGCTGACCCGCGGCCTCAACCAGGAAGCTTTTCCGGAAAGCGACTGATGCTGACGGCCGCGCGCCGGGGGGATCCTTCGTTACCGGTTCGAACTTGGTCGAGAAGTGTTAGTGGCGATGCAATCTTGACCAGCTAAAACGCAGCGGACCACGATTGCCTGGCGCGAACATTCTGCGCGCGCGCTGGGCGACGGAGGTGCGTCCGTGAGGCGTGTTCGCAGTGGCTGGATGGACCGAGGGGAAAACCGTAGGGCGCCACCACCAGTTCGATAACTCCGGTCCGCGGTGCCAACCTCGATGGCGACGGGATCTACCCAGTCGAGGTTTGACTCGTCATGACCTCGGCCACGCGCGCCAGCTGCGCGGTTTGGTGGGACAGCGTCCTCAGCGCTAGAACGGCAAAGCGTGAAGAACTGCACGTAGTCGCCACTACGTAAGATTTTTCTGACATTAATCGTTTCACGATGTTACGATTAATACAAAACTACAAAGGTGGAGCGCGTGGCAGTTATAGATCTGGTCAAGTGGGACGGCACCCCGAACATCGTCGCATGGAAATATCCGAGCACTGAGCTTTCCACTTGGACGCAGCTCATCGTCAATGAGTCTCAAGAAGCATTTCTTGTGCGCGGGGGTGTCTATGACGGCCCGTTCGGTGCAGGCAGACACACGCTCAGCACTGAAAACCTACCCCTCCTGCGCTCGCTGATCGGCATACCTTTCGGCGGGAAATCACCATTCAGCGCAGAAGTTTGGTACGTCAATCGCGTCACCAACCTGGACGTGAAGTGGGGCACGGCCGACGCAATTCCGCTGCAGGATCCCAAGTACGGCATCATGATTCCGGTGCGCGCTTTCGGGCAGTACGGCATCCGGATTGTAGATTCGAAGCGTTTTCTTCTCAAACTCGTGGGCACGCTGCCTGGGTTTGATGTCGACACGCTCTCCAGCTACCTCAAAGGCGTCCTGATCACGCGGATCAAGACCGAAATCGCCACTTGCATCGCTCGCGCAGGCATTTCGATTCTGGAGGTCGCTACGCAGCTTGATGCGCTGTCGGCGTCTCTCAAGGCCGCACTTATCCCTGAGCTTGCCGAGTATGGCGTTGCGCTTGCCCAGTTCAATATCCACTCTATCAACGTCCCGGAGAACGACGAGGCGGTGATCACGCTGCGCAAGGCGCTCGCCAAGCGCGCCGAGATGGGAATTATTGGTTTCACATACCAGCAAGAACGCAGCTTCAATGTGATGGAGACCGCCGCAGGTAATGAAGGCACTCCCGGCGGTGTGATGGGCGCGGGCCTGGGATTGGGGATGGGCATTGGCATGGGCCCGAGCATTGGCAGCAACTTTGCCCAGGCCGCGGCCGACATCCGGCCATACGCGGCGCCGCCGCCCCCGGCATCTGCCCCGGAGGCTGCCCCTCACACCCCGACGCCACCGCCTGTTGCCGCCCCAGCCAGCGTGGGCCCGTCGGAACGGATCCGACTCCTCAAGGAGTTGGCGGAATTGAAGCAGTCCGGCATTTTGACGGACGCGGAGTTCGATGGCGAAAAAGCTCGAATCCTCGCGAGCTGAAGGATCCCCCATGTCAATGAAAATGAAGCTCGGCTTGGCTGGGTCCGTAGTTGCGCTCGCCGCGATTGCCATCTTGGTCGTACTGCTGCCAGTGGGCGTCTGGAGCGCCCCGGTTATTGCAGCTACCGCATTGGTAGCAATTTTGCTAGGTGGATTTTTTTACCTGCCCGCGCCCCTGGCGCCCTCGTCCAGGTCGGAGGAGTCGCGCCTAGCGCTGATTGGACCGAGCGGCGTCGTGGTATCGCTGGCTTTGCTCGGCGCGCTCGCCGCGTTTGCGGTGGGTCTGACGGGGTACAACGCGCTTTCCTGGTCGCTGACAATCTTGACGTCGGCAGGCCTCATCGTGAGCGCATTGGTACTCCATGCTTCGTCTGGCGTGATAGACCAGGCAGTGGCTTCTCAGCCCGACAACAGCGAACGAATGGAGTGGCAAGGCCTCCTGAATGAGGCGGTATCGCGCAATGCGGGCCGCCCACACACAGAGCGATGCGTACGTCTGGTCGAGTCGCTTCGGTATACGGCATCCAGCATCAAGAACCAGACGGTTGCCGAAGACGCGGCGATCCGAGCCAAGCTGGTTCAGTTGCTCGGATTCTCCCCATCGGAAAGCGACGCCGCTTTCACACAAGCAATGGACGAGATCGAAGCGCTCGTCATGCGCCGTCAACAACAACTCGTGGCATCACGCTCCAAAGCGTGAGCCGATACATCACCTCATGGACAACAACACGTTCAAACTGATTTGCAGCGGCTGCGGCTCTTCGCTGGAATACTCGGCTGGAAATCGCGCGCTCAAGTGCATGTATTGCGATGCGATCACCGCGATCGAGCAAGCCCCGAACGATGATGGAAGACCATCCAATGCGGAGCTTGTGGTCCCGTTGGGTGTTACACGGGCCGCGCTAGAGGACGTCGTCTATGCGCATCTCGCGCAGGGCGACCTGACCCCAGATAACCTGCTAGAGCACGCGGTGTTCAGCAAGGTCGAACAGTTCTATGTGCCCGCCTTCATCTACCGCGGGACCTACGAAGCCGATTGGACCGCAAGCTTCGGTTTTGACCGACAGGAGCAGTACACGGTTTACGAAAAGGACTCACAAGGAAGATCGCGCCCCGTCACTAAGACGAAGACCGTCACTGACTGGCGGCCTGTCAACGGCGCCGACCGGGGTGACTTCACAGCCATCGCCTACGCTGGAGAGCGGCTTTCAGCAGCCGGATTGGACCTTCCACGGATCTTCGTAGAACGTCCGGCAGTGGATGAGCTCAAGCCATTTGATACGTCATACGTGACAGGCTTCGAAGCCGAAGCGTTTACCGTCAATGCGCAGGAGGCATACACCGTGCGCGGGTCGGATCTTGTCGACGCACAGATCGACGCGGGAGTGAAGCAGCATGCGCAGGGCGATCGTCAGAGGGACTGGCGCTGGAAGGCTACGACCTCCAAGACCGACACCAGTGTCTTCCTGCCCATTTGTCATGTCGTATATGACTACGAGGGCCGTACCTACAACGTGTGGACGGATGGCACGACAGGCGAAAAGCTGATTGCTGATCCCGCGCCGGTCGACCACGAGCGAAAGAAGGCGATCCGCTGGGGCTACGCGCCGCTGGTGGTGTCACTCCTCGCGGCCGGTGGAGGTTATGCGTACGCGGATGCGCATCGAATTGCATTCAGCCCAGGGCTGCCCGCCGGCGCCGTGGTCGCTGCACTCGTATTCGCCGCGTGGCGCAAGCATTCGATCTTGTCGTACTCAAAAGGCATACGGCAGGCACTTTTGAGCCAGCGACAGCTGAAGAGCGTGGATTCGCTGCAGCTTGGTTCTGCCGAGCGCCAGGCGCTGCTCGAGAGCGGTACCCGGCCGAGTCGTCCATTTCTTTCGATGACGTCCAAGGATGCAATGCTCATCCCTGCGGTCTCATTGATCGCCGCCGCAGTCTTTCTGGTACCCCTGATCCCCGCGAGTTTCAAGGATTCGCCGACTCCGAGCTATGCGGGCGCCTCTAAGCCCTCAAGGCCCCAAGCACCTGCGGCACCCTCGCCAGTTCAATCCGCCCCGCAGCAGCGCGCGCAGAGCGTCGAGACTTCCGTTTCTGCCGCACCTGTTGCACCCGTCGCGGTAGCTGCGGTGGCGGCGGCCCCTGTCGTCGCACAGGTGCCAGCAGTCCAGGTGGCAGCGACATCAAAGATCCAAATTGACCCGCAGCTGAAGCAAATGCTGATCGCCGCAAGCAAGCACCAATGGGACGTCGTCGATTCGGCGACTGCTGCGCCGCTGGCGCTGCGCAACGTGAATCGTGATCGCGCGGCCGGACGCGCCGCGAACGCCGAAGGTAAAAGCGCTTTGCAGCGCGGAGAGAACCAGGCCGCGATCGAGGCGTTTACGCGTGGCGTCGAAGCCGATGCTGTTGATCCTGAGATCGTGAATAACCTGGCCTTCGCCTACCAGGAGAGCGGAGCACATGCTGAGGCGATCGGAGCCCTGAACGAGACTTTGCGCCTCGCGCCGCGTCGTGTGGCTGCGTGGGCGAACTTGTCCGCGTCGCTTGCGGAAACAGGCGACCCTGCGGCATCGGCGGCCGCGCTTTCGTTAGCGCTTCACTATTCGGGCAGTCGCCAGAAGACGCTCACGTTCCTGGGCGAACAGGCGCAGAACGGGCGCTCTGACGCAGCCCGCACAGTCGCCAGCGCCGTCCTTTCCTCGGCAGACGAGATTCCGACGCTGGGCGATAACGTAACGACGGCTCGCGCGGACGTTCCGGCGCGTGCTATGTCGCCGCGACCGGCACGCACAGACGCACCTCCTTCGCAGATCAAAGCTGAAGAGGCCTACGCGAAGCAGATGAATCGGCAACTTGAACAACAACTCAGAGAACTGAGCCAGAAATGATGACCACGCGTTTCCGACTTTCATCCGTTGCAGTTTTGACTGCTCTCCTATTTGCGGCGTCTGGCTGCGCAAACAACCAAGGCAGAACTGTCACTGGCTCGAACGCGACGGACCAAGCTGCTCTTGGCGCGGGCATCGGCGCACTGGCTGGCTTCGCTGCCTGTAGGGCTGTCGGCGGTAAGGGTTCCTCGTGCGCAACTGCCGCGATGGCGGTGGGCGCCGTCGGAGGTTTTATTGGCTGGCGCAACGGTAAACAGAAGGACTTGGCAGAAGCCCAAGCATTTGATGACGCGATGCGCGCTAACCACATGGCGGTCGTTACAGATGTTGCTCCGATCCAGCGTGCCAACGACCAGGGTCGCCCGGAAGCTGTGAACGCGTGGAAAGGAACCACTGTGGGGTTGCCGTCCAATTTGTTGGCGCGTCGAAGCCCGGACGTGCAACGTAGCGTCGAGTTGGCCGGCAAACTTGCCTCGTCGCGCACGGATCCTTCCCGCGTACTGATCAGTGTGCCGAGTGGGGACCGCGACGCAGTTCAGGGGTGGTTGCGTACGGGCTTCAGTCAAGGAGCGGCACGCGGTCCGCGGCCTGAAGTCCAAGTTCTGGACGCCTCGGCAGGCTCGGTGCCGTTCGTGCGTGTCGAGCCAGCCAACCAGGTTCAATTTGGGATGAGCGCAGGAAAGTCGAACCAAGGGTAACGACCTGCGGCATACATCGCGCATCGACTGCAAGCGATAGCAATCGGTTGGTCGAACTCATCAATCGGGAGGCTGAGCCCCGGCCCAGAGTGGCAGATATGAGAATTCGCCCTTGCAGACGACGATTTCATGATCCTACCTACCTGTCTCTGTCAGCACACTTTCGGCACCAGCGCCCTGACCTCGGTCGGCCGCTTGGACCTTCACCTTGCCGGCGCTTTTATCGACGCTGATTCTTAAGGCGGCCAGCAGACCGAAGGATTGTGAGAGAACACGGTGATCGCGCGTTATTCTGTATCGGAAGTCGCGAGCACGCACGCCCAAGTAGCCCGACGGCCAGACAATCAAGTGGGCAATGAGGAGATAAATGGCCGCACAGAAAACCGTATCCGGGAGCTTTCGGGTACCGCCTGAGTTCTTTTTGCGTTTAGAACGGGGGGTATTGCGCGAGCGCTGTATCCCAAACTCCTGTACGCGTCCTTTTTCTTCCGCTGCTGTCCCAAGCAATGTATCGCCGCCCCCCGTTGCTAGCGAAATGATGGCGCATGAAGGTAGGAGCTTGAAGTGAGTGCAGCCGACCTGATGAAGAAGTTGCTCGACTATGTGCTCGAGCAAGCCAAGACCGTCGACCCGAAAGCGTTCAAGCTGGCCGGGCACGCCGGGTTCCTAAGGGGGTACGCTGATCTGCAAGGTCTGCCTGGCGTCGACTTCGACGTGCAGGAGGATGGCGACCACATCTGGCTCAAGACGGCTCGGCTGGAAGCACATCCACCACCGGCACTCCCGCCGCTCGCATTGTTGGGGGCTTCAAAGGCAACTCAACCGCCCATCGTTGTGAGCGCGGCACCCCACGGGACACGGCCAAGCATCGATGAGGCTGCGTTCCAGCGCCTTGTGGCCCTTCTGCCGCCCGCCCAGCCCGAGAAGCTGGCCGAACGCGAAGCATTCATTGACATCAACCGCTCGAAGCTCGTGAGCGCCCTCAACCAGTACATCCCGCTGTGGGACGCCTGGGCTGAAGGTGAAAAGCCGCGACGCCGGACCATCTCGCTCTATGGAGACCTTTTCGCACTGAAGCACCAGCTGGAAGCAGAAGAGGCCGCCAAACCGCAAGAGCTCGTCTGGGGTCTTGGCGTTTCGGCTTGGAAGCTCAGCTACGCCGAGCGCCTTCAGACCTCCACCATCGACTTCCAATACCCGCTCATCACCCAGGCCATGGAGATCGGCATGGATGACCGCACGCTGGCATTGGAGGTTCGGCCGCGCTCGGTCGGGCCGCAGTTCTCTTTAGATGCCTTCGCTGCATGCCAATTGTTGAGCGCACCGGAAGTCGAGAAGGCCGCGCGCGAGGCTCTGGTCAAAGGTGCGGATCGTCCGGTCAGCCCATTCGATCCGGGCAGCTTCGAGCATCTGCTCAAGCTCATCGCTGGAAACCTGCACGACAAGGGTCGCTACGAGCAGAACTTCGAAGGATTTCCCAAGGCCAACGATGAGCTTGTGGTCACCGACGCATGGGTTCTGCTGTCTCGCCCGAAGTCCGTCAACTTCCTGCAGGAGGACATCGAGCGCCTCAAAACACGTCTGACACCGGACGTCTCGATTCCGCTTGGGCCACTGGCACTCGTGACCCCGCCCTCCGACGCCCCATCGATGTACGCCTCGGCTGCGTTCCGCGGGCTGTCTGGCACGTCCGGTGGTCACGGCGACACCGGCAAGCTGCAGGAACTGTTCTTCCCGCTGCCATACAACCACGAGCAGGTCACCATCGTCGAGCAGCTTGAGCGTTCTGCGGGGGTCACGGTTCAGGGGCCGCCCGGCACCGGTAAGACGCACACGATCGCGAACATCGTTTGCCATTACTTGGCCACGGGCCGCAAGGTGCTGGTGACATCCAAGGGCGAGCAGGCACTGGAGGTGCTTCAGTCGAAGATCCCCGAGATGATCCGGCCGTTGACGGTAGCACTCCTCTCCGGAGACCGGGAGGGCATGCGCCAGTTCCAGGGCTCCATCGAAGCCATCATTCATAACGTCTCGCAGCTCAACCCTGAAGTGGTTCGGGACCAGATTCGCAATGAGCACAGCGGTATCGACCGCGCGCACTCCGAACTGGCAACCATCGACCGCCGCGTGGACATCATTGCGATGGCGCAACTCTCCGACATCGAAGTCGATGGGGTAGGCATGAGGGCCCAAAAGATGGCGGAGCTCGTCGTTTCCGGCGAAAAGAAGCACGCTTGGTTCGACGACGTGCTGTCGCTCGACCCGTCCCATGCGCTGTTAGTGCCGATGCAATCTTGACCAGCTAAACCGCAAAGTGCCAATCCAATATTGACCAGGGTGTTCCACTGACCTGCTGAGAATTTCAGCAGGGGATTCAAGGTGATCACCATGGACATGATTGGCAAGGTCAGGCGCATGAGGCTGCGCGACCAACTCTCCCTCAGCGAGATCGCAAAGCGCACAGGCCTGTCGCGCAACACGGTTAAGAAGTGGCTCCGGGCTCCCAGCGATGTTGTGCCGAAGTACGAGCGGGTGAAGCTCGACGGCAAGCTCACGGCGTTCGAGCCGGCCCTGCATCAAGCGCTCACGACCGACAGCCATCGCCCCAAGCAGGGAAGGCGCAGCGGCCGTGCACTGTTTGCCCAGATACAGGCGCAGGGCTACCGCGGCGGCTACAGCGCCGTCACCGACTACATCCGGCGCTGGCGGGTGGAGTCCGCAGCCAGTCCGGCCAAGGCGTTCGTTCCGATGAGCTTCGAGCTGGGCGAGGCCTTCCAGTTCGACTGGAGCGTCGAAGCCATGGTCGTCGGCGGCGTGTTCTACAGCGTGCAAGTGGCGCACCTGAAGCTGTGCGCCAGTCGAGCCTTCTGGCTGGTAGCCTACCCCAGCCAGGGCCACGAGATGCTGTTCGATGCGCACACCCGCTCGTTCCAAGCACTCGGCGGCGTCACCCGGCGCGGCATCTACGACAACATGCGCACCGCCGTGGACAAGGTGCAGCGCGGCAAGCAGCGCACCGTCAACGCCCGCTTCGCTGCCATGTGCAGCCACTACCTGTTCGACCCCGACTTCTGCAACGTCGCCTCGGGCTGGGAGAAGGGGGTAGTCGAGAAGAACGTGCAGGACAGCCGCCGGCGCATCTGGATCGAAGCCGCGACCCGGCGCTTCGGCTCGTTCATCGAACTCAATGCCTGGCTGAGTGAGCGGTGTCGTTCGGTGTGGAGCGACACCACGCACCCGATCCACCGGCAGTTCACCGTGGCCGAGATGTGGGAGCTGGAGAAGCCTCACCTCATGTCCATGCCGGCCCCCTTCGATGGCTACGTCGAGCGGCTGGCCCGGGTCAGCAGCACCTGCCTGGTGGCCGCCGCGCGCAACCGTTACTCGGTGCCGTGCGAGTGGGCCGGCCACATCGTCAGCACCCGCGTCTATCCAGAGCGAATCGATGTAGCGGCTGCGGACGCCGTCGTGGCCAGCCATGCCCGGCTGCCGGGCAGCGGCCAGACCAGCTACGACTGGCAGCACTACATTGAGCTGGTGCAGCGCAAGCCGGGCGCCTTGCGCAACGGCACGCCGTTCCTGGACCTGCCGGCGCCGTTGCTGCGCTTGCGCCAGTCGCTGCTCAGGCACCCTGGAGGAGACCGGGTCATGGCACAGGTGCTGGCTGTGGTACCGCAGGCCGGGCTGGAAGCCGTGCTGGTGGCCATCGAGCTGGTGCTCGAAGGCAGAGCGCCCAGCGGCAGCATCAGCGTGGAGCACGTGCGCAACGTGCTGGCTCGCTTGAACGGCCCGGCCACGCCAGACCAAGCGCAGACGTCCTTGCGACTCACCCAGGCGCCCAAAGCCGACACCGCGCGCTACGACCGGCTGCGCCCCACCCACCAGGATCATCTGGACGGACAGGAGGTTGGCCATGCGTGAGACCTCCAGCGATGTACAGGCTCAGCTGAAGGCACTGCGGCTCAACGGCATGGCCACGGCCTGGGCCGATCTGACGGAGCAAGGCGGCGATACGACCCTGGCCGCATCGCGCTGGCTGGTGGAGCACCTGCTGCAGGCCGAAGATGCTGACAGGGCCATGCGTTCCATTGCTCACCAGATGAAGTCGGCGCGCTTCCCCATGCACCGTGACCTGGCCGGGTTCGACTTCACCGTCTCGCAGGTCGACCGCGCGTTGATCCAGAAACTGGCGGACCTGTCGTTCACGCAGGATGCGCAGAATGTGGTGCTGGTCGGTGGCCCAGGCACTGGCAAGACCCACCTGGCCACGGCGCTGGGGATTGCCGGGCTCACCCGGCACGCAAAGCGAGTGCGGTTCTACTCCACGGTCGATCTGGTCAATGCCCTGGAGCATGAGAAGAGTCAGGGACGTGCCGGACGCATCGCCATGAGTCTGGTGCGCATGGACCTGGTCGTGCTCGACGAGTTGGGTTACCTGCCGTTCAGCCAGGCCGGTGGTGCCTTGTTGTTCCACCTGCTGTCCAAGCTGTACGAGCACACCAGCGTGATGATCACCACCAACCTGACGTTCGGGGAGTGGTCCAGTGTGTTCGGCGACGCCAAGATGACCACGGCGCTGCTGGATCGCTTGACCCATCACTGCCACATCATCGAGACGGGCAATGAGTCCTACCGCTTCCGCCACAGCACGCGCGAAGCCAAGGGGCGCATCAAGACGCGTGAACAGACCAGGAAGGCAGCGGCCGCCCAGGTGAGCGAGGTCGCGGAGGAAGGGGCCTCGCCTGACGGCTCGGAAGTACCAACAACCGGTTCAAGAAAAGGAGGACCTACCGAGGCATCCAACCTATAGTTATCCACAGTTGGCTCCTACCGGAACCAGCTCCAGCCCTGGTCAATGTTCGACTGGCACCGCTGATCTCGATTGCACTGGCGCTAACACACCCAGTAAAGTGCCCCGGTTCAGGTTCGTCGATGTGGACCGAGAGCCGACGGATGTGCGACATCACTTCTTCTTCAGGTACACGCGAACTGCCTCGGCGGAGTTGCCGACGGCTTTGACGGCGTCTCGGAGCTGAGCCTCGGTGCAACCGAGTGACTTCGTCCAGGAGAGCACTTCGTGCGGCTCGTTCAGGGCGATCAGCTTTCGGTCCAAGCCGGTCTTCTTGGGGTCATCTTTCATGGTTGTCTCCAGACGCCGGCGCCGCACCAGCCTTAGAAGTCAAATTGCTTCTGCGGCGAGCCACCGACCATCCGAAAAAAGCTATTCAGGCTGACAGCGACTCTCCTACGTGCGCTGGCGTTTCTGCGTATCTGTCCGCTGGGTAGGGCGGTGAGCAGAAGATGCTGCCACGATATTGCAGTCGGCCCCCTCAGGCGACAGCGCCAGTGAGTTCGGCCATCAGTTCTTCCTTACGGGCGCTTAAGGCTTCGCGCATCGCCACAAGATCGAGCTTGCGTGCCGCACGGGCCTTGACAAAGATCTCCGCCCTCTCTTCCTTGACGTGGTGGTCTATGTACTCGCCGAGCACTGTAACCTTGGCATCGAACTTGTCGTCGACCTCACCGGACTGTTCGATCTGAGCGATCAGATCCTTCGCGCTGGCGTGTTCCACTTCGGCCTCGTCCAGAAGGTCGGTGTCCTTGATGGCTTCTCGCAGCGCGGGGTAGAAGATTTCTTCTTCGATTTGAGCGTGCACGGTGAGTTCGAGGCAGATCTGGTTGGCCAAATCGCGCTTCTTTTGGCTCGCGCTGGCGGCGCGAGACTTCGTGAGCGTCTCATACTCTTTGAACATCGCTTTCACTTTGCGATGGTCGGCATCGAGCAAGGTGCATGCGTCGGGCTTGGAACGGGTCGTTGTTGCCATTTGGAGGCTCCTGATTTTTCATGTGGGCTCTGCACATTGCCGCCCTCGCGTTGGTATCCAAGTAGGACGATGTCCATCGCTGTAAGAGAAACTTCCGAAAAAAGCTCAGCGCAGGGCTGGGCAACTGCACGCGTTTTGGGTAGGCCAAATCCGGGAGCGGAGCACCCTCAACTCTGCAGGCCTGAGCGAACGATCAATGCCAAGCGTAGCGGCGTGCACCTACAGATTTGCACAACTCCAGGCGCCATATTGACGGTTCCATGCTTCGACGCGCCGCACCGGTGGGCCCGCAGCAGTCATCCTTGTGGAGCGTCCATACCTTCGTCGCCATGAACATCGCGGTCTACTTCACAACTATTTCCTCCGCTGCGTCGGGTTTGGCATAGTCGTTCTAGCCGCAAACAGCTTGCTTTCGGACTTCGCCAGCCCATAAATGACCTGCTCGATGAACAAAGCCGCTAACGAATGACTGATCTTCTAGAGATCTTCGCCCGCGAGTACCCTGTTTGGCACATGGTTGTCAGGGGGTCTGTCGTGTACTGGTTCCTGCTTCTGGTGTTCCGGTTCGTACTGCGACGAGATATTGGATCCATGGGAGTGGCCGATCTCTTGTTCGTTGTCTTGGTCGCAGACGCGTCGAGCAATGCCATGCAAGGCGAATACAAATCCATCGGCGATGGGCTCGTGCTGTTGTCGACCCTCATCGCCTGGAACTTCGGCCTGGACTGGCTGAGCTAGCGTTCCAAATTGGTAGCGCACCTTGTCGAGCCGTCGGTGGCGGTCCTGGTTCGTAACGGCAGGTTGAACATGCGCACGTTGCGCCAGCAAATGATTACTGTTGGAGAGCTCAAGGGGAAACTTCGCGAGGAGGGGGTTAGTGACCTGTCACAGGTCCGCATCGCCCGGCTTGAGAGCGACGGCCAACTGAGCGTGTTCAAGAAAGATGGCGGAAAGATCAAACCGCCATCAAAAGATGACGGGCCGCCAGGTGGGCAAACATAAAGGCAGCGTGGTACCTCGGGGCAGTTTGGCCACGGAGAGGGCGGCTGCCGGTGCGGCCATGCTCGTCATCGACATGGTCAGCCGCTGGGACTTCGTTGACGCAGACAAGCTGCTTCCCCGCGCAAGGGGCATCGCTCCCATCATTGCAAGGTTGAAGCGGCGTGCGCGCGCGGCGGGAGTGCCCGTGATCTATGCCAATGACAACGCGGGCAGATGGCGTTCGGACTTTCGGACACTGATCGCCGAGGCGACAAGAGCAGGGGGACCGGGCGGTGAGATCGCAGAGTTGCTTGCCCCAGACGAAGACGACTATTTTTTGCTTAAGCCTAAGCAGTCCGCATTCTTTGGTACCCCCCTCGAACTACTGCTGCAGCACCTGAAGGTCGATCGATTGCTGCTAACAGGGGTGGCAAGCGACCAATGCATCCTCGTGACCGCTGCAGAGGCGGTGATGCGCGATTTTGAAGTCACAGTTCCCAAGGACTGTGTGGCTTCACAGACGGCGGCGCGAAATCGGTTGGTGCTGCGGCAGTTGGAAGACTTCCACAATATCCCAACCACGACGTCCTCACGCGTTCGGTTCTGAAGCCGGTGACGTCGCGGGCGAGCACGCGAAAAAGCGTCGTGCGATCGGAGCTCGGCAGCGGAAGAATATTGGCTTCCTCGGGCGGCTACGCATCTCCAGCACTCGAGCACCATCGGCGTTGGTGTTCCGCAATGCTCGGGCCCTGGACAGGGACCGCCAACATCATCGTATTTCCATCATTTCCGGAGGAGCAGCGCCGCGCGCTGCGCGGATCCATGCATGCTCATTGCGGTCGAGACGCCAGTTGGGACAACGGTACTCTCTTGGTACCCCATCTCACGACAGCGAGCGCCATGGTCCATAGGCTGGCTGCTACAGCAGCGAGCGCTATGGCGGTCGGATCGATCGCCTGCGTGACCGGAAGCCGCCATCAACGGCATTGCCGCAGGCAGGCTCGAACAGATTTCCATCCTAGCGCTGTGCCCGCCGAGCGTGCTCCAGCGACTTGTCCGTTAGACATTTCATGTTTGCGCACTACCAGGTCCGGCGCGAAGACATGGGGCAGGATGCTTGATCAAAGACCGTCACTTAGCGGTTCGCGTGATTGGGCTCGAATTGCTAGCCTTCTTCGTCGCCGGCTCGCTGGGCAGCTCAACCGGCGTGCGGCCATCCGGGTTCGCCCCCTTGGTGGGCAGAGGTGTCTTGGATGGGCTGCCGGCTGAATGAACGCTTCGACGCTGGGTCATGGCTGTCCTCCGATGTGAACAAAAGCACAACGATGGCCTTTTGCGAGCGGTGGGGTGTAGGTAAGCGCCTCGTCTTCCTCGATGAATACCGCGAGCGAGCCTCACATCCAGCTAGTGCCGAGCATTGCCAGTGCTGCGACGCCCATCACGCCCGTGGCGGCCCAGCCGACGATTTTCCATTTGAAGGGGATGACCAGATCGCCCATCACCTTGGAGCTTGACCCTGCGAGCATCACACCGGCCATGATCGGCACCGAACTCACAGCGTTGATCACTGCGGCGTACACCAGTGCCTTCATCGGGTTGACGCCGGATACGCCGATGGCCAGCCCCAGCAGCATGGCCGCGGCGAGAATTCCGTAGAAGGCCGGCGCGCCTGCAGCCGGTCGGTCCAGTCCCTTGCGCACGCCGAGCATGCTCGCCAGCGCGTATGCGGCCGAGCCGGCCAGCACGGGTAACGCGAGCATCCCCGTGCCCACAATACCCAGCCCGAACAGCACGAAGGCAGCATTTCCGGCGATCGGCTTGAGCGCCTCGGCCGCCTGCGAGGTCGTCTCGATCTGGGTCTGTCCATGGGCATGCAGCGTGGCCGCTGTGGCAAGGATCATGAAGAATGCAACGGCGTTGGAGAACCCCATGCCGATCCACGTGTCGGTCTTCAACCGCCCCAGTTGCGCGGGCGCCTGATGAGGGGCCCGTTTGAGCGCCTGGTCTTGCGGCACGCGGCGGATCTCCTCGACTTCCTGGGAGGCCTGCCAGAAGAAAAGGTAAGGGCTGATCGTGGTCCCGAGGATGGCGACCACGGTGGTCACGAATTCCTTGTTCCACTGAAAGCGCGGCCACAGTGCACCCTTGAGCGCTTCGAGCCAGTCGACATTCGCCGCAAACGCGACGGCCACGTACGCCAGCAGGGACAGCGTGAGCCACTTGAGCACGCGCACATAGCGGTCGTAAGGCAGCCAGATTTGCAGCCCCAGCGACAGAAGTCCAAAGAAGAGAGCATAGGCGGCCTTCGGGCCACCGATCACCAGCGCCGCCACATCGCCCATCGCGTTCAGGTCGGCGCCCAGGTTGATGACATTCGCGATCACGAGCGAAGCGATCAGCAGCCACACGACCGGCGCGGGCCACAGTCGTGAGAACGCCTCCGTGAGGCCCCGCCCGCTGACCCGGCCGATGCGCGCGCTGGCGAGCTGGATGCCGACCATCAAGGGGTAGGTCAAGAGCAGTGTCCACCCGATACCGTAGCCGAACTGGGCGCCCGCCTGCGAATAGGTCGCGATGCCGCTCGGGTCGTCATCGGCTGCACCGGTAATGAGGCCGGGCCCCAGCTTGGCGAACCAGCGCTTCTTGGCGCCTTGTGTCTCGGTGCTGGGTGCGGGGGGTGGCAGATCGGGCATGGCGTGCTCCGTCTTCAAGTTGGCGAGTTGTGGTACCTGCGGCAACTCTGTCGCACGCCTTCGTAGTGGTCATCCGACAACGTCGCGGCTGAAGGTAGGCCTACGGCCCGGGCGCGCATGCCGAGGGCTTGCACTCCTACAACGGGGGTGGGGGGTGAGGCCTACTTTTTCTCGTCTGCGTTGAAAGGCGCGCTGGTTTCCTTCTTCCCCACTCCTTTTTTGCCTGCCCACATTCCAAGGACGTTGCACTATGAAAGCCCTCACCTACCAGTCCTCCAAGAACGTCAGCGTCGAGACGGTACCCGACCCGGTGCTGGAACAGGAAGACGACGTGCTGCTGCGCGTGACCGCGACGGCCATCTGCGGCTCCGACCTGCACGTCTTCCGCGGCAAGATTCCTGACATGGAGTCCGGCGACATCCTGGGCCACGAGTTCATGGGCATCGTGGAAGAAACCGGCAAGGGCGTGACGCGCCTGAAGAAGGGCGATCGTGTGGTCGTGCCCTTCACCATTGCCTGCGGCCAGTGCTTCTTCTGCAACAAGACGCTGTTCGCCGCCTGCGAGACCACCAACCCTGGGCGCGGGGCCATCCTCAACAAGAAGAATGTGCGCTCCGGCGCGGGACTCTTCGGCTACTCGCACCTGTACGGCGGCTACCCGGGCGGGCAGGCGGAGTACGTGCGCGTGCCCAAGGCCAACGTGGGCCCGTTGGTGATTCCGCCGGGGCTGGCCGACGAGCAGGTTCTCTTCCTGTCGGACATCCTGCCCACAGGCTACCAGGCCGCGGTGAATGGCGAGGTGGGGCCAGGCTCCACGGTGGCCATCTTCGGCGCCGGGCCGGTGGGCCTGATGGCCGCTGCATCCGCCCGGTTGCTCGGGGCGGAGCGCATCTTCATGGTCGACGAACACGCCTATCGGCTCGAGTTCGCACGCGCCACGTACGGCGTTGAACCGATCAACTTCAAGGACATCGACGACCCCGCAGGCGCCATCATCGAGCGGACCGATTTCCGCGGCGTCGATGCCTCCATCGACGCGGTCGGCTTCGAGGCCAAGGGCAGCGCGCTGGAGACGGTGATGACCGACCTCAAGCTGGAGGGCTCCAGCGGCAAGGCGCTGCGCCAAGCCATCGCGGCCACGCGCCGAGGCGGCGTGGTCAGCGTGCCCGGCGTGTACGCGGGCTTCATCCACGGCTTCCTGTTCGGCGATGCCTTCGAGAAGGGCCTGACCTTCAAGATGGGCCAGACGCATGCGCAGCAGCACATGCCCAAGCTGCTCGAACACATCCAGGCGGGCGACCTGAAGCCCGAAGTGATCATCACCCACCACATGGCGCTGGAAGACGCGGCGCGCGGCTACGAGATCTTCGAAAAGGCGGAGGAGGAGTGCCGAAAGGTCGTGCTGACGCCTTCGGGGCCGCGACCCCTGGCGCTTCTCGCCGCCGACGCCGAGCGGACGCTGCCGCTCTGAGCGGAACTTCTTTCATCACTCAACAGGAGACCTCATGGCAAATCCGAACGATTCCGCGACACCTCGCATCGACAAGAACGACGCAGCGCAGCTAGCGCGCTGGACGCGCGAATTCGACGTGACCGACGAACAGCTGGCTGAGGCCATAGCCAAGGTCGGCGACAAGGCGGCCGATGTGGAGCTGTACCTCAAGGGCAGTCGCAGCTCGACCAATGCGGACACCGCGGACGCCGCTGAGAAGGCGAAGTAGCTCTCCACCCGCTGGCGCGATGGGGGCGCAGCGTTTGAGGGGCTTGGGGTTGGAGCGCATCGAGTTGAAAGTCGCAACATGCGTGTTCGCGACGGTGGCGCAGGGCCGCCGGTTGCTGCGCGGCCATCCGCGCACGCAGGCGACCTGCACGAGTGCTTAGAACTGGCCTCGCCGGTCGCCAGTGCGGTCGTGAACCCAGCGCATCGCCTGTTGCTCTCCGTGCCGAATTGCCTCCGCCGCGGTGCTGTAAACGATCTCTTCCGTGTAGTTCCGAAGTTGCGTCTCTTCCTCATCCGCGGGCGTGCGCACAAGAAGGACGACAGGGCGATAGCCGCCTCGCTGCGCCTCCACGCGAAGTTCAAATCGGAAGCCGCGGTACTCCAGGGAGTGGCCGTCGGAGCTGGCTCTGTCGTCGTTTGTCATGGGTGTGCTTCGCGAGATGCGCAAAGCGTGCGCTACCGCGGGCGAGACGGGAAGCAGGCACGCGGGGGCTGAGTCTGAAGGACGGGGCCCCGTGCGAGCCCGAGCTTGGGGAGTGGTCGAAGTCGCGCGCCCCCGAGTCGCGGCAGGGAGGCGCGAGGTCGAGCACTTGTCCGATGGAAGCACGCGGGCCGAAGGGTAGCTTGGGCGCAGAACCCATTCGAAACCGCAAACGAAAGGACCGCACTATGACAGACCCACAGCACGCAGGCCCCCGTCCGCCCTTCGACACACCGGAGCAGTCGCCGCCCGGCTTGGAGTCGAAGATGGAGCCCAAGCCGGACTTCGGCGAGACCTCTTATATCGGGAGCGGCAAACTCAAGGGAAAAGCAGCACTGATCACAGGCGGAGACAGCGGCATCGGCCGCGCCGTGGCACTTGCCTTCGCGCGGGAAGGCGCAGACGTGCTGATCTCGTACTTGGCGCAGGAAGAATTCGATGCACAGGCCTGCAAGGAACTGATCGAGCGCGAAGGCCGGGTGTGCGTCGCGGTGCCGGGCGACATTTGCGAGGAGGCGCATTGCAGGAAGCTGGTCGACACCGCCGTGCAGCGCTTCGGCAAGCTCGACATCCTCGTGAACAACGCGGCGTTTCAGATGAGCCACAAGGACCTGGGAGAGATCAGCGCCGAAGAGTTCGACCGCACCTTCCGCACCAACGTCTACGCCAACTTCTTTCTCTGTAAAGCGGCCGTGGCGCACATGAAGCCGGGCAGCGCGATCATCAGCACCGCCTCGGTCAACGCCGACAAGCCGAACGCCACGCTCGTCGCGTACGCGGCGACGAAGGGTGCTATCCAGAACATGTCGGGCGGCATGGCGCAGCTGCTGGCCGACAAGGGCATCCGCGTGAACTGCGTGGCGCCAGGCCCCTTCTGGACGCCGCTGATTCCTTCGACCATGCCGCCGGACAAGGTGAAGGAGTTCGGCACGCAGACGCCCATGAAGCGCCCGGGCCAGCCCGCCGAGCTGCAGGCGGTGTACGTGCTGCTGGCGTCCGACCAGGCGAGCTACATCTCCGGCGCGACCATTCCGGTGACGGGCGGCGTGCCATTCATCTGAGGCGGCGGCGATGTTCGCGCATGTGCAGATCGGCGCAAGCGACCTGACCCGGATGTGCGCGTTCTACGACCGCGTGCTGATTCAGTTCGGCCTCCAGCGGACGGTGCCGCTGGAGGCGGCCGGGCCCGCGGGCATCGTCTGGCGGGAGCCGGGGCGGCGCTGGCCGCAGTTCGTCATTGGCGCGCCCGTCGATGGCGGCGAGGCCACAGTAGGCAACGGCACCCAGGTGAGCTTCTTGGCAGTCTCGCGCGTGGTGGTCGACGACGCTTGGCAGGCCGCGATGGAAAACGGAGGTGTGGACCAGGGCCGACCCGGCTTGAGACTGCGCTATGCGTCGGACTTCTATGCCGCGTACTGCCTCGACCCGGAAGGGCACAAGCTCTGCTTCGTACACACGGTTGCTATGCTTGGCTGAGAGCACAGGCGGCCTCGATTGATCGTTATCGGGCTGCATCCATTTGCCGATTTTCGACGATCTCTTCGAGCACTTCTTCAAGGCTCGACCAGGTCGGAAACAAGATGGCGTCGTCCGAAGAACTCCAGCGGCCGCCGGCGGAAATTAGTTGCGCGGCGAGTTCCCCGTTAGCTCCCACGAGGGCAGATTGCGACCACCCAATTCTTGGCAAGGTTTCTCGCACTTCGCAGCCCAGTCGAGTCGCCAGTTTTTGGGCGCGCAGTCCGCTCCGACCTGCAGGAGAAAGCATGACAGTCCTCCAATTTCTCAGCTTCAGGTGCTGTGTTCGCTAGCTACACGAGCCTCCCATTCCTCGATGAACTGGTCGGCGCGAAACTGCAAGCGGGCTTGGGCTGCCTCTCGGCTGCCTTGAAGTGCAAGAACGAAGACACAACGAGTCTCTCTGCCTTGCCGCAACTCTGCCTTCCCCGAGACCGCACCGTCGAAGTTCTGCGTCAGCACGACATCGCAGTGCCAGCCGACAGGAAGATCGAGGTCGAGACAATGAAGAGGCATAGCAAAAGGATAGGCTATCTAGCGAGTCGCCGCCAGTTTTCCATGGCTCACATGGTTTTTTGACGCTTGGCCAAAAGACTCATCTCTGTCTGGACGGAGAGCGCGCGTGTCGTCTTTCGTAAGGCTGCATTGGCTGTTCGCTGCGGCTTTTCCGCGATGCCGCTGTGTAGTGGAGCCGCGCGTCCAGTGCGCGCATGTCAAGCGGGCACAGCCGAAGTCTGACTTGGAGCCGCCGCCTCGGCAATGCGCTGCGCGACGGCGTTCAACAGCGTGCCCGCGAACCCGCCCGTTGCTCTCGCGTCAACACGCGCGCTCGTTACCACTCGGGGCAGTGAGCTCCACGCGACCTGTCGACCGGCAGCGACCAGCGCGGCGACCAACGCCTCGTCTTCTCCGCAAGCGAGGTGCCTAAAGCCGCCGACCGCACGGTATGCCTCGGCCGACACGCCGAGGTTCGCACCGTGCACGTGACGATGGCCGTCGCGATCAAAGTACGTTTCGCTGAAATGCGCCTTCAGCAGCTCGGCGTTGGCACCGTGCGGCGACCAGTTCTGAACGACGACCGTGCCACAGACCACATCCGCCTGCAATGCGAGCTGGTTCACCAACCATGCCTCGGAGACCTCGGTGTCCGCGTCGGTGAAGGCGAGCCAGCGGGCGCCACGTTCCAGCATCGCCTGCGCGCCTGCGGCGCGGGCCATGCCCACGTTGCGCGCCTGAACGCTCAAGATCATCGCACCGGCGGCGGCCGCCGCCACGCACGTTGCGTCCGTACAGTCGTCGAGCACGACAACCGTTTCCACGGGCTCACCCATCAAGGCAGGATGTTGCGCAGCGCGAGTGACGGCGGCAAGGCAGTTGCGGATGACTTGCTCCTCGTTGTGTGCCGGGATGACGATGCCGATCATGGGGGTACCTCCGCTGCAGGGCTTCTTTTGGGTGTAAGGGGAGATATTCGTTGCTATACACCGCTGCTCTGGCGCACCTGCACCTCGGCCTCCAGCCAATCGCTCGTCTCATCGCCTGGCCCGCCGTTGCGCCGCAGATACGCCGCGTAGGCGGCCCGTCGGATCGCGTCATCGGGCGTGTCATTGCCCAATGGGGACACGGCCGAATCGGCTTGGCCCTCATTGGACTCGTCGGCCGGCGAACCTTCCACGTTGGTCTGCTCGGCTTCACCCGGGTAGCCGTGCGGCTTGTTTGCTTCCCGCCCCATTCGGCTTCCCTCGGCCGGGCTGTCCTGACCCACGGCCCGGGCTTGGTCAATGTTCACCGGCGACATCTGCGTTTGACCACCACTTTGCTTCATCATTTGCTCCTTGGTTGGCTCGCCCCCATAGAGGAGGCGAGGTTTTGCTCGATCAGACTTTTGGCGGGTCGTTTTCACGCCCGAAGTGACGGTGCGCGCCCATGGCGGCAATGAAGGACGCAATGCCCTCGTCTGCCTCTGCAGCATCGACCAAGATGAGACCAGGGTCCACTGCGCCATCAGGCATCGTCAGCGGGATTTGCGCTTCGGCCAGCAGGGCCTCCGAGGCGCCGAAAGCCAGAATGGTCTTGCAGTGCCAATACTGGTCGCGCAGGAATTCGAGCGTGTGAGCGTCTGCGTCGAGCGCCTCGACCGCCTTGGCGCCGTCAGGCAGTACCAGCGCGTCAAAGAGGAAGCCCGGTGAGTTTTCCATCGTCGCATCGGCTTCGAACTTCTCTCCGCCTGCGCCGACGTAGGTGCCGAGACGAGCTGCAATCAAACGCGGAATGGCACCCGCTGCAAAGAGGGACGAAATCAGCTTCTGCAAGGATGCGCCTTCGACGCCATGGTCGATCAGCACGGCTACCTTGCGCGTGCGAATGCCGCCGTCACCAGGCCGCGCCATCAGGGACAGCGGCGGCGATGCCTCCACTTCAGGCGCGGCCGGCGTTTCCAGCGCTTTGGGCAGAGGTGTAGGAAGCTCCATGCCGAGGTCCTGTGCCACCCGCTGGGCGAGGTCGGGCGCCGCGTTCAACAAGCTGGCGACCACGCGCTGTCGTATTGCAGGCACTGTGACCTTGGAAAGTTCGAAGCGAAACGCATTGCCGATGTGGGCCTTCTCCACTTCGGTCTGGCTCTCGAAGAACAGCCGCGCCTGCGTGTAGTGGTCGGCAAACTTCTCGGGCTTGATCCGCACCTTGTCGGCGCTTTCCTTGGCATCGATGCGCCGGGCCACGCTCATGAAGCCCTGTGCCGCGCCTGCCTGGAACGGGCAGCCGCCAGCGAGCGAGTTCGGCTCGTAGGCCACGCGGCCGCGGTTGATCGCTTGGCGGTGCATGCCGTCGCGCTGGTTGTTGTGGACCTGCGCGATGGGGGCGTTGATCGGCAACTCGTGGAAGTTGGGACCGCCAAGGCGGCTGATCTGCGTGTCGACGTAGGAGTGGATGCGCCCGGCCAGCAGCGGGTCGTTGGTGAAGTCCAGGCCCGGCACGACGTGCGCCGTGCAGAACGCGACTTGCTCTGTCTCCGCAAAGAAGTTGTCGGGGTTGCGGTTAAGCACCATGCGCCCAACGATTTGCACAGGCACCAGCTCTTCGGGGATGAGCTTGGTGGCGTCGAGGATGTCAAAGCTGAACTGCTCGGCTTGCTCCTCAGTGAAGATTTGCAGGCCAAGTTCCCATTCGGGATACTCGCCCGCCTCGATCGCTTCCCACAGGTCGCGGCGATGGAAGTCGGGATCGGCGCCGGAGATCTTCACAGCTTCTTCCCACACCAGCGAATGCGTGCCCAGCTTGGGCTGCCAGTGGAACTTCACCAGCACGCTTTCGCCCGCGTCGTTGACCAGCCGGAAGGTGTGCACACCGAAGCCTTGCATCATCCGGTAGCTGCGGGGAATGGCGCGGTCGCTCATCTGCCACATGAGCATATGCGTCGACTCGGGCATCAGCGAAACGAAGTCCCAGAAGGTGTCGTGAGCGCTCGCGGCCTGAGGCATTTGATGGTGCGGCTCCGGCTTCACCGCATGCACGAGGTCGGGGAACTTCATTGCGTCCTGGATGAAGAAGACCGGAATGTTGTTACCGACCAGGTCCCAGTTGCCTTCATCGGTGTAGAACTTGACCGCAAAGCCGCGCACGTCGCGCGCGGTGTCCTTGGAGCCGCGCTCGCCGGCCACGGTGGAAAAGCGTACGAACACCGGCGTGATCTTGCCGGCCTCCTTGAAGGGCGCGGCCTTGGTGTACTGCGTGAGCGGCTCGTAGCACTCGAAGTAACCGTGCGCGCCCGAACCGCGCGCGTGCACGATGCGCTCCGGAATACGCTCGTGGTCGAAGTGAGTGATCTTCTCGCGCAGGATGAAGTCTTCGAGCAGCGCGGGCCCGCGCGCGCCTGCCTTGAGCGAGTTCTGGTTGTCGGCGACGGCCACGCCCTGATTGGTGGTGAGTACCCGGCCGGACGAGTCGACGCGCACGCGGTCCAGCGTGCCAATCGTGGCATTGAGACCCTCGGGCGCCGCGGTGCCCGTCTTGTCGGAGGCATTGCTCTCTGACAGCGTGCTCGCGCCTGGCAACCGCGACGGCGGCGCGACCGTCACTCCGACCGGAGTGGCCGCTGCGTTGGCCTCTCCATATTCCAGCGTCTTGTTCTCGTTGGCAGGCATGCCCGCGGCCAACGCCTGGGTGTCAATCGCTTTCTGGGCAGGTGCGTCGCCTGCACCGGCCGCAGGCGGTGCCGGTTGCGAAGGCGCGCTGTCGGTGTTGCGCGCTGCGGCACGTGCCGCGACGAGTTCGGGGGTGTTTTTTTTGGCCATGGTGGGTGTTCTTTAAGGAGGTACTGGGAAAGGCGGGCGTTGCGCAGGGTATGGACCGCAGTGAGCCTTTTTCTGTAGGACGCAATCCCTCTGCACGGCAAGCTGCAAATTCAGGTCCAAACTTGATCTGGGTTAATGCAGCGCCGAAAAACATGTCGCACGATGACGCCCTCGCCCGATCTATGCAGACAAAGTCCGTACTCCTGAACCGCACCACCTCACTGTCCGACGCCGAGCGGGGCCGGCTGGAGGCGGCGATCGCCAGCGTCCGAACATTTCGCGCGGGTGAGACAGCGGTGCGTCAGGACACGCAGGTCCAAGTGAGCTTGCTGCTTGTCGAAGGTTTCATGACGCGGCACGTGGACGCGCGCGACGGCAAGCGGCACCTTGTGGCCGTGCATGTACCGGGCGACTTCGTGGACCTGCACGCGTTCACGTTGAAGCAGCTAGATCACGACGTCGGCGCGCTCACCGATGTGAGCGTCGCGGTTTTCACGCATGACGCGTTGGAGAAAATCCTGATTGATGACGCCGCGCTGGCTAGGCGCCTCTGGTTCATCACGATGCTCGATGCCGCGCAGCATCGGCAGTGGATTTATCGACTTTCCAGCCTCACGGCATTGCAGCGTGTGGCTCACTTTTTCTGCGAGACCCATGCCCGGCTCCTTGCGGTCGGTCGGTCACGCGGCCATGGGTTCTCACTCCCGATGACGCAGTCGGACATCGGCGAGGTATGCAGTTTGACGAACGTGCACGTCAATCGCGTCCTGCGAGACCTGCGCGAGATGGGGCTATGCCAGGTTCGCTCATCACAAGTCCAGATCCTTGACCTCGCGGGGCTGGTGAAAGCTGGGTTGTTCGAACCCGGATACCTTTACTTGAATGCTCACGTGGCCGCGCAGGCGGTTGGACACATTGGAGAGTCTCATGATGGATAACAAGTCCTGGCTCAAACCGCGTGAAGACGCTGGCGTCGCCACGGCGGTCGATGGCGTGGTGGTTCTGGATGGTCCCGATGGAGTGGCTGTGACGATGACGGCTGACGCTGCCGCCAAAACGGCAAACAGCCTGCATGCCGCTGCAGACGAAGCTCGTCGACACGCTGGCGCAGGACCCGGCGCTGCGGATGGAATCGGTGCCGGACCATGAGCTTTCATCAGTCCGTACGACCCTTTAGAAGGGCGGATGACGATCGACCTTCCAGTGCGTCTAGAGGGCTGAAGGCCCGGAGCCTAGCAAGCGTCCAGGCCTGCGTGCAGTTGCAATGCAGACAGCGGCTGCCCTTTGGTCAAGCAGGGCATGCCTAGAGTGTTAGCGCCAGTGCAATCGAGATCAGCGGGGGGTGCGGATAAAAACGTAGACTGGTTTTATGCCGCAAGTCCAAGACTCACCCTGTATTCGATCGGGCTGAGGGCCCCAGGGAGATCTTGATCCGCTTCTCGTTGTACCAGCGGATGTACGAGTCGACCATTTCAATGAACTGCTCGATGGTCGTGCCCTTCCAGTCCCGAGGATAGAACAG
>Ga0157369_10001283_pt1 | contig 31243 bp, 30 predicted proteins | sample C25metaG_FD_113461 | JGI IMG/M metagenome (GOLD analysis project Ga0157369, IMG submission 113461) | Corn rhizosphere microbial communities from Kellogg Biological Station, Michigan, USA - C2-5 metaG | ecosystem: Host-associated > Plants > Roots > Rhizosphere > Soil | place: USA: Michigan... | reverse complement strand
GTGGCACGGCACGCCGCTTGAGCTGTTCGGCGGTGAGTCCGGCGCACTTGTGCTGCAGCGTCAATCGGTGATAGTCGAGCCACTGCTCCAGTGCTCGGCGTTCATCGCAGATGCGATCCGGTCTGGGCCGCTCAACGGTCGGTGCTGTCCAAGCGTCGTTCACCCCGTCAACCCATCACAGCGGTCAACCGACTTGTGCGGCCACCGCCTTCGTCAGGGGAGGAGTCTGCCTCAGCGTTGCGGGGGGCGCGACCAACTGGGCCGCGCCCGCCTCGGCGCCGGCCCCGACGTCATCGGTGACGACGTACGTCTCCGTGCTTCACGTTCGCCTCGGGGACGCCTCGGCAGCGACTGCCCTTGTACGTCTACACGACGGGTGCGCACATCGGCATGGCCGAGGTGCCACCGCCCGGCCACCGTCGGCCCGCGCTGCAGCAGGTCGAGGTCGACGACATCTTCAACGTCCGCTTCGGCTGCTAGCTGTTCTGCCCCGGCGCTGACCGCCGGCTGAACACATCAGCATGTGTTCAGCCGGCGATCAAACGTGAGCGTGCGGCTTAGTTGAAACCGTGGCCGTCGAAGCTCAGGCCGGTGATCGTGTCTGTGACGCCCGGAGCCTGGTCGCCATCGGCGATGACGTATGCGCCGGTCACCTTGGCAGCGCCCTCAGCGGCCTGCACAGCCGACCAGGACTCGTATGTGTTGCCGTTATTGATTGCCCAGGCGAAGTCGGAGCCGTTGAGACCGGAGTTGGCCGGGTATCCCCACAAGGTGTCGCTATCGCTCAGCGTGATGTAGAAGCGCGGCGAGCTGGCGTGGTAGTTGTCAGTGGAGAACGTAGGTTCGTCCAGCGCGGCGACATCGGTCGGCGCGAAGTGGTGGAACGTGATCACCGCGAAGGTGGAGGCCGAGTCTGAGCCGAGGGTCAGCTCGATCGCCGAGCCCTTGCCATGTGTCCAGCCGGCGGATGCGCCGTCGTTGCTTGCGCTGAACGAAACGTTCGGCGACGGACTTGCCGATGCGCTGCCTGCGATCGACAGCGTTGCCAGCGGAACGACCAGCACAGCGGCCGATTTGAGGATGGTGCGTCCGAGCATGGTGAAGCTCCCTTTGCCGTAGCGAACTAGGCGCCGGATTCGCCAGTGCTCCCTGCCAGGCCCCCGTGGCGACCAATTCGCCTGGCAGATCAACGCGCGCCCGCGGCTCGGTGAGCCGCCAGACGGTTGTATCGCCTAACGACATCCCATGCCTAGGCATTTCGGGTGGAACGGTCCGAATGGCCGATGCAGATGCGGCGACTCGGACGATCCGCCCGGCAGGTCACGGCGCCCGGTGATGACGAGGTGGCCGTCCGCGGCTGTGGCTCCGAACCGACCGGGTCGTTGCCCGCCGCTCGGGTGAACGGAGCGGCGGCGGTGCGACGACGATCGGGTCGCCGGACTCGGCGATGGCACGGACCGCGGGATGGCCGCTGCGAACTGTCTCGGCGATCGGTGTGACCTTTGCTACCGCGTGCATCTTCGTCACGTCGCGAACCTGTTGGGGCTCGACGAACGACACGACGGTGCCGGTCGCACCTGCGCGCGCGGTGCGGCCGGATCGATGCAGGTAGTCCTTGTGGTCGTTCGGCGGGTCGAAGTGCACGACGAGATCGACGTCATCGACGTGCAGACCGCGTGCCGCCACGTCAGTGGCCACCAACACACGGCTTCGCCCGGAAGCGAACGCCTCCAGCGCACGGATCCGCTGGTTCTGGTTGAGGTTGCCGTGGATCGCGCCCGCGTCGACACCCTGTCGGGACAGTTGCTTCGCGAGCCGGTCGGCGCCGTGCTTGGTGCGCACGAAGAACAAGGTGCGCGCCGGCCGCGCGGCAATCTCGGCAGCGACAGCCACCTTGTCCCCGCCCTGCAACACGAAGACGTGATGGTCCATCGCGTCGACCGGTGAAGCAGCCGTCGCGACGGCGTGAATTGCAGGCTCATCGAGGAAGCGTGTGACCAGCTTGTCGACGCCCCGGTCCAGCGTGGCTGAGAACAGCAGGCACTGCCGGCCGGGGGGCGTCGCGTCGAGGATGCGCGTCACCGGCGGCAGGAACCCGAGGTCGGCCATGTGGTCTGCCTCGTCGAGCACCGCGATCTGCACATGATCCAGATGTACGGCGCCTCGCTCCATCAGGTCGATCAGCCGTCCCGGCGTGGCGACGACGACGTCGACGCCGGACCGCAGCCGCTCGATCTGACGGCCCATCGCTGCGCCGCCAAAGACCGCTGCGACCCGCAGATCGAGCGAGTGCGCGAGGGGCGCGATCTCGTCCGCGACCTGGCATGCGAGCTCTCGGGTCGGCACAAGCACGAGGCCCCGGGGGCGGAGCGTCGTACGTCGGGAGCCGTCGGCGTGCAGCCGGGCGAGCATCGGCAGGCCGAACGCCAGCGTCTTGCCGGAGCCGGTCTGAGCCCGGCCCAGCACGTCACGACCGGCAAGCGCATCCGGAAGCGCGCGAGCCTGGATCGCGAACGGCTCGTGGATGTCGCGACGGGCGAGGGTCGTCACCAGTTGCTGCGGAAGCCCGAGCTGACCGAAGGTGCGCGGCGCGGGAGGCGGTACGGCGAGTGCCGCGTCCAGAGCGGCGTCGAGGGCCGAAGCGGCGATGCGCTTCGCCGGCTGTGCTGGCCGAGCGCCGCTGCCGTGGCGGTTCTTGTGGCGCGGCCGTGGCCGAGCATGCGGAGGTTGGGTGGGTCGGGTGTGCGTGGGCACGGTGATGCTCCATCAGTCGTTCGAGGGGCCGCGTCGTACGAGAGCCGGCCCGTCGAGACAGGAGCAACCAACTACGTGCGACCACGCGGGCGGCTCGCCCGCGGGAGGACAGCTTGCGCTGCCGTGTTCTCCATGCTACCAGCCAGTCCCCAGTGGCCTCGGCCGGTGACGAGATGCCGTAATACCGAGCGAGGTCGGCAGGAGTAGAGCGTTGACCTGCAGGTTTGCGGCCCTCGCCCAAGATCGTTTGCTCTCGGCTTGCTCGCACTTTGGCCGCCGCTACGTGTCGGACTCTGGTCGTGTCGGCGGGCTCGAGAACAGCAGCGCAGCCGGAGCCGGTCGACACCCACGCCGATGTCCGGCGTTCTCTGTTGCGACTTCGGGCAGCAGGCGACCACTTTTCTACCCGGAACGCGCCCGAAAGTGGGCGCCCACTACCCGAAGTGGAGTGGTCGGAAGGTGCCGTGACGCGGCGCTTGCCCTCGGGTGATCGGAACCGCGTCGAGTAACTCCATGAATATCGGCGTCCGCACTCGGAGAGGCGCGCCGCGACGCCGGCGTTTCATGTCATGAAGCTCGGCCGCGTTTCGCGCGGCGCCCCATCGTCCGATCGAGAAACAAGCGACATTGGTATCAACAGTGGTATCATAGGCACATGGCGATGACTCTGCGGCTTGACGAGCAAGAAACCGAGGCGCTACGCAAGCGGGCCGAGCACGAAGGCCGATCGATGCAAGACGTCGCCCGGCAAGCAGTGCGCGACTACATCGAGCGCACGAGCAAGCGCGAGCTCCTCGATGCCGTGCTGGACCGCGAACTGCCGCGGTACGCGGAGGCCCTCGAGCGGCTCGGGCAGTGATCTTTCTCGACGTCGACGACTTGCTCTACATCGCCGAACGCGCCACCGGCGGCTCGGTGGAGATCCGCGACGTCGGCCTGCTCGAGTCGGCGGCAGCCCGGCCCCGCGCCTTCGCGTTCGGTGCCGACGCTTATCCCACACTGCATGAGAAGGCCGCGGCGCTACTGCACTCGATCGTGCGCAACCACGCCTTGGTTGACGGGAACAAGCGCTTGGGGCTTACCGCCATCATCGCGTTCTACGGGGTCAATGGTCGCCGGCTGACGATGACCAACGACGAGGCCTATGAGTTCGTGATGGCAGTGGCAGCAGGACAGATCGACGACGTCGGCGACATCGCCAGGCGTCTCGAAAGCGCCAGCGAGGACCGCTGACGACCACCCTCCTTCACCGAACAAGAACCAAATACAGGCGGCACTTCATCGAAGGGTGACCGATTGCCACCGGCGTTTCTCGACGCTGCAACGGCTTTGGCGAGTTCAGCCGCCTATAACCGGCCCAGCTGGCCATGAGTTGACCGACGCGGAGGTGCCGCTTACTGGCGCCGATCAGAAACGCGAAGCTTTCTGGTTGGTTCCCTAACGGCCTAGACGTGTTCCCGTCGGGCAGGGTTCTCGCCATAAGGCGTCGAAGCATTGCGTGTGAGGTGGGGGGTCCTGGCGGCCGCGGTAGTGGTCTCGGTGACGTCGGCGCCGGTGCTTGCGGCGACGTCTGGTGTCTCGTCAGGCCGTGTGGTCGCGCATTCGCCGATCATCGCTGTACTCGATAGCGGCCTGCGGGCGAGCCACCGGGAGTTCGACTATCGCGGGTGGCGTGCGGCTAACGATCAACTAGTGGGCTGGTGGGATTTCACGGCTGATAAGAAGCCGAAGGTCGTGCTTCCCCGACCCGGCCAACGGTGGGATCCGCAGGTGCGGGTCCCGTACGACGACGTGGGGCACGGCTCCGGAGTTGCAGCGATGGCCGTTGGGCTGAACCGCAGCGCCGCTAAGACACCGTCGTCCGCTCCGGGCTACCGGCTTGCCGTCGGGAAAGTCCTCGACAGCGCCAACGCGGGTCAGGCGACTCTTGCGGCCGCGATCACCTGGGCGACGCACACGGTGCACGCGGATGTCATCAGCATCTCCATTGGGTCGCCTACGCCGCTCCCGGCTGCCGTGTCCGCACAGATCTTTGCCGCCATCGACGACGCGTGGCAGTCCGGAACACTGGTGGTCGTCGCGAACGGCAATGGCTGGGGGGACGTCGGCCTAGTGCCAGGACAACCCGGGTGGGCCAGCGACTTTGGATCATCGACGCACGTCCTAGCCGTCGGCGAGTCTGAGACACAGGGCGTGCTCGACGACACCGATCCAGAGGTGACCGCACAGGGCAACGTCCACACTGCGACCAACACCGGTGACGACGACTACACCGACGAGGGTGGCTCGAGCTTCGCCGCACCGTTCGTCGCCGGCTTCGCCGCCCGACTGATCGAGGCGGCCCGGCAGGCAGGAAAGCGGTTGTCACCGGACCGATTGCGCGAGTTGATCGAGTACAGCGCGGTTGACACGGTGCGGCCGCCGGCCTCGGAAGGGTACGGCGAAATTGCGTTGCAGCAACTCCCCGCAGCCCTGGGGTATGCGCGTTCGGGTGGGCTGCCCGCGCGTCCCAATCCCGACCCCACGGGGTGGTACGTCGACAACGTCGCCATGGCCCTTCGAGATGCATGGAGCAACCAGCTCCGCGGCTAGATCGGGCGGCTGCCCCGAGACCTACGTGGGACGGGCGCGACCGTTCGGCAAAGACCGGCACCGGGGTATCGATGCGGTCCAGGCGGCGCTCCGGCCACGGTGCCGATGAAGTCACGTTGTCCCGCAACGGCACTCCACTGCCAGATACTTCTCGGCCTCTCGCCGCAGGGTTTCTCGCATTGACATCGGTTCGACAGTAGACGTGGTCTAGTCAATCCGGACGAGTGACGAAGAACGCCGGTTGCCGCGCGAGTCCGGAACTACCTGTCGACGAGAAACTGCGCCTACTAGTCGTGTGAGGGTCGGCGCGACGGCTCCGGCTGACGGCGTCGAAGGAACGCTAGGAACGCGACATCGACTATGGCGAGTAGCGCCACCACGCCAAGGCCGATCTCTTTGCCTTCGCTCCCCAAGTGCGAGATCAAGATGCGGACGACGATGAGGATGTCGGCTCCAAACAGTCCGATAGTCAAGTTCGCCATCGGGCTGAGGTTTCGTAGCGGATGCCTCACAAGCGCAGACTAAAGGCGTCGAGGGAGTCCCGCTCAACTGTGCCTGAGCGGCACCTCCGGGACACCCCACTTCGGGTAGTGGGCGACCACTTTCGGGCGTGTTCCGGGTAGAAAAGTGGTCGCCTGCTGCCCGAAGTTGCATCACCCTGCGAGGCCGGAACACTGGACGGCGATGATCTTCAAACGCATCACCGTCGAGCCCGACGAGATGGCGGGGCAAGGCCGGCTTGCGCACCGCGGGGGACACTGCGGTTCTCGAGTACGCCCGTGAGAACGGGTACGTCGTCGTCCCCGCCGACACCGACTTCGGCACGTTGCTCGATGAAGGCGCTGTGGTCGTGCTCGAGGACGCTCGGGTGCGCGTCCGGCGATTGCCCTTGCTGTAAGGGCGCTCGCGGAACGGCCAGCCGGACGACAGTGCGGCTCGTGCGCAGGTCGTCGAGGAACGCGTCGAGCTCCTCGTTTGACTCCCAGATGTCTGCCTCAAGCTCGTTGGCACCGGCGACCTGCCCGGCGTGGCAGCGACCGCCGTCAGCCGAGGCTCGGTACCACTGGTCCCGGACGTGCGCCACGACCGGGACGCTACGTGCTTGTTTGCTCTCCGTTTGCTGAGACATCAACAAGTAATGCGAAACGTTGAGAAACGTTTGCCCAGGTCAGGGGCGGTGCGAGGGCCGAACGTCCCGGCCCTCACCTCACGCTCACTAGATGTCGTAATAGAGAGCGAACTCGTGCGGGTGGGGACGCAGCCGGATGGCGTCGACCTCGTGGGCTCGCTTGTAGTCGATCCAGGTGTCGATGACGTCCGGTGTGAAGACGCCGCCCTCGAGCAAGTAGGCGTGGTCGCCCTCGAGCTCGTCGAGCACTGCCTCGAGCGAGCCCGGCACCTGAGCCACGGCCTGGAGCTCGTCCGGCGGCAGCTCGTAGAGGTCCTTGTCGACCGGCTCCGGCGGCTCGATCTTGTTGCGGATGCCGTCGAGGCCGGCCATCAGCATTGCGGCGAACGCGAGGTAGGGGTTGCACGACGGGTCGGGCACGCGGAACTCGAGCCGCTTCGCCTTGGGGTTGGAACCCGTGATCGGGATGCGGCAGCAAGCGGAGCGGTTGCGCTGCGAGTAGACGAGGTTGACCGGCGCTTCGTAGCCCGGCACAAGACGGCGGTAGCTGTTCGTCGTCGGGTTGGTGAAGGCGAGCAGCGACGGTGCGTGCCTCAGCAGACCACCGATGTAATGGCGCGCGACGTCGGACAGGCCCGCATAACCGAGCTCGTCGTAGAAGAGCGGAGCGCCGTCCTTCCACAGTGACTGATGGCAGTGCATGCCGGAGCCGTTGTCCTGCCAGATGGGCTTCGGCATGAACGTCACGGTGCGGCCGTGCATGCGCGCGACGTTCTTGATGACGTACTTGAAGTTCATCAAGTTGTCGGCAGTCTGCAACAGCGTGCCGAACCGGAAGTCGATCTCGGCCTGACCGGCGGTGCCGACCTCGTGGTGCTGCATCTCGACGTCGATGCCGATCTCGAGCAGCACCCGCACCATCTCCGAGCGCAGGTCGGTGAAGTGGTCGGTCGGCGGCACCGGGAAGTAGCCGCCTTTGTAGCGCGGCTTGTAGCCCTTGTTGCCGCCCGGCTCCTCGCGGCCGGTGTTCCAGGCGGCCTCGATCGAGTCGATGTAGTGGTAGGCGCTGTGCGGCGTCTGGTCATAGCGGACGTCGTCGAAGATGTAGAACTCGGCTTCGGGTCCGAAGTAGGACGTGTCCGCAACGCCCGAGCCGCGCAGGTAGGCCTCCGCCTTCCGGGCGATGTTGCGTGGGTCGCGACTGTAGGCCTCGCCGGTCAGCGGGTCATGGATGAAGAAGTTGATGATCAATGTCGGGTGCTGGCGGAACGGGTCCATGTACGCCGTCGACGGGTCCGGCAGCAGGAGCATGTCCGATTCGTGAATCTGCTGGAAGCCCCGGATCGACGACCCGTCGAACATCAGGCCGTCGCTGAAGACGCTCTCGCCGAAGTTCGAGGCCGGGAAGGTGAAGTGCTGCATCACCCCCGGGAGGTCGCAGAATCGGACGTCGATGAACTGGACGTCGTTCTTACGGATGTAGGAAAGGACCTCGTCGGCGTTTTCGAACATCGCGGCGCCATGCCTCCTTGAAGCGGGTTCGGGGGCAACTTATCGCTTGCGTGTTTCGGGCGGGTTACAGCGGTGTACGACGGGCGGCCGCGCCGCCCCGCCGTAGCATCTGACCTGCGGTGACGATCCCCGAGGAGACGACGTCGGCCCGCGGGGCGCCCGCGGGCTTTGGTCGGCGTCTTGTCGCCTTTGTCGTCGACGGCGCGCTCGCGGTGCTGATCGCCTTGGTGACCGGACACCGCCCGCCCAGCGGCGACTACAACTTTGTCGTCTACGCCGCGTTCCTGCTGATCGAACTTGCCTTCGTCGCGCTCGCCGGGCAGACGCCGGGCATGCGAGCCGCCGGCATCGCTGTGGTCCGGTTCGCCGACGGCGGCCGACCGGCGCTGCACTGGGTCTTCGTGCGAACGGTGCTGCTGGCGACCGTCGTCGTGGCCTTGATCACGGACAGCAGCGGACGCGCCTTGCACGATCGCGCCGCCGGCACGACAACGCTTCGGTTGCGCTAGCGGACCTTGCCGCGAGGGATCCGGCCGGCCTTCGGGATCGGTCCCTTGGGCAGCGGCACGTTCGTGCCACCGATCGCGCGCATGCGCTGCTCGATGCCGCTGATGTCGCGGCGGTTGACCACGCGGGGGAGTCGCATGACTTCGCGCTGCAGCTTACGCAGCGGCACCTGGCCCTCGCCGTCGCCGACGATGAGGTCGTGGATCGGCGTGTCCGGCGCAACCCGGCCGATGCGCCGCTTCTGATCGACCATGAGCTGTCGCAGCTGAGCCGGCGAACCTTCGCCGACGAGCACCACCCCCGGACGACCGACCACGCGGTGGACGAGGTCCATGTTGCGGGTGATCGCGACGGCCGGCGTGACCCGCCAGTCGCCGCGAAGCGTCTGCAGCACCGATGCGGCAGCGCCCGGCTGTCCCTCGACTTGGCTGTACATCGACGACGTCGCGCGCCGCCCGAAGATCGTCGTGCCGACCAGGAGCGCACCGATGACGGCAAGGATCGACAGGTAGATCGGGTGCCCGATCAGCACGCCGACAACGACGAGTACGGCGAGAACGGCGAGCGCCGGGCCGAGCACGACGAGCGGCAGCCGCGGGTCTGACTTGCGGGTGAGGCTCCAGACGGCGCGCACCTGTGCGACGCGACCGCCGGTCTCGCTGTCTGCGTCGTCCTTTGGAGTGCGAGCCATGCCGACGAGGATACGGGCGCGGCTCACAGGTTCCCGCTATGGACACCCACGTGCGGCGGCGCGCACACTCGCCCTGTGACGGTGTCACCGTTGCCCGCTCGGGGTGGCGTGCTGCTCGACCAGCGCGACGCCGGACGAGCGCTGCGCGTGTCAGCGCACGTGGATCAGGGCTTCGTCACGCTCAGCATCTGGCGCGACGACGTGTGTGTCGCCACCCATCAGCTCAGTGCCGACGACGTGCCGGCGTTGATCGAGATGCTGGCGCGCACGCTCGTGCCGCCGTCGGGTTATCGCGCCAGAGCAGTTTCGTAGCACTGCGCAGTTTCGTAGCGCTCCTCGAGGGCCGCCTCGGCTTCGGCGCGCGCACGCGCCCGCGCGTTGTCGACGACCATCGCGCGCCAGGCGTTGCGGCGGGCTTGCCGCTGGCCTCCGTCGCGCCACAGCACGAGGTCGGCGAGTCCTTCGACTGCAGAGAGGAAATCGTGCATGCGACCACGATGACGGCCGGAAATGTCCGGAAGGTTGCGGGCCGATGAAGGTTGGCTGATCAGTCGACGGTCGCGCGTGCCTCGATCGCCTGCTGGTAGAGCCGACCGGCGCGGTACGACGACCGCACCAGCGGACCGCTCATCACGCCGAGGAAGCCCAGCGACAGCGCCTCGTCGCGAAGCTCGACGAACTCCTCCGGCTTGACCCATCGCGCGACCGGATGGTGTCGCGGCGTCGGTCGTAGGTATTGCGTGATGGTCAGCAGATCGCAACCCGCGTCGATGAGGTCGCGCATCGCCGCGCTGACTTCAGTGCGTTCCTCACCCATGCCGAGGATCAGGTTGGACTTCGTGACATGGCCGGCGGCACGACCCAACCGGAGCACGTCGAGCGAGCGCTCGTAACGGAACGCCGGCCGGATCCGCTTGAAGATCCGCGGCACCGTCTCGATGTTGTGCGCGAACACCTCCGGCTCCGCGTCGAGCACCTGTAGCAGCAAAGCCGGCTTGCCGGAGAAGTCCGGCACCAGGATCTCGACGCCGGTGTCCGGGTTGAGCGCGTGGATCTGCCGGATCGTCTCGGCGTAGAGCCACGCGCCCTCGTCGTCCAGGTCATCGCGCGCAACACCGGTGACCGTTGCGTAGCGCAGTCCCATCGCCTGCACGCTTTCGGCGACGCGCCGCGGCTCGTCCCGGTCGAGCGGCGCGGGCTTGCCGGTGTCGATCTGGCAGAAGTCGCAGCGCCGCGTGCACTGCTCACCGCCGATCAGGAACGTCGCCTCGCGGTCTTCCCAGCACTCGAAGATGTTGGGGCAGCCCGCCTCTTCGCAGACGGTGTGCAGACCTTCCCGTCGGACCAACGCCTTGAGTTCGGTGAACTCCGGTCCGGTGCGCAGCCGCGTCTTGATCCACGGGGGTTTCTTCTCGATCGGCACCTCGGCGTTGCGCGCCTCGAGCCGCAGCAACCGTCGTCCTTCCGGCGCCACCGTCATCGGGTCGTCACCGCCGGCGCCAGCACCGCAGTCAGCTCACGTTCGACCACCGGAATCACGTCGCCGACCGCGACGTGCCGGCCCGACTCCACCGTCAGTGACGTCACGCCGGCGTCGGTGATGCCGCACGCCACGATCGCGTCGTACGCCGCAAGATCGCAGTCGCAGTTGAGCGCGAACCCATGCATCGTGACTCCGCGCGCGACGCGGATGCCGATCGCGGCGATCTTTCGGCGACCGTCGGCGGTCCACACGCCGCTGCGACCGTCGACGCGGCTGGTCGGGACGTCGTACGACGCACACACGCCCATCAGCGCGTCCTCCAGCCGGCGCACGTAAGCAACGACGTCCACCGGGTCAGGCAGGGCGACGATGGGATAGCCGGTCAGCTGCCCTGGGCCGTGCCAGGTGATGCGGCCGCCCCGATCGACGTCGATGACGGGCGTGGTGCCGCCGACCGGACGTTCCCAGGCCTCCGTGCGTTTGCCGGCGGTATAGACCGGGTCGTGTTCGAGCAGCAGGACGGTGTCACCGATCTCGCCGGCGACTCGCTGGGCGTGCAGCTCACGCTGTCGCTCCCATGCCGCGAGGTAGTCGACGCGGCCCGCGTCGACGAAGTCGATCACACCATCGAGGGTACGCCGCGGCAGCTGTGGACAGCGCCGGCCGCGGAGCGTCCGATTTCTGTTGACTGATCACCATGGCCACCTCGTGGGAGCCGCCCGGCTATGTCGTGGAAGCGCTGATCGGATCGGGTGCCACCGGTGAGGTTTGGCGCGCCCGCGACGGCTTCGGAGGCCTCGTCGCCATCAAGCGTCTGCACCGGGCAGACGCAACGACGCGTGAACGCCTCCGTCGCGACGCGGCCGTGCTCTCGTCCGTCGCCGGCGACCATGTGGTGCGGGTGCGCGACGTGATCGTCGCCGACGGCGAGGCCGCCGTGGTGATGGACTATGCGGCTGGCGGCGACCTGGCCTCGGTGATCTCATCGCGCGGTGGGCTGACGCCACCCGAAGTCGTGACCCTGGTCGGGCCGTTGGCGATGGCGCTTGCCGACGCGCACGAGCGCGGGCTTGCTCACGGCTCGATCACGCCCGTCAACATCGTGTTCACCGACGACGGACGACCGATGCTGGTCGACTTCGGGCTTGCTCGGTTGGTCGGCGACCGACCGGCGGACGCTGCCGTCGCGACGGCGGACGATGTGCACTCATTGTCCTCCGTCGGGCTGGCCGCTCTGACCCGCGAAAAGGCGCCGCCGGCACTGATTGCGGCGATCGAGGGCGGTGCCGCGCCCGACCCGCACGACCGTCCGAAGGCCCGCGACCTGGGCTTGGCCGTGCTCCGGTCATGCGCGGCGGCACCCATCCGTCTCGTGCCGCCCGAGGCGACACCTATCCGTCTCGTGTCGCCCGAGGCGACACCTATCCGTCTCGTGTCGCCCGAGGCGACACCCATCCGTCTCGTGCCGCCCGAGGCGGCACCCATCCGTCTCGTGCCGCCCGAGGCGCCACCGCGGGCGCAGCCTCAGCCCGCGTCGAGGATGACGAGACGCTCCTCTCTCGTCGCGGCAATTGCTCTCCTCGTGGTGATGCTCGCCGTGGTGGGCGGCGTCGCGTGGGGACGGCATAGCGGACCGGCCGCCGCCGTCTTGCCGCCGTCACCGTCGGTGCCGAAGCGCGCAACAGCCGACCCGGTGCCGGTCGACTGGGTCGGTGTTGTTCGTGCGCTCGACCGCCGCCGAGCGGCCGCCTTCGCCACTGCCGACGTAGGCGCGCTGCGCGAGGTCTATGCGAGCGGATCGCCTGCCCTCAAAGCGGATGTCGCGACGCTGGACGCCATGGCGAAGGCAGGAGTCACGCCGCGCGGGTTCGCGATCACGTCCTCCGGCGTCCGCTTGATGCACCGGACGTCGACGGCCGCGACGCTTCGCGTCACGGACACTGTTGCGTCCTACCAGCTGGTGCGATCCGGCCGACTCGTGCGGGCTGTCCCCGCCCGCGGACCGAGCACGTTCACCATGACGCTGGCCCTCATCGGTGCCGAGTGGCGGATCGTCAGCGTCAGCCGATGAGCGCCGCCAACGCCGCGTCGATGTCGGCGTAAGTGAACACGAATCCGGCTTCCTCCAGCCGCGCCGGCACGACACGTTGGCTCACCAACACGCCTTCGTCGGCGAAGTCACCCAAGGCGGCTCGCAGAGCTGGCGGTGGCACCCACGCGAAGGCCGGTCGACCGAGCGCATGCGCGATCGCCTTGGTGTAGTCGCGGTTGCGAACGGGCTCCGGCGCCGTGACGTTGACAGCGCCGGCGATGTCGGTGGTGAGCAAGAAGCGCAGCGCGGCGATCTCGTCGGCCAGCGCGACCCACGACATCCATTGCTTGCCCGAGCCCAACCGGCCGCCCAGCCCGAGCTTGAAGATCGGCAGCACCTTGCCGAGCGCCCCACCGTCGGCGGACAGCACGATCCCGCTGCGCGGATGCACAACGCGCACGCCCGCGTCGACGGCTGGTTGCGCTGCGGCTTCCCACTGACGGACGACGTCGGCGAGGAATCCTTGTCCGCTCGGCGACGATTCGTCGGCCGCCTCCTCGCCCGTCTCGCCGTAGAACCCGACGGCGGATGCCGAGACGAGCACCTTGGGCCGTGACGACTCAGGCAGCGTGGCAATCGTCGTGGCGATCGTCATCGTGCCGTCGACCCGGCTTCGGACGACGGTGCGCTTGTAGTCGTCGGACCATCGCTTGTCACCGATGCCGGCTCCGGCGAGATGCACGACGGCATCAGCGTCAGCCAGATGAGCGGCGTCCAGGCCGCGGCGGGCCGGATCCCATTGTCGTTCGTCGGCCGAGCCGGCTTGTCGTCGTACGAGTCGCACGATGTCGACGTTGTCGGCGCGCAGGCTCTGCACCAACGCCGAGCCGATGAGACCGGATGCTCCGGTGACGACGACCTTCACAGCGCGCGGCTAAAGACCTAGCTCGGCGTCGAACTCGCCTTCTTCGAGACGCTGTTTGATGGTGCCGAGGAAGCGCGCGGCGTCGGCGCCATCGACCATGCGGTGGTCGTAGGTCAGTGCGAGGTAGGCCATGTGCCGCACCGCGATCACCTCGCCGACGTCCGGATCGTCGACGACGACGGGGCGCTTCACGACCGCGCCTGTGCCGAGGATGCCGACCTGCGGCTGGTTGATGATCGGTGTGTCGAACAACGCACCGCGCGACCCTGTGTTGGTCAGCGTGAACGTGCCGCCGCCGAGCTCGTCCGGCGTGATGTGGTTGCCGCGGGTGCGATCGGCAAGATCGGAGATCTTGCGCGCAAGGCCGGGCAGGTTGAGGTCGCTCGCATCCTTGATCACCGGGACCAGCAACCCGCGAGGCGTGTCGACGGCGATGCCGAGATGAACGCTGTCGTGGTAGGTCGCGGTGCCGGCCTCCATGTCCATCGACGCGTTGACGCCAGGATGCTCGCGCAGGGCTTCGCATGTTGCGACCGCGAAGAACGGCAGGAACGACAGCTTGACGCCCTCGCGCGCTTCGAACTCACCCTTCGCGCGGTCGCGCAAACGCGCAATCTTGGTGAGGTCCACCTCGACGACGGTTGTGAGCTGCGCTGAGATCGCCAGCGACTCGACCAGGCGCTGGGCGATGACGGTGCGCAGCCGGGAGAGCTTCTCGGTGCGTCCTCGCGCGATCGTCTCGACCGGGGGGCGCGACGGCTGCTCAGGAGCGGCGGCGCGTGCCGCCGGAGCCGGGGCTTGTGGTTGCTGGCGGGGTTTCCCGTTGGCCTTTCCCGCGGCGTCGAGCACGTCCTGCTTGCGGATCCGTCCGCCGACGCCGGTGCCGTGCACGTCGGTCAGGTCGACGTTGTGCTCGGACGCGAGCCGGCGCACCAGCGGCGTGACGTACGACGGACCGCCGCCGCCGTCTTCCTCGTCATCGGAGTCCGCTGCGGGTGCAGGCGCGGGCTGTTGCTTGGGCTCTTCTTTCGCCTCCGGCTCCGTTTCCGGCTCCGGCTCCGGTTCGGGCTCGGCTTGCGCCTGTGGTTCGGGCTCGGCTGCTGGTTCTGGCTCCGGCTCCGGCTCGGGCTCCGGCTCGCGCTGCTGCGGGGCTGCTTCGCCGGCCTGCTCGTCACCACCACCGGCACCACCACTGCCGCCGCCACCGCCGGCGCCGTCGTCGATGACCGCCAGCTCGGAGCCGACCTCGACCGTCTCGTCCTCGCCGACCTTGATGCTCTTGAGCACTCCGCCCGCGGGCGAGGGGATCTCGGTGTCGACCTTGTCGGTCGAGACCTCGAGCAGTGGCTCGTCCGCCTCGACGCGTTCACCCTCCTTCTTCAACCAGCGGGTGACAGTGCCTTCGGAGACGCTTTCGCCGAGGCGGGGCATCGTGACGGAGACGGCCATGGGTTCAGGTGCTCCTCGCTTGCTTCTGTGTCAGCCGTGCACGTGTAGCGGCTTGCCGGCAAGTGCCAGGTGGGCTTCGCCGACCGCTTCCGACAAGGTCGGGTGCGGATGGATCAGCTGTGCCACCTCGACCGGAAGCGCTTCCCAGTTGGTGATGAGCTGCGCCTCCGCTATCAGGTCGCCTACCCGCGAACCCACCATGTGCACCCCGAGCACCGGCCCGTCCTTCTGCGCCACGACCTTGCACGCGCCACCGGTCTGCAGGATCTGCGCGCGGCCGTTGCCGGCGAAGTCGTAGGTGAACTCGACGACGTCATAGCCGCGCTCCTTCGCCTGCGCCGAGGTGATGCCGACGCTCGCGACCTCGGGTTCGGAGTAGGTGATGCGCGGGACGTTGTCGTAGTCGACGGCCGGCGGGTTCAGACCCGCGACATGCTCCGCCACCATGATTCCTTCGGCGAAGCCGACGTGGGCAAGCTGCAGCCCTGGCCGCAGATCGCCGATCGCATAGACACCGGACACGTTGGTGCGGCAGTGCGCGTCGACCTTCACGAAGCCGCGCTCGACGTCCACGCCGACGTCCTCGTAGCCGAGTCCCTCCGACACCGGCCCGCGTCCGACGGCGACCAGCAACAGCTCCGCGTCGTACGTCGTGCCGCCCTCGAGGGTGACGGTCACACCGGAGTCGGTCGTCTTCGCTTCGGCGAACTTCTTGCCGACCGAGAAGGTGATGCCGCGACGGCGGAACGCGCGCTCCAGCAGCTTGGAGCTCGATTCCTCATCCAGTGGCAGCAAGCGGGGGAGCGCCTCGACGATTGTCACGTCGGCGCCGAACGACTTCCACACGCTCGCGAACTCGACGCCGATGACGCCTCCGCCGAGCACGACGACCGATTGCGGCACGCGGTCGAGCCCGAGCGCGTGTTCGCTGGTGATGATGCGTTCGCCGTCTATCTCCAGCCCCGGCAGGCTTCGCGAGTAGGAGCCGGTGGCCAGCACGACCGCTTTGCCGGCCTCGTAGCGCGTGCCGTCGACCTCGACCGCGTTGGGCGCGACGAGCTTCCCGCTGCCTTCGACGACAGTGATCTTCCGGCTCTTCACCAGGCCGGTCAGGCCTTTGTAAAGCCGGGTGACGACGCCGTCCTTGTAACCGTTGACGGTCGGCATGTCGATGCCGTCGACGCTCGACTTGATGCCGATCTTCTCGCCTTCGCGGGCGGCGTCCGCGACCTCGGCGGCGTGCAGCAGCGCCTTCGTCGGGATGCATCCGCGGTGCAAGCAGGTGCCGCCGACTTTGTCACGCTCGACCAAGATCACCGAAAGGCCCAGCTCGGCGGCGCGCAACGCGCACGCGTAGCCACCACTGCCGGCGCCGAGGATGACGAGGTCCGCGGTTTGCGGGTCGGCCACTGTGCTGCTCCTCGCGATGACGACGTTGTCGTCGCCATTGTTTCACTGCGCGAGAAGCGCCGGCAGTTGCGGCACTGCGCTCGGCCTAGTGGTGGCCTCCGCCGTGACCTTGGCCGTGACCGTCCTGCACGCCCGCCGTGGCGAGCGGCTGGGCCGACTCGCCGGCATCCGACGTGTCACCCGCGTCCGGAGACTCGGAGGCGTCGGGTGAGTCCGGCGCATCGGGTGACTCGGAGGCGTCCGATTCAGCCGACTTGCCGCAGTCGCTGCGCGCGACCGTGCTCACTGCCTTGCCGTGCGCGCCCTTCTTGCCGTGCGGTGCAGAGTGCGCGACAGCGGAGACACAGGCGCCGTGGGTGCTCGCTGACGGTGTCGGGTCGGCCGACGGGGCGGGCGCGTCCGACATGGTCGGCGAGACGCTGTCCGTGGGAGTTGCCGACGCCGAGTCGGTCGGGGAGTCGGTCGGCGAGACCGAGTCCGTCGGCGACGGGCTCGCCGTGGCGTCCGCGGCGGTCGTCATGACCTGGGTGGACGACGAGTTGTCAACGTGGCTCAAGGCAACCGCGCCGCCGACGCCGCCCGCAGTGAGCGCGGCGGCCACAACGCTGAGCGCCTTCGCCTTGGCGAGGGCGGTAGCCGAAAGATGAAGGCGCATGACTCCTCCGTGGGTGACAAAGTTGCGTCGCCTTCCACGTCGGCACCGCCGAATGGCGGTTCGATGCTCCCTTCGGGTGGCTAGTTCGGCCTAGGCAAGGCCGGTCAGCCACTGCACGAGCGTGCGTACGGCGACACCGGTGCCGCCCTTGGGCGTGTATCCATGGGGCTGGCCGAGGTTGAACGCAGGCCCGGCGATGTCCAGGTGCGCCCATTTCACGCCCTCGGGCACGAACTCCTGGAGGAAGATCCCGGCAGTCAGCATGCCGCCGTTGCGATCGCCGACGTTGGAGATGTCGGCGATCTCCGAGTCGAGCGACTTGCGCAACTCGGGTGGGAGTGGCATCGGCCAGCTCTGCTCACCTGCGGCGTCGGCGGCAGCGACCAGCGTCGTACGGAACTCGTCGTCGTTGCTCATGACGGCGTAGACATGGCTGCCGAGCGCCACCAGCTGCGCGCCGGTCAACGTGGCGATGTCGACGATGTAGTCCGGGTCGGTTTCGCCCGCCGCCACGATCGCGTCGGCCATGACGATGCGGCCCTCTGCGTCCGGGTTCATCACCTCGACGGTCTTGCCGCCGCGCATCGTGAGCACGTCCGACGGTCGGATCGCCGTGCCGCTCGGCATGTTCTCCGCGGTCGGCACCCAGCCGACGACGTTGACGCTGGGCTTGAGCTCGGCGACGGCGCGCAGGGTGGCGATCACCGCCGCTGCGCCGCCCATGTCGGACTTCATCCACTCCATCGACTGCGCCGGCTTCAGCGCCAGGCCACCGGAGTCGAAGGTGATGCCTTTGCCGACCAGGTGCACCGTCGGCGCGCCCTTGCGGCCCGAATAGGTGATACGCGCGAGTCGCGGTGGCCGGATCGACCCTTGGCCGATGCCGAGGATGCCGCCGTAGCCACCTTTCTTCAGCGCCTTCTCGTCGAGCACCTCGACCTCGCAGCCGAGCGGCCGGCACGCGTCGACGGCGGCCTGTGCGAGGTCGGCCGGGCCCAAGTCCGCGGGCGCCGTGTTGACGAGGTCGCGGGCGAGGGCGACCGACGTGGCGACAACCTGCGCCTGTTCGAACGCGGCCTTCACGGCTTTGTCGCGTGGGTTGTCGACGACTACGGCGACAGAGTCGACCGTCTTCGGCGACTCGGCGCGGTAGCGAGTGAAGACATAGCTGCCAAGCTGCACACCTTCGACCACCGACCGCACGTCGTCGGCGGCACCATCGTTGGCAAGTGCAAGTGACGTCGCGACCCGCTTCGTGCCGGCGAGTGCGCGCATCGCGGAGCCGGCAGCGCGCCGGAGCACCTCGGAGTCGTAACGACCGTCCTTCGCCGGCGCCGGACCGAGGCCGACCGCCATCAGCTGCGGCGCGGCCGTAGCCCCCAGGGTGGCGAGCTTGACCGTCTCGTTCGCCTTTCCGGTCGCCCCGAGAGTCGTCAGGGCATCGAGCAGTCGCTTCTTGAAGGCCTTGTCGAGATCGGCGGCGCCGGGCGCGAGCACCGGACCGGTCGGTCCTTGCGCGACACCGATCAGCACCGCGTCGGCCTTGACGGTGGACAGCGCTGTCTTCGTCAGGGTCACGGCGGTCATGGGCGTCGATGCTAATGGGCAGTGCCCGCTGGGCCGTGCCCGCGCTAGCGTCGCAACCCGTGACCGCCCTCCACCAAAGTCCGCTCCACGACCGGCACGTCGCCCTCGGCGCGCGGCTGGCCGAGTTCGGTGGGTGGGAGATGCCGATCCAATACGTCGGGGTGGTCGAGGAGCATCTCGCGGTGCGCAACGCTGTTGGTTTGTTCGACGTTTCCCACCTCGGCAACGTCGAGGTGCGCGGGCCCGGTGCGAAGGCCTTCGTCAATGCCTGCTTCACCAACGACCTCGACCGGATCGGACCCGGCCAGGCGCAATACACCCTCTGCTGCGATGCCGCCACCGGCGGTGTCGTCGACGACCTGATCGTCTATCACGGCACCGACGAGGACATGCACCTCGTGCCCAACGCGGCCAACTGCGCAGAAGTCGTACGCCGACTGCGCGCCGCCGCGCCCGCCGGCATCGACATCGTCGACGAACACGCGGACCACGCGATCCTCGCCGTGCAAGGACCTCGGTCGCCCGACGTCGTCGCAACGATCGGGCTGCAGGCCGATCTCGATTACATGGCGTTCGCACTCAGCGACTGGAAAGACACGCGCGTCGTCGTGTGCCGCACTGGTTACACCGGCGAGCACGGCTACGAGCTGGTGACCGCTGCGGGTGCAGCGGAGTCGCTGTGGGATGCGCTTGTCGACACGATGTCGTCGTACGACGGTCGTCCATGCGGCCTTGGTGCCAGGGACACGTTGCGCACCGAGATGGGCTACCCGTTGCACGGACAGGACCTGTCGCTCACCATCACGCCGGTGCAAGCCCGGGTCAACTGGGCCGTCGGCTGGACGAAGCCGGAGTTCTGGGGGCGCGATGCGTTGTTGAGCGAGCGCGGCGCGGGCGCCGCTCGCCTGCTGTGGGGGCTGCGGTCCTTGGACCGCGGGATACCCCGACCGCACATGGCCGTCAACGACGCCGACGGCAACGTCATCGGTGAGGTGACGAGTGGCACCTTCTCGCCATCGCTCAAAGTCGGTATCGGACTGGCGCTGCTGGCGCCGGAGACCGGCGAGGGCGACGAGGTGACCGTCGACGTGCGCGGCCGGTCCTCGACCATGCAGGTCGTGAAGCCGCCGTTCGTGCCCTCGCACGTGCGTTGAGCGGTGTCGATGAACGCCGTCGATCGGATCTTGTTGGTCGGCATGATGGGCGCCGGTAAGACCACCGTCGGAGATGCGCTCTCGGACTTGCTCGGCTGGCCCTATCTCGACAACGACCTGCTGCTGTTGCGGGCGGTGGGCAAGGACACGCGCCGGGTGCAGCAGGAAGACGGTGAGCCGGCTCTGCGGCGGGCCGAGTCGGCGGCGCTCGACATCGCGCTGGTCGAGGCCGGCCCATTGATCGCCGGGGTGGCCGGCGGAGTTGTCGCCGATCCGTTGGACCGTCAGCGCCTGCATGCGGGCGGCTTCGTGGTGTGGCTTCGCGCTGAGCTCTCGACGCTTGCCTTGCGTGTCGCCGGCACCGACCGGCCTTGGCTCGGCACCAACCCCGCGCAGGCGTTGGCTCGGCTCTACGCCGGGCGCGCCGACCTCTATGCGTCGGTCGCCCACCTCATCGTCGACGTCGACACGCTTCCGCCGGCTGACCTCGCCCGGTTCATCGCGACTGCGGCCGCCATCCGCTAGTGGCGGGCGAAGTTGTTGCGGAAGTCCTCGGTGGTGTTGACGTGAGGGAAGTCCTCGGCCGGCACGGCTAGTCCCAGAGCAGTGCACAGCGGTTGCCATCCGTCGCCGGGCTGCCACTCGACGAGTCGATCGGCCGGTGCTTCTCGTCGTACGGCGTCGTTGTGGCGGTCGTAGGCGGCCATCGCTGCTGCGTCGTCGCGCCAGTCGGGCTCGAAGCGACCGAACATCTCGCGAATCATGCCAGCGAAGCCCGGCATGCGCGGGTCGTCCTCCATCTTGTTCTCGGGGCTGTTGTCGAGGATCGTTGCCCGCGCGCTCTTCAGCCACGTCGCAGCATCGCGACGGGTCGACAGCAGGATGACAGCGTCCGGGTTCGCGGCTGACAGTTCCTGCCACAGACTCGCACCTGGCCAGTCGACGATCGCGGAGTAGCCACCGAGCACCGGCTGCCAGTCGACGTCCTCGCCGCGATATGCGGCGGTCCACGTCGGCACATGCTCGAGGTGCGCGAACACTTCCATCATGTGGTAGCAGGGAGCACCGAGCAGGCGCTCGAGCGCGAACTTCAGCGACAGCGTTCCCGTCCTGCCGAGGCCTGCACCGACGATGCGCATCGCGCCCCCAAGTCGACGAGTGAGTTCAGGTGAACACTCGCACAGTCAGCGCCACGACGACGTACGCCGTCGTCGACGCGCAGCTGATCGTCGCGCCGAGCACATCGCCGGTGAGACCGCCGAATCGGCCGCATCCGGTCCGACGCACCATCGCGCCGACCACGAGCGCCGGCAGCCCGGCCGCCAGCGGCAACAGTGCGGCCAACGGGCCGATGTCGAGCGCAGACACGGCTGCGCCGACCATGACCACCACGACGGTTGCGACCACGGCTTGCGCTGTCGAAACGGTGCGCGCCACCCAGGCGCCGAGGCCGATGTCCGTCGCCGCCGCGGTTGCGCGGCACGACCAGGTGGCGGCAAGTCGTCCGATGCCGCAGCCGATGACAAGGGCACTGCTCGCGCGACCGTAGCGAACCGAGGTCGCGATCGCGGCGACATCGATGAGCACCAGCGACACGACAGCGACCACGCCGAACACTCCGACCGGTGGTGCCTTGGCCGCAGCACGTGCCGCGGCGGCGTCGCCACGCACACCGAGTGCGTCGGCGGTGTCGGCGAGCCCGTCCAGGTGCAGCGCGCCGGTCAGCCCTGCGAGCGCAACCACTGCGATGACCGCGGGCAACACGACACTGCCGGGCACGCACCACGCGACACCTGCGGCGATCGCGGCGCAAAGCCCGCCGAGCGCAAGTCCGACAAGGGGGGCCATCGTCATGGCTCGGCCGACAGTGACGGCGTCGTGCGACGTTGACCGCACCGGCAGGCGCGTCAGCAGCGAGAGGGCCAGGCGAAGCGGTGCGGTCATCCGTTGGATCGGTCGCTCACGCCCGCTTCGGCGAATGTGGCCATGTCGCGAAGCGTCGCAACCGCGGCCTGCAGCACGGGCACCGCAAGCAAGGCGCCGGTGCCCTCACCCAATCGCAGGTCGAGGTCGAGCACCGGGCGGAGCGCGAGCTCGTCGAGGACGAGTCGCTGCGCCGGCTCGGTCGACCGGTGCCCCGCGATCCACCACTGCACGGCGGGTGGCGACAACCGCGCCGCAACGAGCGCGGCCGTGCAGCTGACGATGCCGTCCAGCACGACCGGCGTTCGTCGTGCAGCCGCCGCCACGAGCAACCCGGTCATCAGGGCGAGGTCCGCACCGCCCACCGTGCGGAGCACGGCGAGCGGGTCGCGGCGATCAGCTAGACGCGTCACCGCGGCGCTGACGGCCTCGACCTTGCGCGCCAGGCCGGCGTCGTCGACACCGGTGCCGCGCCCGCACACAGTGGCGGGAGCTTGCGACAGCAGCGCAGCGACGACGGCCGCGCACGCGGTCGTCGACCCGATGCCCATGTCGCCGGGGATCAGAAGATCCGCGCCGGCATCGACCCTTTCGTCGACCAACGCAGCTCCGGCGATGAGCGCACGTTCGAGTGCCGTTTCACTCAGGGCGTCCTCACGGTCGATCGCGCCGCTGCCGTTGCACACCTTCCATCTGCCGTCGGCGCCCTCCACGTCAACCGACACGCCGACGTCGACGACATGCACCTGGGCAGCGATCTGGTTGGCAAGCACGTTGACCGCGGCGCCGCCGGCAAGGAAGTTCGCGACCATTTGCGCAGTGACCTCGGCCGGATAGGCCGAGACGCCGTGCCGCGCTATGCCGTGGTCGGCCGCGACGAGCACGACCTCGATGCGGCCGAACGGTTCGGGCGGGCACCGGCCCTGCACGGCACTCGCCCACACGGACAGCTCTTCCAGACGTCCGAGCGCGCCTGTCGGCTTGGTCAGGCGCGCTTGCCGCGTGAGCGCGGCGGCACGTGCGTTGTCGTCCGGCGCCGACACACGTCGGACGAGCGCGTCGAAGTCGGCGCCCACGCTCACACCAGCCGCTGCGGAATGCCGGCGGTCAGTTGCCACACCTCGTCACACGCCCTTGCCAATCGCGCGTTGAGCACGCCCAGCACGTCGCGGAACTGGCGTCCGGCGGGGGTCGGGGGCACGACGCCGCTGCCGACCTCGTTGGACACAATGACGACGGTGCCGCGTGCAGTCGACACTGCGGCGACGAGCTCGTCGAGGCGCTCGTCGAGATCGGGCTCGTCGAGCAGTGCGCCGAGCCAGAGCGATGCGCAGTCGACGAGCACCAGGTCATGCGCCGCGATCGCCTTCGCAACATCGAGCGTCTCGACCGTCGTCCACGTGCTCGGCCGTCGATCCCTGTGCGCGGCGACGCGGGCTTGCCACTCGAGATCGTCCGGACGTTCCAGCGCTGTTGCGACGTAGGTCACGTCGGTGCGGTCCGCCAGCATCGACTCGGCCCAGCGAGACTTGCCGGATCGTGCGCCGCCGACGACCAGCACTCGACGCGGCGCGGTCGATGAAGGGGTCGCTTCCTGCCGGCGTACGGCGATAACCTCGCCGTCGTCCGGCACGTGCGCAGCCCACCCGGCCATCCGTTGCCGAAGTTGGGGCGGAGGGGGATTGCCGTGGCCGAGATGGATGGCGACGAGCTTCGTCGCAGCGGTTATCGCTCCGACCTCGCGCAACGCAGCAACTTGCCGGGGCCACGTCACCAGGTCGAGGTGATCGGTGTTTGCGTCGAGGTCGTCGCCATTCGTCTGCTCGAGGCAGACGACGTCGAACTTGGCTTCGGTCAACGCGTCGACGGCGTCGTCGACCAACGATGCCGTGTCGGTAGCCCAGAGCAGCCGGGCACCCTCGGGGCCTTTGATGTCGTAGAGCAACGCCGGACCGTTCGACGCATCTCCGTGATGTGCAGGCACGGCGTGCACGCGGTAGCCGCCGAGCTCGATCACGTCGCCGGCGCTGAGCTGATGCCACCGCACGGGCGCGTCCGCAGCCACCCACTGCCGGCACTCGTCGATGACCGCCGGCGGCCCGGCGACGTCGATCACGTCGTCGCGACGAGTCCACGCGCGCCACATCAGTGCCGCTGCGCCGGTGTGGTCCGGATGGGCGTGCGTGAAGAGGAGGTGACGTACGTCGACGACGCGACGACCGAGCCGCTCGGCTGCGCGTGGTGCTTCCGGGCCGCAGTCGATCCAGAGTCGGTCGTCGAGCAGTGCTGAGGTCTGCCCGCGGACCTCGTGATTGCGCCGCATCCATTCACACGATGAGCACGTGCACCACGGGTTGGGCCAGCCCGACGCGGCGCCCGTGCCGAGCAAGGTGAGCTCCATCAGGCCGACACCTGTCGGGGCGTGAAGACGACCGGCTGCTCGAAGGCCGCCCGTCGAGCCGCGCGTCGCAGCGCGGCGAGCACCGGCCGGCCTGCGACGAGCACGAAGACGAAGTTGCCGAAGGCTCGGGGGAGATCGAAGCCGAGCGACGTCACCACGTCGTGATGCAACCAGTGCACGAGATTGGTCCCCAACGATGCGCCCGGCAGGTAAGAAATCGCGTGCGGGTAGTCATGGGCGAACGGCCAGAACCAGAGGTTCATCACCAGCCCGTAGGCCAACCCGGAGAACGCCGCATAGACGGCGAGCAGCGCGACCTCGCGCCGACCGCGGGCAGGCGGAAGGCAGCCCGCGCCGAACCCGACCCAACCCGCAGCCACCATCTGGAACGGCAGCCACGGTCCGACCCCCGCCGTCAGCAGCGCGCTGGCAAAGAGGGTCAGCGCACCGAGCACGAAGCCGAAGCCGCGACCGAGCACACGTCCGGCCGGAATCATCAGGAAGAACACACCGGTGAACCCGGTCGCACCGCCGCCGATCGGCCGCAGCGCTGCACCGCATGCCGCGAGCACGCCGAGCATGGCAATGCCCTTCGCGTCGAGACTGCCGTCGGCGATCTCGGCGAACAGCACGCCGAGCAGCAAGGGCAGCAAGGCTACGAAGAGCCATGGTGCGTCGGTCGAGTGCGGCAGACCACTGCTCTCGGCCGTTGCGGCCGTGCCGGCGAAGAACGGCCAGGTGAACGCTGCCACGCCGACGAGCGTGACGACGACCAACGCGAAGGCACTGCGCCCGTGCAAGCGCACGATGTCGAGTCGCCGGTGGGCGTGGATCTGGGCGCTCATCCGGCCAGCGCTCGTTCGACCTGGCCGACCGTGAGCCACGGCTGCGGGGCGAGGATCTTCGCGACCTGTGGGGCAAACGCGGGCGACGCCGTGACGACGGTCGCAGTCGGGCCGTCGGACACCACCTCGCCCTCGGCAAGAACCAGAACGCGAGTGGCGACCTCCGCGACCAGCTCGACATCGTGGGTGGCGAAGACCACGGCGTGACCGTCGGCAGCGAGCCGCTGCACGATCGTTGCCAATCGCTCTTTGGCGGCGTAGTCCAGGCCGCGCGTCGGCTCGTCGAGCAGAAGCAACGGTGGGCGGCGCACGAGCAAGACGGCCAGCGCGAGCGCGAGCCGTTGCCCCTCCGAGAGGTCTCGAGGATGGGTGTCGTCATCGATGTGCGGGGCAAGCTCGGTGAGCACCGCGCGGGTCATGCCGCGCGCGACTCCCGCGTCCGCGTCGGCGTCGATGCACTCCGCGTTCACGGACTCTCGCCAGAGCAGGTCCGATGGGTTCTGCGGCACCAGCGCAACCCGTCGTACGACGTCCGGCGCGGCGAGCCGCGCCGGAGCAACCCCACCGACGTCGAGCATCCCGGCGTCGGGAGCCTGCAGCCCTGCCATGGTGTTGAGCAGTGTCGACTTGCCGGCGCCATTGCGGCCCATGACGGCAACGACCTCGCCACGTCTGATGTCGACGTCGACGCCGGCAAGCGCGATGACTCCGTCGTAGCTCACGACGAGCCGATGCGCGGAAGCGACCAATTCTCCGAGTTGTTCGACCGGTCCCGGGCTCGGTGCGTGGTCGCGAAGCCGCTCGCGCAACGACGTTGCGGCCGACCGCGCGTCCCGCACGGACAGCGGCAACGGCGACCAGCCGACCGAGCGGGCGAGCCGCACGACAGGTGGGGCGACCGGCGACGTTGCCATGACGGTGTGCGGATCGCCGATCACCAGCGGCGCGCCGGCGCCGGGCACATGCACGATGCGGTCGGCGTATTGCACGACGCGTTCCAGTCGGTGCTCGGCGATGACGACGGTCAATCCCAAGTCGTGCACGAGGCGAGTGAGGGCGGCCAGCACTTCTTCGGCGGCCGGGGGATCGAGAGCACTTGTCGGTTCGTCGAGCACGAGTGCACTCGGATGCATCGTCAGCACCGAGCCGATCGCGACGCGTTGCTGTTGGCCGGCTGACAATGTCAGCAGCGGCCGCGAGCGCACGTCGGCCAGGCCCAGCAGGTCGAGTGTCTCCTCGACCCGACGGCGCATCGTTGAGGAATCGACGCCGAGCGACTCCATGCCGTAGGCGAGCTCGTCCTCGACTGTGTCGCTGACGAATCCTGATAGCGGGTTCTGGCCGACGTAGCCGACGATGTCGGCCAGCTCGCGCGGACGATGCTCGCGCGTGTCCCGACCGTCGACGACGACGCGGCCGCTGAGTGTGCCGCCGGTGAAGTGCGGGACGAGGCCGTTGATGCACTTGAGGAACGTCGACTTGCCGGAGCCGGTGCTGCCGACAACGAGGCAGAGCTCGCCCGCGGTGATCGTGAGATCCACATCGGTGAGCACCGCAGCCGAAGCACCGGGGTAGGTAACGCTCACGTGGTCGAACGTGATCACAGCGCCACCTCCGCTCTTGCCCGAGCCGGCACCGGCACCGGTCTGCTCCGGCTACCCGGTCGTGGCACGGGCGGCGCCAAAAAGGCCGGCAGTGCGGCAACAATCGAGGTGAGCGCGAGCTGCCACGGCACGTCGGGCGTGCGGAGCGGCTGCGAAATCGCGTCGAGCGTGGCCGGGTCCCGGTGCGCGACCACGACGTACGCGGCGGCGACAACGATTCCCGTTGTGGCGACGGCCCACTCGGCGCCCCGCCACGCATCCGGCCGGTAGTGTGACCGCCCGCTTGCCCGGTTGCCGACCGCGAAGCCTGCAACCGCGACGACCGCGCCGGCAAGCATCAGCGGCACGCCGAGCAGCGCAGGGGAGCCGGCGGCAAGGAGCCCGTAGGTGCCGGCGCAGATGGCGAGCAGGCCGACGACGGTGAGCGACGTCGCCGCGCGACGGTGCATCGGCGCGACGTTGCCGCGCCGGCCGAAGCCGCGCGCATCCATTGCGGCAGCCAGATCGATCGAGCGCTCGAGCGCGTCTTCGAGCACCGGCACGGCCATGCCGCGCACTGCTCGCCAGCCGCGCTCGCTGCGCCCGCGCAGGCGACGGGCCCGTCGCGCCCGCCCGAGAGCCACGACCGCCTGGGGCGCAAACGAGATGGCGACGCTGACCGCGACGCCCACCTCGTAGAGCGCGCCCGGCAACGCCTTGAGCAGGCGTGCGGGCGACGCGACGGCGTTGGCCGCGCCGACACAGATGAGAACCGTGCCGAGGCGCAGTCCGTCCTCGGTCGCGCTGATCAGACCCTCCGCCGTCAGCGGGCCGCCGATGCGCACTCCCCACGAGGTTGGCAACGGCACTCGCGGCAGTCTTATCAGCACATGGTTGCCGCCGGCGTCGCCGAACAACACATACAACACGACTCGCACAACAAGAACGACAACGGCGATCCGCATGAAGGCGCTGTAGCTGGCACTCCACGGTGTGATCGCACGGCGCGCGGCAACGACGTACGCCGCGGCGGCAATCAAGACCAGCAGCAGCACGGGCTGCGACGTCTCGCTCGCGGCCGTCGCGACGCCCGCCGCCCAGAGCCACCAGGCGAGCGGATGCAGTGTGCGCGGCAGGCGTTTCATCTCGCGCGCCGTCGAAGGAACCACGCTCCGCCACCGAGGCCGGCCAAGGCGACGAGTGCGATGACCAGTCCGGTCGGGAACGTCGACCGCGAGGTGGCAGCCGGCGTCGTGAACGGGTGAAGAGTTGCTTGAGTCGACGTGACACCGGCCGTCGGCGACGCCGTCGTCGGCGTTGGTCCGGGACTGGTCGGAGCAACTGAGGCGCGCCGGCGCGGAAGTGTCGTCAGAGTTGGGCTCGCGGATTGCTGCGTCGACGGGCTGCTGCGTGTCGTGGTTGCGGCTGCGGTCGTTGACGTCTTGGCGACGCTCGTCGGCGTCGCCCGCGATGGTGACTTAGTCGGTGCTGGACTCGACACTGTGTCGCCGCACCCGCTGCGCGGATAGCTGTCGATCGCGCAGATCAGGCCGCTGTTGTCCCGTTCGGTGTGTTGCTGTGTGAGCACCTGAAAGCCGTTGTCGTCGTCGTTGAACCCGTAACAGCTGTAGACCGGGCCGCTCGGCGCGCCCGACTCGGTGCCGTAGTCGACGACGAGCAGCACGCGGTAGGTCTTGTCGGTGTTCTTGCCCGCGCAGTATGCGTCGTAGCTGACGTCGGTCGGCCGTGGTTGCGGATCGCTCGGGCTGCCACTGCCGATCCCGAAGCGCCAGCCCTCAACTTGGACGCCGCTCTTGAGGTAGTAGCCCGAGGCGCCGACGCTGCTGTATTGCCACGACGAGGAGCCGGGCGGCTTGTGCCAGTAGGACCAGTAGTTGTAGTAGGTGCGTGCCGCCGCGTGTTGCACCGGCACGACGAGTGCCGACATCGCCACGAGAGCGATGCCGGCTGCCCGTCGTGCGATGTTCATGGCTTCGCGGCTCGACGACGTCGACCGAGGAGGAGCAGCACCATGCCGGCGACGATGCAGTCGCCGGCGATGCCGGCTTCTGTCGCCGCGGCGGTGCCGGTGAGCGGCAGTTGTGAGGTGTGCTGCGCACTCGGCTTCGCGATCGGCACGGTGACCGGATGTGCCGCAGGCTTCGTCGCCGGCTTGTGTGTCACGGTCGTAGGAAGCGCGCGTCGCACCGATGTGAGCTCGGTGAGCAGGTCGAGCCCGCCGAATGACGTCATCGACCGACCGGCTGCGTGAGCGGCCAGGGCGATGTAGCCCAGGGCGCCCGGCGAGATGTTGCCATGGGTGTCGAGCACTGCCGCCTTGATGTTTGTGGCGAGGTAGTTCAGCGCCGACGTGGAGCCGCTGCTGTTGGTGCCGCTCGCCAGCATGGCGAGAGCGCCCTGCGCGGTGAGGCTGTAGTCAGGACTCGAGCCGGTGGTGAGGTAGCCGCTGGTCGTGAGCTTGCCGGCCAACCAGGTTGCGGCGTCTTGCCCGGCCTGGGTCGGCGTCGGAGTCGGTGGGTTGCCGGTGCAATCGAGTGCCGGTTTCGTCGCGGTCGACGACGAGGTGAACGGGAACGACTTCTGCTCGGCGCCCCACACAGCCTGCACTGACGCGACGAGGTCACCGTGACCGCTCGAGAACGGCGAGGAGAAGGCACCCGGATCCGGGCTGCCGCACCCGAGCCACGACGCCATCAGTGCGTCCATCGGCGTCTTGCCGCCGACCGTCCATGCAGCGGACGTCGGGTCCTGACCGATCACGTCGATCGCCTGCACGACGAGCGCGGTCGAGTTGGGGTCGGTGCCGCTGCCGGCGAGCAACGGGAACCCGCCGTCACTGTCCTGAAGGGAGTGCAGGAACGTGATTGCGTCGTACTTCGGTGTGACACCGAGCGCGTGCAGCGCTTGGACAGCGAGCGCGGTGCTGTTGGAGTCTTCACCGGTGAAAGCGTTGAGGTCGGTCTTGGGACATGGCTGGCTGAGATCGGCGCGGTAGGACGTCCAGCCGCCGTCCGGGCACTGCTGGTTGACCAGCCAGGAGATCGCGGCCGTGTCGTGCACGCCGCCGGCCGCCTCGGCCAGCAACCCGAGCGACTGGCGGAAGGCGCCGTCGTACGTCGGATCGCCGCCGCCGAAGAGCCCGACATCGCTGCTGTTGTGCGTGGTCACCGCGGCGTGCGCAGTCGCCGCCGGTGCGAGCAGCGTGCCGACCGTGATGGTCAGCGCAGCGCTCGCCTTGAGTGAGAACCGCATGGTGGTCCTTCCGGTGTGGCGAGTAGCCGACCGGACCGGATACACCGTCCGACGACAAAACCCCCACGCGCAGCTGCTTCGCGCGAGGGGGCGGTGGTCGGGCGACGTGCCCGGGCTCCGCCCCGCATACCTCGACGGTGTGTCGTGGAGCCCTCGCCTCGCGTAGGCATTCCGGCTCGCCCCGATCCTTCACGGGGCCCACGGTTGCGGGTCAGCGCCGGACTTCGACCGGCTTCCCCCACACGCGACGATTGCGAAGTGACGTTAGCCCGTGATCATGGCGTTGTCGACCGCCGCGGATAGGTTGGCGCCGTGGCGTGGACGTGGCGGTACGAGGACGAGAGCGGTGCCGAGGTGACGCCGCAAGCGGCGCCGGCAGGCGAGGCGTTTCCGACCCAAAGCGACGCGGAGACGTGGATCGGCGAAAACTGGCGCGAACTTCTCTCCGCCGGCGTCGAGCAGGTGTCGCTGCTCGAAGGCGGTCGTCTCGTCTACGGCCCGATGAGCCTGCGCCCGGCGGACTGACCGCTAGCGGATCGAGCGCGGGCTCTGCGTCTTGGCCGGGTCGCGTTCGACGTGGTCGCCGAGCACGTCGTCGATCTGCTTCATCACATCGGCCTCGAGCTTCACGCCGGCGGCCTTGACGTTGTCCTCGACCTGTTCTGGTCGGGAAGCACCCACGATCGCGCTCGCGACGTTGTCGTTCTGCAACACCCAGGCGACTGCCAACTGAGCCATCGACAAGCCGAGACCGTCGGCGATCGGCTGCAGCTGCTGCACCCGCTTGAGGATCTCGTCGTCGAGCCAGCGTTTGATCATGTTGGCGCCGCCGGATTCGTCGGTGGCCCGCGACCCCGACGGCGGTTGCTCGCCCGGCTTGTACTTGCCGGTCAGCGCGCCCTGCGCGATCGGCGACCACACGATCTGCGAAAGCCCAAGCTCACGGCAAGCCGGCACTACTTCGGCCTCGATGACGCGCCACAACATGTTGTATTGCGGCTGGTTGGAGACCAGCGGCACGTGCAACTCGGCCGCCAACGAAGCAGCTGCGCGAATCTCCTCGGCCCGCCACTCGGACACGCCGATGTAAAGCGCCTTGCCGGCACGCACGATGTCGGCGAACGCCAGCATCGTCTCCTCGAGAGGCGTCGAGTGGTCGTAGCGATGCGCCTGGTAGAGATCGACGTAGTCGGTCTGAAGTCGCCTCAGCGATCCTTCGATCGAGCGCAGGATGTGCTTGCGCGACAACCCCTTGTCGTTGGGGCCCCGCCCGGTCGGCCAGAAGACCTTGGTGAAGATCTCGACACCGTCTCGCCGCTCGTCCTTGAGCGCACGACC
>Ga0157369_10001280_pt1 | contig 31263 bp, 27 predicted proteins | sample C25metaG_FD_113461 | JGI IMG/M metagenome (GOLD analysis project Ga0157369, IMG submission 113461) | Corn rhizosphere microbial communities from Kellogg Biological Station, Michigan, USA - C2-5 metaG | ecosystem: Host-associated > Plants > Roots > Rhizosphere > Soil | place: USA: Michigan... | reverse complement strand
TGGCAACCTGGTTTGGAGTTGCTACTTTCGCAGCAGTCCCGCCCACAACCATCAAACGCGGCAGCACCAACACATAACCGCTCTCATCACGCAGTAAACCCATAGGGCCTCCTCTACTGCTTGAGCGTTCGGTTTGGGGGAACTCCGAGCGTCCTATGCAGTGAATATCGGCCCTATCTAGTACTTTCGGAATTCCACAATGGAACTAAGTGGAGTCCCACATAGGAGCTAATTACCCGACCCTACGTGCTATTTGGTTACTTAATTGCTAAAGGTACTCTGCTGTTCCTACCTATTGCGGTTACTAGTGCGTCAATCGGATGATTACCCCAACGTTTCAGGAGAATCGATTCTCCCGCCTTCGTCCGGCCTGTGGGGCTCGTGTCAAATGCCTCACGGGAAAGCGCACTCCTAGGCCAATTACTTCAGGCGTTCAGGTTCCGTCCCAGTTCCATCGAGTGCTCGAACGGCGATCATCGCGCCGCCACCGTTGTCGTACCGGACATCGAACAGCTTCCAACCTCCAAGTTCTTCTTTCGGATTGGTGCGATTGTTGCGCTGTAGAGACCTGTTCCTCGATTGTGAAATTCAATCAGATTCCTGCTCTCTCCGCACCGCTCAAACACGAGAAACCCCTTCCCAGAAATACTCGAGCGACCTTCGGGTCGCACACTGAACAACTCCTTCTCTCCCGTTTGCACGTTCTGAATCGACATTAGGCGCTGACTCATAGCGCGCCTCACTTCGTAAGTTCCAGGCCCAATCTCGTGCCCGCCTGCCGTAAACGCGAACGGCACTGTAAAAATTTCTCCCAGTGCATCCTGTGCACTCAGCACAGCGGTGAATGTTCCGCATGCAGTCAGAACCGCAAAAGCTGATCCAACCACAATTGACGTAATCCGTTTCATAATCTCCTCCTTGATGCTCGCGCGATCCGCTCACTTGCATCACGGTTGCACATCACCATTCCAGCAGCGGTATGAAACGAGTGCGATAAAGATTGGCAAAGCAAGGTAAAGATTTGTAAATCCGCACCTCACGATCTCGTGTTGCACTACCATCATGTCGAAGGTCGTCGCCTCCCAAAATGGATCGCGTTCTCATCGTCGATGATGATGTTCAGCTATGCAGGCTTCTAGCCGAGCGGCTCGGAACGGAAGGCTACGCCATCGAAGTCGTGAACGATGGCGTACGCGGCCTCGAGCGAGCCCTCTCCATGGAACATGCTCTCGTCGTCCTCGATCTGATGCTTCCCGGTATGGGCGGCCTCGACATTTTGCGCAGACTCCGTGCCCGGTCTCCCGTCCCCGTATTGATCCTCACGGCGCGCGGCGAAGATATCGACAAGATCCTCGGCCTCGAGATCGGCGCCGATGACTACGTTCCAAAACCCTTCAATCCTCGCGAGTTGGTCGCACGCATTCGCGCGATCCTTCGCCGCGCTTCGCGCACCACCATTACCGCGAGCCCCGTCGTTGCCGGCGACCTCCACCTCGACCCTCAATCTCGAGAGGCCTGGCTGAACGATGCTCCTTTGGCCCTGACCAGCGTCGAATTCACATTGCTCGAATTGCTCTTACGCCAGGCCGGGAGCGTAGTCACGCGTGAACAACTCACCGAGTCGGTCCTTGGCAGAAAACTTGGTCCGTTCGATCGAGTAATTGACGTGCACGTCAGCAACATCCGCAAGAAGCTCGGGCCATCCGAACACGGTCAGAGAATCAAATCCGTCCGAGGTAGCGGCTACCTCTTTGCTGCGAGGCCTGAGTCGAAATGAAACTGACCCACCGCAGTCTGCTGCTCAAGATATTTCTCTGGTTCTGGTTCACTGTACTGATCACCGCAATTGCCTCGGTCATTACTTTTTGGATCCGGGCACATAGCTCTCCCTATCAATGGCACGCGTCCCTGATCGAGAGGACGCGAATGTCCGGAGAAACCGCGATACAGACTTACGAACAGAACGGACCGATAGCTGCCGCCAGGTACATGGAACAGCTGAGGCACCAAAATCTCTCGAATCCTTGCCTGTTCGACAGGTTGCGCCACGTGCTGGCAGGACGGAACTGCGACGCGGTCGCTGACATGCTTCCAAACCTCAGCGATCCGGGAGTTCCCGATTTCGGCGTCAGATATGGAGTTGGGCGGGTGGCACTGATTCTGAAGAGCCGCAGCGGCCGTGACTACATCTTTGCCACCGAGCTGCTGCCGCCACCAGGAACACCACCTGGGCCGGCCGGTGGTGCGAGGATGACACGGCTGGGATTTGCTCTTCAGTGGGGAGTTGCACTTTTCGTCTCCGGTCTGATCTGTTATCTGCTTACGCGCTATCTCACCGCTCCGATTCTCCGACTCCGGGAAGCGGCCCACCAGCTGGCATCCGGCGACTTGAGCGCACGTGCGAGTACACGCATATCTCCGCGTCGCGATGAACTCGGCGATCTTGTGCGCGACTTCGATTCCATGGCCGCTCGCATTGAGGACCTCGTCTCGACTCAGCGGCAGCTCATCTCCGATGTCTCGCACGAACTGCGCTCCCCGCTGGCACGGCTGAATGTGGCGCTCGATCTCGCGCGCCAGCGGAGAGGCAATGACCCTGCATTCGATCAGGCCGAAGAAGATACTGCGCTGCTTAACGAGATGATCGGTCGCCTTCTCACAATCGCCAAACTCGATATCTCGTCACGGGAAGTTCCCATGATGCAGGTGGATCTCACCGAGCTCGTCACGCAGATCGTACGGAACGCCAACTTTGAATCTCAGCCGAACCAAGACAGGGTGACGCTGACCGTCGAGAACAATGTCATGGTTCACGGGAATCTCGAACTGTTACACAGCGCAATCGAAAACGTCGTTCGCAACGGCCTCCACTACACCGATCCCGGAACTCACGTCGAAGTTCGCCTGCGGAACGAGCAGCACCCGGAACAATCCTTCGCGCAGATTGAGATACGCGATTACGGCCCTGGACTGCCGGAATCAGAACTCACCAACATTTTTCGTCCGTTCTATCGTGTGGCGCAGTCTCGCGATCGCCATTCGGGTGGCGCCGGCCTGGGTCTTGCCATTGCTGATCGTGTCATCCGAACTCACCGCGGAACCATCCGCGCCAGGAACGCCGTCCCCAGAGGTCTGATCGTCGAAATCCTCCTGCCGGAAGAAACCACCAGTACCCCCTGAACCCGCGTCTGAACTGCTGCTCGTAACCATGCGGAGACTTACCATGGCGTAAAACCCACATGATGAAAGCGATGGACGCCCGCACCATTCCGCGTGTTACATTGAGATTCCCGCAAGTGTAAGGTAGAGGTCATGGCAGCAGGCATTCATCTGCCCGGCAGCAACGAAACTATCGATCTTCAGCAGCAGGTGGCCCGGCTACAGGCCCTGCTCGAAGCGTCGCGCCAGGTGCACTCCACGATCCGCGAAGAAGCCGTGCTCGGCGCGGTGCTCCGCATCGTCGTCCGCGAATTGGAAATGCAGGGCGCCGCTTTTCCAAGCGCAGGCCTCAGCTACGGCGAAGTCCCGGATCTCGCCGCTCAAACCGAAAACGGGCCCGCCCTCCCGCTTTACCTCTTACAGGATCGCGAAGGCAAGCGCATGGAAGAGCTTGTCGTCGCTCCGCCCGACGGCCGCGAACTCACCCTTTACGAGTCCGACTTCATCGAAGGTCTGGTCCTCCAGGCCGCCGTAGCCCTTGAAAACGCCCGACACCACGAGCGTAATCTCCAATGGGCGCGTGTACAGCAGGACCTCGACGCTGCCCGCAACATCCAGCGCTCACTCCTCCCGCAGTCATTGCCTGAAATCTCCGGCTATTCCCTCGCCTTCCGCTCCGTCACCTGCTACGAGGTCGGCGGCGACTATCTGGATATTGTCGAACAGCCCGATAGCAGCCTGCTCATTGCCGTGGCGGACGTGGCCGGCAAAGGCTTGGCCTCCGCCATGATGTCCACCAGTTTCCGCGCCGCCTTCCGCGCCATGGCTATCACCGGCCTGCCTCTGGGTGAACTCGCCACCCGCATGAACGAGCACCACTGGCGCGAGGGCGAAGAGGCCCGTCGCCGCTACGTAACGGCCATCTTCATGCGGCTTTACCCCGACAGCGGCAAAATTGAGGTCGTCAACGCCGGCCACAACCCCGGTTTCTTGGTCTTTCCCGACGGCTCAGCCCGTCAATTTGAGGCCGCCGGCACACCGCTTGGCCTCCTGCCCGGAATGCACTACTCCAGCGAAGAATCCACCTTCACCCCCGGTACCCGCCTCCTCTTCTATACCGACGGCCTTACCGAAGTATTCCGCGGGGAGGAAGAGTTTGGCTCCGAACGACTTATGGACGAGTTTTCTAAATGCCCTGACCAACAGGCCGATGTTATCCTCGATTCAATATGGACGACAATTGAGGACTTTGCCGAGGGCGGGCCTCAAAGTGACGATATGACCGCACTGGCCCTGTGCCGGTGTGCGCTGGGCACGGAGATACCGGCATGAGCAAGGTGAAATCCACTTCAGTGGAGGTACGGCTGCCTTCGCAGCTCGGCTACGAAAAGGTGGCTATGAGCACCGCAGCCGCGGTGGCCAAGCTGATGGGTTTCCGCGAAGATCGCGTTGAAGATTTGAAGACGGCCGTCGCTGAGGCCTGCATCAATGCGATCGAGCACGGCAATAAATTGAACGATGACCTCTCTGTCGGCGTAGTTCTATCACCAGGCTTAAACGCCCTCGAGGTAAAAGTGATCGATGACGGCAAGGGTCTCAAGACGCTCCCACCCAAGCCCGACATCGACAAAAAGATTCACGGCGAAGAAGACCCGCGCGGTATGGGCATGTTTCTTATCCAGGCCCTCGTTGATGAAGCCGAATGGGTCAAGGGCTCCAATGGCAAGAGCAGCTATGTCCGACTTGTCATTCGTCTCGACGTTGATGCAACCGCAGACTAAACACGACCCACACACTACGGAGACACCAGATCGTGCAGAGCGAAACCAAAGCGCGCGTAGACCAGTTGACTTCCCCAGCCGGGCACAATGTGACCGCCCTCCGCTTCGAGGGCGACATCGCCAGCACCTCCAAAGATGCGGTGCTCGGCAGCTACCAGTCGCTGCCCAAGGAAACAGCCAAGCTCGTCCTGCTCGACTTCACCAAGGTTGATTACATCAACTCGAGCGGCATTGCCCTCGTCATACAGATGCTCATCGAAGCTGCGAACTCCGGCCAGAAGGTCTATGCTTTCGGCCTCTCCCCGCACTTCACCAAGGTATTTACCATGGTAGGCATCACCAAGTACGCCGGCCTCTTCCCAACCCAGAACGACGCTCTCGCCGCGCTGTAGATCAGCGAAAATCTCATTCTGCGAAATAGTAGTTGGTGCCCAGGTCTCGGTTCTGAGACCTGGGATTCCATGAGACTTCGGACCTGTATTCATCGCGGAAACGAAGGTTGCCTGAATGGCAACTCTGAGAGATTTCCCTTATATCTAGGGGAAAAGCTGCCCCAATCAGTTCTCCCGCAGCGTTACCGCCGGATCCACATCCAGCGCTTTGTGCGCAGGAATCCACGACGCCAGCAGAGCAATTCCCACCAGCATCGCCGGCACTGCCGTAAACGTCACAACATCGTATGGACTGACCCCGAACAGCACTCCCGCTAATATTCGCGAAACCGCCGCGCACAGAATCACACCCACAGCCGCGCCAATCGCAACCGGCCGCATCGCCTGCCGCACCAGCAGCGACAGCAAATCACCAGTGTTTGCACCCAGCGCCAGCCGTAATCCGATCTCGCGTGTCCGGCGGCTCACGCCGTACGCCACCGTGCCGTACAACCCGATCATCGCAAGCGCCAGCGCCGAAAACCCAAGAATGCCGGCTGCTCCTGCCGTCAGTCTCGAAATCGCCTGGTATGGCGCAAGATTGTCCTCCAGCTTCGCTACCCTCACCTTCAGCGCCGGATCGAGCGCCTTCGCCGTTCCGCTCAGCGCATTTGCGAGCGCGCCATAGTCGCCCTTGTAGTGAACCATCACCACCTGCATTCTCAACTCATCCGCTGGATCTGGAGGCAGATAGACAAAGCGCCGGTTATTTTCCCCAAGTTCTCCGACCTCTGCATCTCGGGCGACGCCTATTACCTCCCACTTCGTCTTCTGGGGACCGTATTCAACTACCTTCCCCACCGGCTCCTCGCTTGGCCAGAATTTGCGCGCCATCGATTCGCTCACGATCAGGTACTTCGCTCCGCGCGCTACATCAGCCTGCGAGAAGTCGCGCCCACGGACCAGCGGAATCTTCAGCAAAGAAAAGAAGCCCGGAGATACTTCCAGATACGATGCCGCTTGCTCCGGGTGTTTATCCACCCGGAACACACTCACGAAATGCCGGTCTCCCAGTGGGGAACCAAGTGCCTCTACAGCCCCGTCCACACCCGGCAAGCCCGTGAACCTCTCCACAAGGGAGGTATTGAATGCGCGCGCTTGTGCGTCGCTATAGCCCACCCGGCCAAGGTCGTAACTGAGCACCGCCACACCACTCATCGTGAATCCCGGATCCACCGTCTGCGCCCTCAGCAGCGCTCTGACCAGCAGCCCACACGCCAGCAGCAGTACCATGCACAGCGCCACTTGCCCGCCCACCAGCACTCCACGGAACGCGCCTCGTTCCCGTCCCATGGTCAGTCCTGCACCTTCCTGCTTCAGAAGCGTGTTCAGATCAGGACGCGTAGCCCGCAGCGCCGGAATCAGACCGAATGCCACGCCTGTCAGCAGCGTTAGCAAGAATGCATATCCAACCACGCGCCAGTCCGCGAGAATGGTCACCTGCACAGGCGGCGCTCCCGGCGGCAAATGTCCCTGCACAAACCGAAACAGGACTGCGCCCGACCAGCATGCGATCGCCGCGCCGAGAACTCCACCGAGCATTGCCACAAGCAGCGCCTCCGTCACGAGTTGCCGCACCACGCGATTTCTCGATGCTCCCAGCGCCATCCTCATCGCAATCTCTTTTCCCCGCGCGATCGACCGTGCCAACATCAGGTTGGCGAGATTGGCACACGCAATCAGCAGCACCAGCCCCACGGCGGTCAGCAATCCCGCTCCCGCTCCCATCACCCCCTTGCGGATATTGGGTGCTCCCAGCAGCTTTGCGTCTGATACCGTCAGCGTCGTCGATCTTCCTGGCTCCTGGTGATCAATGCCCTTTGCGATCACGGCTAGGTTGGCCTGTACCTCCTCCAGTGACACGCCACTCCGGCGGCGACCCACAAGCTCAAGCCAGCTCACGCCCCGACTGGAAAAATCACTATCCTTCATCCCTCCGCTTAACGCCTTCATCATGGCCAAGGGTGCCCAGAAGGAAGCTGGAACCAAATCCGTTCCCGCAAATCCAGGGGCCGCCACCCCGATCACCGTCACGGGCACGCGATTCATGCGCAATCTGCGCCCCACAATTGCCGGATCGCCGCCAAACTCCCGCTGCCAAAAATCGTTGCCTAATACCACCAGATCAGATGCGCCTTCACCCGAACACTCCGCCTCAGCGAATCCCCGTCCTATGGTCATCGCCGGTTTCAAAACATTGAAGTAGTTGCACGAAACTACCTGCCCAACCGTCTCCTGCGCGTCATCATTCACCAGAACCGCCAACTCCGGGTGATACGCAGCGAGCCCGGCAAACACATGGTTCTCGTCGCGATACGCCCTGTACTCTGGCATCGAGAACCGGTATAGCCCGCCTATATAGTCGTGTTTATCGGCGTTGGCCAACTGCTGATACATGTTGACCAGTTCACCCGATTGCGGTGTCGGCAACGGCCGCAGCAGCAAGCTGTTCAGAATCGAGAAGATTCCACCGTTGATCCCGATCCCCATTGCCATCGTGACCACCGAGATCAAGACGAACCCCGGCTGCCCTTTCAGCGTCCTACCCGCATACCGCAAATCCTGCGTCACTTGTCGCAAGAAGATCCCCGCCGAAACCGAACGAACCGCCTCTTTCACGCTCTCGGCGCTGCCTAGTTCCACCTTTGCTGCCCTGCGCGCCTCGGCCGGCATCATCCCCGCCGCGATCTTCTCCTCCGTCAGCATCTCTACATACGAGGTGATCTCGTCATCCAGTTCGTCTTCAATCGCGCGCCTGCGAAACAGGTTCCGCCACAGCCATCCAATCCGTCTCATCTTGCCTCTCCTCTCGCCGACCCGAGAGATACCTCAGCTCCCTAGCTCTCCAGTGCGCAGCGGATCGCCACAGAGATCCGATCCCATTCCGTCTTCTCGGCTCCGAGTTGCGCCTTCCCCGATTTCGTTAGTTCGTAGTACTTGGCCTTGCGATTGTTTTCTGACTCGCCCCATCGCGAACTCAGCCATCCTGCCTCTTCCATCCGGTGCAATGCCGGGAAGAGCGACCCCGGTTTTACCTGGAACGTCCCTCGCGTAATCTGCTCGATCCGCCGCGAAATTCCAAGCCCATGCAGTTCGCCAAGCGCCAGCGTCTTCAAAATCAATAGATCCAGCGTCCCCTGCAGCAGATTGCTGTGTTGTTGCTTACCCATGAATCAAGCACTCCTATAGAACGTCAATAGGACCGTACCCGAACCTTCTATAGAGTGTCAATAGGAGAGTGACGGATCACGGGTTCCGGTCAGATGGCCGCTAAAAGCCAAGAGCGCAACAGCTTCAGCCGTTGCGCCCTCATTGGACAGCAGGAATTCCAGCTAACCCGCTAATCTCCGGCCTTGGACTCCAGCGCCCCCACGCTGGCTTTGTTCAAATTGCTGTGTCGCCTCGCGTACAGGAAGTACACCACCAGTCCGATCACCATCCAGCTCCCCGCCGCGATTTTTGAAGTCGAATCCACCGAGATAATCATCGCGAGGCAGAACAGCGATCCCATGATCGAAACAAACGGCACTCCGCGCACGCGGAAGGGCCTGTTCTGCTGCGGATTCTTCTTCCGCATCACCCAAACCCCGATGCACACCAGCACAAACGCAAACAGCGTACCCAGGTTCGTCATGTTGCCCGTAATATCTCCCGGCAGAAATCCGCCCAGCAGCGCCACAAACACATACAGGACCATGTTGCACTTGTACGGAGTCCGGAACTTCGGATGCACCTCGGCAAAGAGTTTCGGCAGCAGCCCATCCTTCGACATCGAAAAGAACACCCGGCTCTGCCCCAGCAACATCACCAGCATGACGGACGAGAAGCCAGCCAGGATCGCCACCGATACCAGAGGCGATAACCATCCAAACCCCGGCATGTACGTATGAATCGCATACGACACCGAGGCCTCCATCCCTTTGTTCGGATCGATGAAGTCCAGCGCCGGAGCAATCCCCGTCAGCACCCAGCTAAACAGGATGTACAGAACCGTGCACACTGCCAGCGACCCTAGAATCCCGATCGGCATGTTCTTGCCCGGATTGATTGTCTCTTGCGCCGCCGTCGAAACCGCGTCAAACCCGATGAACGCAAAGAACACCACGCCGGCCCCGCCCAGCACGCCACCCCACCCGTGTTTGAACATCCCCTCATGCAGCGAATCCTGCGCCAGCACGAAAGGAGTGTGATTTGCGGGATTGATGTAGTGCCAGCCGATCGCGATGATCATCAGCACAATCGTCACCTTGATGCCCACGATCACCGCATTCACTGTCGCCGATTCCGAAATGCCCTTGATCAGCAGCAGCGTCATGATCAGCAGGATCAGCAGCGCCGGCACGTTCACGATCCCGTGCATCCCGTCCGGCCCCGTCTGCAGCGGCGAATGCCGCAGTTGCCACGGAATCAGATTGGGGAAAAGGTTGTTGAAATACTCTGTCCAGTAAATCGACAGCGTCGCCGCACCCAATCCGTATTCCAGGATGAGCGCCCACCCGATCACCCAGGCCACCAGTTCGCCCATCGTCACGTATGCGTAGGTGTAAGCGCTGCCCGCGATCGGAATCATTGCCGCAAACTCCGCATAGCAAAGTCCCGCGAACGCGCATCCGATCGCCGCGATCACGAATGACAGGGTGACACCAGGCCCGGCGTTCTGCCCAGCTGCAGCCGGTGTACGGGCAAACAAACCAGCGCCTATGATCGCGCCGATTCCCAGAGCAATCAGGCCGGGCCAGCCCAACGTGCGCTTCAGCCCTCCTTCATCCAGTTGTGCAAGCAAGGTGGCAAGGGGCTTAGTGCGAAAGAGGCTCATGTTAGTCCCAAAGTCTATCAGACCGAATGAACAACCCCCTACTTTACTCCCTGTGTCCCTAATCCCTGATCCCTGAATCTGGAGTTGCTGACAATCGGCCGCGCCCATACTCCCACGCTCATCACGCAACCAAATGTCAGATAAAGAACCAACATCCCCCACCGCAGCCCAACCACATCCCCGATCTTCCCAATCACCAGCGGCACCACCGCGCCACCCACGATCCCCGTGCAAAGAATGCCAGTCAGCGACCCGTGGTGCTCTTTCACCGAATTCAACCCCAGTGAAATCACCGTAGGCCACATGATCGATGCGAAGAACCCTATCGCCGGAAAGGCATACAAAGACATCGTCGCCGGCCCAAACAGCGCCGCCGTCAAAGCCCCCAGCGCACAGACCGCAAACCCCAACAGCACCCGCCGGCTGTCAAACGCCTTCAGGAGGATCATCCCTAGAAAGCATCCCGCCGTCATCATCCCCCAGAACCACGAAACCGCACTCGCTCCCACGGTGTGCGGATCGTACCCGTGATACTGCATCAGAAACTTTGAAATCCAGTCCGCCGTGCCCTGCTCCGATCCCACATACGCGAAAATGCACCCAAAGTACGCCCAAACCATTCCCCGCCGCAGCATCGTTGCATACGTCTCCGCCTTCCCCGCCTGCTCCTCCTCAGTCCGCACAATCTGCGGAAACCGCAGCGCGCTCAGCAGCACAACCACCACCGCTGCGACTGCCGCAAATATCCAATAGATCGACACCCAACGCATCTCCGCCGGCGTAACCCGCGCAAACATCCGCAGCACCGGCCCGCCGCCCGCCGATACATGGCTCACCATGTACGAATAGATCAGCGGACTCAAAAACGATGCCGCGCCAAACACAAACTGCGCCGTCGCCTCGTTGAATGCAAAGTGCTCCTCACCGCCCGCCACCCGCAGCAATGGATTGATAGCCACCTGCAGCATCGCCATCCCCGCCCCAATCGTGAACAGCGAAGCGATGGCCATCGCATACGTCGGATGCGTCGCAAATGCCAACGCCCCGGCCAGCGCCGCTACAAACGACGCGATCATGACTGGCTTCTCCGTGAACCGGTCCACCAGGAACCCCGCAGGCACCGATAGCACCCCGTACGCCAGAAAGAACGAAAACGGCAGAAATGCCGCAGCCGCCAGGCTCACATGAAAGCTGTCAATAATGTCAGGAATGATCGGTCCCAGAATGTTGGTCAGAAACGACAACACAAAGAACATCAAAAACACGATCCCGACCATGAAGCGACTTCTGTTGCTGACGCGTTCAACCATCGTTCACTCCACCGCCGTCACCTTCGTCGCCCGTTCAAATTTTCCCGCCTCGCGGCCCGCCAGGGATGCCAGCGCCAGCGTCATCATCTGCACCGGCAGAATTTCCACCATCGGCCTCAACGCATCTGCCACTGTGGGCAGCCGGAACACACCTTCCGCGTCCTCCGCGAAAAGCACCGCTCGGGCCGCCGTTCCGGAAACATCCTTCACCAGCCGCTCATTCAGCTCCCGCGTCTTCGCATCTCCAGCAAACACTCCGACGAAGACACCCTCCTTCAGCATCTCGAATGGACCATGCCGGAAGGCCGCGCTGCTCATCCCCTCGGCATGAAAGTGTGTTGACTCCTTGATCGTCAGCGCTCCCGCCTGCGCCGCCGCCAGCGATTCGCCTCTCCCCACCAGGAACAGATCCCCTACTCCACTTAGCGTTCCGATCAACTCATCCACATGCTTCTTCCAATCACCCAAGTATCCTCGAAACACTTCCGCGGCCCGCTCCATCTCCCGCAGCCGCGCCTCGGCATCACCTCCGCTCAGCACAGCCCCGAGCATCCGCAGGGCCATCTGCGTCGCCACATACGTCTTGCACGAAACGGTGTACTCCTCGCCGGCCCCCGTCATCACCGCATAATCCGCCTCGCGCGCCAGCGGATTGTCCGCCCAATTCGACACTCCAATCACCTTCGCCCGCCGCCCATTCATCTCCAGCAGGCGCAGCGTTTCGGCGCTCTTCCCTGACTGCGAAACCGCAACCACCAGCGTCGAAGCGCGCAACAACTCCGGGTAATAGTGAATCAGCTCCGAAGTCTCCAACATCATCGGAGTCCAGCCGCTCGCCGCCAGTTCCATCGCCAGCGGATGCAGCCCGAAGAACGACCCACCCATTCCAGTCAGCACCACCCGTTCGAACCGCTCGCGCCCGCACTCCCGCCGTATCGCCTCCAGCGCACCCGAGTCGCGCAGCGCCTCCCACGTCGCCCGCAGCGCCTCCGGCTGATTCATCAAATCGGAAAAGTATCGCCCCTGAATCACATCAAAATTCGACGGCACTCGCGCTCCTTCAATTGCGGCACTCAGAATACGACATCGGGACATGCTCCCGATCCGCTACTTCTAGCGCTCAATTATGTCCAATGTAGACGCCTGGTTCGAAGCGAAACGCCACCACCGCCCAGCGGTTACCTTCACATTTCAGAACGAGCGATGTTAGCCCGAGCCAAGCAGGAACGCTCCGAAGCCACCAAATAACCAAACAACAACTTCACGCACCACTGCATCGCGCCTACTCTCTAGTCTCTACTCTCTACTCTCTACTCTCTACTCCCTACCCCTACTCCCTACTCCCTGATCCCTGATCCCTGACCCCTGTCTTACAATCTCCCCATGAACTTGGAAGCAATCCAATCCGCTCTTTCCGATGCAAACCTCGACGGCTGGCTCTTCTACGACCACCATCACCGCGACCCCATTGGCGAGAGCATCCTCGGCCTCGATCCCAAAGCGCACATCACTCGCCGTTGGTATTACTTCATCCCTGCCACCGGCGATCCGCGCAAGCTGACGCACCGCATCGAACAGGGCCGCCTCGATTCGCTCCCCGGTTCCAAAGGGCTCTACTCAAGCTGGCAGGAACTTCGCACCGGCCTCAAAGCCATGCTCGCCGGCTTCCGCCGCATCGCCATGCAGTACTCGCCCAACAATGACATCATGTACGTCTCCATGGTCGACGCCGGTACCATCGAATTCCTCCGCGCCTTCGGCAAGCACATCGTTAGCTCCGCCGACCTCGTCAGCCAATTCGAAGCCGTCCTCACCGAACGTCAGATGGCCAGCCACTCCGTCGCCCAGCGCGTCATCGACGCCATCCTCGAAGAGGGCTGGAAAGAAATGGGTCGTCGTCTCCGCCCCGGAACTTCCGGCAGCCCCGGTCGCGTCACCGAGTTCGACATCGTCCAGTGGCTCTCTGAAGCCATGAAGCGTGGCGGCCTCGTCTGGGAGAACGGGCCCAACGTCAGCGTCAACGCCAACTGCTCCGACTCGCACTACGAGCCCACCGCCGACCGCACCGCCGACATCAAGCAGGGCGACTTCCTCCTCATCGACATCTGGGGCCGCACCGACGAGTCCGACAGCATCTTCTACGACATCACATGGACCGGCGTCGTCGGCCGCGAGCCCAGCGAGCGCGAACAGCTCGTCTTCGAAACCGTCCGCAACGCGCGCGATGCAGCCATCAGCCTTGTCGAAACGGCCTTCGCCGAGAACCGCCCCATCTGCGGCTTCGAAGCAGATGATGCCGCCCGCTCCGTCATCCGTGCCGCCGGATTCGCCGACTACTTCACCCACCGCACTGGCCACAACATCGCCCACGAGATCCACGGCCCCGGCGCCCACCTCGACAATCTCGAAACCCACGATGAGCGCCGCATCCTACCCAATACCTGCTTCTCCGTCGAACCCGGCATCTACCTCCCCGAGTTCGGGATCCGCAGCGAAATCGACATGCTCACCTCCCCCAACAAAGCTTGGGTAACCGGCGCGATCCAGCGCGAACTAGTAAGGATTTGAATCTCGATATGCTGTTTCTGCGGAGGGAGCAGCGGACTCGATGCTCAATTTCACCCCCACAGAATGGCTGTCATTCTGAGCGCACGGGTCCGCAAGCGCTTTCTTCAGCTTGGGGGTGGCAAGCGAAGAATCTGCGGTTGCTTTTCTCCACACCTTCTCGTTCAACCGTCATTCCTTTCGCGACACCCTTTCGGAAAATTGCAATCGGGCGAGAGCCTGCAAAGAAAGCAGACCGGCGGATCACCCTCAATCCGCCGGTCCTTGATACTGTCGCCCTTCTCACCAACGCGACATCTTCAAATTGTCCACATAGATCGTCGCCGAGCCACTCGCCCCGAGCCCATCCACCTGGAAGTTCGCAACCAACGCCCCGAGCGCCCATCCCAGCGAGAATTCCGACATCACCGTCTTGTTGATCGGCTGTTCCTGTCCGTCGAACCACACCGAGTGATACGTCACATTCCCCGAGTCATCTCGCGAAACGCTGATCTGGATGTGATGCCACGTGTTCCGCGTCCACTTCGCCGGATTGCACGGCGCGGTCGACTTTAGCCAGTGAGCCTTCGTCTGCTCCAGCGTCCCAGCATTCTCCGTATACTCCCAAACACCCGAATACCCCGAGCATTGGAACCCATAAATGATGGTGTCTCCGTTTCGGATCACCTGGTTGCCGTCCATCTCCAGGTTGCTGAGTACGCTGTCCGCCGTCAGCCACACGTGAACGTCATAAACAAAGCTCTTCGAATCCGTATCGTGGCCGTAAGTATTTGAGTAGAGTATCCCTCCGGCATCGGTGAATTTTGTGAGGTACTTCACTGTCTGCCCGGTCAACGTCGGATCGCTCACCAGCGTCATCGAACCAGTCGCCGTTCCCGGCGTAGCAGGATCATGCTTGATTCGCCAGTTGGGCAATAGATCGATCTGCTGCTGAACGTACGCATAGGAAGGAACCGTCGGTCCCTTGGAAGCCGTCGGCTGAACCACATTGATGTTCAGCAGCTTCTGGTCCGCCACTCCCTGTCCCCAGCACTTCACATGCAGCACATGAGCGCCCGATGGCGCGCTCACCGCAGCACTGAACGAAGTCGGCTCAATCACCGCTGTCCCGCTGTCAATGGAGTACCCCATCGACACTGCCGGCTTTGAAGCGCACGTCTTCGTGCTCGCCGTCAGCGTGAACGGCGAACTCAATGTCGCCCCATTCGAAGGTGTCGTCACCGTGATGTCCGAAATCGCAGCCGCCGCTACCGTGATGTTCAGCAGCACCTCATCGTGCGTGTTCTTGCCCCAGCACTTTACGTGCAATACATGCTTCCCTGCCGACGTCGCGACCTTGGCCGTAAACGATGTCGGTTCGATCATCGCCGTTCCGCTGTCAATCGAATACCCCATCGACACCGCCGGCACTCCCGCACACATGCTCGTACTCGCCGTCACCGTGAACGGCGATGTCAGTTGTGCCCCATTGGTCGGCGTCGAAACAGTGATGGCTTGGATAGACGCTGTGCAACCCACAAGCGCCAGTGCAGCAAACAAAAATCTCTTCATGAGTGAACCCCTGATGACGCGGCGGTGTATCACCGGCATTAACAGCGGGGGAATTCACTGTCGTTGTTTATAAGATCGCTTCAACGTAGCGCGCATGGTCTTGCGGGCCTTCCTGCGCTCCACCTGAAGGACGGAATAGCGAGCTATTCCAGGACTACCTGTATCTAGATCCGGGCTAAATAGAACAACTGCCTATTCGTCCCAACGCCAATCGACCAAGGCATCTGAAACGTGCTGCACATAATCTCTTCAGAGCCCATCCCGTGAAAGATGCAGCACGAGATAAGCACACCTGCAACATCAAAATGGCCGCAGGCACAACAGAATTCTTATTTGTGATGCTGATCTAATTTCGCTGGATTATGAACAGCGCGCTGTGATCCCGCTCACTTGCGCGGGGCAAGTGCCATTACATTCGTTCAATCGCATCCCTTCCACGAGCTTCCGGCCAGCTCCTGAAGAGAAGTCGAGCCACTCCCTCCTGGCTTGCCCTCGCCGACCCTCCCGGAAACGTTACTTCTTCGCCTCTGCTATCCTCGCCGCAAGGAGATTCCCCGTGTCCTCCACTCCCGCCTTCCCTTACGAAACCCGGCTCAACATCCTCCATCTCCCGCTCGAAGTCATCGATATCCACGTCCCCGACGCAGAAAACTACAAGTGGTTCAACCAGACCCTTTGCAAGGTCAACGACTCCGTCGTCCGCGTCGGCATTATCGAAGGCGAATACCACTGGCACAAGCACGACAACGATGACGAATTCTTCCTCACGATGGAAGGCCAGCTCCTCATCGACCTCGAAGACAAAACCATCGAGCTCAACCCCGGCCACGCCTTCGTCATCCCTCGCGGAGTAGTCCACCGCACCCGAGCTCCCCGTCGCACCGTAATCCTCATGGTCGAAAACGCCGGCATCATCCCCACTGGGAACTAATGTCCCCCGCAGTACGTACCTATCGCGGTGAGAATCTATTGATACGCGAGGTCACAAGTGAAACGTCCCCTTCTTCTGCTACTTGCGTCCGCCATGGCCGTCGCGTTTGCGCATTCTCAGAGCACACAAGGGCTGCCCGTCAGCGATCCGCTATACAAAACAGTCGCCAGTCTGGATAGCGAACTTTTCGCCGCTTACAACAACTGCCAACTCGATAAGCTTGGCTCTTTGGTCGCGGAAGATCTTGAGTTCTACCATGACAAAACCGGCCTCGCCATCGGAAGGCAACTGTTCATTGGCGCCATCAAGAACAACATCTGCGGAAAAGTGCATCGAGAGCTCGTTCCCGGCACACTGGAGATCTATCCGATGGAGGGTTTTGGCGCCGTGGAGATCGGCATCCACCGCTTTACGCATCCCGGTGACCCTCACAACATCGGAGAAGCCAAATTCATTACGTTGTGGCAGCACAAAGACGGCTCATGGAAGATGACTCGTGCCATCAGCTTCGACCACCATCCCGCAAATCCCTGACCCTGATCGCCCTGCGGGTTGCGATATAGTCAGAAAGGAATGTCTAGCACCCCCAACAAACCAGTCCCTGCCGCTCCCGCACAACATGGCTTTGTATTCCTCCCACTTATCGCAGGTTGGCTGATCCCCGGCGCGGGACATTTCCTGCTTCGCAAGTGGGGTCGCGGCGCCCTGCTCGCTATCTCCATCGTCTGCATGTTCGCCATCGGTCTCGCCATGCAGGGCAAGCTCTACGCCAACGCCCACGACATCCTCGAAATGCTTAGCCTCCTCGGCGACCTCGGCAGCGGACTCCTCTACGTGGTTGGTCGGGTCATGGGTCTCGGTCCGGACTCCGCCCAGCTCACCGTTGCTGACTGGGGCACCCGCTTCATCGTCGTCGCCGGTCTCCTCAACGTCATCTCCGCCGTCGACGCCCACAATATCCGCACTGGGAGGAAATCGTAATGTTCTCTCCCTCCCATTTCACTGCTGTTTTGTTATTCGGACTCTTCGCTTCAACGGTCTTCGGCATCACCCAGCGCGAAACACCCCAGCGAATGTTCCGCTACGGCCTCTACTGCTTCTGCCTCTTCGTAGGCTCCGCAATCGTGCTCAGCTGGGTCATGTACCTCATCGCACGCTAGCGGTCTCATCGCGGTCGATGCTTCTCAGCCTCAGCCTGCAACAGAAGCAACGTATCGAACGCTCTCCCAAACCCGTCTCCCGGCCCTCCTGAAGCAACTCCGTAGAACACATTCGGCACGTTATCGCAGGCCCAAAGCATCCACTCTTTCAATGTCTCGAACTCCTCCTTCGTGAACTCGAGATATCGGTGGGACACGTGCGGATCGAGATTTTCCACTCCGGGGCTGCGATCCAACTGCCAGAGGAAAGATTGCACCGCCAAATCTGGATACTCTTTGGAATTTTTAAGTGTCAGCGTGAGTACGCTCGCAAGATAATACGCAAAACCCTCCGGCGACATATACCCAAACCCCCAGTGTCGCCGCCGCCAATCATCGACCGTCAGATCACGCCAGTCTCGCCCTTGAAACCAGAGGGCATCATCGATATCCGAATCGATCTGAACCCTGCCCTCCATCTCGATGACTTGAGCTGGTACTGAGCGACGCCCAAACGCTCGTTCAATCATCGCGATCAAAGCACCTAACCGGTCCATAGCTGCAGGGGCACATGATCCTTTGGCTTGTTACTCCCTACTCCCTATTCCCTGCTCCCTGTCTCTCCCACACCGCCGCATCAAACTTGTGCACGCACTCGTACCCTTCGCTCTTGTAGAGCTCGATCGCGTGCGCATTCGCCTCCGTCACGGTCAGTGAAATCTCGCTGACTCCCTGCGCGACGAAGTGCCCTGCCGCAACCAGCAGCAGCTTCCGCGCGAGTCCCTGCCTGCGGTATTTCGGATGTACGCACAACTGCGTAATATGCCCACTCTGCGGACTCACCCGGGACCCAAGCACCAACGCCGCCAGCTCATGGCTGCTGCGTTCCACTACAACGTGCGACGCCTGCGGCGAAAACACCCCGCATCCCGAATAGCGCACGATATTATGCAGGAACCGCATCGACCCATGGACTGATCTGTATTGGTCGTTAATCAGGCTGTCGGGATGACCGCTATATGCCGTTGAAATCAGCCGCGCCGCAGCATTCAAATCGTCATCACGCCACGGCCGCAGTTCCAGCTTCGGCTCGAGCTCGATCCTCGGACGGCTCCAGTGACCCGCCAGTTGCTGCACCATAAACTGCCGCTCGTACAGATCGAATCCCGATCCACGAAAAATCTGCGCATGCGTTCCCGAAGGATGCAGCAGCAGTTGCGATTCAATTCGATCCACATTCGGAGAGTTCAAAAGCGTCTCAAACAAATGCTTCAGCAGCGTCGCCTCAATTTCTCGCTCAGGCTCAGGCTCCGACTCCCCTGCGTCGGGATTCTTTCCCGGCATCGCGAACACGTCCCCAATCACAGCCTTGGATTCTTCGTAGACGCAGAACGTGTACCCCGTCACCTGCCCGGCTTCGAGGGCGGCATATCCCGGCAGCAGGTGATTATCGAGGTATTGCATAAGCAGCCGTGCACTCGACCGGTAATCCCAGTGCAACCGCTTGCTCCACAACTCCCCCTCTGCATCCAGCACGGGCCGCAGCACCGGCGCTGCAAAATGCCGAAGGTCGAGGATCTCAAAACTCACGCCTGCAGCCATGTTCCCCTGGCGATTCCTAGGTTACCCGGCAATTTCCAACTTCGTTCGATGCTCGCGTTTACACCCCGGCACCGCGCAACCGCGTGTCAGCCCCAGTGGGCGTCTCGCCACATAGGGTCTTGCGGTCACTTTGACACGATTAGCCAGTCCACCGCAAGTTACAGAATGCCCGAACGTTGCTGCGAGAAACCAGAATCTACCGGCCGCCCACCAGGTACACCTCAAGTCCCTGCTCCGGCCAGCTCAAAACTTCTTCGTAGTGTCGTCCTTCCAGGTACTGCTGCAGAGCCGCCGGCGTATGTAGATCGACCCCACGCCGTCCTGCTATGCGCGCCACCAGCAGATGTTCTCCCTCGGGAACACCCGTCTCCTCGTAATTCACTACTTCGCGATTGCGGTAGAACGCCAGGCCATACTCCATGTCCCTACGCACCCGGAACACCGCCACGGTTTCGTCAACTGGCGCCAGCAATTCCAGACGCTCTGCCAATGGCCGCGCCGAATACGACCTGTCCAGCACGTGAATCACCCTCTTCGTCGCTGGAATCGCAGGAACTCCAATTACCGGCCCCACCCCATACAGAAAGAACACCAGCACCACCAGCACGCCCATCGTCGCCAGCCTTAGGCGCGCCACCCCGTACCCCTTCACCACCACAATGATCAGCAGCGACGCTCCCAGCGACGCCAGCAACGCCACCACAGACGCTCGCTTTGGCGGCATCTCCGGCCCGTGGTTCACAAACCACGGCATCAGCAGGGCGAACATCGTCATCAAGCCGCACACCGCCGCGTGGCCCACCAACTCCCACCTGTTCAATCCCGGTTGGCGTTTCCTGAAAAGATAGTCCCCCGTCAGAATTGTGATTGGCGGAATCGACGGCAGAATGTATCCCGGCAGCTTCGACTGCGAAAACGAAAAGAACACAATCGGAATAATGGCCCACAGGACCAGGAACTCCGGAAACGCATCTCCAGGACGATTGGGCGCGCGCCTCTTGGGATTCAATCTCCGCAGCCGCCACTCCGCCACTGAAGTCTGCACGCCGTCAATGAATGCCCGCACCGCGATCACCGTCCACGGCATCACCGCCAGCAAAACAACCGCGAGGTAGTACCAGAACGGCTGCTGATGCTGGTACCTGTTCGTAGCAAATCGCTCCAGGTTGTGCTGTAGAAAAAACTCCCTGAAGAACGTAGGATTCTGATGCTGCACGGCGATAAACCATGGCAGCGTGATCGCAAAAAATAGTGCAATCCCCGGCCACCACACTGACCGCTGCACAATCGACCACTCCTTGCGCAGGAACGCAAACGCGCACACAATCAGCAGCGCAAGAAACGGCGCCACCGGCCCCTTTGCCAGCGTCGCTACTCCCGTGAAGAAGTAAATATCGAAGAGCCAGAACTTGGAGTTCGTCTCGTACCACGCATACCAGCCAAGCAGCCCGATCGAAAGCGGAGCCGCCATCTGCATGTCCGTCGAAGCGCCGCGCGAAAACCCGATAATCCCCGCGCAAGCCACCGTAATTAGCGCCGCGTCCAGATGACCGCCTGCCCTGAACCGTCGCATGTGCAGATAGATCAGCGCCACCATGATGAACGCAAAGCTAGCCGACGGCAGCCGTGCGCTCCAGTCGTGAACGCCAAACTCCTGAAACACAAACATGGCGCGCCAGTAATAGAGTGCCGGCTTCTCCAGCCATGGATGCCCATACAGATAAGGCGTAACGCAGGCGGTCAGCCGGCCCCTCAGCGAGTGCGCTCCATCAAACCGCACCAGCATCTCGTGCGCAATCTGGGCATATCTCGGCTCATCCGCGCCCACCAGCCCAAGGCCATCTCCGCCAAACAGCGGCACCACTCCATACAGGATGAAAAAGGCGCTGAAGACCACGAATACTGCGCCCTCGCAGAACGTCGCCCAGGTCGGCAGGCGAAAGCGTCGGCCTTCCGGTGATTCAGGGGCTACTGGTTCCAACTGCGTTTCCACTTCCAGCAATTCTCCAGGCCGGCAACGAACCAGCCATCCGGCCCACCTCCGCAAGACTGAAGTTCCGCCGGGCAGGAAAAAACGTTCTGCACTCAAATATCCAAGAACTTGAGAAGCTAGGCTAACAGATTCACACCGGCTCTCAACTCCTGCCTACCTCCAGCGCTGCTCGAAACTCCCCTACAATCTGCTCTCTCGCCGCGCTCGGCTTTCCCAATCTTGTCTGCTCCGGGCAGCGATTGGTAAACAACCGGAATCCGATCCGAGCTCACCAGGTCAACTCGTTTACCCGTCTGCTCCAGCAGCAGCCTATCGCCAGCGCGCTGCCCACCGCGGCTTCGTGGGGCTCCGGATGCGAGCAAACCAGAAAGCGCTCGCCCTCCCACACGACCTTCAGAATCGCTTCAATCCTCGCGTCCGCACTTTTCGGGTGATTAGCAGAATCGGCAGCTCCGGTTCGAAGCAGCTCCATCGCCTACTCCACCGGAGCCTTCTGCCGTTTCCGCGAGCGATTCATCAGTTCCTCAATCCGCGCTTGAAAGCGCCCCGATCGATCAGCCAAAAACGCCAGTTCCGGTACATGCCGGACACCCATCCGCTCCTTCAGCTCGAAGCGGATATATCCCTTCGCCGCCTCAAGCCCGGCAATCGTATCCAGTTCCGCCTTCTCAATGTCGGGAACCGCATTATCAACCGCAACATACACCCGCGCCGATTTCCCGCCGGGATTCAGCGCCACCTCGGTCACATAGCAGAACGAAATCCGCGGATCTGAGAGCTCCCCCTCGATCATCGCGCCAATCTCCTCCCGAAGCGTCTCGGCCACCCGGTCCTGATGATGCTTCCTTCCTCTGTGTTCCGGCATAACCTGCACCTCCCGAGTGGCTTGAAGTAAACCTATCAGAATAACAGAGGCTCTCTCGACCGATCTCATTCACTGCCTTCCTTCGAAAACGACTTGGATCCCGCAATCGATCAACATGTTTTGACGTTTAGCCGAGATCACTTCAATTCCCATTCGCCCATCGGATTCACATGCAAACGCAGTCAGCGTTATGCTTGCTTACGGTGAAGCAGAATTGGGGTTGCGCGGTGCGGTGGATAGCGTTCGCTTTGGTTCTGGCGTGGGCCGCAATCCCGGCCTGGGGAGCGAAGCGGATCACCGTTGCGCAGCTTGACCAGATCCTGACTGCCGACCGCGCAACGCACAAACCGGGCACAGAGATTGCAAAGCAGATCGGCGGCATCGAGCTATCAGAACGTTTGACCGAGGACGAGCTGAGCCGGCTGCGCCAACCATTCGCGAGCGATTCGCGTGCCACCACAGCCCTGCTTCTACTCGCTGACCGGTCAGAGTTTCTCGATCCGCCCTCGGCCAATCTGCCAACTGACCCGGCTCCGGATAATGCTGCGCAGATCGCGATGTTCGATGCTGCGCGAAAATATGTATGGCAAACATTACCGCGCCTGCCGAACTTTCTTGCAACCCGCGTCATTGACCTTTACGACGACAGCCCTCAGGCAATCAAAAAGGGGGACTGGCCGACACGCGCGGGCCTGCACCTTATCGGCTCCTCGACTGGCGAAATCTCAGTCAGGAACGAACGGGAGAATCAGCCTGCCACGCAGGGCTCGGCTGTGTGGAGAGCAAACATTGGATTGATCTCCGGAGGCGAATTTGGCAACACCCTCGGCATGATCCTCACGGATGCAACAGAAGGAACAACAACTTGGAGCCACTGGGAAACGTACCGGACAACGAAAGTGGCCGTCTTCAAATATCAGGTACCCGCATCGGCTTCGCATTACGAGGTTCTCAGCACTCTCAAAAGGGAGGAAACAATCGAGGGCGTTGCTACGCCCGAGGGGGGCCGAGGCATCCGCGGAATCGGAACAAGACCGAACGTCAGTGCCTCGAACGTCACGATTCTCCATACGAAGCCCGGCTATCACGGGGCGATTTGGGTCAATCCGGACGACGGAACCGTTCTGCGCATTACCGTCGACGCCGATTTGACCAAAGATGCGCCGTTCCGCCGCGCTTCCATTCTGGTGGAGTATGGCCCGGTTGAAATCGGGGGTAGCACGTTCATCTGTCCGATTCGAAGCATTGCGCTTTCCATGGCGCTGACCGATTCCGAAACCATCACTGGGTCCGCACCTGGCGTGTGGCTAAACGAGACCCATTTCATCAACTACCATCGCTTCGGCTCGTCCACCCGAATTCTGACCGAGAGCACGGCTCCCTCTGCTGACGAGAAAAAGCCCGCAAACACAGACACCGCCGAGGAGAGCACTCACCCGATGGGATCGCCTGCCCCGCCCGCTGAGCCGATGTCCGACGGAAGTGCTGCCCAAACCTTGCCGCCTCAACCAGAACTTGAACCCGCGCAGCCATCGCCGGCCGCGGCGCCCGTTTCGAAGAACGAAACCATCGAGTCCGACGAAACGAAAGCAGGGGCCCAGATCGAAACCTCACCAGCTTCCGCTTCGAGCACAACTCCAGAACAGCCGATAGTCCAGCCAATCATTCCCGCGACTCCGACCTCGCCGCCGCCCACAGCGACCCCCTTGGATGTTTCACCACCAACCACTGCCCTGGACTCCGGCCCTAAATTACGCATTGATACCACGGAGGCACTGGTGCCCGTCGTTGTTCGTGACAAGCAGGGACATGCCGTGGGCAACCTGGGCAAAGGCGACTTCACTGTTTTCGATCAAGGCAAGCCGACGACCATCAGTGGATTCACTGTGATCCAATCCGCTACGGCCCGGAACCTGGGGCGTACTGTCGAATCCGCGGCGCCTTCTGTTTCCAGCGATGCCGTAACCGCGCCCTCCGCTCCGCACAGGTTCATCGTCTTCCTTTTCGATGACCGGCATGTCACTGCTTCCGACTTCGCGATTGCGCAAAAAGCTGCCATCCACATGCTGAATGAACCGCTTGCGGCCTCCGATTATGCCGCCGTACTCTCCTTGACTGGCGCCAATTCCGGCATCACCCAGGATCGCGCGGCGCTCCAGACGTCCATCGAAAAATTAAGTGTTCACCAGGGGTCTCAACATGGAAAAGAAGATTGCCCCGACGTCGAGTACTACGCCGCGGATAAGATCATGCACCAGCACGACCCAATCGAATTCCAACTCACTGTACTCAAGGCGAAGCGCTGTAGCCACATTGAAATCGCTCACCCCTCTCCCTCCTCAAACCTGTATGAAGGCATGGACAATCCGACCGACCCGTATCAACGAATGGCGATAGCCGCCGCCACGCGCGCGATTGCCCAAGGCGAACAAGACGCGCACCAGACGCTCGCAGAGATAGAGGCCGTAGTTCGCGCGATGTCAAAACTGCCGGGACAGCGGATCCTTATCCTCCTCTCCCCAGGGTTCCTGTCTCTTGCTCCCGATGCAATCGCATTCAAGTCGCAGATCCTGGATCAAGCGGCGGACGCGACCGTAGTCATCAACGCTCTTGATGTGCGCGGACTGTATGTTGGAAATCCCGACGCAAGCCAAGGTCAGAACGTCACCATCAGCCAAATCACCGGAGACACTTCGTCGGATCACCTGGCCGGCATGGAGGCGAGCGAAAATGCAATGGCTGAATTGACGAACGGAACCGGCGGAACTTTCTTCCATAACAACAACGACCTACTCGCCGGGCTGAAGAGTTTGGTCGCCGCGCCCCAGTATGTCTATCTGCTCGGGATCTCACTGAAGGACGTGAAGGCGAACGGCACTTTTCATCAAATAAAGGTGAAAGTGGACAAACACGATCTGAACGTGCAGGCGCGCCACGGCTATTTTGCTCCCAGGCACACGAACAGCAACAAATAAGCACCTGACTCAGATCCCGGACCGCCTGCGGCAATGGATTCAACCCCGATCAAATCTCCGACGCGATCGCATCGTCGACGATAGCCACTAGCTGCCGGCACACAGCTAGCAACTCCCATTCGGCCGCACTGGGCTTCCCGCCTCCTGAGTTGGCATTGCCTGCTGCGCCGGAAGTTGCGGCGGCGAAAACCCCAGCAGGTTCCCGGCACACTGAGTGATGGTCGCACCCAGAGCAGCGCTCGTAGAGGGCAGCGACGGAACCGACGTGTCCACCTTGCTGAAGTTGAACGCCGTCGTCAAATCCCCAACCGCCCCCCTCCGCCATGCGGAAAGATTCGGCACTTCCGCCCCAAACCTCGTCTCTATGAACCGCAGCACCGACGTGTGGTCGAACACATCTGACGACACAAGCCCGCCCCTGCTGAACGGCGACACTATGATCATCGGTACCCGAAATCCCAGTCCAATCGGCCCCATGATCGCAGGACTCCCTTCATACGACGGGTCCGGAACTGCTGCAGCCGTCAGGTACTCCCCGGCCGTCCCCGGAGGCGCCGTGGGCGGCGGCACGTGATCGAAAAACCCGCCATTCTCGTCGTAGGTGATAAACAGCACCGTCTTTGCCCATGCCGCCGGATTCGCCGCCAGCGCACTCACCACTGTTGACACTGTCGCTTCGCCGAACAGGGCAGGGGAGGGGGGATGGTCCGAATCGAGAACCGAAGGCACAATCCACGTCACCTGCGGCAGATTCCCAGCCGCCGCGTCCGCCACAAAGTCGGTTGGAAACTGCGGCCCAAACGCATTCTTGAAGAGCACACCGGACGGATCCTGGAAGTTCTTGAAGTAGGGAAGCACGTTGTCGCTGTACACCCCATTCAAAACGTTCTGGTCCGGCGCGTTGTAGATCTTCCACGAGATCCCCTTCGCCTGCAGTTGCTCCGGCATGGTGGTATAGGTCAGCTTCCCGATCATCGAAGCCCGCGTCGCCACCAGCGTCTGCACGACTGGGCCGCCGTTCTTTCCATCCGGATCGATCGAAGCAGCCATCGTATACAGCCGGTTCGGATCCGTGGGGCCGATCACCGAGCAGAAGTAGCTGTCGCACAGCGTAAACGCATCCGCCAGCGCGTAGTAGTAGGGCAGATCCGCGCGGGTGTAGTAGCCCATCGACAGCACCGCGTCATTCGCATTGATCCCCAGCCGCGAAGTGACGAACCCATCCATCTTCCCGCCATCCCAGCTCTGGTGCTGCGGAACCCAGTCATGCGTGATGTCATGCGTGCAGGACGCGTTCGTCGTCGTCGTGTCCAGGTGGTACGGCAGCAGCACGCCCGCAGGAGCGCTCGAAGTATTCACCGGATATGGCTGGTTATACGCCGCGCTCTGATCGTTAAACCCGCGAACTCCTTTGTAGCTCCCAAAATAGTGATCGAACGACCTGTTCTCCAGGATCATGATCACCACATGATCGATATCCGTCAGCTTCCCGCAAGAGCTTGATCCGGTGATTCCGGCAATCCCGCCCTTCGACCCGCACCCCGGTATCAGCGACCCCGCCAGTCCTGCCGCCCCCGCCACTGCTCCCGTTCTCAGTAAATCCCGCCGCGAAAGTTTCTTCAAAGACATATTCACCTTTGGATGCCGATCAGAGACAGTTCGCCGTCAGCAGCTTCGTGCTACACACTCCGAGAGACTTAACTACTATCACGATCACCACGTCAGCCTCACCAGCGACGTGGCCTGCCGCGGAAGCTCCATCTTGACCGTCACTTCACCATCACTCACATCCAGCCACTCAGGTGAACTCAGCAGCTCCAGTTGCCCCGCCTCGCGCAGCCGCTCATACTGCGCCGCCGTCGGCCCTTGTGGGGAACCCATCTGCTTCCACACCGTGTAGGAATTGCTGTGCGTCTCATCAATTCGATAATGCTGCAGGAGCACCCGTTTCACCCCCGCTGGCACGCCCGCGATCGCTACTTCAACCGGCGCTTCCGGAGCCGGCAAATCATCATCGTGATAGTTCCAGACCATCACTGCCGCCTGATGCTCTCCCTTAGTCGCCAACGCATCCACGTCCGGCCCTTGCCTCACCCCGCTCTTCAGAATCTCGATCACTGGCACGCGACCCGTGCTGCTCGCCTCCACGCGATCTCCCGTCATCAACCCCGCCATCCGAAACACATTCAAAATCGGCTTGTCGACCCCGTTTGTAGCCAGTGTTCGAAACCCCTCAAAGTACTCCTTGCCTTCAAACTCAAACGACCACGACAGCATCGCCGCAAGGTTCACATGCGTTTCATCCTCGAGATCGAATAGACCCTTCATTGCCGCCGCGGTATACGTCGCGTACAGCGGCCCATTCCTGTAAGCGTTGGCCGGATTCGTCTTCATCGAGCAAGCCGCGCACCCCTCCGGATCCGCCTCGCTCAAAACAATTGGCAGCTTCTTGAGTTGCGGGTACTTGGCCACAATCTCAAACCCTTTCTTTGCCGCCTTCAACTCCTCCGCGAGCCCCATCCGCACATGCCCATCCACCGTCTCCGGTCTGCCCTTGGGATGAAAAGAAACGAAATCCAGCGGCACCGCCTTCCCATCCGCCGCGCTTTTCTCGTGCATGCAATGGCGCAGAAATGCATCGAGATATGCCGAGCTCTTCTCCGAACCGGGCCCGGTAGTCGCCGGTCCACCGACCTTCGCCTCCGGCAACGCTGCCCGCACCCCAGCCACCGCATAGTCGTAAAGCTTCAGGTACTCGGCCTCTGTGCCGTGCCAGTAGATAATGTCCGGTTCATTCCAAACCTCGAAATACCATGTCTTCACCTGCTCTCTTCCATAGCGCTTCACCAAGTGCTCCGTGAACTTCCGCACCAGTTCGCCCCACATCGCGTAATCCTTTGGCGGATTGTTCGAGGCCCCCGCCATCGTCGGCTTCGGATGGTGAAGTTGGTACTCAGTAATCCCCGGAACTTCTGCCGCCAGATCCTTCGGCATGAATCCGAGCTCTACAAAGGGCCGCACTCCTGCCCTCTGATACTCATCGAAGGTCTGATCCGTAATCCTGAAGTCGTAAACCGGCTTTCCGTTCGCGTCGAGTGAAAACACATTCGACGAGCTCCACTTCAGCTCCGCCACGCCGTTTCCTGAAGTCAGCAGATGATGTGCGCGTATATACACAGGCTCAGGGCTCATATCGTGCAGCTCACGCAGCAACTGCTTGCCGTACTTCATCCTCGTGTAGTTCGACTCGTCATATCCAAACCATCGGTAGATCGGCGTATACGGCCCCACCCGCTTCGTCAGGTCGACTCGAATCGTGACAGCCTCAGAACTCGTTCTCTGGCCGGCCGCCGCCGGAATTCCAAGCAGTGCGCCTACCATGACAACAATCAGAATCAGCATGTTCTGCCTCGGCACCTCATCGCAATTCTCTCCCGCGCATCCAGATATCTCCTAAAGAATGTTGCTTCCTATTCAATCCCGCATCGATGGTCGGCCGCTTAAGAAATCTACGATTCGAGACGCTCGGCCTTGCGTAATTGCCGCCGGCACTACGGCATGGTGAAACATGGGCTTGACAGTTTGCATAAGGCATAAGATAGTTATGCCTATGCCTATTAGGCCTAAAGAGGGAATGCCTGCAGGCGCCCTCCCCATGCTCATCCTCCGCGTCCTTCAGTCTGGCGCGCTCCATGGATACGCCATGGCCCAGCGCATTCACCTGCTCTCCAGCGAAGTGCTCGCCGTTGAAGAAGGCCTGCTCTATCCCACTCTCCAGAAGATGCTCCTCAAAGGCTGGGTCACCGCCGAATGGGGAATCTCCGAGACCAATCGCAAAGTGCGCTTCTACCGGCTCACGCCGCAAGGCCGCGCCCAGCTCAAAGCCGAAATGGCTGGCTACGATCGCATCACCCAGGCCATTCAGGACATTCTTCGCACTGCTTAGGAGGCCTTTCCCCATGGGCGAAATCTGGCGCCGCATCCTTTATCTCTTCCGTCGTAGCCGCCTCGACGCTGAACTCGAATCGGACATGCAGTTCCACCGCGAGATGGCCGCCCGCGAGGGCCGCAAGAACTTCGGCAACACACTGCGGATGCGCGAACAAAGCCGCGAGGCCTGGGGCTGGAATTGGCTCGACCGTCTCATCCAGGACCTTCAATACGGCGCTCGCATCCTCGCCCGCTCTCCCGGATTCACCATCATGGCCGTACTCGTTCTCGGCATAGGCGTTGGTGTCAACGTCGCCGCCTTCAGCTTCTTCAACATGGTCGCGCTCAAGCCGCTGCCGGTTCACGATCCCGAATCCCTTGTACGTCTGGAGCGTCATTCGCCCGATTCCTACACCAGCGAAATGGCCTACCCATCTTTTGCCTTCTACCGCGATCACGCCCGCACTTTGTCCGCTGCCATAGCAATCCTCGGCGTACCTCCGATGCAGATCGATGACGATCTGCAGCCTACCAGCGCCTCCTTCGTCACGCCGAATTACTTCACCGAACTCGGTACACCTGCCGCATTCGGACGTCTCTTCACTCCTTCTCTCGACGGCTCTCCAGCTTCGCAGCCGTCAGTCATCCTCAGCTACGAACTCTGGCAGCACCGCTTCTCTGGCGACCCCACCATCATCGGCCGCACGATCCGCATCAGCAAGCGGCCTGCTACAGTGATCGGTATACTCCCGTATGATTTCGCGAGCCTCGGCGGTCAGCACCCCGCGCTCTGGATGCCCATCGCTCAGCAGCCTTATTTCATTCAGGGTAGTAAGGTCCTGACCGATTGGAACGATGCCACCCTCCACATGTGGGGCCGGCTCGCTCCCGGCATGAGTCCCAAAGCCGCTGAACAGGATTTGCGCGCTCTCACTGACCAGATTCGCAAGCAGCATCCCCAGGCCGTCTGGGACAAGGAGTTCATTCAGAGCTCCCCGGGGGGGCATCTGCAAATCATGCAGCCCAGAATGTACGAAGCCGCTGCAATCGTAGGCGTGCTCACCGTCCTCATCCTCGCCGTCTCCTGCGCCAACCTTGGTGGTCTCATGTTGGCGCGTGCAGTTGCTCGGGAACGCGAGATAGGGATTCGGATCGCCGTCGGGGCTGGCCGCACGCGTATCGTCCGCCAGCTCTTTACGGAAAGTCTCATGCTTGCTTCATTCGGATCAGCCGCGGGTCTTGCCCTCGGCTGCCTAACAATGCGCGTGCTTCTCTCGTTGCCCGATATGCCCCAGTGGGTGAGCGCAATCCCAGACTGGCGAGTCCTGATCTTCACCACCGCTCTTACTTTTCTTGCGGCCACTTTCTTCGGGCTCGCTCCGGCTTTGCAGATCGCCCGCCAACGTCAGCACAAGACCATCGTTCGACAAATCCTCGTTGCCGCCCAAGTCGCTGCAAGTTGCGTTCTGCTCATTGTTGCCGCGCTACTCGTTCGCGCTACGCAGCACCTCATCTACACCGATCCTGGCTTTGGCTACGAACAACTCATCTCCATCGACTCACAGCTTGGCAGGCATGGCTACTCGCCCGAAGCCGCCCGCGCTTATCTCCAGCAGATGCAGACACGCCTCCGTTCCGTTCCCGGAATCACCTCTGTGTCGCTCGTCAGGCTGCCCCCGTTGGGCCATACCATCTCCAACAGCACCACCCAAATCAACGGCCGCAATGTGACCATCTATCAGAATTGGGTGGAGCCTGGCTTCTTCGCCACCATGAGGATCCCTCTGATAACGGGGCGCGTCTTCATGCCCGGAGAAAAACACGCCGTCATCGTAAGTAAATCCTTCGCCCGGCAGCAGTGGCCCGGCCAGAATCCGCTCGGCAAAGAGATGGGCGAGGGTAACGCGAAGGACATTGTAGTCGGGGTCGCGGGAGATGCACACATCAACGCTCTCAACGACGACGATGCAGCCGAGCAGTACTGGTCCGCGCAGCCTGACGACATGCCGGGAATGGTCGTGATTGCACGTGCAGCTGGTGAGCCCGGCTCATTCACTCCTGCGATCAAGTCCATCAGCCAGAGCCTCGACGCCAAAACGTTGCCGGAAATCCGCCAGATCAAATTGCTCTATCGCGAGAATGTGTCGCGTCTCGAAATGATCGCAACCACAGTCAGCGCCATAGGAATCGTCGCAGTCGCAATGGCGGGCATCGG
>Ga0157369_10001278_pt1 | contig 31275 bp, 17 predicted proteins | sample C25metaG_FD_113461 | JGI IMG/M metagenome (GOLD analysis project Ga0157369, IMG submission 113461) | Corn rhizosphere microbial communities from Kellogg Biological Station, Michigan, USA - C2-5 metaG | ecosystem: Host-associated > Plants > Roots > Rhizosphere > Soil | place: USA: Michigan... | reverse complement strand
GCGCTTCGAGCGCGCCGTCATCGCCATGTGCATGCACGACGAGAACGGAGCGATCGGCATCGGCATTGGTCACAAGCGTGCCGGGATCAGCTTTCGCGGCCTTCTTCGCCAGCTCGAGATCGATCCTGGTGAGGCGCCCGATGTCGCGGTGCATCACGGTGGGCCAGTCGAGCCCGGACGTGGCTTCGTCCTCCATTCGACCGACTGGGGCGGACAGGACAGCGTGCAGGTCAATGCCGGCAACGACGAAATCTTTGCGATGACCGGAACCATCGACGTGCTTAGGGCCATCGCGGAAGGCAAGGGCCCGTCGCGCTGGATCGTCGCGCTAGGCTATGCTGGCTGGGGGGAAGGCCAGCTGGATGAAGAAATGACCCGCCATGGGTGGTTCGCCGCCGGCGCCGAGATGGGGATTTTGTTCGATACTCCCACCGACGAGCGCTGGGCCGCGGCGTTCAAGGCCGAAGGCATCGACCCGCGGCTGCTCGCGAACGAGACCGGCGCAGCTTGAATGAACATATAAAGCTTTCTTTATATGCTCCGCTGCGCTAGGCGCGGCCGGAATGCGGCGCATAGAGCGGCGCCGCGCCCCTGAATCTGGAGATATTCGACGTGGCGACGCACGCTGAAGCACGTTTCATCGACTATGTCGTGAAGGACCTCGGCCTGGCTGATTTCGGCCGGAAGGAAATTGAGATCGCCGAGACGGAAATGCCCGGACTAATGGCGCTCCGTCAGGAATTCGGTGCGTCGAAGCCGCTCAAGGGCGCTCGCATCACGGGCTCTCTTCACATGACGATTCAGACTGCCGTGCTGATCGAAACCCTGGTCGAGCTTGGTGCGGAGGTGCGCTGGGCGAGCTGCAATATCTTTTCGACCCAGGATCATGCTGCGGCTGCCATTGCCGCGCGCCATATCCCGGTTTTCGCAGTCAAGGGCGAGACGCTCGAGGATTATTGGACCTACGTCTGCCGGATTTTCGACTGGGGCCGCGACACGACCTGCAATATGATCCTCGACGATGGCGGCGACGCGACCATGTTCGCGCTGTGGGGCTACCGCGCGGAGAAGGGCGAGGAACTGTTCACGCCGTCGAACGAGGAAGAGGAAATCTTCGTCGCGACGCTGAGGCGCTTCCTAGCCGAGCGCCCTGGCTACCTCACCAAGACGGTCGAAGCTATCAAAGGCGTGTCCGAAGAGACCACGACCGGCGTCCACCGGCTCTATGACCTCGCCAAGCAGGGCAAGCTCCCGTTCCCGGCAATCAACGTCAACGACAGCGTGACGAAGTCGAAGTTCGACAACCTCTACGGCTGCCGCGAAAGCCTGGTCGACGCGATCCGCCGGGCGACCGACGTGATGCTCGCCGGCAAGGTCGCCTGCGTCGCCGGCTTCGGCGACGTCGGCAAGGGTTCGGCTCAATCGCTACGCAACGGCGGGGCGCGCGTGCTCGTTACGGAGATCGATCCGATCTGCGCGCTGCAGGCCGCGATGGAGGGCTATGAGGTCGTGACGATGGAGGAGGCGACCAAGCGCGCCGACATCTTCGTCACCGCGACCGGCAACATGGACGTCATCACGCTCGATCACATGCGGGCGATGAAGAATATGGCCATCGTTTGTAACATCGGGCACTTCGACAGCGAAATTCAGATCGGCGCCCTCGCCAACATGAAATGGACGGAAATCAAGCCGCAGGTCGACGAGGTCGAATTCCCCGACGGCAAGAAGATCATCGTTTTGTCGAAGGGTCGCCTCGTCAATCTCGGCAATGCGACCGGGCATCCGAGCTTCGTCATGAGCTCGAGCTTCACCAACCAGGTGCTCGCGCAGATCGAACTTTTCACGAAGGGCGACGAATACAAGAACGACGTTTACGTGCTTCCAAAGCACCTCGACGAGAAGGTTGCGCGGCTTCATCTCGACAAGCTCGGAGTGAAGCTCACGACGCTTACGGAAAAGCAGGCCGCCTACATCGGAATCGAGGCGGACGGGCCGTTCAAACCCGATCATTATCGCTACTGATTTTCGATAAACATGCGGTTCCGGTCGACGGACCGGCATGTGTCGTGCAGACGACTCAAACCTGAATGTTGCATTAATGTAACAGGGACGCGGATTCAGTCTCACGGTCTAAGTCGTTCTGTTGCCACGCTTCGGGCGCTGTCTAAGGTCTTCCCCAACACCTTGGAGGGGAACCCAAGAAATGCGTCTTATTTCATCTGCTTCTCGACTCACGCTATCCGCTTCCGTGATTGCGCTGGGTGCCGCCTGGTCGGCCCCGGCTTTCGCTCAGAACTCAAACCCGGTCACGCCAACTGAGGCCCAGCAATGCTCCAAGCTGCCGACCCCGCAAGAGCAGGCTCTTTGCGCGCAGGGCGCGGCGCAGCCGGAAGGGACGGCGGCTCAGTCTGGCGACATCGCTACCCTGCCGCCGCAGCAGGTCGAGAAGAACAAGGCGCAATCGGGCGCAATCGTCGTCACCGGTTCGCGCATTCGCTCGAGCCCGTACACCAGCCCGGATCCGATCACCGTCATCAATCCGGATCTTGAGCGCAAGGGCGGCGCAAGCAGCACCGCCGAGCTGCTTCAGGAAAACCCGGTTGCGGCCGGCTCCTTCCAGATCACCGATGTCATCTCCGCCGGCAATTTCGTCAACAACGGCGGCCCAGGCGTCGAAACCATTTCGCTGCGCGGCCTCGGCGCGTCGCGTACGCTGGTTCTCGTCAACGGCCGCCGCGCAGGCCCGGCCGGTACTCGTGGCGCCATCGATGGCTTCGACCTCAACGTGCTTCCAAGCACGATCATTCAATCGATCGACATCCTGAAGACCGGCGCTTCGTCGATCTACGGTTCGGACGCGGTCGCCGGCGTGGTCAATCTTCACACGAAGACGGCGACGGACGGGTTGGTCGTCCGCGGCTTCTCGTCGACCCCATTCAAGTCGGGCGGTGGAACCTGGGACGTTAGCGGCGCCTGGGGCAAGGAGTTCTCGCGCGGCCACATCCTGGTCGCTGTCGACTATACGCACCGCGACCGCCTAAAGCAGAGCGACCGCGATTACCTCAACTGCTCCACCGAGAACCTGTTCGACTCGCAGGGCTTCAGGCACGATGTCGTCGATCCGCGCACCGGCAAGCCGCGTTGCGTCGGCGCGATCCAGAACATGCTTCTTTTCCAGGATGTCGGATTCGGTCTCCCGACGACTCCAAACGGCAACCCGTTCGACGTTGTGCAGTTCAATAATCCGGGCGACAACCTCGACCAGTTCCTGCCGCCGGTTAACGATCCGGAGATCGGCTTCACCGCTCCTCCCGGTTTCTTCGGTCTTCCGGACTTCTGCGCGACCGTTAATCCCCTGACGGGGAATCCTCGGCCTGCGACTGCGGCCGACGAAAAGCTCTGCAACACGGCGCTGGGACTGGAAAATCAATTCAGCGCGGTTGATTCGAACTCAGACGTCAGCCCGAAGCTGAACCGCTACACGATCTGGGCCGACGCGTCCTACGAACTGACGGACCACATCGAAGCTTACACCGAACTGCTCTACAATCGCCGGAAGACCGACTTCGTCGGATCGCGCCAATTGTTCTTCACCATGTTCCCGGGAAATTCGGACTTCACGGTCAGACAGGGCAAGGTTGTTGGATTGCCGTTCTTCTTCTGCGATCCGAGCGTCAACAATTGTAATCCATTCGAAGCGGGCGATCCGTTCAACAGCTTTACCGGTGTGACGGTCTTCGACCCTGTCGTCGAAATTCCGACCGGCAACCAGACGGACGTCAAATATACGCGCGGCGTCGGCGGGCTGAGGGGTGATTTCGGGCCCAACTTCCTGGCGGGAAATTGGCATTATGACGCCTACTTCCAGTACAGTCATTCCGACGGCGACTACACCAACGACATCGTCTTCCAGGACGCAGTCGATTCACAGGAATTGCGCACGCACTCATGCGCGGGCACCGTCACGAGAATTCGGGGTGTTCCCTGCATCGACATCGATTGGACGGACCCTCGGATTCTCGCGGGCGACTTCACCCCCGCGGAGAAGGCGTTCCTGTTCGGCAAGGATACCGGTAACACGGTCTATAATCAGCTGACCGGCGAGGCCAGCGTCAGTGGCGATGTTGTCCATTTGCCGGCGGGACCGGTCGGGATCGCTCTCGGCGTGCAATGGCGCAAGGACTCTATCGATGACACGCCAGGACCGGTTACTGCCGCAGGCAACGTATGGGGCCAGAGTGTCTCCGACCCGACCCGTGGGCATTCGATCACCAAGGAGGCGTTCGGCGAGATCCAGGTTCCGCTGATCCACAACACGCCCTTCATCCAGGACCTCAATTTCTCCGGCGCAGCTCGTCTAACGGACGTGACTGCGACGCAGAAGGCATTCACCATAACCGATCCGGATGGGACGCAGCGGCAGGTCCTGCCACTTTCAAACTCGAGCAAGGGGAACTGGACCTACAAGCTAGGCCTCAACTGGCAGACGAACGAGTGGCTGCGGTTCCGCGCCACGATGGGTACGTCCTATCGCGCACCGGCATTGTTCGAGCAATTCCTGGGCAATACCACGAGCTTCCCAACGCAGCTCTCAATCGATCCGTGCATCAACTGGGGTCGCGCACTCGCTCAAAATACGCTCTCGCAGAGGGTCGCAGACAATTGCGCCAGCCTCGGAATTCCAGCGACGTATGGTGGTGCCGGAAGCTCCGCAGTAGCGTTTTCGAGCGGCGGCATCGGCCACCTCAAGCCCGAAACCTCAAAGGCCAAGACGTTCAGCGTTGTCGTGACGCCGCTTGAAGGGTTCTGGTCCGGCAACCGCTGGAGCCTTGCGGTCGATTATTTCGACATCAAGGTGAAGGGCGAGATTTCGCAGCTCGGGCCTGCGCGGATCGTCTCCACCTGCTTGAACTCACCGGATTTCCCGAACGATCCGACCTGTGCCTTGTTCGACCGGAACCCGCCGACCGGCCCGGGTGCAAACAACATCACCGAAATTCGCGACCAGTTCATCAACATCAGTTCGGAGGTGAACCGCGGCGTCGACCTGACGGCCCAGATGACACAGGACTTTGGAAGCTGGGGCAAGTTGGCCGCGCTCGCCCAGATGACCTGGTCGATCAAGGACAATACCACCTTGTTCAAGGGCAGCACGACGACTGCTGAAGGCACCGCCGGTGAGCCCAAGTGGGTCGGTAACTTCAAGTTCACCTGGGCGAAGGGACCGTGGACCGCGTTCTGGGGTCTCGACGTGATCGGCGGAACTTCGGATGAGCAGAACCTGAGGGACTTCCTTGGCGGAACGGTGTGTATCCACAGTGCACTTCGTGATGCAGAAGTTTGCCCGATCTTCAGGCTGAAGCCGCAGTTCTATCACAACGTCTCGCTCACTCGGGATATCGGCGATCGCTTTGAGATCACCGCGGGTATCAGCAACCTGTTCGACAGGAAGCCGCCGCTGGTTTCGAATGCCGACGCCGTGATTTCCTCGATCGGCAACGCGCCGATCTTCGGGACGCAGTATGACCTCATCGGCCGCCGCGCCTTCGTCAGCGTCCAGGCCAAGTTCTAAGTCCGAACAACAGCTTCGAACGAGTAGAAAGGGTTTCGAATGAAAAAGCTCTGGATGGTTGCTCCGCTGTTGGCGGGCGTTGCGACAACCCCTGCATATGCGCAGGACGCCGGGATTAGCGCACGAGCGGAGGTTCGCGTCGGATATGACGAGGTTCGTCCGAAGGTATCGGTTGAGGATAACGCTTTCACCAATGATTTTGGCGTCCACGGCATCGACTATGGTGCTGAAATCGGCGCTGATCTCCGGGTGCTCGGTCCGTTCGTCTTCGGTGTTTACGGTGGAGTGGACAAGTCGAACGTCGACAAGTGCACAGACACTATCATTAATGAGTTCGGCTCGGACGTCGGCTGCGCCAAGACGCCGGGCGTACAGTATACGGCCGGTCTCCGCGCGGGCTTTGATCCCGGCGGTGGTCTCGTTTACATCAAGGGCGGCTATTCGCACGCCAAGTTCGACGTGACCTATACCTGCCTGACGTTGTGCCTCAGCAACCCGACGACCGGGCGTCCTTTGCCGGACGATACCTTGTTGCTCGACACGCGCCACGGTGCGACAGGCTGGCACATCGGCGCCGGCGTCGAGCTCGACGTCGCTCGGCACGTCTACGTCAAGGCCGAATATGTACATCACCAATACAAGCGGATCCATGGTGAGGTTTCAGCGGATCTCCTCGACGCCAGCGCGCACATTTCGCGCGAACAGATTCTGCTCGGCGTCGGCGTGAGGTTTGGTGGAGAAGTGGCACCGCCGCCGCCTCCGCCGCCACCCCCACCGCCGCCGCCTCCTCCGCCGCCGGTTCCGGCGACGCAGACTTGCCCGGATGGAACGGTGATTGACGCGACGGCGACCTGTCCGGTTCCGCCGCCACCGCCGCCACCGCCACCTGCTCCTGTGGAGCGCGGCGAGCGCGGATAAGCGACTTCGATCGGGAGCAGTCGGCTGGTCATCGTTTCGACCTGATCCGACGAAACCGAAAACGAGGGTTGGGGAGCAGACGCTCTCCAACCCTTTGTTTTGTTTCCGGCTCCGCATATGAAACGGTGGATGGGCGAGGGGGCTGACGAGTGGCCGGGCTTGCGACGACGGGGGTGATCGCTGCCGCGCTTGCCGCGGTCTGGATCCTTGTCGCCGCTGCGCTCTCGCTTATCGCCGCGCGTCGGCTGCGGGTCGCAAAGCAGGTTCTCGATGCAGCTCGAAACAACGCCACTCTTCTTCAAAATTCACCCGCCCGCGCGCTCGTCGTCCGCCCGGATGGAACGGTCGAGACCGACCGAAAGCTCTTGCGGGAACTCGGACTCAAATCTTCGCCCCGGAGCCTGGCCGAGCTTCACGGCAACGACAGTGGAATCGTCGCTGAAGATCTAAACGAACTGACCGGCCGGATCGAAGTCGCACGGGCGTCCGCCGCACAGCTCGCCAGCAAGGTGCGGGTTGCCGATTCGTCGCGGGTATTTGAGGTCAAGGGCGGACCTGCGCCTTCGCCGGAACCGCCAGGGACCTTGCTTCTCTGGTTCGTCGACACGAGCAATGAAGAGGAAGAAAAGGCCAAGCTTGCGCTTCGCTTGCGCCAGACGGAGGCGGCGCTCAATTCGCTGACGCATTTGATCGAGGCCGCGCCCTTCCCGATGTGGTTCCGCGGTCCCGACTTGACGCTTGGCCTGGTCAATACCGCCTTCGTTCAGGCGGTCGAGGGGAAGGACGCTCAGGACGTAATCGAGCGCTCCGCCGAGCTCGTCGACGCCCAGGGCGACGACAGCCCGAGCGCGACCGCGCATGAAGCGCAGAAGAGCGGGCAGATTATCTCACGGATGCAGCCGGCGATCATTCACGGCGAGCGGCGGATGCTGAGGATCGTGAACGTCCCGCTATCGACGGGTGCGGTGGCTGGTTTCGCGGTCGACGTTCAGGACCTGGAAGATGCCCGGACCGAGCTCGCGCGATATATGGAATCGCAACGCGAGCTCGCCGACCGAATGACCGCGGGCACGGCTCAGTTCGATGCGGAGCGCGCGCTCAGCTTCTTCAACCGGCCGTTCGCGGTCATGACCCGGCTCGACGCGGAGTGGTTGTCGGAAAAGCCTGAATTCGACCGTCTCATCGAAAGGATGCGCGACAACCAGCGGCTGCCGGAAGCGCGCGACTTCCCCGCCTGGAAGGAAGAACGGCGCGGCTGGTTCACGAGCCCTGAGGAAGTCATCGAGGAAGAATGGATGCTTCCCGGCGGCGATCACCTAAGGGTCGTCGCCCAACCGCTTCCTGACGGTGGACTAAGGTTGTTCCTCGAGGACCGGACAGAGCAACTCCGCCTCGCGTCCGCGCGCGACACCTTGCTTCGGGTTCGAGCCGCGACATTCGACAATCTTTTCGAGGCGATCAGCGTCTTCGCAAGCGATGGCCGGCTGTACCTTTGGAACCGCCGCTTCATCGAAGATTGGGAGCTCGACGAGGAATGGCTCTCCACGCATCCCCGCGTCGACGAACTCGTTCCCGCGATGGCTCGCAAGCTCGTCAATCCGACGAATGCAGCGCAGGTTCGCGAAATGGTCCGCCAGACAACGAACGAGCGCCAGTCGGCCAGCGGCCGCATTTCGATGACTGACGGGCGGCACTTCCAGTTCGCCGCGGTCCCGCTGCCCGATGGAAACGCCCTTCTCACCATGGTCGATGTCACGGATTCCAGCCGGATCGAGGCTGCGCTTCGCGAACGCGCGACCGCACTGGAGGAAGCGGACCGGGTGAAGACCGACTTCGTCGCGAACATGAGCTACGAGCTCAGGACTCCACTCACGTCGATCGGGGGCTTCGCGGAACTGCTCGGAGCGGGATATGCCGGAGACTTGAGCTCGAAGGCGAAGGACTATGTCGGCGCGATCCTCGAATCGGTCGATCGGCTGTCGAAACTCATCAATGACGTGCTCGACCTCACGACGGGCGATGCGCGGGGAGTCGCACTGGAGAAGGAGCGGGTCGATATTGCGGGCCTGTGCCGTGCTGCCGCGGATACGGCCAAGACGCGGGCCGCCGAAAAGGCGCAGAAGCTCGGAATCGAAATCTCGCCATCGGCAGGCCATGTCTTCGGCGATGCACGCCGGCTGCGCGAATCCGTCGAGCACGTGCTCAACAACGCGATCGCCTACACCGACCGCAAGGGACAAATCACGCTGTTCGCCGAAGGCGACAAGAAGCAGGCTCTCATCCGGATCAGCGACAACGGGCCGGGAATTGCGGCGGAAGACCAGCCTCGAGTGTTCAACAGGTTCGACCGCGTCGTCGAACCGGGGGTGCGCGGTGAGGCGGCGCTTGGCCTGGGCCTGCCGCTGACCCGCCAGTTCATCGAGGCGCACGGCGGCACGGTCGAGCTGGGGTCGAAGAAAGGGAAGGGCACAACCGTGACCCTGACTATCCCGCGCGGCTCGCGATGATCTTGAAAGATGAGGAAGCGACCGCGTCCCTCGGCGCTCGCCTCGCCGCTTTGGCGAGGGCCGGCGACGTGATCACGCTCTCCGGACCACTTGGGGTCGGCAAGACGGCGCTTGCTCGCGGCTTCATCTCGGCGCTGGGCCACGAAGGCGACGTCCCGAGTCCCAGCTTCGCGATCGTCCAACCATATGGAGAGCTGGAACCTGCCGTCTGGCACGTAGACCTTTACCGGATCGAACACGTGTCCGAGTTGGACGAGTTAGGGCTCGACTCCGCGGCCGACGCCGTTCTGCTGGTGGAATGGCCCGAGCGGGCTGGTGCGGATGCGTGGACTCAAGCGCTCGCTTTATCGCTCGGCTTTGCGCAGGACGGCGACAGAATCTTGACAGCGAGGGTGCCTCCGTCATGGGAGGGACGATGGCCTCCACCATGAAACCGCCTGCCCATGCTTCTGAATTCCTTGCCTCTTCGGGCTGGGCGGGGGCGGAGATCCTTCCGCTGGCCGGGGACGCGTCATTCCGCCGTTATTTTCGCGTGGTTCACGGCGAGCGCTCCGCAGTGCTGATGGATGCGCCGCCGCCTCACGAGGATCCACGGCCGTTCATCGCAGTCGCCGAGTGGCTACTGTCGCGAGGATTGAGCGCACCCGAGATCATCGCGCGCGATCTCGAGAAGGGCCTCCTCCTGCTCGGCGACTTTGGGAGCGCCAGGCTGCGCGAGACTCTGGACAGCGACCCGGCGCGGGAACGCGAGCTGTACGAGCTCGCAACCGACGTCCTCGTGAATCTGCACGACCATCCGCCGATGGCTGGTTTGTCGCCACATGGCCTCGACCAGTGGCTCGAGGAATTGAAGCTGTTTACCGACTGGTACTGCCCAGCGGTTGGCGCGGAGGTCGACACGGCCGACTATGAACAAGCCTGGCGCGAGGCGTTGGCGCCGATCGCTAATGACGGTCTGGGTCCGGTCACGGTACTCCGCGACTATCATGCCGAGAACATCATGCTCGTCGAAGGACGCGATGGTGTGGCTCATTTCGGATTGCTCGACTTCCAGGATGCCCTCGCGGGGCATCCCGCCTACGATCTCGCCTCCGTGCTAGAGGATGCGCGGCGGGATGTGTCGCCTTCCATCGAGCGGGCGATGATCGATCGATACGTGCGCGCGACAGGGCAGGGAGAAGCTTTCGAGCGTGCCTATTGGGCGCTCGCGGCACAGCGCAATGCGCGTATTCTCGGCGTGTTCACGCGCTTGTGGAAGCGCGACAACAAGCCTCACTATCGCCAATTCCAACCCCGGATGTGGGGATTGCTCGAACGCGACCTGGCGCAGCCGCATCTCGCACCCGTTCGCGCCTGGTTCGACACGAACGTTGCGCCCGAGCACCGGCGCGAGCCCTGGAAGCAGGCGGCATGAGCCAGACCAAGCGCGCGCTGCGGCTAAGGGCTGAGGTCCCGGCCGAGGTGCCCGCGACAGCAATGATCATGGCGGCGGGTCTCGGCAAGCGAATGCGCCCGCTTACCGCGACCAGGCCAAAGCCCCTCATCGAAGTTGGCGGCAAGGCGCTTCTCGATCACGTGCTCGAAAAGCTGCGCACCGCGGGCGTGAAGAAGGTCGTAGTCAACGTTCACTATCTTCCCGAGGCGCTCGAGGCGCACCTGACCAGCCGCGATCATGGACTGGAGGTGGTTATATCCGATGAGCGCGACCTACTGCTGGAGACCGGCGGCGGACTGGTGAAGGCCGCGCCGCTGATCGACAGCGACCCGTTCCTCGCGGTCAACAGCGACAATTTGTGGATCGACGGCCCTGCGGACACGATCAAGTTGCTCGCTTCGCAATGGGACGATTCAAAGATGGATGCGCTGCTCCTCTTGGTTCCACAGGCGGCGGCGCTCAACCACAAGGGGCAGGGCGACTTCCACATGGACCGCGGCGGACGCCTCCGCCGGCGTGAGCGCAGCCATGTCGCCCCCTTCGTCTTCACCGGAATCCAGATGGTCTCCAAGCGCCTGTTGCGCGATGCTCCCGAAGGGCCGTTTTCAGCGAACATCCTGTGGGACAGGGCGATGGAAGAGGGCCGGTGCTTCGGCGCCGTTCACCAGGGCCTGTGGTTCGACGTCGGCACTCCGCAGTCCATCCAGCAGACGGAAACGGCGCTCGAGAATGTCTGACCCGACGCGGGTCAACGTCTACACGATCCCGTCGCACCGCTCTTTCGCCGACGCGCTGGCGGTCGGCCTCGTCAAGCGCTTTGGGAAGGACCGGTTGGGCCTGGCGCGAGGGCGAGTCCTGCTTCCCAACAATCGAGCGGTGCGGACCGTCACTGACGCGTTCGTTCGGGCGAGCGGCAAGGGCTTGCTGCTGCCGCGGCTGATTCCGGTGGGAGATCCGGAAATCGGCGATCGCGCCGGCGGCGCGATAGAGGCGATGGAATCCCTGCAGCCGCCGCCGGCGATCGAGCCGACCGAACGTCTGCTGAAGCTCGCTTCACTGGTCGGCATAGAGGGCTCGGCCGAGGGACTTCGGCTGGGCGCGGACCTCGCGCGGACGCTGGACGCGTTGCTGGTCGAGGAAATCGCGCCAGCAGAGCTACGAACCGCCGTTGAAGAAACGAGCGAACTCGCAACGCATTGGGAGAAATCGCTCGAGAAGCTTCGGCTCATTTACGATGCTTGGCCTCATATCCTCGCGGACAATGGACTGATCGACCTGGCGGAGCGCCGCAACCGCCTGCTTCATGGTCTGGCTGATAGCTGGAAATCGGCGCCACCGGCCGGGTTCACGGTTGCCGCCGGCATCACCACTGCGGCACCCGCTGTCGCAGCCCTGGTCTCCCGCGTGGCGCGAATGCCCGACGGGATGGTCGTGTTACCGGGACTGTGGCTCGAAGACGTGCTTCCCGAAGAGGAGTGGGGCGCGCTGGGGCCTGGCGAAGACGGTCGCGGCGAAACGGCGCATCCACAGTTCCACCTCAAGTTGCTGCTCGACAGAATCGGCGTGAACCGCGCCGAGGTCCAACGCTGGCGCTGGTCGGGCCGCGCCGCCTCGCCGCCTGCCCGCCGGTCGCGAGCGGTCGCGAAGGCAATGGCAGCGCCCGATTATTCCCACAAATGGAAGGATCTCACTACCGCGGCGCGTCGTCTTGGCGGAATTCGCCTCGCGGAGCTTCCCGATCCGGCGGCGGAGGCGCAGGCGATTGCGCTGGCGCTTCGAGAATCGATCGAGACCCCGGGCAAGACGGCAGCGCTGGTCACGCCGGACCGACAGCTGGCTGGCCGGGTGGCGGCGCTGCTTCGCCGATGGGGCATCGAGGCCGACGACAGCGCGGGACGGCCGCTCTCGCAATTGGCGGCCGGAACCTTGCTCTTGGGCATTGCCTCGGCTGCGGCCGAAGATCTCGCGCCGGTGCCGCTTCTCGCCTTGCTCAAGCATCCGCTGGTTGGCGGCGGTGGAGATGAGCGCCCGCAGTGGCTGGAGAATGTCCGCAGGCTCGACCGAGCGTTGCGCGGTCCGCGTCCGCGCGCGGGGCTCGCAGGACTTGATGCGAGGTTTGCCGAGAAGGAAGCGGCGCGCGCCTGGAACGCGGTGCGTGATGGGGTCACCGGGCTCCATGGTCTGCTTCAAGACGCGATGCCGCTGTCGCGCTTTGCTGCGCTGATCGGTGAAGCCGCGACTTCGCTCGCGGGCGATTCCGCCTGGCGCGGGCCCGATGGGCGAATGGCGGCCGAGATGCTCGCCGAGTTGCAGACATCGGACTCTGCCTCGCGACTGACGGTATCGGCGGAGAGCGCGGTTCCGATACTTCGGCAACTCTTGGACGAACGGGCTGTCCGGCCGCCTTATGGCGGCCATCCGCGCATTTTCATCTGGGGGCTATTGGAAGCGCGGCTTCAGCGCGCCGACCTGGTCATTCTTGGCGGGCTCAACGAGGGCGTCTGGCCAGCGCTTCCAGCGCCGGACCCATGGCTGCCGCCCAAGGTGCGAGCAACGCTCGGCATGCCGACGCTAGAATTCCGCATCGGTCTTGCAGCCCATGATTTCGCGAGCGCGCTCGGGGCTCGGGAAGTGCTGATCACGAGGGCCAGGCGCGACGGCCGCTCACCGACGGTTGCGTCGCGATTCCTGCTGCGCCTGGATGCGATCAGCGGCGGCCTTCCCCGGGATATCACCCTCGAACGAATCACGCGCGCGCTGGACGATCCCGGCATACCGCAACCAGTTGACCGGCCGGCACCGTCACCACCGCGAGAGCAGCGGCCGGAGAAGATCTCGGTGACTTCCGTCGATCGACTGAAGGCCGACCCCTTCGCCTTCTACGCCAACTCTATCCTTCGGTTGAGGGTCGTAGACCCGGTTGATGCCGACCATAGCGCGCGGTGGAAGGGCGAGGCGGGGCACAAGGTCTTCGAGGAATGGCTCCTCAATGACGAGTGCGCTCCGGACAAACTGCGCTCGCGAGCCGAGCGCCTGCTTGCCGATGAGGCAATCCATCCGATGCTTAGGGCGTTGTGGGCGCCGCGTTTGCTCGAGGCGATCGACTGGATCGTCGAGATGGAACGCTCCAACCAAACGGAGGGGCGACGTCCCCTCAAGGCCGAGATCAACGGAGAGACATCACTGTCCGGAATCCTCGTTCACGGTCGCGCAGACCGCATTGACCGTCTTCCCGGCGGCGGCGTCGCCATCATCGATTACAAGACCGGCAAGCCGCCCTCGCAAAAGGCGGTCGACGAGGGCTTCGCGCTTCAGCTTGGCCTCCTCGGCCTGATTGGCCGCGCCGGCGGCTTCGACGGCGTGAGTGGCGAACCGGAGTCATTCGAATATTGGTCGCTCCAACGATATCGCGGAACCTTCGGCCGGCTCATGCGGCCCGACAAGGATATGGAACCCGGGGAATTCCTCGCGCACGCCGGAAGGAATTTCGCGGCCGTCGCGGCAGATTATCTGACCGGCACAAAGCCGTTCGAAGCCAAGCTCAACCCGGCCTACGCGCCCTACGGCGATTACGATCAGCTGATGCGGCTGGAAGAATGGTACGGCCGCAAATGACGAAGCTATTTGCGCGGCTTCTTCTTGATCTTCGACGCGTAGAGCAGCGCGGCAACGATCGCGGCCGAGCCGATTCCGACCGCAACGCCTGCCTTCACCAGCTTCGCCCGGCGCTCCTCGCTCGCCCTGTCCTCGTCGTTCGTGTTGCTCATGACCCATCATCTATGGCGTCCGGCGCCGCTTTGGAAGTCGCATGAGCGCGCGGTTCAGGAGCTTGCCCCAGCTCAAGGGCGAGCAGGCGCTCGCCGTCGATCCCCGTGTTCACGCCGCAGTCTCCGCATCGGCCGGCAGCGGAAAGACCCAGGTGCTCACCGCGAGGGTGCTGAGGCTTCTGCTCCAGGGTGCTCGACCCGAATCGATCCTCTGCCTGACCTTCACCAAGGCGGCCGCCGCCGAGATGGCGAACCGCATCGGCGCGCGGCTGGCGGCGTGGGTTCGGCTTAAACGCAGTGAGCTATGGAGTGACCTCGAAGCGCTCGGCGAGCGCCCGAATGAGCGCCTCCTGGAGCGGGCAAGACAGCTCTTCGCGCGCGTGCTCGATTGCCCCGGCGGGCTGAAGATCCAGACGATTCACGCCTTCGCGCAATCGCTCCTGGCGGCGTTCCCTGCCGAGGCGGGCATCACCCCTGGGTTCCAGCCGATCGAGGGCCGAGCGGAGCAGGAGCTTGCCCGGCGAACCCTCGCTGAGCTGATGGCCGACGCCGAGACGAACGGCGATACCGAGCTGATCGGCGACGTACAGTCGCTGAGCCGCCGCCTCGGCGAATTCGGCGCCATCGAATATCTCCAGGCCTGCGGGCGTCATTTGGATGCGCTCGAGCAGCTCGGACCGCGGGCAACGATAGCACCGCAAATTCGGGCAATAATGGGACTCCCGGCGGAATCGGTGGACGACTATATCGCGCATCATTGCGGCGACGATCGCTTCGACTGCGACCTGCTTCAGGCCGTCGCCGAGGCGAACCGCAAATGGGGCGCGCAGAGCGGACTCGGCCATGCGGACGCGATCGACAATTGGCTTTCGCTAACACCGATCGAGCGCGCAGCCCGGTTGGGCGACCTTCGCAAGATCGTTCTGACAGACAAAGACACGCTTCGCGTTTCACCCGGCCAATCGAAGGCCGAACCGCATTACGAGGCACATGCGGGCAGGCTCGCGAATCTCATCGGCGAGCTTCTCAGGATTCAGAATGGCGCAAAGCTTGCGGCGGACATGGCCGCGGGATTGCGCGCAGGCAAAGCGTTCGCCGAAGCTTACACCCGCGCCAAGCGGGCAGCCGGAGTCGCCGATTTCAACGATCTCATCGACTGGACACGTCGGCTCCTTCGTCAACCAGGGATCGGGGACTGGGTCCGCTACAAGCTCGATCGGGAGGTCGACCATGTGCTGGTCGACGAGGCGCAGGACACCAACCCCGCGCAGTGGGAAATCATCGAGGCGCTGGTCGAGGAGTATTTCAGCGGGTCGAGCGAGGCCGAGCAGCGCCAGCGGACCCTGTTCATGGTCGGCGACTTCAAGCAGGCGATTTACGGCTTCCAGGGGACCGATCCGCAGCGATTCAGCGAAGCGCGCCGTTACTTCAAGCGCCGAGCGGAAGAACTCGGCGGCGCGGGGGACACGTACGACTTGTTCAGCCGGCGTGCGCGCGAATTTCGGGACCTGTCCATCGCAGCAAGTTTTCGTTCGTCGCAGCCGGTGTTGGATGTCGTCGATGCGGTGATTGCGCAGCTCGGTCATGGAGCAATGGCGCTGAGCGAGGTTCCCCCGGCGCACGTCGCTCATGACCGAGAGCGACCCGGACGGGTGGAGTTGTGGCAGCCCTTCGCTCCCGGAATCGACGAAGAGGGCGACGAGGGCGAAGAACGCTGGGTGTCGTTGCGCGACCGGCACTACGCCGAGGCCCTCGCCGGGCGAATCCGTAACCTGGTGGAGGAAGCGCCGTACATTCCCTCGATGAAGCGGCCGCTGATCCCTGGCGACATTCTCGTGCTCGTACGCAGCCGTGGCGAGCTCGCCTCGCTGATCGTGGCGCGGCTGTTCTCGGCAGGAGTGCCGGTCGCAGGCGTGGACCGGTTGCACCTCCACGAGCCGCTCGCGGTCCAGGATCTGCTCGCCGCCGTGAAATTTGCGGTTCAACCGAACGACGACCTTAGCCTCGCCTGTCTGCTTGTCTCGCCGCTGATCGGCTGGGATCAGGACCAGCTACGGGAGCTCGCCTACGGACGGAAAAGCTCGTTGTGGCGTGAGCTTCGGCAGCGAGCCGTAGAGTTTCCCGAGGCATACGACGCGCTCTCAAAACTGCTCGCGATCGCGGATTTCACAACGCCATCGGTGTTCCTCGAGACAATCCTGTCGGGTTCGATGGAAGGCAGGCGCAAGCTTTATTCGCGGCTTGGAATGGCCGCACGCGACCCGATCGACGAGTTGATGAACAGCGCCTTGGAGTTCGAGCGGAACGAGACGGCTTCGCTCGACCGCTTCCTCGCCTGGTTCTCCCGCGGCACGGTGGACGTCCAGCGCGATCCCGGCCGACCGGGCAACGAAGTGCGGGTGATGACGGTGCACGGCGCCAAGGGTCTTGAAGCGCCGGTCGTGATCCTCGCCGATGCGACCGCCGATCCGGCGCGGCTCGGACGGACGCCGGTCACGCTCGAGATGGACGTCAGCCCGGGCGGAGCTGCGCCGCTCATCCGGCCCAAGAAGGACGAGCGCTGTCCGCCGTTCGAAGAGCTGATTGTCGCGGAGGAGAAGCGCGATCTCGAGGAACATTGGCGGTTGCTCTATGTCGCGCTGACTCGTGCCGCCGACCGGCTGATCGTCGCCGGCGTCGCTCCGAAGCCGAAGAAGGACGGATCGGAGGCGCGGCCCGCCAATAGTTGGCACGTCGCAGTCGAGCGGGCGATGCAATCGCTCGATGCGGAAGGCGTCGAAGATGGGAGATGGGGCGCTGCCTTGGTCTACGGATCGGAGAGCTCCCGAGGAACCGCCCGGCAGTCAAAGCCCGAAACGCCGGCGGTAGAGGTGCCGCAGTGGGCGAAATCGCCCGCGCCGCCCGAAGCACGGCCGCCTCGTCCGTTGGCGCCCTCGGCGATTGCAGCCGACGATGAAAGCGCACCGCCGCCAAGCGAAGCGATGCGCGTTGCGGCACGACGCGGGACATGGATTCATCAGCTGCTCGAATCGCTGGCTTCGGTCGCGCCGGAAAAGCGTGCGTCTGTCGCGGACCAGTGGCTCGATCGTTCGGCCGGAGTCGACGACCCCGCGGTGCGTAGCGAGATTGTGCAACAGGTCTGCGGAATCCTCTCGGACACGCGATTTTCCAGCTTGTTTGGGGAGAGCTCGCTCGGTGAAGCCCCACTCGCCGCAACCCTTCCCGACGGACGGGTGATTGCGGGTACCGTCGATCGGCTCCTGATCGAAGACAGCCTTATTTCGGTGATCGACTTCAAGACTGGTCGAGTGCCGGCGAACGACACCGACATCCCTAAGAGCCACCTGGCGCAGATGGAGGCTTACGCCGAAGCACTGCATGTCATCTTTCCGGGACGCGAAGTCCGCGCGGCGCTCCTCTACACGTCCGCTCCAAAACTGGTTGAGGTCAGCCTTGAGCGTGGCGACCCGAGCGCCCATATCGTCGTTAACCTTTAGCAGGAGATTCCCTCGCCATGACCACCAAGACGGTCACCGACCAGAGCTTTGCCACCGACGTCCTCGGCGCGGACGGCCCCGTTCTCGTCGATTTCTGGGCGGAATGGTGCGGCCCCTGCCGTATGATTGCGCCGGCGCTCGAGGAAATCGCCAACGATCTCGGTGACAAGGTGACGATCGCCAAGCTCAATATCGACGAAAATCCGGACGTTCCGGGCCGCTACGGCGTTCGCGGAATTCCCACCATGCTGCTGTTCAACGGCGGCCAGCCAATCGCCCAGAAGGTTGGCGCCGCGCCGCGGAGCCAGATCCAGCAGTGGCTCGAGAGCAATCTCGGCGGCGCCTCGACTGCCGCCCAGGCCTGATTTCTATTCCGGGGGCTCGGTTCCTTTGAGCCCCCGCGTATCGGGCCTGAACTTGTCGTGCCGCGGTAAGTTATCGTCCGGGTCGAACCAGCCGATCCTGCTTCCCCAGAAGATGTGAAAGCCCGGTGCAATGGCTTCGGGATCGTCGAGTGTCGCTACACTGAAATCCACCGTCTCCGGCTGATGATCGACCGCCATCAAAATTGGCGTCCCGCACTGGCCGCAGAATTCGCGATGCCCGAAGCTCGATGAGGGAATCGATCGCACCAGCTCTCGGCCTTTCGTCCAAACCAAGTCGCCATTGGCCACGCTGGCGAACACCATCGCCGGAGCGCCGCTGTTCAGCTGGCAGGTGCGGCAATGGCACCAGCCGCAGTCGAACGGGTCGCTCTTCAGCTCATAGCGGACGCTTCCGCACATACAGCCGCCGGTGAGTCCTGCCATTTGTTCACGGTCCCTTTAATTGACTACGGCTAGGGCGCTTCTTACATCGCCCGCGACAGTTTCCCGAGAGCGTTGACGAGACACTTTCTCGTCTTCCAGGCGCCCGGGCTTTTAAGGGAATTCATGTGTTCGCCGCAGTGGCAAAAAGCATCTTCGGATCGGCCAACGACCGCTATGTCCGTGGACTTGGCAAATATGTCGACGCGGTCAACGCGTTCGAACCCAATATCCAGGCGCTGACCGACGAGGAGCTGAAGGGGCAGACCGAGAAGTTTCGCCAACGGCTCGCCAATGGCGAGAAACTCGACGACCTCATTCCCGAAGCCTTCGCGACCGTGCGCGAGGCGGCGATCCGCACCCTTGGCCAACGCCATTACGACGTCCAGCTGATCGGCGGAATCGCGCTCCATCGCGGCGAGATTGCCGAGATGAAGACCGGCGAGGGCAAAACGCTGGTCGCAACGCTCGCGGTTTATCTGAACGCGCTCGAGGGCAAGGGCGTCCACGTCGTCACGGTCAACGACTATCTCGCGACCCGCGACGCCGGCTGGATGGGGCAGATCTACAATTTCCTCGGAATGACCGTCGGCGTCATCGTGCCGAACCTCTCCGACGAGCAGCGGCGCGAAGCCTATAATTCCGACATCACCTACGCGACGAACAACGAACTCGGATTCGATTACCTCCGCGACAACATGAAATACTCGCGCGACCAGATGGTCCAGCGGCCGTTCAATTTCGCGATCGTCGACGAGGTGGACTCGATCCTCATCGACGAAGCCCGCACTCCGCTGATCATTTCCGGGCCGACCGACGACAAGTCGGACCTCTACATTGCGGTCGACCGCATCGTGAAGACGCTCGTCCCGGACGATTACGATCTCGACGAAAAGCAGAAAAGCGTGGTGCTGACGGAGGACGGTACCGAGAAAGCCGAGCGACTGCTCGAGGAGGCAGGCCTCATCGAAGGGCGCAACCTCTACGACATCGCCAACACCCAAGTCGTCCACCACTTGAACCAGTCGTTGAAGGCCAACGTCATGTTCAAGAAGGACATCGATTATATCGTCAAAGACGAGAAGGTCGTCATCATCGACGAGTTCACCGGCCGAATGATGGACGGGCGGCGCTGGTCGGACGGCCTTCACCAGGCGGTCGAGGCCAAGGAAGCCGTCAATATCGAGCCCGAGAACCAGACCCTCGCTTCAATCACGTTCCAGAACTACTTCCGGATGTACCCGAAGCTGTCGGGCATGACCGGCACGGCGATGACCGAGGCGCCGGAATTCTTCGACATCTACAAGATGAATGTGGTGGCGATCCCGACCAATGTCCCCGTTCAGAGGATCGATGAGGACGACGTCTTCTACAAGACGCTGCCCGAGAAATTCGCGTCTATCGCCGAGGAGCTGAAGACGAAACAGGAGCTCGGCCAGCCGGTTCTCGTCGGCACCGTATCCATCGAAAAGTCGGAAATGCTTTCCGAGTATCTCAACAAGGAGGGCGTGAAGCATTCGGTCCTCAATGCGCGCTTCCACGAACAGGAAGCCCACATCGTCGCCCAGGCTGGCCGAATCGGCGCGGTGACGATCGCCACCAACATGGCGGGTCGCGGCACCGACATTCAGCTCGGCGGCAACCTCGAATTTCGGATGCAGGATGAATTCCCGGACCTCGTCCAGGGCACCCCGGAATATGAGTTAAAGGCCGAGAAGATCCGTGAGGAGATCGCGGCCGAGAAACAGCGGGTGCTTGAAGTTGGCGGCCTCTATGTGCTTGGCACGGAACGCCACGAGAGCCGTCGCATCGACAATCAGCTGCGCGGCCGCTCAGGCCGTCAGGGCGATCCTGGCCTCTCGAAATTCTATCTGAGCCTCGACGACGACCTCCTGCGCATCTTCGGGCCGCAGACGATGTTCTCGCGGCTGATGAACAAGAATCTCGAGGACGGCGAGGCGATCGTCTCGCCGTGGATTTCGAAAGCCATCGAGACCGCGCAGAAGAAAGTCGAGGCGCGCAACTACGACATCCGCAAGCAGGTCGTCGAATTCGACGACGTGATGAACGACCAGCGCAAGGTCATCTACGAACAGCGCGCCGACATCATGGACGCCGAGAGCGTCAGCGACGTCATTCTCGATATGCGGGCGGAGACGGCCGCGGCTCTCGTGCTCGTCAACTGTCCTCCGGGCACCTATCCCGAGCAGTGGAATGTCGACGGACTCAAGGAAGGCGTCGAGGCGGTGTTCGGCCTTGAACCGCCGATCGACGCCTGGCTTCAGGAAGAGGAAGTCTCACCCGAGATTCTTACTGAGCGCCTCCAGCAGCTTGCCGATGACAGCATGGCGACGAAGCTGGAGAGCGTCGAGGCGGAGCGCTGGGGGGACGTCGAAAAGCAGATCCTCATCCAGACGCTCGACCACCACTGGAAAGAGCATCTTTCAACGCTCGATGCGCTTCGCCAGGTCATCCACCTCAGGAGCTACGCGCAGAAGAAGCCGATCGACGAATACAAGCAGGAGGCCTTCCTTCTGTTCGAGCGGTTGCTCGTCTCAATCCGTGAGGAAGTGACGCGAATCCTGATGCGCGCTCAGGTGCAGCTCGAAGCTCCGCCACCCCCGCCGGTGCTTCCGGATTTCATCACGCAGCACATCGATCCGTTCTCGGGTGACGACGACACCGCCGACATCGACGCCGCGACTGGCGCTGTGATGTCGAGCATTCCGTTCGCCAACATCCCGCAGCAACCGCTTCCGCAGAGCGAAGCACAAGGAGGAGTGGCCGAAGCCCCGGTAAGCCGCAACGCTCCCTGTCCCTGCGGCTCAGGCAAGAAGTACAAGCATTGCCACGGGCAGCTCGGGTAGCGGCCGTGGCGGCCGCGCGGCCCGTCGACCGGACAGAATTGAGGCACGCCTACCGGCCTGACGAAGAGCAGGTCACGAAGGAGCGCATCGACCAGGCGCGACTTTCACCGAGCGAGATTGGCGAGGCGACCGCGACCGCACGAGCGCTGGTAAAGGGCGTTCGCTCGCGAAAGCCGTCCGGCGTCGACGCTTTCCTCCACGCTTACGATCTCGGCTCGGACGAGGGCATCGCGATGATGTGCCTCGCCGAGGCGCTGCTGCGCATTCCCGACGCGCACACCGCCGACGAGCTCATCGCCGACAAGCTCTCCGGGCCTGATTGGTCCGAGAAACTGGGCCGTTCGGACTCTGCATTCGTCAATGCGGCGACCTTCTCGCTGCTTCTGACAGGCAAGGTGCTCGAAGGCGCGCAGGACCGATCGGATAATTGGAAGGCCGCGCTCGGCCGCGCCGTCGGCCGTCTCGGTGAGCCGGTCGTTCGGACCGCGGTGCGCGAGGCGATGAAGATCCTGGGCCGCAACTTCGTGTTCGGCCGAACGATCGACGAAGCGCTGAAGCGCGCGGCGCCTGAGCGGTCGAAGGGGCTCAGCCACAGCTTCGATATGCTCGGTGAGGCCGCGAAGACGTATGAGGATGCGGAGCGCTACGCTGAGGCTTACCGCTCGGCGCTCGATCGGATCGCGAAAGAAGCGAAGGGCGGATTCAGGAAGTCGCCTGGAATCTCGGTCAAGCTGACCGCTCTTCACCCGCGGTTCGAATTTACGCACGCCGAGGAAGCGCTGGCCGCGGTCATCCCCGTGGTTCGCGAGCTGGCGCTGAAAGCGTCGAAAGCCGACGTCCATTTCACGATCGACGCCGAGGAAGCCGATCGCCTCGAGCTGCAGATGGATGTTTTCGAGGCGCTGCTTGCCGACGACGAGCTGTTTACTGGAGGCTGGAACGGTTTCGGGATTGCGATTCAGGCTTATCAGAAGCGCGCAGCGCCACTTTGCGACTGGGTGATCGAAGCGGCGCGGGCGCATGGCCGCAAGCTCATGTGCCGCCTGGTGAAAGGCGCTTATTGGGATACGGAGATCAAGGTCGCCCAGGTCGGCGGCCTGACCGATTATCCGGTTTTCACCCGCAAGGTAGCGACCGACGTCTCCTATCTCGCCTGCGCCAAGAAGCTGCTGGCCGCGGATGACGCCATCTATCCAGCCTTCGCAACTCACAACGCCAACACGATTGGCCAGGTGAACGCGCTCGCCGCCGGACGCGAGTTCGAATTCCAGCGCCTGCACGGCATGGGCGAGGAACTTTATGAGGAACTCGCAAACCTGGAACGGCATATCGGCGACAGGCAGACGCCGGTCCGCATCTACGCGCCGGTCGGCAGCCATAAGGAGCTGCTTGCCTATCTCGTTCGCCGCCTGCTGGAGAACGGTGCCAATTCTTCGTTCGTGAACCGGATTGCCGACGAGCAGGTCTCCATTGACGACCTTGTGCGGGACCCCGTCGCCGAGCTCGCCGCGATGGAGCCCAAGCGCAATCCGAAGATCGTTCTGCCTGGTTACCTCTTCGGTTCGGGGCGCCGGAATAGCGCTGGCGTCGACCTCAGCGACCCGCTGGTGCGCGAGCCCTTGCTGGAACGGTTGAAGGCGCTCGAAGCGCGCAGCTGGACCGCGAAGCCGGGCCTCGGCAAGGGTGAGGGTAGGGCGATCGTCTCGCCGCATGACCATCGGATCACCGTCGGAACAACCTTCGAGGCTACTGCTGAAGACGTGGATCGGATGATCCGCGCCGGGCATTCTGCGCAGGTCGAGTGGGACGCGCTTGGCGGAGAGGCTCGCGCCCGACTGCTCGAACGCACGGCAGACTTGTACGAACAACATGCGGAGGAATTCTTCTCGCTCTGCATTCGTGAAGCCGGGAAGACTTTGATCGATGCCGTGCTCGAAGTGCGCGAAGCCGTCGATTTCCTCCGTTTCTACGCATCCGAGGCTCGCCGTCAGTTCACAAGGCCGTTGCCGCTTCCGGGGCCGACGGGCGAACAGAACGAGCTGAGGCTACACGGCCGGGGCGTGATCGCGGCGATTTCGCCGTGGAATTTCCCGCTGGCCATCTTCACCGGGCTCACGTCGGCGCCGCTCGCCGCGGGCAATGCAGTGATTACAAAGCCGGCCGGTCAAACGCCGCTGATCGCCGCCCTGGCGGTCGAGTTGATGCATCAGGCCGGCATTCCCAGGGACGTGGTCCAGCTAGCGCCGGGCTCGGGCCGGGTTGTCGGCGGAACGTTGACGGCGCATCCCCTGCTTTCGGGCGTGGTTTTTACCGGCTCGACCGATACGGCGCGCAACATCAATCGTACGCTTGCGGAGCGCGACGGGCCGATCATTCCGTTCGTCGCAGAAACCGGCGGCCAGAATGCGATGATCGTCGATTCATCGGCGCTGCCCGAGCAGGTGACTCGCGACGTCATTTCCTCGGCGTTCCAGAGCGCGGGCCAGCGCTGCTCGGCCCTGCGGGTGCTGTTCGTCCAGGAAGATGTCGCCGACGGCATGATCAAGATGATTGCCGGCGCGATGGAGGCACTCAACGTCGGCGATCCGAGCAATCTTGCCACCGACGTCGGCCCGGTGATCGATGAAGCTGCGAAGAAGGTGCTCGACGACCACCTCAAGTGGCTCGACAAGAATGCGAAGAAGATCTGCCGCCTAAAGCCGCCGAAAGAGGCCGCGAACGGCTGCTTCGTTGCTCCGGCCTTCTATGAAATTCAGTCCGTAAGCCAATTGGATCGCGAGAATTTTGGCGCGATCCTCCATGTCATCCGCTTTGCCGGCGACGAACTCGACAAGGTGGTCGAGGCGATCAACACGACTGGGTACGGCCTGACTCTCGGACTCCAGAGCCGTATCGATACAGTCCGCGACTATGTCGAGGAACATGCGCGGGTCGGCAATTTCTACGTCAACCGGAACCAGATCGGCGCGGTGGTCGAAAGCCAGCCGTTCGGCGGCGAGGGGCTTTCCGGCACGGGCCCGAAAGCTGGCGGTCCGCACTATGTCGCCCGGTTCGCCATCGAGCGCGTGACCTGCATCGACACGACCGCGGCCGGGGGCAATGCGAGCCTGATGGCGGCGCTGGAAGGTTAACCCTCGACCGTCCGCGACCGGGCTTCCAACGCGAGTTCGTCTTCGAGATTCTCTTCGTCGCGTCCCACCGTCGCGGTCGCGCAATGCTCGCCGTCCTTGAAATAGCGGGCGACGAACGAGCCGCTTGCGAAATCGCCCTCGCACGTCGCTGCGTCCCAGCCGGCCGCGCGTCCGACGTAGCGAATCGTGACTCCGAACTGCTCCGTCCAGAAGAAGGGCGCGGAATCGAAAGCCGCGGATTCGCCGAGCATGTTCGCCGCGGCAATCTCCCCCTGCCGCTCGGCGACGACCCAATGCTCGACGCGCGCACGCTCGCCGCTGAACGGATCCGGATAGGCCGCAATGTCGCCGGCCGCGTAGATGTCGGCGTTGTTCGTGCGCATTTGCGCGTCCACGATCACTCCATTGTCGACGGAAAGGCCTGCTCTCTCCGCGAGAGCCGTTCGCGGATGCACTCCAATTCCCACAAGGACGAAATCCGCCGGAATCGCTTCTCCGCCGGCGAGCCTGACTGATTCGCCGTCGAAGCTCTCCAGAACCGAGCTCAAATGGAAGCGGACTCCGTTGGATTCATGGAGCCGTTGCAGGTGCCCGCCCACTTCCTTGCCGAAGACCCTTTCGAGCGGCACTTCCTCGACCGAAGCGATGTCGACCGCGACGCCCCGATGGCGAAGCGCAGCAGCCGCCTCAAGCGCGATAAAGCTCGCGCCGATCACGACGACTTTGGAACCAGCCCTCGCCTTGTCCGCGATCGTTCTCGCGTCGCCGACGGTGCGAAGGGTCAAAACATTGGGATGATGGAATCCTGGAAGCTTGAGACGGTTCGGCTCACACCCCGTCGCGAGGAGCAGCCGATCGTAGGCGAAGTCCTCTCCGTTGGCCGTCGTGACTTTGCGACCGGCAGGATCGATGTCCGTCAGTTCCGTCGCAAGCCGAAGGTCGACGTCGTTGTCAGCATACCAATCGTCGCTTCGAAGCCAGAGCCACTCCTCAGGAGCTGAGCCCGCTAAATAATCCTTCGACAGGTTCGGCCGATCGCACGGCGCGTCGGAGTCGGCGCTGACGATCGTCACGCGGCCGCCGAAGCCGCGCGTGCGAAGCTCCTTGGCGCATGCCAGGCCGGCCGCGCCTCCACCGACGATCACGATGCTGCCGATGTCGGGATGCCGGTTCGACAGAGTGGCCGGTCTTTCCTCCATTTTCTTTCGAACGAAGACACGATCGCCGTCGAGCTCGACCTGCCAGCGGTCGACGGGGTCGAGTGCCGGCGCTCGAAGGACCTCGCCAGTCCTTAGGTCGAAGCAGGCATGGTGAAGCGGGCAGCGCACGGTCGAATGGCCGCTGATCCCGTCAGCTAGATGCCCGCCATAATGGGTGCAGGATCCCCCGATTGCGAACAGCTCGCCGTCGAGCCGTGAAAGCAACACCGGATCGTCGCCGACACGACCGCCAATTGTGCCCTCGGCCGGGAGATCGCCGAGGCTGACGCCTTCGGAGAAATCCGGTCCCGATACGGCTGCTGCTTCACCCACTGGTTTTCCCTCCTCAAGCTCGCGCGGATTGGATGGGCCGGCGTTGCAAAGGGTTCCTTTGAGGAAGAATGGCTCCCCGGGCCTGATTCGAACAGGCGACCATTCGATTAACAGTCGAACGCTCTACCGCTGAGCTACCGGGGAATGCCTTCTCGGAAGGTGGCGGCTAGATAGCGAAGCTCCCTCCAAACGCAAGTAGCCTGTGCCGGGATTGGCTCCCAGCAATCCTGCGCGCAGGCTAGGTCGCGAATTGCTCCATCGCGATGCGCTCGTCGAGTGCGTGCTCGGGATCGAACAGTAGCGTCAGCGAGCGGTCGCGGTCGAGGCGGATTTCGACGCGGGCGACGTCGCGGACCTCGGTCTGGTCGGCGACCGCGGAGACCGGGCGGTTCTGAGCTTCGAGAATCGAGAGGCAGACGGCCGTGTCGTCGGGCAGGATCGCCCCCGACCAGCGGCGCGGGCGGAATGGACTGATCGGAGTCAGCGCCAGCATTTTCGCCTGGAACGGCAGAATTGGTCCGCGCGCCGAGAGGTTGTAGGCAGTGGACCCGGCCGGGGTGGCGACAAGAACCCCATCGCAGGCAAGTTCCGGAAGCGCGACACGGCCGTTCACTGAAATCTCGATCTTTGCAGTCTGCCGCGTTTCGCGGAGCAACGACACTTCGTTGATTGCGGAATGGGTGAAGGTCTCTCCTCCGACAGTCGTCGCGCGCATCTCCAGCGGCGCGACTCGGATCGCCTTTGCCTCGGCGATACGGTCGGGGAGGCGGTCGATCCGCCATTCGTTCATCAGGAAGCCGACCGTTCCGCGGTTCATTCCGAACACCGGCGCTTGACGCCGGTTGCCATCGAGCATCTCGTGAAGCGTGTGGAGCATGAAGCCGTCGCCGCCGAGCGCCACCAGCGCCTCGGCATTGTCGGCGTCGGCGAATAAAAACTTCCGCCGCAGGAGGGCCTCGGCCGCCTTCGCGACCTCCGTGTGAGATGCGAGCAAGCCGATCCCGCGGCTCGACAGGTCGATTGCCTTGTTCTTTCGTCCCTGGCTTGCGTCGGCGTTCAACCGCGTCACTCCTCGGCTTCGAACGGGACCAAGATAAGGTGATCGACGGCGAACGTCACTGTCCCGTTTCGGGCCGAACTCTCGATGCCCGGTTCCTGGCATCTGGAAGTCGCGTTAAGCGGCCCGGGCAATGCTGACATGGGACAGCATCAGTAAGTGGGGCCGACGGGCTTCGGATTCGGGGGCAATCGTTCCCGTCGTCCCCACGCGTGACCTGATGCTCGAGGGCGTTATCGCCCATGAGCAGGTCGAGATTCTCTTCCAGCCATTGATCGACGCCCGAACGGGCCGCGTCGTCGGCGCCGAGGCGCTTGCGCGATCCGGTGTCACCCGTGACGCTGAGTCGCTTTTCGCGAGGGCAACCTCAGCGGCGCTCGGAGAACGGTTGTCGCGGCTGATCCAGCGCAAGGCTTTATGCTGTGCCGCCGTGTGGGAAGGGCCCCTCAAGGACCTCAGGGTCTCGATCAACCTCCTGCCGGCCGACATCAGCCGCGCCGGCTACGACGAATGGCTGCTTGAAGAGATCGCTGCAGCAGCGATCGATCCCACAAGGATCACGCTGGAAATCACCGAAAGCGCGCTTCTCGCCGACGATGAGGGGGTCATCAGGCGTCTCTCACGCCTGCGCGAGGCGGGGCTTGGCATCGCCGTAGACGATTTCGGCACCGGCTACGCGAGCCTCGCCTATCTGACCATGTTGCCGCTCGACATGCTCAAGATCGACCGCGGGCTAGTTGCGCAAATCGCGGGGCGCGAGCGGGACCGGATCGTGGTCAGGGCAACGATCGCGCTAGCTCGCGAGCTCGGTCTCAAGGTCGTCGTCGAGGGCGTCGAAAGCTTAGAGCAGCTTACGCTGCTGAGGGAATGGGGATGCGATTTCTACCAGGGTTTCCTGGAATCGGCGCCCCTAACGCACGACCAGCTTAGTCGATTCGTCGCCGCCGCGGCCTAGGCGGCAACCAACTCCTTCTCGCCAGCAGCCGCAACCCGCGCGAGACCGCGCGAAAGCTGAACCGCGCCGTTCAGTCGAGCGTCGGGCGTCGGCCAGTTGCGGACGATCGTCATCTTGCTGTCCGGCCTGAGCTTCGCGGCGCCCTTTAGCCGATCGATATAGTCGAGGAGTCCTCTCAGATCGGGGAAGCCGCTCTCCGCGAAAGTGACCACAGCGCCCTTTGGACCGACATCGAGCTTGGCGACCAACGCCTCGCGGCAATTCAACTTCACCTCGACGATCTTCATGAGATTGGCAGTTTCCTCCGGAAGCGCGCCGAAGCGGTCGATCAGCTCCGCGGCGAAAGCCTCGATCGCATTGCGGTCCTCGAGCTCGCCGAGACGGCGGTAGAGGCCCATGCGGAGATCGAGGTCCGGGACATAATGTTCCGGAATCATGATTGGTGCGTCGACGCTGATCTGGGGCGTGAACTCCTCCTTGGCGGGAACGCCACCGGCCTTCAGCTCGACGATCGCGTCCTCCAGCATCGACTGGTAGAGCTCGAACCCGACTTCCTTGATGTGGCCCGACTGCTCGTCGCCAAGAAGATTGCCCGCGCCGCGGATGTCGAGGTCGTGGCTTGCGAGCTGGAATCCTGCGCCGAGGTTGTCGAGTTCGCTGAGCACTTGAAGGCGCTTTTGCGCTGCTTCGGTAATCGACCGGTCCGCGGGCATGGTGAGATAGGCGTAGGCGCGAGCCTTCGAACGCCCGACGCGGCCACGGAGCTGATAGAGCTGAGCAAGCCCGAAGCGGTCCGAACGATAGACCACGAGGGTATTTGCACTCGGGATGTCGAGGCCGCTTTCGACGATGGTCGTCGATAGCAGCACGTCATACTTCCGGTCGTAGAAGGCGCTCATCCGCTCTTCGACCTGGCCTGCGCTCATTTGTCCATGCGCGGTGATGAATTTCACTTCCGGAACCTGCGTACGAAGCCATTCCTCGATGTCGGGCAAGTCTGCGACACGGGGAACAACGAAAAAGCTTTGCCCTCCCCGGAAATGCTCGCGGAGCAGAGCCTCGCGGAGCACGACCCCGTCAAATGGCGTGACGTAGGTGCGCACCGCCAGGCGATCGACTGGCGGCGTCTGGATGACTGATAGCTCCCGAAGCCCGCTCATCGCCATCTGCAGTGTGCGTGGGATTGGAGTCGCGGTCAGGGTCAGCACGTGGACATCGTTCCTGAGCGCCTTCAGCCGCTCCTTATGAGCCACTCCGAAATGCTGCTCCTCGTCGACAATAACGAGTCCCAGCCGCTTGAATTCTATGCTTTTGGCCAGCACTGCGTGGGTGCCGATCACGATGTCGATCTTGCCTTCGGCGAGGCCTTCCTTCGTCCTTTTGGCCTCGGCCGCGGGGACAAGCCGCGACAACCGTCCGATGTTGATCGGGAAGCCGTGGAAGCGCTCGACGAAGTTCGCATAGTGTTGCCTTGCCAGCAGCGTCGTAGGACACACTAGCGCCACCTGCTTGCCCGACATGGCCATGACAAACGCCGCGCGGAGCGCCACTTCGGTTTTGCCGAAGCCGACGTCGCCGCACACTAGCCGATCCATCGGCTTGCCCGCTTCGAGGTCCTGCAGGACATCGGCAATCGCGCGATCCTGATCGTCCGTTTCTTCGTAGGGAAAGCGGTCGACGAACTGCGGGTAGCTCGTGTCGGGCTCGGCGATCACGCCGGGACGCGTCGCGCGCAAAGCGGCCAGCTTGATAAGCTCGCCCGCAATCGCGCGGATGCGCTCCTTCATTCGCGCCTTGCGCCGCTGCCACGCTTCGCCGCCCAGGCTGTCGAGGCTCACGCCCTCGCTTTCGCTGCCGTAGCGCGAGAGCAATTCGATATTCTCGACCGGTACGTAGAGCTTGTCGCCGCGCGCATATTCCAGCGCGACGCAGTCGTGCGGCACCCGGCTGACGGGGATCTGGGTCAGGCCCTCGTAGCGTCCGATGCCGTGATCGGCGTGGACGACGAGATCGCCGGGTGAGAGCGTCGCCAGCTCCTCGAGGAAGGCCGCGGCCGCGCGGCGCTTCTTGCGGCGGCGGACGAGGCGGTCGCCAAGCATGTCCTGCTCGGTGAGCACAGCGACGTCCGGCGTCGTGAAACCATGGTCGAGCGGAAGGACGAGGAGGGCGGGCTGAGTCTTCGAACCGAGCGCTTCCTGCCAACTGTCCACGACCTTCTGCGACTTGAGGCCATTCTCCTCGAGAAGGCCGCCAAGCCGCTCCCGAGCCCCGCGCGTATAGCTTGCTAGCACGACCTTGCGGCCGCTCTTGCGCAACTCAGCGACATGTTTCGTCACCGCTTCGTAGACGTTTGCCTGCTGCGCCCGCTCCGGCGCGAAATCTCGCGCGGGCTCGACTCCGAAGTCGATGATCTGATCCGATTCCGGCTCGTGGAACGGCGAGGCGAGATGGATTGGCCGCTCGGCTTCGAAGCCTTCCCACTCTTTCTTCGACAGATAGAGCGCGTGCGGCTCGAGCGGGCGATAGCTTCCGGGCTCGCCCTCCATCGCGCGAATGCGGTTCTGATAATAATCGTCGATCGCTTCGCGTCGCGCGGCGACCGCCTGGTCCGCGGCCGCGTCGCGAAGCACGATATCGTTGTCGCGGAGGTGATCGAAGAGCGTATCGAGGCGTTCCTCGAACAAAGGCAACCAATGTTCCATGCCCGACATCCGCCGCCCGTCGGACACCGCTTGGTAAATTGGGTCCTGGGTCGCGGTGGCTCCGAATTTCTCGCGATAACCCGACCGGAAGCGCTTGATGCTTTCGGGGTCGAGCAGAGCCTCGGACGCCGGCATCAAGGTGAAGCCCTTGGCTTTGTCGGTCGAGCGCTGGTCGGCCGGATCGAAGCGGCGGAGGCTGTCGATCTCGTCGCCGAAAAAGTCGAGGCGAAGCGCCATCTCCTCGCCGGCAGGGAACAGGTCGATCAGGGAGCCGCGCACGGCATATTCGCCATGCTCGGCAACGGTCTCGACGCGCTCGTAGCCGAGCGCGTTCAACTGCTCGACCAGCACCTCGCGCTCGATCCGCTCGCCCCCCGCGATGCGCCGCGTGAGCCGGCGGATGCGGAACGGCGTCAGCATGCGCTGGGTGGCGGCGCTCGCGGTTGCAACCAAAAGCTGCGGCTTGTCCGACTTGGCTTGCAGTGCGCTAAGCGTTGCGAGCCGCTCCGCCGTGACTCTCAGCGCG
>Ga0157369_10001277_pt1 | contig 31285 bp, 18 predicted proteins | sample C25metaG_FD_113461 | JGI IMG/M metagenome (GOLD analysis project Ga0157369, IMG submission 113461) | Corn rhizosphere microbial communities from Kellogg Biological Station, Michigan, USA - C2-5 metaG | ecosystem: Host-associated > Plants > Roots > Rhizosphere > Soil | place: USA: Michigan... | reverse complement strand
TGGCGGTAAACCTTATCGAGTTCAATGTATACGTAGGGTGCCCTTTGCAGCACCAGGCTACTAAAGAAATAAGGCGTGGCATAATACCTGCGAAGCAGTCCCCATTCCTCATCCCTCACAATAGGGCTTAGCTGGGCAAGATCGCCGATCATCAGTAATTGCACGCCGCCAAATGGATGGTTCAATCCGCGCACATTGCGCAGGATCAGGTCGATCTGGTCGAGCACATCGGGGCGCACCATACTGATCTCGTCAATGATCAATAACTCAAGCGCGGTAATCAATTCTTTCTTTTCCGGGCTATAATGCAGTTCCGGTCGGTCGGCAGTATCAGGCATCAAGGGACCAAAAGGCAGCTGGAAGAAGGAATGAATAGTCATCCCCCCAGCATTGATGGCCGCTACCCCGGTAGGTGCCACAATGGCCATTTTCTTTACCGAGGTTTGCCTTATCCCACGCAAAAAAGTTGTCTTTCCGGTACCGGCCTTACCGGTTAGAAATACAATTGCATTAGTGCTTTCTACATACTGCTCTGCCAGCTGCAGCTGCTTATTTTCCATATTTCCCGAGAAACGCAATTTCACAAAAATGCCCGGGTTGTAAACATCCACGGGCATTTTTTTATAAAGAATTATTAATAACGGGGCTACTTATCCAATAGCCTTATTAAGTGCAATAATAGCAGGCTTAAACTGTTCTCTGTCTACCGCAAATTGAATGTTAACCCTGCCGCTTGCCATGCCTATAGCAATAATTGGCACTTCCGCTTTGGCAAGAGCCGCTGTTGCATTGGCTAACAGACCAGGTTGATCCATATTGGTACCCAACAGGCAAACCATAGCGACCGGACGGGAAGTAACCCGTTCAAATTGTTTCTGCAGATCAGCGATCAATTGTTCCTTAAAATCGTTTTCCCATATAACCGTTGAAATGCTGTTAGCACTGGTTGCTTTGAAAGTATAACTAACACCATGAGCAGCAAATACCTTCATCATTTCCAGGTCACTGCCTACGTTGCCGGTAATCAGTGGATCGTACACATCAATCAGCAGTTGCTTATCTGTACCGGTAATAACTTCTATCCGCTTAAGCTTTGACACATAGTCGCGGGTGATGAGGGTACCCGGATGCTCCGGCTCAAAAGTATTTTTAATGCGCAGATGGATGCCCGCCATTTCGAGAGGTTTGGACGCTTTTGGATGGATGGCTTCCATACCTACGTCGGCCAGCTGATCGGCAATATCAAAGTTGGTATTGCCTACAGGTTGTACATTATCCAAACCAACCAGCGCCGGATCTGCAGTTGAGAGGTGATATTCCTTATGGATAATAGCCTCCTGAGGTTTTAATATCTCGGCTATTTTACTGAAGGTAACTTCAGAATATCCGCGGTCAAACTCGCGCATAATACCTTCAGTACCTTTTGCATAACCGGTTACAATGCTCACACCTTTTTCGAGATCAAGATCTTTAAAGGCGTCGCGGATGCGTTCATTGATGGTCATTGCTCTGCTATCGTGCAAACCGGCCAGGTCAAGCAAGTAAACGTTAACACCCTTTTGTTTGAGGATGCTTGCCAGTACATAAGCAGAATGGCTCTCTCCTATTGAAGCCAGGATTTCACGCACTGCCTGCAAAATACCTTCGTTCAGATAGCCTGAAGCAAGCATGGTTGTAGCGCTATCCAGATAACGGAGCACTTGTGCTATTTCTTCGTCAACCTTGTCATCAGCCGCTTTAACATCGAGTCCAAGCGACTCGTATTTTGCGTTCAACGCTTTAAGAAAGGTTGCTACCTCTGTCAATCCGGCGCGGAAATCGCCGCCCGAAGCCAGTTGCTGATACACGCCCGGCGCCTTAGTCTTTTTATTTTCAAGCAGCACATTGGTTACGCCAGAAAAGGCTGATACTACAAATACCCGGTTATAGATCTGATCTTCTTTATAAAGGATGATATTTTCTATCACTTCTTTCAGCGCACTCATCGAGGTGCCGCCTATCTTCTCTACGGTTAACATGCCGCGAAACTATGGAATTTTCCCTTAAGGCCGTGCAATCAATTCGCTTATCTGTTGGATATTATGTCAGCAGATTATCAAAAAGCGGCAATAGAACCGCTATGGCGCTATTGTCAGCGGGCAAGTTAGCGGACCTTAGATCCGAAATTCGCCAGCATTTCGAATAATTATTGGCGCGCGCAGCTGTAGTCAACTAAAGCTTAAATTTCGTTCAGCACCGAATCTTTAAAGCTGAAGCCCCATCCGGGGCGGTTATGCGGCGAAGCCATTCCGTTTTTCATTTCGATAGGATGATCAATCAGCGGGTCGATCCAGTCGAACGACTCAGCGCCTGCACCATTGCTGATGGTACAAAGCAACGGAATGTCGTAGTCCTTATAATAATGCGGCAACACCGGGATATTGAAACTCCCGGCCAGCGCTGCACTGTCGCGCCAGGCCTCTACCCCACCAATGCGCAGAATATCGGGTTGCCAAATATCTAAAGCATTGCGGGTAAGCAACTCGCGCAACGGTAATGACGAGTATTCCCGCTCACCCATAGCCAGTGAAATACCCGCTTGTGTACGCAGTAATTTATAACCTTCAAAATCGGCGTGATTGATCGGTTCTTCAAACCAGTTGATATTCAGTTCGCGTGCAGCCCGCGCCAATGCCAAGGCGGAAGGAACAGCCATCCCCTGGTTGGCATCCATCATAATGTCAATGTCGTTACCCACAGCTTCGCGCACCAATTTCAAACGCTCCAAGTCCTCCTTCCAATCGGGCTTGCCTACTTTTATTTTAACAGCTTTAAAGCCGCGTTTTTTGTAACCGGTTACCTCTGCAATCAGTTCATCAACACTGTACGAGATCCACCCCCCGCTGCCATAAATTGGCACCGAAGTGCGAGAGGTGCCCAATACTTTCCAGATCGGCTGCCCAAGGATCTTGCACCAGGCATCCCACATGGCAATGTTATAAGCAGCCTGCGCCCAACGGTTAATACCTTCCTGTCCAAAGTATTCGTTAGCCTCGTTGAGCTTTGCAAACACTTTTACGGTGTCTGAAACTTCGGCCCCCAGCAGCATTTCGCCCACATCTTTCATAGCTCCCGCAATGGCTTTTGGGCTGTATTGAAAGCTGAGCATATAGCCTTCGCCGGTTACACCGCCTGCAGTTTGTATACGTACGATGATAAAAGATATTTCGGTAAGGGTGTGCGTAGCGTCTGAGATAGGGTTTTCCAGCCGAGCCTTTGCCGTATAAATAGAATAATTTTTGATGGTGTTCATGAACAGCAATTATAAAGTGCAATAATCAGTAACTTTTTTTGGCTTTCGCAATGAGGACCTGCATTTTGAATTGCTTATCGTATTCCATTTTATAAGTAATTCTCGTTTGTTCAGTATAAGCCCCCGCAATTTTCAGCCCAATCCAATAAGGTGTTTGCAGCCACGGCCGTATCAATAACAAAGGGGCTAAATGACGAATATCATTTAGCCCCTTTGTTTTATCAATTAGCAGCATGATGAGTGTGTGAACCGATCTTGCGGTCCCCCACTCAAACCGCTGTTTATGTACATGACTACAATTTAAAGCTAACCTCCTTACCGGTATACTTGATTGCCTTAGCGGCATTAGCATTGTCTATGCCTGCGGGTGCCTTTACTACCCGGAAAGTTCTGTTTTGCAAGGCTCCATTAAATGCCCCCGCCCTGTTGGATATCGTCAAAAGCTGGGCTTTGTCATTCCAGTGAAAACGGATTTCAGTATACTGGCCTTTTTCGTAATTATAGCTATCGCCCTCATCTTCATACAGCGTAAAGTCTGCATTCGCACCAGGATAAATCCTTATTTCCAGGTCATCCCATTTTTTTTGCTGGGCATATTGAACCTTAGGGCCCCACGGAATAATTGATCCGGCTTTTACATACAGCGGGATAATATCTCTCGGGCTTTCCCTGTCTATCGTTTGTCCGCCGCTTATTACTTTGCCTGTCCAGAAATCAAACCAGGACGCGCCAGCAGGCAAGTAGACCGACTTAGTTTGCGCCTCAGGATCCGTAACCGGAGCTACTAATAACGACTTACCAGACATAAATTCGGTATTCAGATCAGCCACTTTCGGATCGTTGGCAAAGTCAGCCACAAGTGGTCGCAAAAACGATCCGGCATGATGAGTAACATTCCATACCGTAGCATAATTGTAAGGAAGCAAACGGTACCGAAGGTTGATAAATTTCTCCAACACATCAAAAGCCCAATCGCCACGATTGCCGAACTGGTAAATTTCCCTCGGTAATTCAGTACCGTGCGAACGCATCATTGGGGTAAAGGTGGCAAACTGAAACCAACGGGTATACAAATCCTGGAACTTCGGATTCTTTGTACCCTCCTTGCCAAAGCCGTTCGCAAAAAAACCACCAATATCACCGTTCCAATACGGAAGGCCGGTCATAGAAAAGTTAAGCGATGCCGGAATTTGCTTTTTAAGGGTAGCCCAGGTTGATACCACATCACCGCTCCAGGTATCGGAACCATAGCGCTGCTGGCCTGCAAATGCAGAACGGGTTAACAGTATTACACGTTTTTGATCGGTAGTTTGGCGCTGATGTTCATAAACACCTTTAGTATGTTCCAAAGGAAAAGCATTAATCCAATTACGGTAAGTGCCCAGATATGTTGGTTGATCCCAGTCGGCCTCTTTAACGTTGATATGATCTGGCTCGGTCGAATCCAACCACCAGGCATCTGGCCCCAGCGAAAAAACGCCTTTGTTAAGATATGACCAATAAATATCCCTGGCCTGGGGATTATAAACGTCATAAGGCTTGGTGTTTGCTTTCGGCGGCCAGGTATCAAAATTAATGAGCATATGCTTGCGGTCAAACTCCTTATACTGCGGAGTGGCTGGCGCAAAGCCCGGCCATGATACAATGAAGAGATGCGCATTCATTTCATGCACACTGTCAATCATAGCCTTAGGCCGCGGAAACACCTTTTTATCAAAAGCCATTGCATTCCAGTTACTGTCTGGCCCCCAGTATTGCCAATCCTGAACAATGCCATCCAGTGGAACTTGCAACTCACGATATTTCTTCACCACGTCCATTAGCTCAAACTGGGTCTTATAGCGTTCGCGTGATTGTATATAGCCTAACGCCCAAAGTGGTTTCATTGGTGCCTGACCGGTCAATTCGCGCATACGGGCAACCACGCCGTCTATATTGCCACCATACATTACATAGTAGTCGATACAATCGCCACGCTGAGAGTCGAACGAAGTTTCCTCTTTATTATCTGTGAAGGTGGTTGGAGAATAGTTGTCCCAGAAAATGCCATAACCTTTTATTGATTGAAAAAAAGGAATACAAACCCTGGTATTTCCCTGCTGGAGAAAGACTTTCTGGTTTCGCTGACTAAGCTTTCCGTTTTGTTGCTGACCAAGTCCATAAAATACATCGGCAGTATCGAGCACAAAACTTTGTTTAACCTGGTAAGTAGCCTTGCCATTGTCTGAAACAGGGGTAAAGGACTGCCCCGCTTCCTTTTCGGTAAACAGATGTTGGCCAGAAAGTTTTTTGAAAGATACTACTCCAGTGCGCCAGTTAAGGTCCGCTTCCAGCGCATTACTTTTTAGGGCTACAACATCACCATGGTCACCGATGGTGAGTACTACCTTTTCCGGCTTTTCGATAACGGATAAGCTCTCTTTCTTAAAAGAATGGCTAATGGGAGATTTAACGACCCTGACAATGGAGGGCGAATAAAACTCAATGTCAATAGCGTTTCCACCAATATTGGCTTTAAGCCCATTTGAGGTGCGTCGGTAATGCTGCGCGCAGCAGACAGCCGGAATCATAAAAGCAAAGAGAATTGCTTGTGTTAGTTTAGAATACATATTGCAGTATGTAATTAGATAATTGGTTGATTTATAAACCAAAGGAACTGAAATAAACCCTGATCTGCAAATAGAGAGAGCCTCGCCACTCTATATAGCATGTAAAATCTATACAAATTGAAGATTTTTCACCGTTTACTATCATCTTAAAATTTATTTGGATTATTAAAAACTTTACCGGATGTTTGTAGTGTAATACTATACTAATACACTACAATGATTCAAATCGAGAATCTTAATTTTTGGTATAAAAAAGGAAAACCCGTATTCAGAAATCTAAGCCTCTCGCTTAACGAGGGCCATGTCTATGGATTACTGGGTAAAAATGGCGCCGGAAAATCCACCTTGCTTAAAAGCATTGCAGGGCTAACCTTCCCTGCTTCTGGTAAATGTCTGGTTAACGGGATGAATTCGGCGCACAGGAAGATAGCGATGCTGGAAGATATGTTCTTTATACCAGAGGACATTTACACGCCATCACTTACGCCTGCTCAATTTTTGAAAAACACCGCCGTTTTCTATCCTAAATTCAGCATCACCGATTTTTACGCGAACCTAAAAACGCTGGATGTTGATGCTGAATTAGTGATGAGCGATCAGTCGCACGGGCAGCAAAAGAAGGCCATGATCGCATTTGGGCTAGCTACCAATTCCTCTATCCTGATCATGGACGAACCCACCAACGGGCTCGACATCCCGTCTAAGGTCCAGTTTAGGAAATTGATAGCTGCGATGCTGAACGAAGACAGGTGCGTTATCATCTCTACCCACCAGGTAAGGGACCTTGACAGCCTGATAGATACCATCCTTATACTGGACGACCATCAGATTGTAGTTAACAGTTCGGTAGATGACATAACCGAGCAGTTGCTTTTCGGCGTATTTGATGATACCGCCGGTTTAAATGTTTTGTATCAGGAGGATACCTTACGCGGCAAATATGCCATCGTACAAAACACATCCGGCAAATACAGCAAATTAGACCTCGAACTATTTTTTAATGGAATTACGACCCAAAGCAAGCCCTTACGGGCGGCATTAAAAGCAGGAGGTCATTATGAGTAATTTCTTCAACTTAAGACGCTTTTGCCGGCTTTTTGTAAAGCATACGGCCGAACATTACCGCATCTACCTGATGTCTATAGCCGTGTTGATAGGCGTATTAGTACTTGGCGGATCATTCCTGTTTTTTGTAATTCCTGGTCCACCGGATCCAGGCCTGCAAACAGCGCTATTTTTTATACTTATGCTGATTGCCGGAACAGTTTTTACCAGCACTATCTTTTCGGATTTTGGGGACAGGAAAAAGGCAATTCCGGCGCTTACCTTACCCGCAACGGCGTTTGAAAAGTACCTGGTGGGCTGGGTCTACTCTTATCCCATCTTCTTATTGATCTATACGACAGTCTTCTACCTCGCCCTTTGGGGACTGAGCATTTCACGAAACTGGGGACCGAATGAACACTTTACCATGTTCAGTATCAATCAAGGCATACTACCCACTATTTGGGTTATCTATTCTGTTCTGCACGCCATTGCAATTTTGGGAGCCATATTTTTCCGGAGTCTTCATTTTATTAAAACCGGTTTCGCTTTTTTCATAAGCTATGCCGTGCTGGTAATAGCTAATACCGTATTTATAAAATTAATAACCGGTTTAAACATCATCAAATTGGCGATGCCTTTTGGCTATCTCAATTTTAACAGCAACAACAAGGACTATTCAATGGCAATCGGCAGATCAGACTCCTTGCTGGTATTAATAGTTTTTGCACTGGTAGCCCTATTGACATGGATAGCAGCCTATTACCGGTTAAAAGAAAAGCAGGTTTAAGATGGAATTTAAAGATAACGAAGCGATATACCTGCAAATAGCCGCATTTGTATGTGAGAACATCCTGACCGGAAAATGGGTGGCGGGCCAAAAGATTCTGTCGGTACGTGACCTCGCTGTAGAGTTAGAAGTAAACCCCAATACCGTTATGCGTTCGTACGAATTTTTACAAGGACTGGAAATTATTTTCAATAAACGTGGACTAGGCCTTTTTGTAGCAGAAGACGGATTTGAAAAAGTAAAGGCTTACCGGAAACAAAACTTTGTAGAGCAAAACCTGCCCGAGCTTTTTAAAAACATGTACCTCCTGGGCATTTCCATGGAAGAAATCAGGCTGCAGTACGAAGGTTTTTTGGCAAAACAACAGGCGATTAAACCAAATGAACAACAACATGAGGACAAGCAATAAAATACTGATCGCAACGCTGGCCCTTTTCATTGGCTGCCTGGCTTATTACGACTTCGGGCTGAAGGCTCAATATAAAAAGGGAGATTATACAAACCCTTACCGGGAATTCGTGAAGCTTCATAACAGAAACTTTGATGTTATTGAATTGAACTCATCTACAGCTGTCAATATTATGCTGGTTCAGGGCCCTTTCAAGATTCTGGCAAGCCCCTATGTGAGCGACTATCTTAGGATTCGCCAGGAAGGTAACAAGCTTATTATTGATGCAAAGTTTCCAAACAACTACCGTGGAGAATACTCTCCATATATCGTTTACGTTTCCTGTCCTCACCTTTCCAGCCTCAAAACCGATGCATATTACATGGCCGGAGATGTGAGGGTAACTGATACGGTTGCCCGCGACCTTAACTGGCGGCCAACAATAATCAATGGATTTACAGCTGATAGCCTTGATATTGAAGAAAAAAACGCCGCGAATGTTGTTCTTTCTAATAATAACATCAAACATCTCCATGCCATCGTTGGTCAGAGCGACCGCAGCGGCTCCGCATTAACACTTGCACAAAACAACCGGTTCAACAGTACAAATATAGCCATTTTGAATAGAAGTCGTTTATGGATCAAAGGAGCCGATGTTGCCAATATAAACTACCACCTCGCCGACAGTGCCAGCCTTATGATCAATGGTGCAGCGGCAAAACATCTTTTAAATCCTAAATAGTCATGAAATTAGTCATTAATTCTCTTTCAAAAACCTATGCCAACGGTGTCGCCGCGTTAAAGGATGTTTCGCTGACGCTGACCAACGGCATGTTTGGCTTGCTTGGTCCTAACGGTGCGGGTAAGTCGTCACTGATGCGTACCATTGCCACCTTACAGGAGGCCGATTCAGGTACAGTTTTTCTTGACGACCTGGACGTATTGAAAAATAAGACGGAAGTAAGGCAATTACTGGGCTATCTGCCGCAGGAATTCGGCGTGTACCCGAGAATCTCTGCCGAACGGATGCTGGATCATATCGCGCAATTGAAAGGTGTTGGCAATGCTGGCGAACGTAAGGATCTGGTGCTTGGACTACTTGAAAAGGTGAACCTTTTTAACGACCGAAAAAAACATTTGGGCACCTATTCAGGCGGTATGAAGCAACGTTTCGGTATCGCGCAGGCCCTTATCGGTGATCCGAAACTGATCATTGTTGATGAACCAACGGCAGGCCTTGATCCGGCCGAACGGAATCGGTTTTACAATTTATTGAGCCAGCTGGGCGAAAATACCATTGTTATCCTGTCAACACACATCGTAGAAGACGTGAGCACGCTTTGCTCTAATTTCGCCATCATTTGCCTGGGCGAGGTGCTATATGCGGGCGACCCCGAAACAGCTGTAAAAGAACTGGAAGGCAAGATCTTTTCTAAAGCGATCCATCAATCTGAAATTGGGTTTTACCGGGACGATTACAATGTTATATCCACGCAGCTTAAGTCGGGCAAGTTGCATATCCGGATATTGAAGGAGTACACCGAACCTTCGGACCACTTTGTGCCGGCCGCGCCGAACCTTGAAGATGTTTACTTCAGTAACATCGCCAAACGGGTAGATGTAAATACTATCTAAACCACTCAAAAACAACAATCTATGTTTTCGAAAATTTTCCTGTTCGAGATCCAAAACCGGATCCGCAGGCCCGCCGTTTACCTTTATTTTTCTGCAGTATTATTGTTTACCCTCTTTTCTTTTTCTACAGGTTCCTTACCTGTAGGCGAAAGGGAGCATATCAATTCGCCATACCTCATCACTTTCTGGTGCTGCGGCATGACTATGATGATGATGCTTATCAGCTCGTCTGTAATGGGTACCGCATTGTACCGCGATATTGAATACCAGACCAAAGATTATTATCTCACCTACCCTATTACTAAAAATGGCTATTTCTGGGGCAGGTATTTAGGCTCGTTCACTTTCATGATCCTGGTTGCGCTTGCCATCCCGATAGGTATTTACCTGGGCACGCATATCGGCCCGGCAATAGGCAAAACAGTCGCTGCGCAATATGGGCCTAATAAACCCATCTATTACCTATACCCTTTCTTGTGCATTGCGTTGCCGAATATTTTCTTTACCTCATCATTATTCTTTGGCCTTGTAGCCGTTACCCGCAATGTAAAGGTGATCTACTTTGGGGGCATACTATTGTTCATGTTTTACCTTATCGCCTTATTCTTCCTCAATAACACAACCAATACCACAGTTATAGGCATTTCTGATCCGTTCGGGCTCAATGGCGTGCGCTTTCAAATGAATAACTCGAGCACGGCCCAGCACAACAACGATTTGATAGCCATCAATGGCCCCTTAGCCATTAACAGGCTTCTATGGCCGGGAATTGGTTTGCTATCGCTGATAGTCACTTACCTTAGGTTCAGTTTCGAAAAGTTTTTTGCCGGTAAGCGGGATAAGGCAGCTATAGATGAAGCCGGTACCAGATCAAGTAAAGCGCTGAAAATACCCAATGTAAGTTTCTCAGGGCGATACAATAAAACCACCTTGGGGAGCTTGCTCAAGCTGGAATTGCTCAATATCATCCGCGATAACTATTTCTGGATCATCATCGGCGCCGGCAGCGTATTCCTGGGTTTCGTGTTCTGGCTCGGCGACAGGAACTTTGGCGTATCGGATTTTCCTCGAACGGTATCGCTTCTGGCCATTTTTGCAGATGGCTTTCCGTTCTTTATATTCTTCATCATTATGTTCTATACCGGCGAAACCTTGCAGCGCGACAGGCTTACACGCTATGCTTTCATCAACGACTCTCTCCCTCCCCCAAACTGGGTATTGAACGGCTCTAAACTCATCTCACTGCTCATCATTGCCACCGGTTTGGCATTTGTGCCCATGATTGTAGGTATTACCATCCAGCTGATGAAAGGTTTCACGCAGATACATCTGTCGGTCTATCTCAGTTACATATTGGTTATGCTTCTGCCTAAATTACTCGCGGCCGCAGTTTTCTGTTATCTAATTCAGGTTGTTCTCAATAATAAGTTCGCTGGCTATGCCGTTGGTGTCACGCTTTGGATTGCCATGTTCTTTCTGGATACTACCGGCACGTTTGATTATCATTTGCTCTTGTATTCGTACACCCCAAAGTCCGGATTATCTGATATGGACGGCATAGGCCATATGGTTAAACCTATACTGTGGTTTAATTTGTACTGGTTACTGGCAGCGGGATTACTCATTGTAGCTGCGGCACTGTTCTATAACCGTGGGGTTAATTCATCATTTAAGGAAAGGCTACAGCTCATTCCCGAAAGATTCGACCGAAAAACAAAATTATTTACCTTCAGCCTGCTTACCTTATTTCTGGTAGCCGGAGGCTACATTTATTACAATATAAGCTACCTGAACGAGTATTTAACAAAGGGGGAAAACGATGACCGCGCCATTATCTACGAAAAAGCGCTGAAACGTTATCAGGACATGCCGCTGCCGAAGGTAACCAGCATCAAAATGTTTGCTGATCTGTATCCTTATAAGAAGCAGGAATTTGTGCGGGCGACGGTAACCATTGTCAACAAAAACAACAAACCGATTTCCCAAATGCTGCTGGACGCCGACGGCTTGACTGATTATTCGATCAGGATGAACGGGAAGCCGGTGCCATTTACCTGCCCTCTGTTCTATCCACGTGGATTCTTTAGCTGGTTTGGATCGAAGCAGGACAGCTCTGATTTCAGGCTTTACAGATTTGAAAAGCCGCTTGCACCTGGTGATTCGGCTGTACTGCAAGTCAATTCAGCCGTCATACATAAAGGCTTTACCAACGGGATGTATGCGGCTAATCTACTAAACAACGGCACGTTTTTCACCGGAGGATTACCCGGCCTGGGTTATGACGATGATGACGAGATCGGCAGTCCTTACGTGCGAAAGAAGGTCGGTTTGAAACCGAAGGAAGAGGAAGAAACAGCTCAGAATGATCCGGTTGGTATCATGAATCTGAAAGCGGGAAAATCATCCGACCTGCTCAGTATGGATGTGACCGTGAGCACGGAAGCTGACCAGGTTGCCATCACCCATGGTGATTTAGTAAGACACTGGAAAGAGAACGGCCGTAATTATTTCCATTACGTACAGAACAAACCCGGCATGTATCCGCCTTTCGGTATCCTTTCAGCAAGGTACACCGACCGGAAGGATAGTGTGATGCTTGGTCATAAAGTATACATTGATATTTACTACGATGCAGAACATGCTAATAACATCAACCGTTACATGCAAGCCTATAAAGACGGACTAAAATACTATAGCTCGGTTTATGGTAATTATCCGTTCAACAACATCCGGCAGGTAGAAACGGCGCCTTATGGTCCGCGCGAAGCTGCTACCACTACCCTGAATACTTATGCCGAATTTAACGGCTGGAATGCCCATTTTACCAATCCCAATCAATTCGATTACCTGTATTCAAACACTGCAAGGGCACTGGCCCAGCAATGGTGGCGGTTTCAGGTAGCGCCGAATAACACCGTAGGGTCGCTCGTTATACCCGAAGGTTTGGCCAATTATGATGCATTGGTAATTAATGAAAAGAAATATGGCAAGGCCAACATGCGACCTGTCATACTAAACCAGTTGTGGTTCTACCTTTTTGTGCGAAGGCACATGGATAAGCAGGAACATCCCATCATCAAAGCCGACCAATGGTTTGAATGGGGTGACAAAGCCGGCGTAGCCATCTATGGGCTGGGCGCATTGATAGGCGAAGACAGCCTGAACAATGCCTTGCGCGAATTCAAAAATGCCTATCTCTTTAAAAAGAACGGACCTTTTGCAGGCGCTAACGACCTGTACCGCTACATGCAGAAACACACGCCCGACTCCTTACAATATTATCTGACCGATACCTGGCAAAAGGTTACACTTTATGATAACAAGATCAGCGCCGTTACAGTGAAGCCGACCGGTAAGAAAGATGAATACAAGATCGATCTGAAATTAAACATCGATAAAGTTTCGCTGGGCACCAAAGGGGAAGACGTGCCCGCCTTAACCATGAATGATTACATTGACATCGGCGTTTTCGGCCAAGACACTAAGAATAAAGATGGCAGCACTAAAGCAAATTTTGCTTATTTGAAACGCTACAAATTCAAGCATGGCAATCATGAATTGACCTTCATCGTTAAAGGCAAGCCTAAGGCGGTAGCTATTGATCCCCTTGGGTACTTAGTGGACAGAAACCCCAACGATAACCTTAAGGATTTGTAGCCGTTTTAGGGGCTGGTCTACGCTCGTCGCGCAGTGGAGCCCCTAACTTCCAGTGTTGTTGGTAATTGAATAACCTTGGCGCTTGCGGGTTCTTTACCGTCGATCTGCTCAAAAATGAGTTGTACTGTCTGGTCACAGATACGTTCAATAGGCTGACTAATAGCAGTAATAGGGGGCTTAAAGAGCCGGAACAGGACAGAATCATCAAACACAATTACACCAACCTGGCCGGGTATGCTCAAGCCAACATTAGTTATAGCCTCCAGCCCGGTTTCAGCAAGATAGTTTGTGGTGAAAAACAAGGCGTCAACGCCGGGATTCGCTTTCAGGAACTTCTCCACATCAGCAACGGCTTTTTCCCTTAGCTCATGGTATTTCAATTTCATAACCAGTTGAGGTTTGCCAGCCTCAGCCATACATGACAGGTATCCCCTTTCGCGCTCCTTCATTTGACTCTGTTCAGAGGCGAGGGTGATCATGGCAATATGTTTGTATCCATTATCCAGTAAGTGGTGCATTGCCTTACAAGTACCTGCAAAATTGTCCACAAGCACATAATTAACGTCAACATCCTCCAGCGGGCGGTCAAAAATCACAACGGGAATGTTATCCTTTAGCAATTCCTCGATATCGCTTTCAATACCAGATGGTGGGGCAATGATAAAGCCATCAACCTGGTGGTTACGAAATACCTGAATAAGATCTTTCGCCACTTCCGTATCATTCTCGGTACTTCCGAAAATAATACGATAGCCTTTCCGCCCTACTGTTTCTTCAAACCTTCGCGCTATTGATGAAAAAAAAGCGTCTGCAATATCTTCGATAAGCATCCCAATCGTCTTGCTCTTTCCGGTCCGGAGCCCCTGAGCCATACGATTGGGCTTATAGCCTACCTTTTCAATATGCTTAAGCACTTTTTTTTGCATAGCCTTACTGATTCCATTGGCATCAGCCTTTCCGTTTAGGATAAACGATATGGTAGTTTGCGACACATTAAGCTGTGCAGCTATATCTTTTATTGATAATTTCTTTTTCATAAGCAGAATAAGGCCATCAGATTGTCGGAGCACTAAACGTCCATTGCAAAATACAAAAAAAGGTAAATTTCCTGAATGCATTTAGGGGATCCCGGACAATTTCAGAAAAAGATTTTTATCGCGCAATTCAGAAAGCATCGAATATAGGCTTCATTACGCGTAAAGTAGGTTACGCAAAAAGTCAGCAAACAAAATAAATTGATTAAAAAAGGATGGTATCTATAAAAAAACAGACCGCCGGTTTTCGGCAGTCTGTTTTATCTAACCAATATCGGTTTAATTATTGTTAGACTGAGTAATATTGCTGGGAATACTATAATTGTAGTTGGTATTTCCCGTCGCAGTGTTATTGGTAACAGAACCAGTTGCACCAGAAATTACGTAGATGCCACCAGCTTTGTTGTTATCAACCGTGTTGTGATCCAGGTTGATGTTTTGTGTAGGATGAATTTCCGCATTCATAATAAGACCGACGTCCCCATTGCCGTTCATCGTAGAGTTTTGAACAGTTACACCCACACAATCGGCGGCCCTGATCCCCCGAAAATAATTATTGTTCGCCGTAACCCCTGTAACAACCACGGTCGTATCGTATGATAGGTTTATACCATTTCCTGTACCCCCATTATTGACCTGTACATTGGTGACCGTGGCATTGTGACATGCACGGATGTAAAGGTTGTGAAAATATTTTTCCTTGCCGGGAGCGGCATTATCGTGGAAGTTACAGTTATAGACATTGGCACTATCTACCCGTTTCAAATGAACACCCATACCTACATTGGTAACCTGGACATTTTGGATGGTCACATTATGGTGATAATTAGTGAGTGCTTGTATTAAAATGCCATAACAACTAGAGTCTTTCGCACCGGTGATCTTCAGGTTTTGTATAGTCACATTGGTGAGCCCCTCCGTCGCATTTTGAATAATATTGAACTTACCGCCTGTAATAGTGGTTGTTGGGTTTCCCTGACCGTTCAATGTAACATTACTCTTGATCATCAAGGTGGAGGTAGTGTAATAGGTTCCGGCTGCCAGGTTCACGGTTCCGCCTCCTGCGGTGGCAACCTGATCGATTGCCTTTTGGATGTCGCCCCCTAAAGGCACGTTAACCGTTAATGTGGACATGTTAGTCTGCTTCCTGGCTGTAATAGCTGACGATTTAAGCTGCCCGGTAGCAGCGGCAGATTGCTGCTCTTTTTTGCAGGAAAACATGCCGAGCATCGCAAATGAGGCGTAAATAATTCTTCTTTTCATAGTTTCACATTTATTGGTTTATTTGGTTAGATTGCGAATTTTGCTGGCCGCATGCTGATCAAGTACCGCATCAGTACCAGGACGTTTGAACCTCATACAAACGGCAAACACTTCCTGTCCCTGACTTTGACATCATCTCCCTTTTTAGCCGATGATTGATTTCATTTCCCAGCTACAATTAGACACGTGATACAATCAAGATTTAATTAAAATAACTAAATCGTTTTAGAAACGTAACCAAAAAAATTGCCTGTATGGCAAATATCAGAATCCGCTCCGTGCACGCTTATCACTTCAAAATAAGGAACAGATGACCGAATAAACAGCGATTCAACGACGATTCTCATAAAAACCCACCATTGACAAATAATTAAGCCAACGACTAATAAGATCAGATTCGCTTTAGCAGGTTATAATTAGGTTATCCAAAACTAAAAAACTAAATTGATTTAGCAAATAATATTTCATAAATTTCTTAGCCTTCGATCAGGTGACGCGAGTTGCAATAATGCAGTCAATTGCCGGGCACCTATTACTCCGAAGAACTGGGTTGTGCTACTCAACACAGTCATGCATCCAACAACGCCAGTATTCCCGCAGCGATTCGTTTCCCACTACATGAACTGCGCCCCCTTACCTGTTTCCAGGCTAATAGTTCATATTGAAAAACAAAGGTTAATTGTTTAGAAAGATAAATATTACCTCTCTTTATTATTGATACTAAATCGATTCAGAAAGCATGGTTAATTTTGTTAAATGTTGATAAACCCTTTGAGTATAAAGGGCTAAAAAAACTGTCTAAATGAAGAAATTTAAACCGTTTGTCCTTATGCTAAAATCAATAAGCGTTTTGCTCTCTCTACTTTTGTTACAACTTTCGGGTGCAGCTGTCAAAGCATCGTCAATTCCAACCGATACTATTAAACCCGGACAGATATGGCCCGATGATCAACATCATCATATCCAGGCGCATGGTGGCGGAATTATTAAAATAAAAGACATTTTTTACTGGTACGGCGAACAACGTGCGCAAGGTTTAGACACCAATTACCGGTACGTTAGCTGCTATAGTTCAAAGGACCTTTGCCATTGGAAGTTTGAAGGAAATGCCTTGGCATTAAAGAAACCAGACAGCGTACTTGCAAAGTGGGTTTTAGAACGTCCGAAGGTTTTTTTTAATGACAGAACCGGGAAGTATGTAATGTATATGCATCTCGACGGGAGTGTAAGGCTACCTGATGGAGGTGTTACAAAGGGAGGCTATACCTACGCGCGGGTTGGCGTAGCTATTAGCGACCAGCCGGCAGGGCCCTTTCACTATATACGGTCCTTCCGCCCATTGGGACAGGAGAGCCGTGATATCGGACAATTTATTGATGATGATGGCACCCCCTATCTCATTTTTGAGTCCAGACCAACAAAGGGCTTTTTCATCGCCGGCTTATCAGACGATTATTTAACCGTTAACCGCCAGGTGGCTTTTATTAAAGCACCGCTTGAGGGCGGAGCCATTGTACACTACAAAGGCCTTTATTATGCAATAGGCTCTGCGCTCACCAGCTGGCAACCTAACCCCAACAAATATGCAACCGCTACCTCTCTTTCCGGCCCATGGTCAGACTTTAAGGATATTGCGCCACCTGAAACGAATACCTATAGTTCACAGTCAACAATGCTACTGAAAGTAACCGGGAAGCAGGACACAACTATACTCTATTTGGGCGACCAGTGGAGGCCGAAAGCCCAATGGGACTCCCGTTATTTATGGATACCAGTAGAAATTGGTAATGGAAAACTTTGGCTGCCTAAGCCAAAACCGTTTACAATAGACGTAAAATCAGGCAAGACGCAGTTGATTGATTAGACGAAAGAGTGGTTGAAGCAGTGCTGGAATATATTCACTTCAACTTAAGCCGAAGTATGTATTGCACAAGCTTGTTTAAAACCGTGCTTGTTCCTATTTAAAAAGCATCTACAAGGCCTCATTAGCGCAAAAAATGAGGTAAGCCTTTGAGCATATTTACTTCACAAAATAATAAGCCCGTCCGTTGTGGACAGGCTTATTATTTTGCACCAAAAAGTGGGATTATGGTAACTTCCTATTTCTGACAGTGGTATTTCGCCAAGTTAACACGGTTTTTATAGTGCTGCTTAACCCTTTTTAACCCAAAAAACACGTTCAATCTGTTCAGCTGTTTGCAACCTGGGTTCAATCGCTCTCCCGTACTGCCAGGCCACCACAGTGACTTTCACCGGCCACTTGCTTCCTGGTGGAACAGCCGTTAAATTTATTTTACCGTTCACGATAATTGCCGGACCATCTTCTATGTAAAAATAAACCGGCACTTTAGCATCAGAAACAGCATGCAGACGTATGTTTTTGGAACCAGCAATTTGATCAGGTATAACGTCGAACTTCAAGTGCTGCACCTTTCCCTCTTCGTTTAATGGAGGGACAATCATCTCAGATTGTTGTACAGCGGGTTTATAAATGTTATCACCATCTTGCTTGGCTGCAAACCAAAGTTGATAAGTTTTAGGAGCAGGAGGATATCCCCTGCTTGCATAGACCTGAAAGGTTGAATCATTGACCTTACGTACCGGGCCTGCTACTACTTCCATTCGAATCGCACTGTTTTTTTCAACGTGGCCAATTTTTGAACCAACAGGCATACCTGCCCACATTGCAGGCCTTGGACTGCCTCCGGGAACCGTATCATAATAGGCAGCGTGTAAATGAAAAGTAATACCGTCATTATCGGGCTCAAATTTCAGATTAACCTGTTGATGCGTATTATGCTGCGCAACCATTTTTCCATGTTCTGTGTAACCGATCAACTGCGCTTTTTTATCGCGGAACCGCGCTTCATAAGCGGTCGTATAGTTGGCTGTTTCTTGGTCAAAATACCAGAACGCATCCTGGGGATTCCCCTTGTACCGGCCAACTGGAGCCGCGGGCGCCACAGGCCGCTGTTGAAAACGCCATTTATCTGCCAGCCATCCTGTTCTTGATGGATCAACCGTCACCAATTTTAAAGCCCCCGGCCGCAACCGGTACTGCATCGCCTTTTTTATATAAAAGGCGATGTAATCTATTTTCTCCTGACTTGCACAGAAATGCCCTTCAGCGGGACAAGCAAGCATACTTAATGGCATAAAAGGGTGCTCCTGACGTTCTTTCAGCCCCTCCTTTGACCATGTATCCGCCGCCTCATATTCACCCATTGTCTCTAATAGCGGAATAAAATCGACATTTTTTGAACCCCAAATATCTGCAGCAAACGGCAATCCACGGAAATACGGCCATTGTCCACTTACTGAGACCGCTGCAAGCGCTCGTTCAGGATTCCACACTGCCATATAGTAAGGAGCACTGGCAGCGGCAGAATGGCCCAGTCCAATAAACGGAGCCGATGATAGTTCTTTATAGCCGGACACCTCTGCCAAATCAGACATTATCCGGTTAAAAGTATCACCTGCGCCCGTGGAGAAATTAAAAAACAAATCATAAGCCGGGCTCACCCACACTTCAGCTACATCCGACTCAGCCATCTTTTAGCGAAAATTGGCGTTTTCCAAAATGGACTGCTCTTCCATATTGTTCTGGGCGAAGATAAAAGCGCGGATTCGTTTACATTTCTCCGGTATCCATAAATACGCCTTGGATCCGGCCTTGGCACCGGTGGTATTATTGACAGGAACCGACCATTGCCAAACCACCTGGGCCTTTCCTGCAACTGAAACCATTAGTGCAAGTGTTAAACTGAGGATTATTCTTTTTGAAAAAGACATTCTTTTTAGGGTTATAAATCGGGTAGCTAAATCAATTTGATAAGCACTTTTATAATTATTGATCATCACCAGATCACACTCAGCATTAGGTAATGAAATATGCTCCTGATTAATTTATTTCTTTAATGTATATGGCCTCCCCTCCTGACGGCGAAAGTTTAGCTTTAAGAATAGTTTTTTGCCCCACCTTCATCTGCCCCACGCGTACATGTGTAGCCGTTGGAACACTTGCATCATCTGTATAAATCTCGGCTTCATATTTTCTTCCCTGATCCAGGAAACTAAGCGGAATAGACAGTGACCTGCCTGAAGTATTTGTTATCGCACCTAAGAACCAATCCTTACCTTTCCGCCGGGCCGTGATAATAAATTCGCCGGGAGTACCGCCGATTATTCTTGTTTCATCCCAGGTGGTCGGAATCTTTCGCCAAAACTCAAGCTCCGGTTCATTGTGGAACTGAGCGGGCCGGTCGTACCAGAACAGTGTCTGTAGTGGGCTGTAATAAACTGCGGCAAGGGCGAGCTGATGAGCGTGAGTAGTCTTAATACGATGATCGTAGTAGCATATTGTATAATCGGCCGGGCCTGCAATAAACCTGGTAAAGGGCAATACCGTATTATGCGTAGCATCGGGCATTTCTTCGTTTCCACGAATGCCTTCAGCGGTCATCAAATTAGGCCAGGTACGTTGTTCACCGGTTGGCCGCCAGTCGTCGTGGATGTTTAGCATGATATGGTTTTCTGCCGCGGTCTGGATGGCCTTTTCCATCCAGGTGGTCCACCTATGTGAACCTACCTGCACAAAGCCAAATTTTACCCCCTTTATTCCCCACTGATGATATACCCTAAAAAGGCTGTCGCTTTGAGCCAGCAAAGCCTGCTGATTAACATAGAGCCACACGCCGATCCCTTTCTCCCGACCATACTTGATAATGCCAGGAAGATCAAAATCCGGAATAGCAACTTTGGTTGCATCAGAAGAAAAGCTGAAAGCCGGGCCATACCATTTCCAGTCGAACAACAAATAACTGAGACCCTGCCGGGCAGCAAAGTCTATATTTTCTTTGGCGTCGGCAGTTGTTTGACTCACCACCCGCATAATCTTTCCGGGTTTGATCCACGATATGTCGGATATTCGATTGGGTTGATTTAGGTCGGCCATTAAGTAATCATGTTCAATCAGTTCTCCCGGGCTTTTACCTATTAAAATGAGGCGCCACGGCGTAGCAAATGGAGAAATGAGCTGGGCATTGCCAAACATGGATGTCACGATGCTGTTGGGTTTCGCGCCAAGCTTAAATTTGGTTCTCGCGTAATCGGTCAACGCTGCTTCGGCAAGACAAACATAAACGTTTTGCGGAAGCTCAAGCGTTAACGGACGCTCGCTTTCTCCCGGCCAGTTGTGCAGCGGCAACTTATAATAAGGGGCTTGTGCCCAATTGGCAAACCAGGCCTTCGTACCCTCAGGCAAGGTAAATTCTGTATTCTCGGCAGTTACATTATAGTAGGTCCCTTTGGTATTCTCAGGGAAATAATACCGGATAGCAACACCTTCATTATAGGCGCGGATCTGGATATGCAACTCATAAATCGGGTTATCATCCTTAACAAGAGTTATTTCAGCTTCGTTATAATTATCCGGAATAACGCTGCGTTCCGCGGCAATAGGAGTCCATGAGGATCGATGACTGGTTTGGGTGGTCTTAATAACCGATAAGTTTTCACACCAGTCCTCATGCTTATCAACCTTAAGCGCCATTGCTTTTTCGGAGAGCTGATTATCCATACGGATATCCAGCAGTGAAGGAAGGATGACAGGCTTGCCATGAAGCTCTACCTCATAATACATGGCCTTTTTTTGCGGAGATTGTTCCTCCTGGTAGAAAAGCACAGAGATATTGCTATCTGGTGAGAAAAGTGTCACCTCTTTTTCCGGCTTTGCCTGCGCATCAGCCTTTGTAAATAGGGCGGTAAAAACAAGCCCGGCAAAACAAATATATTTATTCATTAATTTTCTCTATTTAGGGGTGATGGGGTGTGACCAGCCATTTTTTTCATTTTTATCAGCGCCTCTAAATAATAGTAATCTGCGTAGATAATGGAGGCATCGATTTCGGTACCGGCCGGATGATGGCCCGTAGAATGCAAGAGGAAAGCTGAATTTATCTTCCGGCTCTGGTAAGATGCAGATGATAGCTTTGAAAGCATAGCCACAGCCAGATGATAATAGCGTTTAGCCTGCGCCGGATTTTGAACATAAGTGGAAAGATCTAACAAAGCCGAAGCCGTCACCGCTGCTGCAGACGCATCACGAGGCGCATTGGGTATGTCGGGAGCATTAAAATCCCAATAAGGAATCAGATCGGCAGGTAGGCGCTTCAGGTAAACCTCCGCAACTTTCTGCGCGAAATCAAGGAACTCCTTACGATGCGTTTCCCGGTAACACATGGTAAACCCATAGATGGCCCACGATTGCCCCCTGGCCCACATGCTACTGTCTGAATAACCCTGATGGGTAACACCTTTAATCTTTTTACCGGAGACAGTATCATAAACAACAACATGATAGGCGCTGAAGTCTTTTCTGAAATGGTTATGCATGGTTGTTTCTGCATGCTTTACCGCAATATCATAAAGCCGGTGATCGCCGCCGTGTTTAGCCGCCCAAAACAGTAGTTCCAGATTCATCATATTGTCTATGATGGTATTATGGGGCCAGTTCATTTTCTTTCGCATAGCTGGCCATGAAAGGATTGTCCCTACTTTGGGATTAAAAAGTGTAGCCAGCGAATCAGCAGCCCTCAGCAATATCGCTTTATACTCATCCCGATGGGTTAACCGGTAGCCGTTGCCGTAACTATCATAAAACATAAACCCAAGATCGTGATCAAAGCTACTGCGATTAAGTACGGGGGCGAGTTGCCTGGAAAAGGTGTCTGCTTTCATTTTCCAGAAGATGTCACCAGTGCCTTCGTACAGGTACCACAATATTCCCGGCCAAAAGCCACTGCACCAATCACTCGCACTAACACAGTGCCACTGTTGGCTGCCGTTATTAATACTTCTTGGCAAATTAACTGGTGGAGCAGGAAGTGCCTTCAGTGTTCTGACGGCTTGCCCGGCACAATAACGGATCTCTTCAGAAGGATTTAACTTTTGAGCGGATGCGTTAAACACGGTAAAGAGTAATATTATTAACAACGGAATTGCTTTCCGGTACTTTGTTTTATAATTCATGTTTAAAGACTGTTTAAATCGTGAATGAAACAAGCGCAAAGCTCTCATGGCAAATATGTTAGACCAGGAGAATTTCGGCCTTCACTCTAGCGGCGAATTACTCATTCTAATTTTCACAAACGAACGGAGGAGATATCTGTAACATTCATATGAACAATGCTTTCATATATAGCGATAAATCTATTATTAGGACTTTTAAAAGGTTTTTACAAATAAGGCATAATTAAACAAACCTATTGCAGTCACACCATTTTTAGTTATTTAAACCATAAGCCGGTCAATTACCGGCTTATGGTTTAAAATGTATTTGCAGTCACCTTTAAAGCAAGTGGACTGGCATTTATACTAAGTTGAAATATGCCTAAATTAAAACCCTGGATTTTGCTTCAATTGCGGATTTAACTGAATTTGCGATGTTGGTATGGGAAGCAGATAATTTTTATCTGAGAAGTTCCTCGTAGCATCCGCTATGATTACGCCATTTCCATCTTGAGGTAAGCTTGCTCCAGCAGGCCATAGTGTCTGGTAAGTTGTATTTTTATATTGGACACCAAGTAAAGGTTGATCGAGAACAGCCACAGCGTTATTCCACCTTTTTAAGTCATCAATCCTAAAGCCCTCATAATACAGCTCAATAGTACGTTCCCTCCGAATTTCGGTGCGCATATCCAGTCCATTTGCGATCACAAACGCATTAGTTAGCGGAGGCATATGTGTATCCGTGTTTACCCTTAATCTCACGGGATTGATCGATAGATTAAGATCAGCGTCACTGATTGAGCCATTTAATTCAAAAGTAGCCTCCGCATAATTCAGCAATACTTCCGCATAACGGATAACAGGATAATCCTCCCCCTCCTGATAATCAGGACACTGGCGTTCAGTTTCCCACTTTTGGTTCCGGTATGCGGTTAGGGTACTTCCACTATAAACGTAAAACGGTCCTCCCGCACTTGCTCGGTCAGTTGCGTCGTCATTCCAATCGACACGGTAGTTGCCATTACCTGTATAATAATATTTCCCGTTAACCTTCATATTATACCTCATTCGGTTATCACGATTATCAAATTCGGAAGTTGGTGTTCCGTAACCATGAAATAACGGAGACTTCTCAATTGGCAAACCGTCCTGGCAAAGGTAAAGGTTGGCAAATTGGCGCGTTAAATCAGCACTATTGGTAGTATGGGTAACATTTACGTTGATTTGCCGTAACGTACTACTATAACGGTTAGCCAAAATATATTCATTGTTTGCAGCTTTGGTAATGGAGGCGGGATTAGACTTCTGGTCTTCTAAAATAAACAGATACTTTTGCGCAGAGTCACCCAATGCTGCCGGTTTAAACAAACTGTAATTATTACTTTGAATAACTGCAAGACTTGCGTTTTTAGAAATTGCAAGTAAGGAATCGGCACGTCCGATATTATTACGAAACTTCTGCCATGTTCCTTCATATAAAGCGACTCTACCCAGGAATGCCTGCGCAGCACCCTGACTAATCCGGCCATAATTAGCCGAGTTAACTGGAATGCTTGCTGGAAGGTTAGGGATTGCCGAATTTAGATCGCTGATAATAAAGTTAGCAACCTGATCTCTTGTATTTCGCGGCCCGTATAATTCAGGAGAGTTTGTATTTAATATGTGACTTATAATTGGAACGCCACCATAAGTTTGCAGCAGGTCGAAATAAATATAAGCCCTAAAAAACTTGGCTTCAGCTACATAAACAGCAATGTCAGAAGCGGCGCCTTTATAAGCCGCAGCTTTGCCCAAAAGGTAATTGATGTTATAGATCCGGGTGTAATTGGTATTCCAGTTAGCATCGGTAGCAACGTTTCCATTGGCGCCTTCACTAAAATTATTCTTGCCCGCCAGAATATCAGCTCGGCCGTCATAATGAACGCTATTATAAGAACCGTAACTGTCGAAGATCACATCATTAAATGTACGTTCATAAGAATAAAAACCATTTACACCCAACATAAAATCGTTGGGTGTTTTATAAAAAATAGCGTCATTTATTTTATCCACAGGTGTGAGGTCAAGGCTTTTCTTACAGCTGAACTGCGCCAGGATTATAAGAGTTGACATGACACATGTCCATATCGTAGTTAATCTTTTCATCTTGCTTTTGATTTAGAATGTAACGTTTGCACCAAAGGTATAGAGCTTATAGAATGGATAGCGTTCATTGCCGTTGGTCACTGACCTGGTTTGCTCGGGATCCCATCCGTCCTTAATGCCTTCAAATGTCAACAAATCGGTTCCGGACAAGTAAATTCTAAGTCTGGAAATTCCAGCTTTCTGTAGTGAATTGAAGTGAAAAGTATAGCCCAGCACCAGATTTTTCAATCGTAGATATGCACCATTCTGAACCGACCAACTAGAAGGTTGATAATTAAATTTATCGTAAGAAGTTCCGTTCTGTCCACTTGATAAGATAGGATAGTATGCATTGGTATTGGTCGGTGTCCATGTGTTGCCTATCCAAAAATTTTCCTGACCCTGGTAAATTGACCCAAAAGGCTGGGCCCAGCTGCCATTACGGTATATCGTCCGCTTTCCCACACCTTGCCAAATACTGTTAAAATCAAACCCTTTATACTCAAAACCAAGCGTTACCGACCCTACATAATCAGGATCGTCCCTCCCAAGATAAACATAGTCTTTAGAGTTGATTTTGCCGTCGCCATTGACATCAACAAACGAATTGTCACCGCGACGAAGCGGGTGCGCAGCGGAATAACCAGGAACATCAGTACCTGCCAGCATTGTGTTCTGTGCACTGGCTTGCGCCTGAGTCTGGATACGGCCGGCGTATTTTAATCCGAAATAGGAATTGATCGGATATCCCTGTAACGGGCTGTTGAAACCAGAAGCAGGCGAAACATTGGTACCTTGCAGGCTGATGACTTTGTCGTTATAATTGGTCAAATTAAGCCCAATATGATAACTAAATTTACCTATTTTATCATGCCACATTAGTGCCCCCTCCCATCCCCATGCGCGAAGATGACCGTGATTTCCTTCTGGTGCCGTTGCGCCAAGTACTGCAGGATAAGTTAGCGAAACGAGCATATTATCATTATTCCGGACCTTATAGTCAAATGAGCCGGTGAGACGGCTACCTAAGACGGCAAAATCGACACCACCATTGGCAGTAGTTACCGTTTCCCAGGTACGAGTAAGGTTGATCAGCGTTGAGCTGGGATTAACCTGAACCACTGTCCCGGACCCGATAATCGGAGGGCCATTAACGATACTAGTTGCATAGTTAACGTTGAGCTGATTGATATAATCATATAAACCTATCCCGTTTTGATTGCCTGCCTCGCCATAGGATAAACGAAGCTTGAAGTAGTCGAGGATATGCTGCTTCTTCATGAAATTCTCTTCTGTAACCACCCAACCGGCTGATAGCCCGTAAAAGCCATGATACTGGTGGCCAGGAGCAAATTTTGAAGAACCATCTAAACGTCCGTCGGCCTCAAGCAGATATTTGTCCTTATACGAGTAATTAAATCTTGAAAAATAAGACTGAATCGCCGACTGGCCTCCAGTTTCACTTAAAGTATGCGTGGTGGCATCACCAATGCCGGTGTTCAGTGTTGGAACTGAAGACGAAAGCAAATTGGTGGTTTTTCCCCAAAACTGGTCATTCTTATCCTTCTCGAATGCAGTACCTGCAGTTAAAGCTATTTTATGATCATTGGCAAAAATATGATGATAGCTTAGATAAGCGTTCAGGTTGTAATAATTATCTGTAGTCTGTTCTTTAAAGTCATAGGAATTAGCTTGACTAAATGTGGTAGGAGGATAAGCATAATTGCCTAAATAATTGTAAAAGGTGAAGGCATTCTGAAAGGTATTCACATTTATATATTGCCTATTATATCCGCCGAGAGCAACCATGTCCAAATCCTGAAAAATGTTATAAGTCAGTTTTGCGTCGGTATAAATTCTCGTATTGTTTTCATTATTTGTACCGCCAAATTGCAATTCACCGGGAGGGGTTAATTGTGTTCCCCACGCATACGCCCCTCCATTTTGGTTAAAAGCTGGCAAACCGGGCTGGGAAAACTGGTAAATGATACTTACTGCAGTAGGTTGAACTACATCATTTTCCTCCAAAGATATTGTAGTTGATAACTGCAATTTGCTTGATAGTGAAAGATCATTGGACGCACGCAAATTGTACCTCGAATTGGAATTTTGCCCGTACCTAAGCAGGCTGCCGTCATTAAGGTAACCGAAAGATACGCGATACTGATCGCGATCCGTTCCCCCCGAAAGGCTCAGATTATGTTGGTTTGAAAGTGTAGTTTTCTTATATAATTGATCCAATGCATTAGTGTTAAAGAGCGGAAGATCCTTTACATCGCCAAACCCAGGATTCAGCGGATTATTTGCCGGTGCGATCGGTTGTCCATTATAAGTCATCAAATCGATAAAGCTACCGGCATATGGGCCAAGATAGGCCTTACCTAACTGTAACCATAGATTATTACTGGGAGGATTGCCGTTATAGTCATTCGTGACCGCGTCAACCAATCCCTGACCATACTGTGCTCCTGTCGCCAGGTGTGGTTCAAGGCCCATCGCTTTTATGGATACAGACCCATCATAATTCACAACAGTCTTCCCTTTTTTTCCCCGTTTTGTGGTAATTAACACCACCCCACCGGCAGCACGCGCGCCATAAATTGCAGCAGACGCATCCTTAAGAATAGATATGCTTTCAATATCATCGGGATTTAACGACGACAAAGCATTACCAGCAGTTAATGTTGCACTTAGATTGCCGTTGGAATTACTCGTTAATGTTCCGCCCAGATCATTTTGGGGCACGCTTACCGGCACGCCATCAATGACATACAAGGGATCACTGCCCCTGGTAGAGGCAACGCCACTGATTTGAAGACTCCATCCTTCTCTTCCAGGCGCAGCCGAACTGCGTGTAACTACGGTCCCTGGCACTGTTCCCTGTAATGCACCCAATGGATTGTCAACTATCCCTTTGTCCTGAAACGTCTTTGCACCTACCGTTGAAATGGAGCCGGTAAGAGTCGCCTTTTTCTGTGTCCCGTACCCAACCACAACCACCTCATTAAGTGCCTTATTGTTACCGGTAAGTTTAATCAGCATTGGTATACCAATTGAAACTGGTGCTTCCACGGTTTGATAACCTACGCTTTTTACAACAATGACTGCACCGGCCGAAGCACTTAGTTTAAACACGCCATTAACATCTGTGGCGGCACCCTTATTGGTACCCTTAATTGTCACAGTTGCACCAGGTATGGTTTCATTGGTTGCTTCGTCCACAACTTTTCCGGTTACGGTTTGCTGCCCGTACGCTGTGTGTCCGATTCCAATCACCACCAGGAAAAACAGGCAAAATCGCCATACCTGTGAAAAGAAAGTAAAATTGATCCTCATAAATGGTTATGGTTAATTGATTAAAGAAAATTTGATTATCAAATATATTTAGGTTAATCGATTTAGTAAAATACGTCAACAGATTTGAGAAATAAATACCTATGTAGTTAAAATATTATCATAAAATCAATGTAATCGGCAATTAAATTTCATATCACTAACAAATCGCAAATTTATTAAAACACACCATTTAATTACATTTGACAAAACCGGCATTTTTGCCAACAAAACACATAAAAAAAAGCCGATATAATAGGATAATTAGTAAAACGATTCAGTAAACTTTAAAAGCTAAACTTATCAGAACGACGAGTTGAGGAAGTAATTTTCTTTCAGCGGGCGGTTGTGCAAGGCGCATTAACGCAAAATCTATTCTTAAAGTGATGGTTACCTGTGGCACAATCCATGGCAGAGCGGTAGTGTTAAAGTCGATCTTCGCAGATCCGACATTTATCCACTTAAGACCATCGGCTGAATAAAACCCAGGATTTGATTTCCGGTTCCTTTTATCCTCGCCGTGCCGCGCCTGGTGAGCCGTCCACAGATACTATGAGGTAGGTAACAACGCTACGATTTTATGATTAAAGCACCTATTCTTTGCGAATACTTAAGGTTTCTTTAAAACATAAAAGGACCTCTCCACAGGTTCGGCAGATTGAACAGATGGCAACCGGCTCCTTCCCCACTGATAGGCAACAACGGTAATTCTAACTTTTGACTTTGCTCTAACGGGAATAGCAGCAATATGTAAAATATTGCCGGAAACATAAGCAGGTCCCTCTCTAACAAAGAATGATACAGGTAGGCCGGCACTAGAAGTTGCCTTTAAAACAATTGTATTTTTTTTGTCGGTTAAGGAAGGAATAGAATCAAAGCTTATTTTTTGCGGTTCACCTTTGAGTAATTTTGAAGGAATGATCATTTTTCCTGGTTGCACTGCACTTCTGTATTCAGCGTTTCCGGGGTGTCTTTCTATAATCCATAGGTCGCCTCCTATAGCTTCCCTCCCAAAACGAACCCTAAAAGTAGTGTCATTAATTTTGATAGCTGGCCCAGTTATAATGCTAAAAGAGATTTGACCGGGCGCATGACCAAGAACTGTTCCGCGGTCAATTAATTCATCAGGAACCTGATCCAAAAAGGCTCCCTTTAGCGTAAAGGTCAATCCATCCGTATCCGGCTCAAACTTCAAAGGTGCAAAGCCAAGTTTGGCTACCGGCAACTTCGTATCGTCCTGAACAAAGGTCAACATCTGCTTCTTTCGCGGAACACGATTCCCTTGAACCGCCATAGCAGCCTCCGCGGTGGCTTGATCAAAAAACCAATAGCTGGACTCCACATTGCCTCTATAATTTAAATAGGATGAAGGTTGATACTGATCTGGCTCCATACCACCGGAATCAGTGAGCCAGCCGGCCTCCTTGCGGATCGGTTTCAACTCCCATGATCCGTTCTGTAGTCTATACCTGCAAGCAGCCCGTATATAGTCGGCCATGAAAATATTCAACCGGGATGACCAATCAAAATGCCCGCCACCCGGATCAACAACTACGCTAATCAAATTATCGGCACTTTCCGTCCTGAGCTTTAATGCTGATTTTTTAACAACAGGCCAGAAAAAATCGCGGTCTCCTGGTTGAGTAGCAGGATCGGGTACACGGAACTGAGGCCATTCGGTTGTTCGCCCTAAAAGGTAACATATGGGAATATCTTTGAATTTTAATTGATCAGGCATTGGAGCCGTTTTAACTGCGATACAAGCAATTGTTCTTTGAGGAAACAGGTTTGCAAACGTCCAGGCAAAATGACCATTTGCGGAGTGTCCGGTAGGAATAACGGGGATTTGTCGAATTTCAGAATAGCCGCTCTCCTCCGCAAAGTCATCCATCATCTTCACAAATGCCGAAGCCATGTACGGTTTCATGTCGGCAGTGAGCGTTGTATCTCCTTTTCGGGCTGGGCCTATCCAAATAATACCAAGACCATTATTGGCCGCCACTTGCCTGATAAGTGAATCCTCAAGCCATTGGCGTTCAAGTAAATTTGCAAAAGCCACAATCGCACCTCTTATTCTTGGCGCATGGGGCGGAATCCACAAATATGCTGATCGGCTGCCTACAGGAACACGGTATTGATAAACCTGGCTCAGATCATTGCGCTGGCCAGTGGCAAGGTAGGGTATTATCAGGAGGGCGAGGAGGTAGAGATTTTTCAACGTAAATATGTATTGAGTTTAGCCCAACTGAAAGATATTGGATTTACTTAATCGTTTTAGCAAAATAAATACTTATTTTCAAAACTTAAGTTAATCCAACAAAGTTTTTCGTTATTATCAATCTCAACCTAACTCTTATAAGTCAAATATTGTAAATCGATTCAACATGATCCACAATTTAAATTACTTTACTTGTAAAATCGCAGTTATTTGGCGGGGCTATTTTCCAAATATAACATGTAGGCTACTTACCTGTTTTGGTTGCAATATACTGCTCACACAACCCAAACGACAGCGTCATACCGTTACCGCCAAGTCCATTAATAATAGTTACGCCGCTTTCGGGTGTGGTGATAAATTCGGTTTGGCCGTTAGTCATTTTAGGGTATATGCCATGCCAGGACTGGGCCAGTTGCCAGTCTTTAAAATTGGCAAAGGTGTGCAGGTAGTCCAGGATCATTTGGTTGATAAATTGCTTATCAAACGGATCATGCACCAATCCATACTCGTGCGAGTCGCCAATGGTTAGCTCACCACTTCCATTTTGCGAAACCATTACGTGGATACCCCATTTTAAATAATCTGCATACTGCTCTTCATATCTTTTACGGAGCGTCGCTAAAGATGACGATACCTGAAACCCGGGGTAATGTATCATAGATAATCCGCCGCATAGTGACGGACCGATGCGCCAGTCATCGGGCTGAGCAACCAATCTCATCATCTGCAGTTTGCACTTAGTGATGGCCGTATTGATAAACAGTTCGGGGTAAAGTGTTTCAAATTCGGCACCGCTGCAAACGTAAATTTCATCGGCTTCCCAAACCCGGTTGCCCGAAAAAACTTTTGGATATTCTATTTTGCTGATAGCCGTGTTCCAATAGAACTGA
>Ga0157369_10001276_pt1 | contig 31286 bp, 31 predicted proteins | sample C25metaG_FD_113461 | JGI IMG/M metagenome (GOLD analysis project Ga0157369, IMG submission 113461) | Corn rhizosphere microbial communities from Kellogg Biological Station, Michigan, USA - C2-5 metaG | ecosystem: Host-associated > Plants > Roots > Rhizosphere > Soil | place: USA: Michigan... | reverse complement strand
GGCGCCCGTGTCGAGCGCCGCCGCCGCGGTGACGATCTTGAACGTCGACCCGGGCACGAAGAGCCCCTGCGTCGCTCGGTTCAGGAGCGCCGACTCGCCGTCGCACTGACCGCGGATCTTCAGGACCTTCGCGAAGCCCCCCGGCTCGTCGATCAGATTCGGGTCGTAGGTCGGGCTCGACGCCATCACGTAGACGGCGCCGGTGTGCGGGCTCATCGCGACGACTGCCCCGCAGCGGCTGCCGAGCAGCTGTTGCGCGAGCCGCTGCGCGCGCGGGCGGATCGTGAGCTTCAGGTTGTTGCCGTGCACCGTCGCGTTCCCGAGCCGGTCGAGGATGCTGCGGAACGCGTCGCTCAGATTGGAGTTCGCACCGGTGAGGTAGTCGTTCATCGAGCGCTCGAGGCCGGCCTGCGAGCGCCCGATCGTCGAGTAGCCGACGGTCTGGGCGGCGAGCCCGTGCTGCGGGTAGCGGCGCGAGTAGAGCGTCTGTCCGCCGACGCGCTTCTTGCGATTCGTCGCAAAGACCGTCTTGCCGCCTGCGTCCTCGATCAGGCCGCGCGCGATCGTGAGCTGCACGACGCGCTGGATCGCGTTGTCCTGCCGGTCCTGCAACCCGGCAGCGGCCCATGTCTGCCAGTACGTCGTCGCGACGACGAGCGCCACGAGCAGCACGAGCGCGACGACCGCGAGGCGGTTCAGCTGACGGTTCACCGGGCTCCCGCAAGCTCGGCGTTGGCGCGATTCGAGACGAGCATCAGCCCTGCGAGCACGAGGAAGTTCGCGACGATGCTCGAGCCGCCGTACGAGACGAGCGGCAACGTGATCCCGGTGAGCGGGATGACCCGAAGGATCCCGCCGACGATGATGAACGTCTGGAGTGCGAACCCGAAGGTCAGCCCCGCGGCCAGCAGCTTCGAGAAGCCGTCACTCGCGAAGAGCGAGACGCGAAAGCCGCGCAGGACGAAGACCATGTAGAGCAGCAGCAGGCCCGCCGCGCCGATCAGCCCGAGCTCCTGTGCGAGGGCCGAGTAGATGAAGTCGGTGTTGAGGTACGGGATGATCAGGCCGCCCGAGGCGTTCCGAAAGGTGCCGGCGCCGAGGCCCGTACCTCCCATCTGCCCGTGGGCGATCGAGTAGAGGGACTGCACCTCCTGGTAGCTCTGGCAGTCCTGGCGGAACGCGGGCGCGCCGCTGATCGGGCAGTAGATCTTGTGGGTCGTCCACGGGTGGATCCAGTTGAGCACCCGCTCGCGCACGTGCGGGGTGCCCTGGTACACGGCGACGGAGCCCGCGAGGAAGAGCACGAACCCGGTTGCGACGAACGCGAGGCGCGCGGTCGCCGCATAGAGCATGCCGAGGAAGATCCCGTAGAAGAGCAGTCCGCTTCCGAGGTCGTCGGTGACGAAGAGGACCAGCATCGCCGTGCCCCAGATCACGAGCAGCGGCCCCCAGTCCTTGAGGCGGCCCTGCGCGAGCACCTCGCGCTTCTCGCGGAGGTATGCGGCGAGGAAGATGATCAGCGCGATCTTGCCGAGCTCGCCCGGCTGGAAGCGAAGCGAGCCGAAATGCACCCAGAGGCGCGCCCCGTTCACGCGCAGGCCGATCCCCGGCAGCAGCGGCATGAAGAGAAGGGCGATCGCGCCGAGCCCGAACAGGTACTTGTAGTTCTCGAGGAGCCGGTAGTCGCGGCGCAGCCCGAGCAGGGCGAGCGCGAAGACGGCGACGCCGACCACGACCCAGGTCGCCTGCCGGAAGGCATCGCTCGGGCCGAGCCGGTAGATCTCGGTCAGCCCGATCGCGGTGAGAAGCGCCGCGATCGGCAGCACGTACGGGTCGGCGTACGGCACGGTGTAGCGGGCGACGAGATGCGCTGCGAGGTACAGCCCGAAGAAGAAGACGGCGTACGTCAGCGAGCCCGTCGAGATCTGCGACTTGCCTGCGATGTAGACGGCGGCGAACCCGACGCCGGTCAGGATGCCGACGACGACGAGGTAGAAGAGCTCGCGGTTGCGATTGCTCAGCGTCAGCGCAGGAGCCCCCAGACGAGGAGCGCAGCGGCGACTCCGAGCAGCGCGAGCATCGTCAGCACGAGTCGCACACGCGCAGCCGGGCTGATCGGCTCCCGCCGCGCCACGGCCGCAGCCGCCGGCGAGCCCGCCTCGACGAAGACGTCGCCGACCTGGTCGGGCCGCACGACCATGGTGTCGACCGACGGAGCGGGGATCGGCACGCCCTCGAGCGTGTCCTCGTCGGGCTCGGCCGCCGGCATTTGCACGGTGTCGCCGTCTGCCGCCATCGTGAAGGCGATCACGGTGATGTTGTCCTCCCCGCCGCCGCGGTTGGCGGCAGAGACGAGCGACTTCGCGGCACGGTCGAGGTCGTCGTGGTGGCGCTCGACCAGGTCGAGGATGCCCTCGTCGTCGACCATGTCCGTCAGCCCGTCCGAGCAGAGCAGGAACACGTCGCCTTCGTGAGCCTCGATCTTGAAGACGTCGACGTCGACGTCGGGGTCGGTGCCGACGGCGCGCGTGATCACCGAGCGCTGCGGGTGCGTCTCGGCCTCCTTCGGCGAGAGCTTGCCGCTCTTCAGGAGCTCGTTGACGAGCGAGTGGTCCTCGGTCAGCTGCTCGAGGCGGCCCGCTCTGACGAGATACGCACGCGAGTCGCCGACGTGCCCGATCGTGACGAGCTCTCCCTCGACGAGCGCGACGGTCATCGTCGTGCCCATCCCCGTCGTCGCGGGATCGGTGTTGGCCCGCTCGTAGACACGCCGGTTCGCCTCCTGGATCAGCGAGACGACGCGAGCCTCGCCGTCGCCCGCGCCGGAGTCGGTGTCCTCGAGCGCGGCCGCCGCGAGCTTCGACGCGACCTCGCCGGCCTGCGCGCCTCCCATGCCGTCCGCGACGGCGAAGAGCGGCGGCGCGACGACGTAGGAGTCCTCGTTCCGGCGGCGCTTCTTGCCGGTGTCGCTCGCACGTGCGTAGGCCCCGAGCGTCACTCCTCGAACCTCAGCTCGGTCTCGCCGACGCGGATCGTGTCGCCCTGCGCGAGCTTGCGCGGGCGGTCGACGCGAACGCCGTTGACGAAGGTGCCGTTCGTCGAGCCGAGGTCGTGCACCCAGACCCCGTCTCGCCGCGGCTCGACGCGGACGTGCCGCGCGGACGCGAACTCGTCGTCCTCGAGCGCGACGTCGTTCTGCCCGCCGCGACCGACCGTGAGTGCGGACGAGTTCAGCTCGTACTCCTCGCCGAGCTCGAGCACCGGGCTTACGACGACCACCAGCCGTCCGGGGCGGATCGCCTGTCCGATCGGACCGCCCGCGAGCGCGGGCCGGAGGATGAAGCTCTCCTGTGGCAGGCGGAGGTCGCGGCCCGCCGTCCGCACGATCCGCCAGATGAAGAGATAGAGGAGGACGAGGAACGCGATCTTGAGGACGAGCTGGACGGTCTCGTACGTCGTCCCGGCGCCGATCATTCGCGCTCCGTCGTGAAGGTGAGCTCGGTCGACCCGACCGTGAACGTGTCGCCCGGCTCGAGCTTCGCACGCTTCACCCGGCGTCCGTTCACTTCGATCCCGTTCGTCGAGTCGAGATCGACGACCCAGTAGGTCGCCCCCTCCTGCCGCAGCTCGGCGTGACGGCGCGAGACGTTCGGGTCCTCGACCTGGATGTCACATTCGCGCGAGCGGCCGAGCAGCACGCGGCGCTTGTCGACGCGGCGCGTCTCTCCGTCCCAGGAGAGAACGGCCACCTCTCGGTCGAGCCCGAGCTCTTCGACGGACGCCGCCTCGGTCGGCTGCTGCACCTTCGGCTTGTAGATCATCGTCGCCCCGGACTCGACCTGGCCCTCGGGCTCGTCCGCCTTCGGCCGCCGGGGCTGCACCATGCGCGTCGCGATCCCGAACTCGCCGACCGCCAGATCGTCGTCGGTCTCGAGCAGGACCTTCGCGGGCGTCAGGAGGGCGTACTTCTCGCGCTTCGCGTGCTCGGTGAGGTACTCCTCGAGCTCGGCGAGCAGCGAGTTCTCGTAGCCCTCGAACTGCGCCCGGTCGGGAGCCGAGAGATAGACGGTGTACTCGTTCGGGGTGTAGACCCTCGAGACGGAGACCGTGCGGTGGTCGTCCATTTCCTTCGCGAGCTTCCGGGCGAGCTCGACGGGCTGGACGTTCGTCCTGAAGGCGCGGCCGAAGACGCCTTCGAAGAGCGCCTCGATCTTCTGCTCGATTGCCCTGAGGACCAATGCGGGAGGACATTACCCCCGCACGCGAGCTATGCAACGCGCAGTCGCTACCGGATCGCGCGTTCGGCGCGCAGAGCCACCGCAGCGGCCGTGAGCCAGGCTGCGGCCACGAGCGGCAGGGCGGCGGCAGACGGCGCTGCGAGCACCCCGAGGGCGAGCATCGCGGCTCCGAGGCCCGCCGCGCCCCAGCGCCCGAGCGCCTGGGCATGGGGAAGGGCGAGCGCGACGGCGGCAAGGACGGCCGCCTCGACGAGGAGCGAGGGGTGGGCTGCCGCGGCACGGGCGAGCGTGCCGGCGACGTCCAGCGGGTCGGCGGCACCCGCGACGCCGAGACCGAGGGGCGGCTTCGCTCCCGTGAAGGGCAGCGAGACGCCGCGGAGGCCGGCGACGAGGCCGGCGACGAGCACTGCGACGCCGGCCTGGGCGGCACGGCGGGCCCCGGCGCGGAGCCCCGACGCGGCGAGCGGGACGAGGCCGAGCGCGGCGAGCGGCGCGAGCGCCGGGCCGAGCGCGAAGAGGAGTGCCCCGCGTGGCTCGCGCCACGAGAGCACGAGCCACGCGACGGCGAACGCCGCGTAGAGGACGGCGAGGCCGAGCGAGACGTTCCCGAGCGGGAGGATGGGGACGGCGAGCGCCGCGGCGAGCCCGAGCCGCGCGCGAAACGCGGTCAGCGCCGCGGCCGCGAGCGCAAGCACGACGACGGAGCCGGGCGGATAGAACGGCAGCTCGACCGCGGTGAAGGCTGCGAAGCCGCCGGCGAGCGCGGCCGCGCCGAGCCGCGCGGCCTCGACCGGCAACGCGACGGTGCCGCCGCGCGACCCTCGCCGCCGGCTGCGGCGCGGCTTCGTCGCGCCGCGAAGGGCGGAAGCGAGCTCGCGGGCGGACGGCCGCCCCGCCGGGTTCAGCAGCAGCGCCCGGTCGACGAGGGCGACGAGGGGCTTCGGCAGGTCCGGCCGAAGGTGCACGAGCGAGGGTGCACCCTGCTCGATGGCCCGAGCGGTGTCGAGCATCGAGGCCTGCCAGAACGGATGCCGGCCCGAGAGCGACTCCCAGAGCATCACGCCGACCGCCCAGACGTCGGAGGCCTCGCTCGCGTCCTCGCCGGCGAGGCGCTCCGGGGCGATGTACGCGAGCGTCCCGGGCACGTCCCCCTGCGCGGTCAGCGTCTCCGCCTCGGCCATCCGAGCGAGCCCGAAGTCGAGCAGCCGGACCGAGACTCGCTCGCCGTCCGCGAGCAGCACGTTCGACGGCTTGACGTCGCGGTGGAGGATGCCGGCCGCGTGCGCGTGTGCGAGCCCGTCGCAGATCTGCCCGCAGGCCTCGATCGCCGCCGCGTCGTTCAGCTCCCCGGCCCTGAGCGCCTCGCGGAACGTGCGCCCCGGCACGAACTCGTACGCGATGTAGACGTGCCTCGAGTCGCGTTTGAAGGCGTACGCGCGGAGACAGCTCGGATGGCGCAGCCGAGCCGCTGCGGCTGCCTCGCGCTCGGCGCGTGCGGCCGCCTTTCCCTCGCGAGCGACGATCTTGAGCGCGACGTCGAGCCCGGTGTGCTCGTCGCGTGCGAGCCACACCGATCCGGAGCCGCCGCTCCCGAGCGGGCGCAACGGGCGATAGCGGTCGAGCACGAGCCCGGCGCCCGCGAGGGCTGGAGCGGCATTGGACATGGATCTACCTCGTTGGCGGCGGGAGGGTCATTTCCTCTCCGTGCGATCCCCGGAGTACAGTCTGGCCCGACCAGCCGACGGCATGAGCAGCCACGACGACGACAACATCGAATTCGACTTCTTCGACGAGCCCGAGACCGTCGAGGCGACCCAACGGCGACGTCTGCCTCGGCTCGAACGGCCCGGGAGCCGCGGCGGAGGCGAACGCCCGCCGCGCCCGCCCCGGCCGCCGCTCCGCACCCCGACGGGCCTCGTCCCGCTGGCGCGGCTCGTCGGGCTGATCGCGATCGCGATCGTCGTCGTGGTGGCGCTCGTCTTCTGGGTCGGCTCCTGCCAGGGCAAGAGCAAGCAGTCCGAGTACCGGTCGTACGCCGAGAAGGTCAGGACGCTTGCGAAGACGGACGCGAAGGTCGGCGCCGAGTTCGCGGCCCAGTTCCAGACGTCCGGGCTGAAGCAGGCCGACCTGGAGACGAACCTGCAGCGGTTCGCCCAGCAGGAACAGCAGGCGTACGCGCAGGCGCAGCAGATCCGGCCGCCCGGCCCGCTCCGCGCGATCCACCAGAATCTCGTCGACGCGATCGAGTTGCGCGCAAAGGGGCTGGCCGGCCTCGCCGACGCGCTCGCGAACGTGGACGTGAAGAAGAGCGCGACCGGAGTGGCGGACGCGCTGACCGCGCCGGGGCAGCTCCTGACGGCCGCCGACGTCGTGTGGGAACAGCTCTACCGGTTGCCCGCGACGCAGCAGCTCGTGAACGAAGGCGTCACCGGGGTCGTGATCCCGAAGTCGCAGCTCGTGCCGAACACCGACCTCGTCAGCGCCCGCTCGTTCGGGCTGCTCGTCCAGCGGCTGAGCGGTGCCTCTGTCACCGGCACTCCGAGCGGCAAGCACGGCGACGCGCTCGTCGGGGTGCACGTCACGCCGCAGGGCGTCGACCTGTCGGCGAGCTCGGCGCCGACGCTGAACGTGTCGGCGGACCTGGCGTTCGTCGTGACGGTCGAGGACTCGGGCGACTTCCAGGAGACGAGCGTCCCGGTGACGCTCACGATCGACGCCGGCGGCACGCCGATCACGAAGAAGCACACGATCCCCCTGATCCAGCCGGCCCAGCAGCAGTCGGTGAAGTTCTCCGGGTTCAACCTGCCGCAGACCGCGTTCGGCAACAAGGCGACGATCAAGGTCGACGTGGGCGCCGTCCCCGGCGAGGTCGTGAAGACCAACAACTCGGCGACCTATACGGCCTTCTTCACGCTCCCGTGAGCAAATGCACCTGAGCGCGTCAGCCGCCGGCTGGATCGCGATCGGCGCCGCGGCCGGCGCCGCCGCCGCGCTGTTGCTCGCGCTCGTCTCGTCGCTCGCGATCCGGCGCGTCCGGCAGGCGCAGCTCGTCCTGCTCGGGGGCGGCAAGTCCGACCTCGTCGACTTCGCCGTCTCGCTGCAGGCGCGAATCGACGACCTGCACCGGTCTGTCGACGAGCTCACGGCGGGCGTGGAGCGGATCGACCGCCGCGTCGACGACACGGTCTCGAAGACGGCGATCGTCCGCTACGACGCCTACGACAACTCGGGCGGTCACCAGTCGGCCTCCGTCGCGCTCCTCGACTCGGCCCGCACGGGTGTCGTCCTGAGTGCGATCCAGGGCCGGGACTACGCGAGGATCTACGTCAAGGAGATCGACCGCGGCCGAGCCTCCGTCGCCCTCTCGCCCGAGGAGCTCGAGGCGGTCGAGCGCGCGATGGCAACTTGAGAGCGCGGGGGCTCCGGAGCAGCCTCTCGAGCCCGACGCTTCCACTGCGGCCCAAGCCGGAGACCAAGTGCGGCGAAGCCGGCTTGGGCGGAGGCGAACCAGACGCGTGGCGGCGAAGCCGCGAGCGCGGGGTAGGCAACTCGTCGAAGGACGCTCATTGAGGAGCGCCCTCCGCGCGCGGAGCCGAGACCGCGCTCTCGGCGGAGCGCACGATCGATTCGCCTTGCGACGGACGAAGGAGGGGGCGCGTGGGGGAACCACGGGTTCCCCCACGACCGCTGATACCTTTTGGCGCAGGGTGCAGCAAGTTCTGGTCCTGAATGCCAGCTACGAGCCGCTGAACGTGTGCACCGTTCGGCGTGCCCACGTGCTGCTCTACAAGGGCAAGGCCGAGGTGATCGAGCACCTCGACAAGCCGCTCCGCTCGGCGACGGGGAGCTTCGTCTGGCCGCACGTGATCCGGCTGATCCACTACGTGCGCGTCCCGCGCGCCATCCAGCGGAAGATCTCCCGCCGGGCCCTCTTCGCCCGCGACGGCTGGCGCTGCGTCTACTGCGGCAGCTCGGGCGGACGCCTCACCCTCGACCACGTCGTACCCCGTTCGAAAGGGGGCGAGTCCGTCTGGGAGAACGTCGTCACGGCCTGCGCCCCGTGCAACCTCCGCAAGGGCGACCGCTCGCTCGAGCAGGTCGGGATGCAGCTGGCGAGCACGCCCCGGCCCCCGCAGCCCGTGCTCTTCATCAAGCTCGCGGCCCCGCGAATCCCGCACCGCTGGACGCCGTACCTCGGCGAAGCCGGCACAGCCACCGCGGCCGCCTGAGGCAGCCCATGTGACGATCCGGCCGGCCGGCGCCGTATCACTCACATGATGCGACTCCGCTACGTGCTGCCCGCCGCCGCCGTCCTCCTCGCCGCCTCGGCCCTCGCCGGGGTCGCGCAGCCGCAACTCGGGCGGTCGGCCGGCACCCCGGCGAGGACGATCACCGTGAGCGGCGAGGGCACCGTCACGACCGTGCCCGACCGCGCCTCCTTCTCCCTCACCGTCGACACGCGCGCCGCGACCGCGGCCGCCGCACTCGCACGCAACGCCGACGCCGCCGCGGCGGTCGTCGCCGCCGTGAAGGACGCCGGGATTCCCGCCGCGGACATCCAGACGAGCCAGGTCTCGCTCTCGCCGCAGACGAACCCGGACGGCACGCAGATCGTCGGCTACGCGGCGTCCACCTCGGTCGACGTCAAGACGGCGATCGCGAAGGCCGGCCCGGTCGTCGACGCAGCCGTGGGCGCCGGCGCGGACGAAGTCTCCGGGCCGAGCCTCTACCGCTCGGACGCCGACTCGCTCTACCGCGAGGCGCTGAAGGACGCCGTCGCGAACGCGCACGACAAGGCGGACGCGATCGCAGCCGCGGCCGGCTTGACGCTCGGCGGCGTGCAAACGGTCGTCGAGGGCGGCGGCGCGATCCCGGTTCCGCTCGCCGCCGGGGCGAAGGCCGGCTCGTCGATCTCGATCGAGCCCGGCACGCAGACGGTCGACGCGACCGTCACGGTCACGTACTCCGCCGCTCCCTGACTGCGCTCGCCCCTAGCTGCGCTCGCCCCTAGCTGCGCTCGACCGGCAGGCCGCGCTGCGACCACTCGCTCCACCCGCCCGGATAGAGCTTGCCGGGCCGCCCGCGAAGCGCGGCCCGGTGCAGAACGACACAGGCCGTGACACCCGACCCGCAGTACGCCGCGAGCTCTCCCTCGGGCAGCTCGACCTCCGGCTCGTTCCACGGGGCGTTCAGCGCACCCGGGATCCGCCCGGGCGGGTCGTCGACCGGGTTCGGCTCGCCCCGCCAGCGATTCGGCGTCCGGGCGTCGACGACGACGAGCGTCCGGTCGGCGAGCCTCGCGCCGAGCTCGGCGGCGGAGATCGTGTCGTCCTCGCGCTCGCGCGCGGCGAACGTCGCGGCCTCGACCGTCTCCTCCCCGGCGCGAAGCGGGCCGCCCCACGCGCCGATCCCGCCGAGCAGCACACCGCAGTCGTCGTGGCCGAAATGCCGAAGGAGCCACCAGAGCCGCTCCGCGCCGCCGGTCGTGCCGTAGGCGGCGACGAGCACGCCAGGGCCGATCCCCGCACGCGACGCGCTCGCGGCGAACCGCTCCGCCGAGGGAAGCGGGTGGCGACCCGCGCCCGGCACGGACAGGTCGGAGAGCTCTTCGTCGACGTCGAGGAACGACGCGCCGGGGATGTGGCCGTCGAGGTAGAGCTCACGGCCGCGCTCCGGCGCCCCGAGCTCGAAGCGGCAGTCGACGAACTGGACGCGCACCGTGGTGAGGGTATCGGGGGGATTGCGCTTCCCCGCACGAGGGGAGTAAAAGCGGACAGATGCGCCGTCGACTTCTCGCCGCGTTCGGCTTGCTCCTCGCCGCGGGCGGCGTCGCCCTCTCGGCGGGCGGCGCGTACGCCTATTTCTGGGATCGGAGCCGCTCCGACCTGATCGCGCGCGGCGTCTCCGTCGCGGGCGTCGACGTCGGCGGGCTGCGGGCGGCGCAGGCGCGGAGCCGGCTCCGGACGGAGCTCGGGAGACGGCTCGCGAGACCGGTCCGCCTCACCTACGGCGACCACCGCTTCATCCTCCACCCGGCCGGGGCCGGAATCCGGATCGACGCGGCCCGCATGGTCGACGCCGCGATCGAGGCGAGCCGGCAGGGAGGCCTCGCACACCGGCTCGCGCGCGACCTCCGGGGGCGGCGGCTGGACGAGTCGATCCCGCTCGCGGCGGCGCTCTCCGGCACGCACGTGCGGACGCTCGCGGAGCGCGTCGCACGGACGCTCGACCGCCCTGCCCGGAACGCGCGGCTCGTCCCGCTGCCCGAGGCGACCGGGCTCCGAATCTCTCCGTCCAGGCTCGGCCTCGCCGTGAAGCGCCCGCTCCTGCGGCACCGGCTCGACACTGCCTTCTTGCAGCTGCACGGCTCGCGCGTCGTGGCTGTGCCGACGAAGCCGGTCCCGCCCCGCTTCTCGACGGCCTCCCTCCGGCGCCGGTACGGGACGTTCATCCTCGTGAGCCGCGAAACGTTCTCGCTCCGGCTCTTCAAGCGGCTGAAGCTCGTCAAGACCTACCGGATCGCCGTCGGCCGGGCCGGGCTCGAGACGCCGGCGGGCTTCTACACGATCGACGACAAGCAGGTGAACCCCTCCTGGCACGTCCCTCTGAGCTCCTGGGCGGGCGACCTCGCCGGCCGGGTCATCCCGCCGGGCCCCGACGACCCGATCAAGTCGCGCTGGATGGGCTTCTACAACGGCGCGGGCATCCACGGGACCGACGCGATCTATTCCCTCGGAACGGCCGCCTCGCACGGCTGCATCCGGATGGCGATCCCGGACGTCGACCAGCTGTACGACCTCGTGCCCCTGCACACGCCGATCTACGTCGGGTAGACGCCCGCCTTGCGATCGTCCGGCCGGCGTCGTAGGCTCTCTGCCATGTCCGCCGCGTTCGCGAAGCTCTCGCTCATCGCGTTTATCGCGCGGACGCACGCGCGCTAGTCGGCGTTCTCCTCCTCCGCCTCCGCCGGCTAGCTCATTTCAGAGGCGGAGGGCGACCACCGGCACCTCGACCACACTGGACTTGCCGACACCGGGGAGACTCGTTGCACCAGCTTCACGACCCGACGATCGAACGCGACGCCTGCGGCGTCGGCTTCGTCGCGGACGTCGCCGGGCGACCCTCCCGCGAGATCGTCGACCTCGTGCTCGCGGGGCTCGAACGCGTCTCCCACCGGGGAGCGCTGCACGCCGACGGCGTCAGCGGCGACGGCGCCGGCGTGCTGCTGCCGCTCGCGCCGAGCCTCGTGCCGGGGCCGTGGTGCGGGCTCGCGATGGTCTTCCTGCGAGACGGCGGAGACCGGTCGGCCGTCGAGGCGGCCTGCCGCGCAGAGGGGATCGAGCCCCGCGGCTGGCGCCCTGTTCCCGTCGACCCTTCCGCTCTCGGCGAGTCGGCCCGCGCGAGCATGCCTCGTATCGAGCAGCTCGTGCTCGACCGGCCGCCGGGGCTACTCGACGCCGAGGCCGAGCTGCGCGCGCATCGAGCGCGCCGCCGCGCCGAGCTCGGCGGCGGCGTCTACATCGCGTCACTCTCGTTTCGCACCGTCACGTACAAGGCGCTCTGCGCGGCGGGCCAGCTCGCGTCGTTCTATCCAGAGCTCCGCGAGCCCACGCTCGCCGTGCCGTTCGGGATCTTCCACCAGCGCTTCTCGACGAACACCGCTCCGACCTGGGAGCGCGCGCAACCGTTCCGCCTGCTCTGTCACAACGGAGAGATCAACGCGATCGAGGGGAACGCGGCAGCGATGCGCGCGCGCCGCGGCAGGCTCGGGATCGAAGGCGAGGAGCTGGCCGCGCCCTTCGACGAGACCGGCTCCGACTCGGCCCTCCTCGACAACGCGTTCGAGCTGCTCGTGCGAGGCGGCCGCGACGCGCAGCACGCGCTCGCGATGCTGATTCCACCGGCCTGGCAGCACGACGAGCGGCTCGACGAGCGCGTCCGCGACTTCCACCGCTACCACGCGACGCTCGTCGAGCCCTGGGACGGCCCGGCCGCCGTGATCTTCACCGACGGGCGCGTCGTCGGCGCCGCCCTCGACCGGAACGGGTTGCGTCCGCTGCGCTACGCGGTGTCGGACGACGGGATCGTGGCGTGCGCGTCCGAGGCCGGGGCCGTCCCGCTCCGCGGCGGCATGCGGCGCGGGAAGCTCGGCCCGGGACAGCTGCTCACCGTCGACCCGTCCGTCGGCCTGCAGGAGCACGACGAGATCTCGACGCGCCTCGCCTCTGCACGCCCGTATCGACGACTGCTCGGCGCCGTCCGACCTCTCCCCACGGGACGGCCTGCCGAGCCGGACGGCGGCGACCTGCTGCGACGGCAGGTCGCCGCCGGGATCACGCGGGAGGAGCTCTCCCTCCAGCTTCGCCCCACGGCCGCGCACGCCCACGAGCCGGTGTCGTCGATGGGCGACGACACCGCTCTCCCCCCGCTCGCCGGGCGTGCGCGGCCCGTGTTCTCGTACTACCGGCAGCGCTTCGCGCAGGTGACGAACCCGCCGATCGACCATCTCCGCGAGCGCCGCGTCTTCTCGCTCCGGACGCTCCTGGGCGCCCGAGCGCCGCTCCTCTCCCAGGGGGCCGCACCGCCGCTGCTCGAGCTGGAGTCGTTCTTCCTCTACCCGGACGCCGTCGCAGGGGCACCACTCGACGCGACGCTCGGGGACGAGACACTCGAAGCGGCGCTCGAGCGGGTCGCCGACGCCGCGGAGGAGGCGGTACGACGGCACGAGCAGCTGCTCGTCGTCACCGACGAGCACGCAAACGCGAGCCGCGCGCCGATTCCATCCCTGCTCGCGCTACGCGCAGTTCACCGCCGGCTCGTGGCCCGCGGCCTGCGAACGCATAGCTCCCTCGTCGTCGTCGCGGACGACGTGCGAGACGCGCATGGCTGCGCCTGCCTGCTCGGTCACGGCGCCGACGCGATCTGCCCGCGGCTCGCGCTCGAGACGATCGCGCAGCTCGCGGCCACGGACAAGCTCGGCGGCGACCATCCCCCGGCGTCGGAGGCACAGCGGCGATTCCGCGCCGCGCTCGAGGACGGCGTGCTGAAGATCATGTCGAAGATGGGGATCTCCGACGTCGCCGCATATCGCGGCGCGGAGCTCTTCGATCCGCTCGGCCTCGACGGCTCCCCGATCGGCGGAGTAGGGCTCACGGAGCTCGAGCGGGAGCTCCGCGCGCGGCATGCGCTGGCGTGGGGCGACGAGCCGGAGCTCGAGAATCCCGGCTACGTGAAGTTCCGCAAGGGCGGCGAGCCGCACGCGACGAACCCGGACGTCGTCGCGACGCTCCAGGCTCACGCACTGCGCAAGGGCGACTACGCACGCTTCGCCGAGCTCGTGGACGGCCGGGCTCCCATGGAGGTGCGCGACCTCCTGGAGCTCGTGCCCGCCGTGCAGCCCGTGCCGCTCGACGAGGTCGAGCCGGTCGAGTCGATCGTCCGTCGCTTCTCGAGCGGCGCGATGTCGCACGGCTCGCTCTCGGCCGAGGCGCACGAGACGGTCGCGATCGCGTTCAACCGGCTCGGTGCCCGCTCGAACTCCGGCGAGGGCGGCGAGGATCCCGCGCGCTTCCGCGACGAGCGGAACTCGCGCATCAAGCAGATCGCCTCCGGCCGTTTCGGCGTCACGCCCGAGTACCTCGCCTTCGCCGACGAGCTCCAGATCAAGATCGCGCAAGGCTCGAAGCCGGGCGAGGGCGGCCAGCTCCCGGCCGCGAAGGTGAGCGAGGAGATCGCGCGGCTCCGCCATACCGAGCCCGGCATCCAGCTGATCTCGCCGCCGCCGCACCACGACATCTACTCGATCGAGGATCTCGCACAGCTCGTCTTCGACCTGCGCGAGGCGCATCCCGCGGCCGCGGTGTCCGTGAAGCTCGTGGCGGAGACGGGGGTCGGAGTCGTCGCGGTCGGAGTCGCGAAGGCGCTCGCGGACGTGATCCACGTCGCGGGCTGCGACGGCGGCACGGGGGCGAGTCCGCTGTCGTCGATCAAGAACGCCGGGCTGCCGTGGGAGATCGGTCTCGCCGAGACCCACCAGGCGCTCCGCTCCTCCGGCCTGCGCGGCCGCGTGCGCGTGCGCGTCGACGGCGGCATGAAGACCGGTCGCGACGTCGTCGTCGCCCTCCTGCTCGGCGCGGACGAGGTCTCGTTCGGCACGGCTGTCCTCCTCGCCGAAGGTTGCCTGATGGTCCGCTCCTGCCATCTCGACACGTGCCCGGTCGGAATCGCGACGCAACGCCCGGAGCTGCGGTCGAAGTTCGCCGGCACACCCGACCAGGTCGCCGCGTACGTGCTCGCGGTGACCGAGGACGTGCGCGCGAGGCTCGCGGCGCTGGGGCTTCGCAGCGTCGACGACGCGGTCGGACGCACCGACCTGCTGCGCCCGCGCGAGAGCGTGTTCTCGCTCGAGGCGCTGCTCGCGCCGGCGGGCGGCGGCTACACGCGCGACCGCCGGCCGAGCGCCCCGGGCGGCGAGCTCGGGGAGCGGCTCGCGCTCGACGCGGAGCCGGCATTCGCCGAGGCCCGCATCGTCGACCTGTCGTACGACGTCGACACCTGCGACCGGGCCGTCGGCGCGCGCGTCGGCGTCCGGGTCGCGCGCGAGTTCGGGAGCGCGACGCCCCCGGGCCGCGTCAACGCGCATTTCCGCGGCAGCGCAGGGCAGAGCTTCGGCGCGTTCCTCTCGGCGGGTGTCGTCATGACGCTCGTCGGCGAGGCGAACGACTACGTCGGCAAGGGCATGGGCGGCGGCCGGATCGTGATCGCGCCTCCGCCCCTCGACGCGGGACGCCCCGTCCTGCTCGGCAACACCGCGCTCTACGGGGCCACCGGCGGCAAGCTCTTCTGTGCCGGGCGCGCGGGCGAGCGGTTCGCGGTACGCAACTCCGGCGCGACGGCGGTCGTCGAGGGCGTCGGCGACCACGCATGCGAATACATGACGGCGGGCACGGTCGTCGTGCTCGGTGCGACCGGGGCCAACCTCGCCGCCGGAATGACCGGCGGCCGCCTGCTCGTGCACGAGCTCGACGTCGCGACGCTGAACGACGAGCTCGTCGCCGTCGCATCGCCCGACGACGACCTGCTCGACGAGTTGCGCGTGCTGCTCGAGCGCCATGCGCGCTACACGGGCTCGCCGCGGGCCACGGTGCTCCTCGAGGAGTGGGAGCACGAGCGCGCGGCGTTCGCGCTCGTGCTCCCGAAGCAGGCTCAGGCGGCGGGCAGCAAGCCCGTCAGCCGAACCGCGACCGGCTGACCGCAGCCGTCATGCGGGCACCTCCTGCGCGACAGGGACGGGTACCGGCGAGGGCACGTGCCGGTGGCCGCCGAGCCCGAGGTGCCCGTGCGACTCGGTGCCGTAGCCGCCCGGAACCGGGATGTAGAACTCGGGGTAGCCCCACATGCCGTGCTCGTGCACGTCGAGGCCCTGCGTCTCGACGATCGGCTCGACGCGGATCCCCCAGAGCTTGTCGAGCACCTTGAGGGCGCCGAACGACGTGCTGAAGGTGAAGGCGCCGACGGCGACGAGGCCGAGCCCCTGCACGCCGAGCTGGTGGAACGAGCCGGTGTAGACGAGCCCGCCGCCGCCCGTCGCGAGGTTCTTCGCAAGCTGCGGCACCGCGAAGAGGCCGCAGGCGAGCGTGCCCCAGACCCCGGACATCCCGTGCACGGCGACCGCGCCGATCGGATCGTCGATCCCGATCCGCTCGACGAAGATCACGCCGAAGACTGCGATGACTCCCGAGCCGGCGCCGATCACGACCGCGGCCCACGGAGCGACGAACCCCGAGGCCGCGGTGATCGCGACGAGGGCGCCGAGCGCGCCGTTCAGCATCATCGAGATGTCGGGCTTGCCGAGCTTCACCCAGGCGACGCACATTCCCGTCACGGCGCCGGCCGCCGCTGCGATGTTCGTCGTCATCGCGACGTACGCGAAGTAGCCGAAGCCGCCGAGGTCGACCGACAGCGTCGAGCCCGGATTGAAGCCGAACCAGCCGAACCAGAGGATCAAGGTGCCGAGCACCGCATACGGGATGTTGTGGCCGGGGATCGGGTTTGCACGGCCGTCCTTGCCGAACTTCCCGATCCGCGGACCGAGGATCAGCGCACCGGCCAGGCCGGCCAGCGCGCCCTGGTAGTGCACGACCGTCGAGCCGGCGAAGTCCTGCATGCCGTGCTTGAAGAGCCAGCCGTGGGGGCTCCAGATCCAGTGCGACACGATCGAGTAGCTGAGCGTGAAGTACACGCCGAACACGAAGTACACCCAGAGCTTCGCGCGCTCGGCCATCGCCCCCCAGACGATCGCGAGCGAGACGCCGGCGAAGACGACCTCGAACAGATAGCCGGCGGCGCCGGGAACCTCCGTGAACCAGTCGTACGGCTTCTGGCCGACCGTCACGAGCTCGTTCACCGACGGGAAGAAGCCCGCGTTGCCGCTGAACCACCCGCCGTCGCCGAACGCGAGCCCGAACCCGACCGCCCAGTAGACGATCGAGCAGATGCCGAAGATCAGCACGTTCTTGCCGGCGATGTGGCCGGCGTTCTTCATCCGCGTCAGGCCCGCCTCGAGGAACGCGAAGCCCGCCTGCATGAACATGACGAGGATCGCGGTGACGACCACCCAGATCGTGCTCGCGGCGATCAGCAGATCGGAGCTCTTGATCGCGGTGCCGATCATCCGACCTCCACCTCGCCCAGGCTCAGGCCCGTCCGGTTGTGCACGACGTTGTCGACGGGCGTCGACCAGACGAGCCCGTCTCCCGACTCGTTGCCGCTCGCCGCGGCAGCGGCGATCGCGCGGACCACCGCTTCGGCCTTGTCGTCGTCGACGACGAAGACGAGCAGCGCCTTCGGCAGGAAGCGTGATTCGAAGACGCGGCCGCGGTACTCGTGCGTGACGCCGCGCTGCCGCCCGTGACCGACCGCCTCGACCACCGTCACGCCGACGTGCCCGGTCTCGTCCTCCACGGCGTCGATCACCGTCTCGATCCGTTCGCGGATCACAACTGCCTCGACCTTCGTCATGCGGACACCACCTCCGACCGTCGCTCGAGTAACAGCACGTCGCGCCACACCCCGTTCAGCTGGCCGAGCCGCTCGCGCACGCCGACGAGCCGGAAGCCGCACACGAGGTGCAGCCGGAGGCTGGCCTTGTTCTCCGGGAAGAGACCTGCCTGCACCGTCCAGATCCCCGCCGTCTCGGAGCGCCGGATCAGCTCCTCGAGAAGCTCGCGCCCGACGCCCCGGCCACGGGCCGACTCGGCCACGTAGACGCTCGACTCGGCGACACCGGCATAGCAGCACCGCTCCGAGACCGGCGAGAGCGCGGCCCAGCCCGCGAGCTCGCCGTCGAGCTCCGCGACGAGACGGTGCTCCGTGTGCGCGGCGTCCCACTCCTCCCACGACGGCGCGCCGGTCTCGAACGTCGCGTCGCCGGTGCGGATCCCGTCCTCGAAGATCCGAGCGACCTCCGGCCAGTCCGAGGGCCGGAGGTCGCGGATCTCGATGCGCGTCAGAGCCGCCACGCGTGCCGGGCTCAGCAGTCGTAGTAGAGGGCGAACTCCATGGGATGCGGCCGCAGCCGCACCGGATCGACCTCGTTCTCGCGCTTCCAGTCGATCCACGTCCGGATCAGGTCGTCGCTGAACACGCCGCCCTTCGTGAGGAAGGCGTGGTCGGCCTCGAGCGCGTCGAGCGCCTCGGCGAGCGAGCCCGGCACCTGCCGCACGCCGCGGTCGTCCTCGAAGAGGTCGAAGTCGCAGGGCTCGCCCGGGTCGAGGCCCCGCTCGATCCCGTCGAGGCCGGCCATCAGCATCGCGGAGAAGGCGAGGTACGGGTTCGCCGCCGCGTCGGGACAGCGGAACTCGATTCGCTTCGCCTTCGGCGACTCGCTGTAGGTCGGGATGCGGATGCAGGCGCTGCGGTTCCGCGACGAGTACGCGAGGTTCACCGGCGCCTCGTAGCCGGGCACGAGCCTGCGGTAGGAGTTCGTCGTCGGCGCGCAGAGCGCGAGCAGCGCCGGTGCATGCTCGAGCAGGCCGGCGACGTACGCGCGCGCGAGCTGCGAGAGCCCCGCAGGCCCGGACTTGTCGGCGAAGAGCGGAGTGCCTTCCTTCCACAAGGACTGATGGCAGTGCATGCCCGAGCCGTTGTCGCCGAAGATCGGCTTCGGCATGAAGGTCACCGTCTTGCCGGCCGCGCGTGCCGTGTTCTTGACGACGTACTTGTACGTCATCACCTGGTCTGCCATGCGCGCGAGCGACTGGAAGCGCAGGTCGATCTCGCACTGGCCGCCGGACGCCACCTCGTGGTGGTGGAACTCGCACGGGATGCCGAGCCGCTCGAGCGTCAGCACCATCCGCGTGCGCAGGTCGTGCAGCGTGTCGTGCGGCGCGGGCGGGAAGTAGCCCTGCTTCTCGCGGATCGTGTAGCCGAGGCTCGGATCTCCCGAGTTCCAGTGGCCTTCCGCGGAGTCGACCTTGTACCTGGCCTCGTTCGAGCTGCTCGTGTACGAGACCTCGTCGAAGACGAAGAACTCGCATTCCGGGCCGACGAAGCACGTGTCGGCCACGCCGGTCGCCCGCAGGAACTCCTCGGCGCGCTTCGCGACGCGACGCGGGTCCTTCGCATATGGCTCGCGGGTGAGCGGATCGGCGATCTCGCAGACGAGCGAGAGGGTCGGCACCTCGGTGAACGGGTCGAGCATCGCCGTCGACGCGTCGGGCATCAGGAGCATGTCGCTCTCCGAGATGCCCTGCCAGCCGCGGATCGAGGACCCGTCGAAGCCGAGCCCTTCGTCGAACGCCGACTCGTCGAGGCCCGCCACCGGCAGCGTCACGTGCTGCCACGTGCCGAGCAGGTCGCAGAACTTCAGGTCGACCATCGCCGCGCGCGTCTCGCGCGACCACTCGAGCGCCGCGCGCGGCTCGACCGCGCCCTCCAGGTAGTGCCGGAGCTCCTTCTCGATCTCTGCCATCGGGTTCCTCCTTCGGACACGTGCCGGACGCTGTCTTGCCGGGCCACGAAACTGCGCTGGACCACAAAAAACGGCCCCACCGCCGCGCAGCGCCGAAGCTGCGGGAGATGAGGCCTCGTTGCCCTGGGGCGCCCGCCTGCGACGGCGAACGTCCTGCACGGGACCCTAGCGGCTCACCCAGATGGAGCGCAAGCGGCGCCGGGTCTGGTAGACGGAGACTCGACGTGGCGTCCCGGCTCATCTACTCCGCGATCGCCTCGCTCGACGGGTACGTCGCGGACGAGGAGGGCAGGTTCGACTGGGCCGCGCCCGACGACGAGGTGCATGCCTTCGTCAACGACCTGGAGCGACCCGTCGGCACCTACCTCTACGGCCGCCGGATGTACGAGGTGATGGTCTTCTGGGAGACCGCACACACCCTCGCCGGGCCGTCTCCGGTCGGGCTGGACTTCGCGAAGATCTGGCAGGCGGCGGACAAGGTCGTGTACTCGCGGACGCTCGAAGCGGCGTCGAGCGGTCGGACGCGGCTCGAGCGCGAGTTCGTCCCCGACGCGATCCGGGAGCTGAAGGCGCGGGCGGAGCGTGACATCACGGTCGGCGGCGCGGAGCTCGCGGGCCGGGCGATCGAGGCGGGTCTCGTGGACGAGCTCCAGCTCTTCCTCGTGCCGAGGGTCGTGGGGGGCGGCAGGAAGGCTCTTCCCGACGGTGTCCGCCTGACCCTCGAGCTCCTCGACGAGCGCCGGTTCCGCAGCGGCACGGTCTACGTCCGCTACGCCGTCGGGCCTTAGCGGCTACGAGCTCCGGTGTGGTGCGACGAGCGCGGCGGCGACGCCGAGCCCGATCAGCACGCTGCCGCCGAACCACCGCTCGACGCGTGCGACGAGCGGGGTGCCGCGCAGCCGGTCGGCGACGGTGCCGGCGACGATCGCGTAGAGGCTGTCGCTCGCGAGCCCGAGGCCGGCGAACGTCAGGCCGAGCAGCAGGATCTGCAGCCAGACGTGGCCGGCGCCCACGTCGACGAACTGAGGGATGAACGCGAAGACGAACACGATCGTCTTCGGGTTGAGCAGGTTGACGACGAAGCCCTGCGTGTAGAGACGGCGGAGCGTACGGGGCGCGCGGCCGGCTGCCGCCTCTTCGCCGCCGTGCGTCAGCAGCCGGCGCACCCCGAGCAGGACGAGGTAGGCGGCTCCGGCGTAGCGGACCGCGTCGAAGGCCACCTTCGACGCGAGCACGAGCGACGAGAGACCCACGGTCGCCGCCGTGATGTGCACGATCGTCCCGGTCGTGATGCCGAGCACGGATGCGAGGCCCGCGGTGCGGCCCTGGTCGATGCTCCGCCCGACGACGTAGAGGACGGCCGGGCCCGGGATCGCGAGCAGCACGAGCGCAGTCGCGATGAAGAGCGCGTACGTCGAGAGCGACGGCATTCACCGCTGACCGTACATCGACGCGACCTCGCGGCTCGTCGCTGCGACACGCGCGCGAAGCTCGGCCGGCTCGAGCACCTCCACGCCGGTTCCGAAGCGCAGCAGCTCGCGATAGGCGTCGCCGAGATTCTCGAAGGCGACGACGACACGGCCGTCCTCGGTGAGCCGTGGCTCTCCCGGCAGGTACCGCCGGACGTCCTCGGCGACCCTGACCGTCACCTCGACCTGCGGGCGCCCCTGCTCGAAGGCGCGCGACCATTCGTCCCAGAAGGCTGCGAGCTCGAACTCCGGCGGCCGCTCGAACACGTCGTCGAGGGCGCGCACCGCGGCGACGCGCGAGACGCGATAGACGCGCATGCCGGCCGAGCGGCGTGCGACGAGATACCACGCCCCGCCCTTCAGCACGAGCCCGAGCGGGTCCAGCGTGCGTTGGACGACCCTCCTCCCCTCCCGGTAGCGGAGGCGGACGCGGCAGCCGCTCCAGACCGCGGCGGCGAGCGAGGGCAGATGCGGAACGCGGTCCTCGGCGCGGAACCAGCGGCGCGAGTCGAGATGGAAGAGACGCGAGGCCCGCGTCGCGCGCTCCTGGAGCTCGGACGGCAGGGCGGCGAGCACCTTCAGCCGCGCCGCGGCGAGCTCGCCGCCGAGGCCGAGCTCGGCCGCCGGGCCGGGGATGCCCGCCGCGAAGAGCGCGCCTGCCTCGTCCGCCGTCAGGCCGGTGAGGCGCGTCCGGTAGCCGCCCGCGAGGCGGTAGCCCCCGGCGGGGCCGCGCACCGCCTCGATCGGAACGCCGGCCTCGCCGAGCGACTCGACGTCGCGGTGCACGGTCCGCACCGACACCTCGAGCCGCTCGGCGAGCTCGGCCGCGGTCAGCCGGCCGCGCGTCTGGAGGAGGAGCAGGAGCGAGACGAGGCGGGTCGCGCGCACGCCCGGACGATATCGCCGATATATGACAGAAGATGTCCTCTTTCTCTGCAAGAGTCCCCCCATGGTCGACAGGGAGGTTGCATGAACGAACGTGAAGAGCAGGGCACGGTCATCGAGCTCCTGTTGCGAGAGCCGGAGATCGTCGAGTGGCTCGACGACCACCGCCGCCCGGAGCCCGAAGAGGTGCCCGACGACGAGCCGCCGCAGGCTGCCTGATGGAGCCGCTCGAGAACGTCTTCGAGCCGGGCGAGTGGGACGACTACGGCCCCGGCCCGGCCGGGTGGTGCACGAAGCCACGCCGGCTCGTCCGCACCCCCGGACAGTCACTGAGCATGAGCGTCTACGTCGTCGAGCCCGGCGAGAAGCATCTCCCGTACCACTTCCACCACGGTGCCGAGGAGCTGCTGCTCGTGCTCGAAGGGACGCCGACGCTGCGCACCCCGGCAGGGGAGCGCAAGCTCCGTCCGGGCGACGTCGCCCACTTCCCGCGCGGCGCCGAGGGCGCCCACCAGCTCTGGAACGCAGGCGAAGTCGCGACGCGCTTCGTCGTCACCGCCGCGAGCACCACGCCGGAGATCGTGGAATACCCCGACACCGGCAAGATCGCGGCGATGGCAAAGACGCCGTCGCAGCGCGGACCCTCCCTCTGGAGCATGCACTTCCTCGACAACGAGGTGGGCTACTGGGACGTCGCCGAATGACCGGCCGATCGAGGCGTATGCCCAGGTCACCGCGAAGCCCGGTTGCGTAGAGCTCGAGCTCGCCGGGCGCGCGGGCGTTGCGCATTTGACGTTTCGCCGAGAAGTGCCTATCGTTCAGCGGCCATGTTGCTGCCGAACGTGATGAACAGGAAGAGCCGCGGCCCGGGCGACCGCTAGGTCCGCCCGCCGCCTCGCGCGAGCTCTTCCCCGTTCTCCGTTCCCTTTCGATTTCACAAGGAGCAGCATGTCCACCCTCGCAACACCCATATCTCCCCATAGGTGCGTCCCGGCTGAGACGCCGGCCGTCGAGGTCCGTGAGCTCCGCAAGGACTTCGTCCGCCGCGATCGCAAGGCGGGTCTTTTCGCACGCAAGCGCTGGCCCGCACTCGAGGACGTCACGTTCACGATGGCGCGCGGCGAGTGCGTCGCGATCCTCGGCCAGAACGGCTCGGGGAAGTCGACGCTCGTCCGCCTGCTCTCGACGCTCCTGATCAACGACGGCGGCGAGGCGCGCATCTTCGGCCACGACGCGTTCCACGAGACGCGCGCGATCAGGCGGCTCGTGAACCGGGTGTCGGTCGAGGCGAGCTTCTTCAAGAAGATGTCCGCGGCCGAGAACCTGTCCTACGCCGCGCGCTTCTACGGGATGACGCCGCGCCAGACGCGCGACTTGATCCCGGAGATCCTCGCGCGGGTCGGCTTTCCACCGGACCGGCGCAACGAGGCGATGGAGCACCTGTCGCGCGGGATGCAGCAGAAGGTCGCGCTCGCGCGTGCGCTCTTGACCTCGCCCGTGCTGCTGTTGCTCGACGAGCCGACAACCGGCCTCGACCCGCGCTCGAAGCTCGAGGTGCAGGAGTTCATCAAGGAGGTTCGCCGGCTGCACGACGCGACGATCCTGCTCTGCACGCACGACATGAACGAGGCGGAGGCGCTCGCGGACCGCATCGGCATCCTCGACCGGGGCAGGCTGCTCTTCCTCGAGCCGGTCGAGGACGTGAAGCGCCGCTTCGGCGTCGACACGCTCGAGGAGGCGTTCTTCGCCGCGACCGGCCGATCGTTCGAGGAAGAGCACGAGGACGACGAGCAACGGGAGGTGTTCGGCTGATGAGTGAATTTGCTTTGACCGTTCGGCACGAGCTCGTCGGGCTCGGCGGCATCGTCGAGCGGAACATCTACCTGACGAAGCGCTACCTGCTGTGGGACGTCGCGTTCCTCGTGTGGACGATCGCGAACACGTTGACGATCGTGTTCATCGCCCGGGGTGTCGGCCTTTCGGCCGCGGCGCAGAACTCGCTCGAGACGAAGCTGCTCGTGGGCGGCGTGATCTGGGCGTTCCTCGGGATCATCTTCGAGATCGTCACCGAGACCGTCGCCTGGGAGCGCTGGGAGGGAACGATCGAGTACACGTTCATGGCGCCGGTCTCGCGGCCGGTCCACCTGATCGGCATGGGTGTGTACGCGGTGATCTACGGCCTGCTGCGCGCCGGGATCCTCTTCGTCGCCGTCGTCGCCTTCATCGGCATCCACCTGCCGCAGGCCGATTACGGGGCGGCGCTCGCGCTGCTCGCGATCGCAAGCGTGTCATTCATCGGGATCGGGATGATGTGCGCCGTCCTGCCGCTCATCTCACCGGAGAAGGGGACACAACTCGGGTTCATCGCCCAGGGGTTGATGCTCGTCGTGTCCGGCGTGTACTACCCCGTGTCGGTGTTGCCGCACTGGATGCAATGGATCGCGACCATCTCGCCCGCAACCTATGCGCTGCGCGGCGACCGCGCGTCGGTGCTCCACGGTGCGGGCATCGCGTGGGCGGACGTCTGGCCGCTGCTCGTGATCGGCGCCGCGGCGATCCCGCTCGGGCTCGTGATCTTCCGGCTCGGCGAGCGGTATGCGAAGAAGCACGGCAAGCTGAAGCGGTCGGGCTAGGAGAGGCGATCGAGACACGCGCGCAGGCCGTCGCGCCAGTGCGGCAGCACGGGCGCGCCGACACGTTCGCTCCGCAGCACCGAGTACGCGGGCCGAGGTGCAGGCCGGGCGAGCTCCGCCGTCGCGATCCGCCTCACGCGGCAGTCGACTCCCGCCTCCGCGAAGATCGCCTCCGCGAACTCGGCCCACGTGCAATCGCCCTCGGCCGCAAGATGCCATACGCCGCGGGGACGGTTCACGACCTCGCGCGAGGCGGCGGCGAGGTGGCCGACGTACGTCGGTGACCCGCGCTGGTCATCGACGACCGCGACCTCGTCGCGCTCGGCGCCGAGCCGGAGCATCGTGCGGACGAAGTTCGCGCCCGTCCACCCGAAGAGCCACGAGGAGCGCACGATCCACGCGTCTTCGCCCGCTGCGGCCTCGCCGTGCAGCTTCGTCCTGCCGTACACCGACAGTGGGTTCGGCGCGTCCGACTCGACGTACGGCACGCGCTTCGCTCCGTCGAAGACGTAGTCGGACGAGAAGTAGAGAAGCGGGGCGCCAAGCGCGGCCGCGTGCTGCGTGCCGCCGACGTTCACGGCAGCAGCCGTCTGCGGGTCCGATTCCGCGCCGTCGACGTCCGTGTACGCCGCGGCGTGGAGCACGAGATCCACCTCCTCGAGAGCGGCCGGAGGCGGGAACGTGACGTCCCAGCCTGCACGCGTCAGGCCGAGAGCGCCGGGGAACGCCTCGAGGAGCGCCGCGCCGAGCTGGCCGCCCGCGCCGGTTACGAGGACGTGTCGCGGTTCGAGAGAATCGGCGATGTCGTGCTCCACAGGTGGCGGACGCGTGCGTCGTCCCACGGGATGCCGTGCTCGTCGGGGTTCGCCGCGTCGTACTCCTCCGTGACGAGGTACGCAAAGAGACAGTCTGTCAACGCCTCGTACCCGTGCGCGTGCACGCCCGGCACGTAGACCGCGACCGGGTTGCCGTCGCCGATGTCCTCGGTGAACGTCTCGCCGCTCTCGCGGTCGAGGACGACGACGCGAACCATGCCGTCGAGGCAGACGAAGAGGTCGTCCTGGCCGCGCTCGTGATAGTGCAGCCCGCGGATCACCCCGCGGCGCGAGCGCGACAGGTTCGCCTGCCGGATCGGCTTCGGCAACGCGCTCGCGCGGATCAGCTCGGTGAACCAGCCGCGGCCGTCCTCGTGCAGCTCCAGCGGGAACCGTGTGACGATCATCCGCGCACGCGACGCACGAAGTCGTTCACCTCGTAGTAGGCGTCGATCGACTCGCCTGCGTCTCCCCAGAAGCCCTCGACGACGTCGGCCTCCATCTGCCCGCGCCCGACGTACCAGTTGTTCACGTCCGTGATCTCCAGCTCGCCGCGGCCGGACGGCTGAAGGGTCGGCAGGACGTCCCACACCTGCGCGTCGTAGAAGTACACGCCGGTGACGGCGAAGCGCGACGGGGGCGCCTCGGGCTTCTCGACGATCTGCGTGACGCGGTCGCCGTCCATCACGGCGACGCCGAGGTGGCGCAGATGCTCGTCTTCCTCGAGGCGCGCGAGCGCGATCCTCGCGCCCATGTCCTGGCGCTCGAAGTTCCGGACGACCGGCTCGAGGGACCGCTCGAAGATGTTGTCGGCGAGCAGCACGCACACCTTGTCGCGGTCGACGAAGCGCTCCGCGAGCCCGAGGGCCTCCGCGATCCCGCCCGTCTGCTCCTGGTAGGCGTAGAAGAGGCGGTCGATCCCATGTTCGTGGCCGTTGCCGAGCAGCCGGAAGAACTCGCCGGCGTGCGTGCCGCCCGTCACGAGCATCAGCTCGTCGATGCCGGCCTGCACGAGCGCCTCGACCGCGTACGTGACCATCGGCCGGTCGTAGAGCGGCAGCAGATGCTTGTTCGTGATCCGCGTCAGCGGATGCAGGCGCGTGCCCGAGCCGCCCGCGAGGATGACGCCTTTCATCGGCGCGACTCTAGTCGAGTAGCGTTCGGCCCATGCCTGCGAGGCCACGCCGCTCCTGCCTCGCCGTGCCTGCGTCGAGCCCGCGGATGCTCGTCAAGGCGGCGATGCTCCCCGCGGACGAGGTCGTCGTCGACCTCGAGGACGGCGTGGCGGTCGAGCAGAAGGAGGCCGCCCGCGCGAACCTCGCGAGCGCGCGGGCGCTCGGCACCCTCGCCGTGCGGATCAACGGGCTCGCAACGCCGTGGTGGCGGGACGACGTCGCGGCCGCGCTGGCCGCGAACGCCGCCGTCGTGGTCATCCCGAAGGTCGACTCGCCCGGCGACGTCGCCAAGGTCGCCGCGCTCCTGCCGCCGGGCGTGGGGCTCGAGGTCCAGATCGAGACGGCGCGAGGCCTCGTCGAGGTGGAGCGCATCGCGGCGGCGGGCGGACCGCTCGAGGCGCTCGTCTTCGGCCCCGGGGACTTCGCCGCGTCGCTCGGCGTCCCGGTGCTGACGATCGGCGCCGGAGCGTCGGAGTACGCGCTCGCACGGATCGCGGTCGCCGCACGGGCCCATGGCCTCCAGGCGGTCGACGGTCCGCATGCGGCCCTCGACGACGAAGGCGCCCTGCGGAACTCGGCGGAACGGGCGCTCGCGCTCGGGTACGACGGCAAGTGGGTGATCCACCCGAACCAGATCTCGGCGGTCAACGACGTCTTCACGCCGGACCGGGAGACGCTCGAGCGCGCCCGGAGCATCCTCGCGGCAGCCGACGGCGCAAGCGCGCTCGAGGGCGAGATGGTCGACGCTGCGACTAAACGGCTGGCCGAGAGCGTCGTCGCGCGCGCTTCCGCGCTTTGACGTGCGGCAGGCTCCGAACCGCCGCGAACCACGTGTAGACGAGGATCCCGAGGGCGCCGAGGCCGATCCGAAGGAGTCGAGCCATGCTTTTCACGGTAGCCCCTACCGGGTAGGGGTGAAGACGTGACCGGCCGCAAGCGAACGATCGACGACCTTCAGGGGGAGATCCAGGAGCTCTTCGCCGACCTCTGGCAGGTGCCGGGATTCGCCGGCCTGCGGCACGGCTTCCGGCCGCAGTGCGACTGCTTCCGCACCGAGGACCCGCCGACGCTTCACGTCGTCGTGGAGCTGCCCGGAGTGAAGCCGGAGTCCGTCGAGGTCGTCGCGGCGAACAGGACGCTGCTCGTCGCCGGCAAGCGCGAACGCCCCAAGGTCGACGGTGCCCGTTACCTCGCGATCGAGATCGAGTACGGAGCGTTCGAACGCCGGATCGAGCTCGGCGAGGAGATCGACACCGGCGCGGCGAGCGCCCGCTACGACCACGGAATGCTGAAGATCGTGCTCCCGATCGCGAAGGGCTCGGCGCGCGAGGGCAGCGTGCCCGTCGAGGTGCGAAAACCGGAGGCCGGCCGGTGAGCGAGCCCGAGTACCAGGTCGCGGTGAGCGCCGAGGAGCAGCAGCGTGCCGAGGAGCTCGGGCAGGAGCTGCCCGCCACGTTGCCTGTCCTGCCTCTGAAGGAGACCGTCGTCTTCCCGGAGTCGATGACGCCGCTCGCGATCGGGCAGGACCGGTCGATCGAGCTGATCGACGACGTTGTCGGCGGGGACCGGCTGCTCGCGCTCGTCACCGTGCGAAACGAGGAGGCCGACGTCCCGGGCTTCGACGACCTCTACGAGATCGGAACGGCCGCCGTCGTCCACAAGATGATCCGCGTCCCCGACGGGACGCTGCGCATCCTCGTCCAGGGGCTCCGGCGCGTGCGGCTCGAGCGGCGGGTGCGCGACGACCCGTACCTCCTCGGCGAGTTCGTCGAGGTTCCCGACCGCCTCGAGGAGACGAAGGAGGTCGAGGCGCTGACCCGGAACGTCCAGACCCTCTTCGCCCAGATCGTCGGGCTCGCGCCCTACCTGCCGGAGGAGCTGCAGATGGCGGCGGCGAACGTCGACGACCCGAGCGCCCTCTGCCACCTCGTCGCCTCGACGATCCGGCTCAAGACCGAGGAGAAGCAGCGTCTCCTGGAGCTCGTCGACGTCGAGGCACGACTCCGCGAGGTGCTGCTGATCCTGAATCGCGAGCAGGAGGTGTTCGAGCTCGGCACGCGGATCCAGTCGCAGGTCCAGTCGGAGCTCGACAAGGGCCAGCGGGAGTTCTTCCTGCGACAGCAGCTGAAGGCGATCCAGGAGGAGCTCGGCGAGGCCGACCCGGAGCAGGCCGAGAACGCGGAGCTCCGCAGCCGGCTCGAAGAGCTCGGGCTGCCGGAGGACATCGAGAAGGCAGCGCTGCGCGAGCTCGGCCGCCTCGAGCGGCTTCCTCCCGCGGCAGCGGAGTACGGGGTGATCCGCACGTATCTCGACTGGATCGTGACCTTGCCGTGGAGCTCCACGACGACCGACAACCTCGACCTGTCGCACGCGCGCACGGTGCTCGACGACGACCACTACGACCTCGAGAAGGTGAAGGACCGCATCATCGAGCACCTCGCCGTGTCGAAGCTGCGAAGCGACCCGTCCGGCCAGATCCTCTGCTTCGTGGGACCGCCGGGTGTCGGCAAGACGTCGCTCGGCCAGTCGATCGCGCGCACGCTCGAGCGGAAGTTCTCGCGGCTCTCCGTCGGCGGCGTTCGCGACGAAGCCGAGATCAGGGGCCACCGCCGCACGTACATCGGAGCGATGCCTGGGTCGATCATCCGCGCTCTGCGCGACGCGGAGTCGAAGAACCCGGTGCTGCTGATCGACGAGATCGACAAGATGGGCGCCGACGTGCGCGGCGACCCGGCGTCGGCGATGCTCGAGGTCCTCGACCCCGAGCAGAACCGGACGTTCCGCGATCACTATCTCGATCTTCCCTTCGATCTTTCCAGGGTGCTGTTCATCTGCACCGCCAACACGGTCGACACGATCCCGGCGGCGCTACTCGACCGGATGGACGTCATCGCGCTCTCCGGATACACCGAGGACGAGAAGCTCGGAATCGCGAAGCGCTACCTCGTGCCGAAGCAGATCGAGGCGCACGGCCTGAGGCCGGAGCAGATCTCGATCTCGGACCGGGCGCTGCGGCTCGTGGTCCGGGAGTACACGCGCGAAGCCGGCGTCCGCGGGCTCGAGCGCCGCATCGCCGACCTCTGCCGGAAGGCGGCTCGACGGGTGGCGGAGGGATTCGACGGGAAGGTGCGGATCGACGAGCGTCGCGTCCGCGCCTCACTCGGGCCGCGGCACCATTCCGGCGAGCTGCGCCGGCGGGCTGCCACACCGGGTGTGGCAACCGGCCTCGCGTACACGCCGGCCGGCGGCGACGTTCTCTTCGTCGAGGCACAGGCGTACGCGGGCAAGGGGCGGCTGGCGATCACCGGCCAGCTCGGTGAGGTGATGCAGGAGTCGGCGCAGGCTGCGCTCTCGTGGGTCCGCGCGCACACGGCCGAGCTGGGGCTGCCGGAGGACTGGTTCGCGACGCACGACGTGCACGTGCACGTCCCCGCCGGCGCGGTCCCGAAGGACGGCCCCTCTGCCGGGATCACGATGGCGACGGCGATCGCGTCGCTCGTCCGCAACCTTCCCGTCGCCGACGGTGTGGGCATGACGGGCGAGATCACGCTCACCGGACAGGTGCTCCCGATCGGCGGCCTGCGCGAGAAGGTGCTCGCGGCGCAGCGAGCGGGACTGAGGCGGGTGATCCTGCCGAGCGAGAACGAGCCCGAGCTCGCGGAGCTGCCTGCCGAGACGCGACGTGAGCTCGACTTCGTGCTCGTCGAGTCGATCGAGCAGGTCTTCGAGGTGGCGTTCGACGGTGCCGGGCACGGCGCGGCCCGCGCGACACTCGCCGGCGAGCGGCAGGCCGCTCGACCCCTCGACCGCTAGACCCCGTTGAACGCTAGACCACGTTGAACGAGGAGAAGAGGAGCGTGCAGGCGCCGTCGGGGTCGCGTGCGCCGGCGGGCGCTTCGCAGAGCAGCTGATACTCGCGCCTGCCGACGAGCACGAAGCCGATCCTCGTCTGCAGCGTGTCGTTTGCGAACCGGTAGGCACGAATCTTCCGCCCGTCAACGGTCGTCGTCTCGCGCTTCTGGACGGTCGAGCCGTCCTGCGCGGCGAGCTTCGCCGCGACGCCGTCGAGCTCCTTCGCGGCACGGCCGAAAAGCGCCGGAGCATACGGCTTCAGCAGCTTGAAGACGGTGACCGAGACGCGCGCCTCGCCTTTCGCGGCCGAGACCGACGTCGCGGCGCGCCGGACCTCCCAGCCCGACGGCGCCGAGAACCGCAGCCCGGGCCCGTGGAGCTGGACGGTCGCCGCCGCCTCCGGTTTCGCAGACCCTCCGCAGGCTGCGAGAATGAAAAGGAGGATGAGGGGTAGAAGGGCTTTCGCCAGCAACCGAAAGGAACCCCCGAACATGGCCAAGACGAAAGACAAGGTCTCGGACGCGGCCGGCAATGTCAAACCATACGTCGAGCGCGCGATCCACGACGACGAGCTGCGCGAGAGCGTGCGAAACGCCTTCGACTCGGCACGCTCGGTCTACAACGAGCTCGTCGGCAACCGCGGCGTCACAGGCATGGCGACCCGCGTTGCGACCGACAAGGACATCCAGGACGAGCTGCGGCAAACGATCACCGAGTTGCGGAAAGCGGCAGACCGGGTCCAGGGCAAGAGCGTGCACAAGGGACGCTCGGGAGGCCTGCTCCTCGTCGGGATCGCACTCGGCGTGCTCTTCAACCCGTTCACCGGCGCGTCGACCCGCAAGTGGCTCTCCGAGCATCTCCTCGGCGGCGGGGACGACTTCACGTACCAGGACGGCGGCGGGAACGGGTCGGCCGGCTAAAGGTCGTGGGGGAACCCCTGGTTCCCCCACAGGCCCCCTCCTCGTCCGTCGCAAGGCGGCAGCGCTCTTGGGCTCCGCCGGGAGCGCGGTCCCGGTTCCGCGCGTGGGAGCGCGCTCGTTGCGAGAGCGTCTCTTGACGGCTTGCCTACCCCGCGCTCGCGGCTTCGCCGCCACGCGGGTGGTTCGCCTCCGTCCAAGCCGGCTTCGCCGGACTTGGTCTCCGGCCTTCGCCGCGCTCTAGCCGCTCTCGGTTCAGCCGCCCGGCTTCGGCTTCGAGGCCGGATGCTGCTGGGAGAGCAGGCCGCCTTCGCCCGTGTGCGCGGAGGGG
>Ga0157369_10001275_pt1 | contig 31305 bp, 24 predicted proteins | sample C25metaG_FD_113461 | JGI IMG/M metagenome (GOLD analysis project Ga0157369, IMG submission 113461) | Corn rhizosphere microbial communities from Kellogg Biological Station, Michigan, USA - C2-5 metaG | ecosystem: Host-associated > Plants > Roots > Rhizosphere > Soil | place: USA: Michigan... | reverse complement strand
TTCGTCGCGGCGCGCGACAAGATTGCATTGCCGCAGGATGTATCGATCGATGGCAGCGTCGGCATCGGTCAGATCCCGAACGGCTTCGGCATCGAGGTGGAATTGAAGATCTCGCTGCCCGGCATGGATCGCGCCGCCGCCCAAGCGCTCGTTGAAAAAGCGCACGTCGTTTGCCCGTACTCGAACGCGACGCGTAACAACATCGATGTGAAGCTGACGCTCGTCTAACCTAACGAGTACACGCGTGAAAAAAGCCCAGGCCGGACAGGCCTGGGCAAACACCACCGGGAACTCCAGCGGCTCGGAGACGAGGAAACGAGGCGTGCGGCGTTCGCTAAAGCGAGGCAACGCATGAATCGTTCGATGCACATCCCTTGAGGCGAAAGCGCACAATCGACGAATGATGCCGGTTAGCGCTTTTGCTCATTTTTGCATCATCGATCGATACGCCAATTCGGTGATGCGCCTAGGCGCATCACCGAACGTCTTGCTTTATTGCTACAACTTAGTTGTGCTGATAAACGGGCGGCGAGTACGACGACACCGAGTTGTCGCTCACGCGGTTGCCCGCTTGCGACGCGCCTTCCACGCTCGGGCCATACCCGCTCGTATTCGCTTGGGCGACATCGGTTTGAACGGCAGCGCGTTGTTCAGCGGCCTGAATGTTTTCCGGGTAGTGCATCCGATCGAGCGGATTGAAGCCGGCCTTTTCGACGCGCACCAAATCGGCGCGTACTTGTTCGCGCGTAACCGGTTGATTCGATTGAGCGAACGAAGCAGCGACGGGCGAGATAAGGGCAACGGCAACAGCGATTTGCTTGATGAGAGCGTTCATGATGACAACCTCCGAATACTGTTCTTAAGGGGCTGCGAACACGGTTGTGTGCAGCAGGTGAAGGCAGTGTAGGCTTAGGGTCTTCCCGGATAAATATGGGATTTCAGAATTCATTGGTGCGCTGGGAATAACAATCGGGGATGACGGCGGCTCCGCATTTGCTCGGTCCGGGAGCGCGCTAGCGCGACTTGATCGACAATTGCGGGCTTACAAGAGAACGATACGGAGGGAGGCGGCCTATGGATCGCTTCGTTGCAATGAAGGTGTTCGCGCGCGTGGTCGAATCGCACAGCTTCGTGAAGGCCGCGGAGTCGCTGCAGATGGCGGCGCCGCAGGTTTCGCGGATCGTGCAGGCGCTCGAAGCCCATCTCGGCGCGCGGCTGCTCAATCGCACGACGCGCAGCATCAGCGTCACCGACGACGGCGAGGCTTACTACCAGCGCAGCATCCGCGTGCTGGCGGAAGTCGACGAAATGGAAGCCGAGCTCACGCACGCCAAGCTCAATCCAAAAGGCCGGCTGAAGGTGAACCTGCCGTCGCTCGTGGCCAAGATGGTCATCATTCCGGCGCTACCCGATTTCTTCGATCGATATCCCGACATCGAGATCGAGATGGGGCTCAGCGATCGCCAGGTCGATATCGTTGAAGAAGGCGTCGACTGCGTGATCCGCACGGGCGATCTCGAAGATTCAGGGCTCGTCGCACGGCGGCTTGGCAATATGCGGCGCATCACGTGCGCGTCCCCTGCCTACCTCGAGAAATACGGCGAACCGAAGACGATCGAGGATTTGCGCGACCACATTGGCGTGAATTACGTCTCGAGCAATACGGGCCGCATACGCAGTTGGGATTACGTGGTGGGCGGCGTCGTTCAAACCGTGGATATGCGCGGGCTCATTGCCGTGAACGATGTGGACGCGTATGTATCTTGCGGCCTTCATGGGCTCGGGCTGCTAAAGAGCGCCATTTTCCCGCTCGCGCACTACCTCGAAAGCGGCGAGCTGCGTGAAGTCTTGAAAGACTACTGCTCGCCGGTGCGGCCGATCTCGATTATGTACGCGCGCAATCGGCACCTGCCGCGCAAAGTGCGCGTATTCGCCGATTGGGTGTCGGAGCTCTTTGCTCGGGAGCCGCTGCTGCAAACGGCAACTGCCGTGAAACCGGCTGTGAGCGCCCAGGCCGCGTAGCTCGCGCAGACGCTGCGTCCGAGCGGTTATGCAAACAAAAAACCCGCGGAGCCAATAAGCGACGCGGGTTTTTTTGTGCAGCGACAGCTTGCCGTAGACATGCTTCGAAGCGTTCACGAACGATGGTGGGTGCTGAGAGGCTCGAACTCCCGACCTACGCCTTGTAAGGGCGCCGCTCTACCAACTGAGCTAAGCACCCGTTCGTGAAGCTCGGCTTGGCTGGTTACAGCCTGATTGCCTTCTCGCTGCTATCGCGAACATCCGGATGTTCGCAACCAGCGAGCCCGCTAGTTTAGCGCATCCTTCAGCGCTTTGCCAGGCTTAAATTTCGGCACCTTCGCGGCCTTGATTTTGATTGCTGCACCGGTGCGCGGATTGCGGCCGGTGCGCGCGGTGCGCTTGCCCACGGCAAAGGTGCCGAAGCCGACGAGCGTCACGCTGCCACCCTTCTTGAGCGCGCCTTTGACGCCGCCGATCACGGCGTCGAGCGCCCGTCCCGCCGCGGCTTTGGATAGATCCGCTTGTTGTGCAATGTGGTCGATCAGTTCCGTCTTGTTCATCCGAATCCCCGATGATGAATGTTGGACAATCGTGAGAGCACCGAATAGTGCTCGAAGAAACGCACAGGCCATGCTGCGCCGGCCCATTAAAAGTAGCCGAAACGAGAGTGTCAACCGGGGTTGTGCCTGATTTGATAGTACTTTTTGGTGCTCGGGTGGGCGGTTGCCGGTCGTCCCCCCTAGGTTGCGGGCGGTCTAGGCAGGGGCGGAAGGTGTCGGACTGCGCCGGATCGTATCGGATCGTGCATGGCCCTCGGCAAACGCCCCATCTGATTGGCCTTAACCGCACGACAGGCGCTGATGCGTGTCGATCTTCGATTGGTCCGTAAACGAAAGGGGCTTATTGCTCTTCGTCATACACTGATCGCCCAAAAAAACCTTCCATGCGAAAAACGGGACAATCTGCGCCCGCGGGGAAAATGGCGATGTGTCGTATCCCGTATAGGGAGCACTGAAGGTATCTCCGTTTGCGAGGCGAAAGTAAAGCGTGTTGATGTTTCTCGCGGGGCCGCTGGCGCTGTCGTTGCTGACGTTAAAGCCAATCACATCCTTTGCGCGAGCAAAACCATTTTCATCCAAAGGGGGAATAATAAAATCCACTTGCGTGTTGTCGTCGAAATGATCCGAAGGCGACGCTTCGCTGATCTCCACCAACTGTGCGATGAGCCGGCAGGGCGTGTTTTTTGTGTTCACAATCGCAAAGAAAGCGTTTGACTTGCTCATCCCGGGAGCGTCGCCCGCAATTTGCCGAATCTCAAGCTGTGAGCATGCGGGCTCTTGCGCGGATGCGGCAGCTTCGATGCCAAGCAACAGAGAAAGCAAGACAGGGCGGGCGATATTCATGTAGTTCTCAAGGGCATGATCATGGCTAGCTTCAGAGGCTGGCATCATTATCGCCCTTGCAAGCTGAGCGTCTCCCCCTTTCCTTCAGATATCGTGCGTATTTGACAATATGTGAGATGAGATGCTATCAACCGCGCCGGGGAGCGGCAGTCTTCTCGTCCGTGCCATCTGTACATTGCCGCACGGAGCGAAGCGGTTTTCTGTCTCGAGATCGCCCGCGCCACAATATGTCACGAGACGAAAACGTATCCGGAGATTACCTTGTGGTACTGCAACGCGTTGCACATGGCTCACATTCTTCTATTTTCTCTGCTATTTACACAAAGTTTATCTATGACGTCCTCGATCCATTCTGGAATTTCGTTCCCATTTTTTTGATATCCCCTCGCGATGGTCGCAAGCCTGTCGAAATAGCGTACATCGTCCAGCTCAAGTTTGCCCGCCACCTCTTGGAGTTTAACCGCGCCGCCTTCCCCCGCAGGATATCCAACCAAAGCATCGAGCCTCGATGCGCCGTGCTTTTTGAGCGCTCGAATAAATGCCAACACTTTCCGTTGATTGATTACGTCAGGATATCGAAATTTTTTGAAATAGTCATAAATATCCTTATTGGAAAGGGAATGTACCAGTGCCTTTGCACTTTCAAGCACCTCGTCATACGTTGGCGGCGCATCTTCATTAAGCGCACCGACGCTCGATGGTTCCGGCACGTCCAAGGCAGAATCATCGATGTCGCCGCCCTCCTTGTTGCTCGCACCAGGCAGCGGTCCTAGAAGCCCATCGTCCAAAGAGAGTCGTTTCAAAATCTTATACATCCACTCAGGTGCTTTATCGCTTTTTATTTCATATTTTCGCACGTTGCTACGCAGCATTTCGAGATAGCCTTTTTTTAGGTCCAGTTTTTCCGATACTTCAGTGGAACTGATGTTTCCGCGTCGCACTGCGGGAGCTCCGGGCACGTCCTTGAGTTGCGATATGTTATGCTCATCTAGCACGCGTATAAACGCCAGAATATTTCGTCGAATTCCATCTGAATCTCTTTTTAGACCTCCAAAAAATTCTTTGATCTCGGAATTGGTAATCATGGGCCTAAGCGGCTTCGACTCCCTAATCATGGCAGAAAATAAAGTTTCGCCTTCTTCACTTTTCGCAATCGACGGCTCAAGCCGTTCCGCTTGGCCGATCATTTCGAGATCTATCGGCGCTGGTGGAGGAGACGCGCTTGGGCGCCTCCCTAACGCTGCTATATCCATCGTCACCATAGAGCCTGGGTCCACCGCCCCTCTTGCACCATCCTCACTCTCACTCAGACTGTCCGAATAATACGAATCCCGGCGTTCGTCGACTTCTGGATCCGCATCGCTTTCCGAGCCCTCGTCGGCATCCGAACGCAGCGAACGTGAACTGACGACGTGCTTATTGTGTACACCGGATGTGCCCGGCGTATCTGCATCGCCGAGGTCCAGATCCTTCGCGGGCCCAATCCGCGTCAGCTCGTCATCACTTACTGCGAACGCCGCATAAAATTCAGCTGCTGAAATCTCTGGACCGCCAAGCCCCATATCGTTCTCGCCCAGCGAATAGTCACCCGGGACACTCGACCGCCATGCGTTCATTGGCGCACTCGGGTGAGTATCTCCCAGCAACTGGGCAATCAAGGCACCAGAAGGATCGGGATCGCTCAGATCCAGCGCTTGAGCTGCAGCCCCTCGGTAGGATGAAAATGAAGCCCCACCCCGCTCCGGATCGATACGAGCGAAGTAATCTTCAAGGGACCCGGCCGATGGGCGCCGGGACCTCCATAGCCCGCTTGGTGTACCTGTCAATTGCGCTTGGTGCCTCGATGGCTGCATTGCAGAAGGATTCGCGATGTCGCGGTCAGAGCCAACTGCGGCACTGAAAGACTGGGACGGCGAGCGATGCGTTCGCCGCTGCTTTTGAGCAGGCTCGTACTCGTATTGGTAGACATCGCCGGACCCATTGCCGAAATTTCTGCCAGGCGCCATTTCGTCCTCATTGATTCGATTCATCTCGGGAAAAATGCGTCTGACTTGCTCTCCGTCAATGAGAAAGATCAACCAATCTTTTCAGCGTCGCACGAAATGCTTGGAATATCGCTGCTTGCAGATGCGCGTTTCCTGTTGCAATGCTTGTCCTCGCCCGTTTGACAGTGCTTTGCCTGGCCGTTACGCACGAAGCGCCGAACCATTATCAACCGCCAGCTTTCGATACAGCGGCGAAGCTCCTCCCTATCTCAAAGGCAATACCACCTTGTGAGACAGCGTCCTTCCGGCCGCCGTGACGACATCGACGACACTCACCACAACGTCTTCAACACGCATAAAACAAATCGCCCTCCCGAAAACAAGAATGCATTTCTCGTTTTCCAGGAGGGCGATTCGGTGAAGTTATCACGCCAGCGGTCTATCTCGCTGGCGGCTTCACGATAGGGCCGACTTCACGACCTTCTCTCAGTGCTTGACGACTTCGCTCGTCCCCGCATCCTTCGCTGCGTCGCCAACCGGCGTAGCCTTCACTTCTTCCTCGACCAACGGCTCCGGCATCCGTTCCAGCGCCAGCTCGAGCACCTTGTCGATCCAACGAACCGGCACGATCTCGATGGCGTTCTTGACGTTATCGGGGATGTCCGCCAAATCCTTGACGTTCTCCTCCGGAATCAGCACGAGCTTGATGCCGCCGCGATGCGCCGCCAACAGCTTCTCCTTGAGCCCGCCGATCGGCAGCACCTCGCCGCGCAACGTGATCTCGCCCGTCATCGCCACGTCCGCACGCACGGGGATGCCCGTGAGCACCGACACCAGCGCCGTCGTCATCGCACCGCCTGCCGAAGGACCATCCTTCGGCGTCGCGCCTTCCGGCACGTGGATGTGGATGTCCTGCTTCTCGAACGCTTCGTCCTTGATGCCAAGACGACGCGAACGCGAACGCACGACCGAACGCGCCGCTTCAACGGATTCCTTCATCACATCGCCCAGCGAACCCGTACGGATGACATTGCCCTTGCCCGGCATCACCGCGGCTTCGATCGTCAGCAGATCGCCGCCGACTTCCGTCCACGCGAGGCCCGTCACTTGACCGATCTGGTTTTCCTTCGCGGCCAGGCCGAAGTCGTACTTGCGCACGCCGAGGAACGTATCGAGATTGGCGCCCTCGACCTTCACCGCACCGTCCGCCTTCTTCAGCAGCAGCATCTTCACGACCTTGCGGCAGATCTTCGACACTTCACGCTCGAGCGAACGAACGCCCGCCTCACGCGTGTAGTAGCGAATGATGTCGCGGATCGCTTGCTCGGTCACATCGACCTCGCCGTCGCGCAAGCCGTTGTTCTTCTTCTGCTTGGGCAAAAGATAACGTTGCGCGATGCTGACCTTCTCGTCTTCCGTATAGCCCGACAGGCGGATCACTTCCATCCGGTCCAGCAACGGCGGCGGGATGTTCAGCGAGTTCGACGTGGCGACGAACATCACATCCGACAGATCGAAATCGACTTCGACGTAGTGATCGGCGAACGTGTGGTTCTGTTCGGGATCGAGCACTTCGAGCAGCGCCGACGACGGATCGCCTCGGAAATCCATACCCATCTTGTCGACTTCGTCGAGCAGGAAGAGCGGATTGCGCACGCCCACCTTCGTGAGGCTCTGCAAGATCTTGCCCGGCATCGAACCGATGTACGTGCGACGGTGGCCGCGGATCTCGGCTTCGTCACGCACGCCGCCGAGCGCCATACGCACGAACTTGCGGTTCGTTGCGCGCGCGATCGACTGGCCCAGCGACGTCTTACCCACGCCAGGAGGCCCAACGAGGCAGAGAATCGGCGCCTTGACCTTATCCACGCGTTGTTGCACGGCGAGATACTCGAGAATCCGTTCCTTGACCTTCTCAAGGCCGAAGTGATCTTCGTCGAGCACGCGCTCGGCATTCGAGAGGTCGTTGTTGACCTTGCTCTTCTTGCGCCACGGCAGAGCGATGAGCGTATCGATATAGTTGCGCACGACGGTGGCTTCAGCCGACATCGGCGACATCAGCTTCAGCTTTTTGAGCTCCGAATCGGCCTTCTTCTTGGCTTCCTTCGGCATGCGCGCGGCTTCGATTCGCTTCTCGAGCTCTTCGAGATCGGCGCCCTCTTCGCCTTCGCCGAGTTCCTTCTGAATCGCCTTAACCTGCTCGTTCAGGTAGTACTCGCGCTGGCTCTTCTCCATCTGGCGCTTGACGCGGCCACGGATGCGCTTCTCGACTTGGAGAATGTCGATCTCGGCCTCGAGCTGAGCAAGCAAGTGCTCGAGACGCTCCACGACCGGGAACATTTCCAAAATGTGCTGTTTTTGATCGAGCTTGAGCGGCAGGTGCGCCGCGATCGTATCGGCCAAACGCCCGGCTTCGTCGATACCGGCGAGCGAGGTCAAGATCTCAGGCGGGATCTTTTTGTTCAACTTCACATATTGATCGAACTGCGACACGATCGCGCGTCGCAGCGCTTCGGTTTCGGCGCTATCCGCGTGATCGGGCTCGAGCGGCATGACTTCGCAGGAAAACTGCGTTTCTTGCTCTTCGATCGAGATCGTTTTGGCGCGCTGCAGGCCTTCGACGAGCACTTTCACGGTGCCGTCCGGCAACTTCAGCATTTGCAGGATGTTGGCGATACATCCCACTTCGTACATGTCTTTTTCAGTCGGCTCGTCCTTCGCGGCTGTTTTCTGCGCAACAAGCATGATGTGCTTGCCGCCTTCCATCGCGACTTCGAGCGCCTTGATCGACTTGGGCCGCCCCACGAACAGGGGGATAACCATATGCGGGAAAACGACGACGTCGCGCAACGGCAGCAGCGGGAGCGTGATGCGCTCCGGAGGGAGGAGTTGGGTTCCTGACATTTCATTTCCCCATGAGTGGAATCAGATCGTTCGGTAGTTGAGGCCCGCGGTACGAATTGCAAGCCTACGCGTGTGGGAAAAGTTCGATGTATCTAGAAGCGGTCAGTGTTACCCACAAGATAAACGAAAAAAGCCGTTCACGTCTCCATGAACGGCCAATCCTGAGAAAGCTTTAGGGCCATTATTTAGTTGGAGCCCGCAACCTTGGGCGCTTCTTCATAAATGAGCAAAGGCTTGCCGTCGCCGTCGATGACGTTATCGTCGATGATCACTTTGCTGACCCCTTTCATCGCCGGCAGCTCGTACATGACGTCGAGCAACGCCTGTTCCAAAATCGAACGCAGCCCGCGCGCACCCGTTTTGCGGCGAATTGCCTTGCGTGCCACGGCTTGCAAGGCGCCCGGCCGAATCTCGAGCTCGACGCGCTCCATCGCGAACAGCTTGTTGTACTGCTTCACGAGGGCATTCTTCGGCTCGACGAGAATCTTCATCAGCGCCACTTCATCGAGCTTGCCGAGCGTCGCCACGACCGGCAGACGGCCGATCAATTCGGGAATCAATCCGAATTTAATCAGATCTTCCGGTTCGACTTCGCGCAGCACCTCGCCGGCATCCCGCTCTTGCTTACTCTTGACGCTGGCGCCGAAACCGATCCCCGTTTTCTCGGTGCGATCGGTGATGACCTTTTCCAGGCCGTCGAATGCACCGCCGCAAACAAAGAGGATGTTCGTCGTGTCGACCTGGATGAAATCCTGGTTCGGATGCTTGCGCCCTCCTTGAGGAGGCACCGAAGCCATCGTGCCTTCTACCAGCTTGAGCAGCGCTTGCTGCACGCCCTCGCCAGAGACATCACGGGTGATCGACGGGTTATCGGACTTCCGGCTGATCTTGTCGATTTCGTCGATGTAGACGATGCCACGCTGCGCTTTCTCAACCTCGTAGTTACAGTTTTGCAGCAGCTTTTGAATAATATTCTCGACGTCCTCGCCCACATACCCGGCTTCCGTCAGCGTCGTCGCGTCCGCAATGACGAACGGAACGTTCAACAAACGGGCGAGCGTCTGGGCGAGCAAGGTCTTGCCGGAACCGGTCGGGCCGATTAGCAGAATATTGCTCTTGGAGAGCTCGATGTCGTCTTTCTTGTCGAGATGCTTGAGCCGCTTGTAGTGGTTGTACACCGCCACAGCGAGAATTTTCTTCGCGCGCTCCTGCCCGATCACATACTGATCGAGAATGTCGCGAATCTCTTGCGGGCTCGGCAGATCGGATTTCGACAACCCTACGTCCGTGCCGGCTCCCGCGGCTTCGTCGCGAATGATCTCGTTGCATAAGTCGATGCATTCATCGCAGATGAATACCGACGGGCCCGCAATCAGTTTCTTGACCTCATGCTGGCTTTTGCCGCAAAACGAGCAATACAGCAGCTTTTCGCTGTTCGAACCTTTCTTGTCCGCCATGAATATACGAGCCTCCGGACACTCGAATGACAGGTACGCCGCCTGCCGGCCCTAACACAGGGTCGGAACAAACCGGCCGGCCGGCGCAACGGGAAACGCTTTCATGCGTCTCTGCCGTCGGCGCCCAGAACTATTATCGACCATTTATAACACCGCTTGAGCCCGCCGTCGCACCGAGGAAAACCTCAGGCGGGCTCGCGGCGCCTCACGGCCGCTTTTGCAGGACCTGATCAATCAGCCCGTATGCCTGCGCATCTTCGCCCGACATGAAGTTGTCGCGATCGGTATCGCGCGCGATACGCTCGACCGGCTGCCCCGTGTGATGAGCGAGAAGCTGGTTGAGCCGCTCTTTCAGGTACAGGATTTCCCGAGCCTGAATTTCGATGTCCGACGCTTGACCACGGGCGCCGCCCAGCGGCTGGTGAATCATCACACGCGCGTTCGGCAGCGCAAAACGCTTGCCCTTCGCGCCCGAGGCGAGCAGGAACGCGCCCATGCTGGCCGCGAGCCCCATGCAGAGCGTCGATACGTCGGGTTTGATGAATTGCATCGTGTCGTAGATCGCCATCCCGGCCGATACCGAACCGCCGGGGCTGTTGATGTAGAGACTGATGTCCTTATCGGGGTTCTCGCTCTCGAGGAACAACATCTGAGCCACGACGAGGTTGGCCGTCTGATCGTTGACTTCGCCGACCATGAAGACGACGCGCTCTTTGAGCAAGCGCGAATAGATATCGTACGAACGCTCGCCACGGCCGCTCGTTTCGACGACGATCGGAACGAGCCCCAGCGCTTGCGCCTCGAAATCGCGCGACGCATGGGAAGCCAACGTGTCCAACAGTTGAGCGCGAGAGATCATGCAAAGGATCCTTGTTCGGAATGGGTCTTGAGACGGCGGAAAGACGGCCCGCGCACATCGCAGCATCCAAAGACGCGGCGACATGAAAAACGGCGTGCGGCCGTCGCTTCGACAGCCCGCACGCCGCTTAGGCGATGCCTTATGCTTGCGCCGAGGCGCTTGCCAATGCTTCGAAGCTCACTTCCTTATCCGTCACCTTCGCCTTGCCGAGAACGAATTCGACGACGTTGCTTTCGACAACGTACGCTTCCATTTCGGCCAGGCGCTGCTTGTTCGAATAATACCAGCGGATCACTTCCTTCGGGTCTTCGTAGCTCTTAGCGAATTCCTCGACTTCGGCACGGATCTGCTCGGGCTTCGCTTCGAGGCCGTTTTCCTTCACGAGCTCGGCCAGCACCAGGCCCAGCTTCACGCGACGCTCGGCTTGCTCCTTGAACATTTCAGCCGGGATCGGCGCGTTTTGCGCGTTGGGCACGCCGCGCTGCACGAGATCCTGGCGCGCCATTTCGACGAGGCGCTGCTGATCCTGTTCGATCAACGCATTCGGCACTTCGAGCTCAGCCACCTTGAGCAGCGCGTCCATGACTTGGTTCTTCACGAGCGACTGCGTACGGCGCTTCGCTTCGCGCTCGAGGTTTTCCTTGATCTCAGCACGCATTTTAGCGAGATCGCCGTCGGCGATACCGAGCGACTTCGCAAATTCGGCGTCGACTTCGGGCAGGTGCGGCCATTCGATCTTCTTCATCGTGATCGTGAACTGCGCCGTCTTGCCCGCCACTTCCTTGCCGTGGTAATCGTCCGGGAATTTCAGATCGAATTCGCGCGCTTGGCCGACTGCCAGGCCCGTCGCCGCTTGTTCGAACTCCGGCAGCATGCGGCCTTCGCCCAGCACGAACGTGAAATCTTCCGCGGTACCGCCGTCGAATGCGACACCTTCGAGCTTGCCGACGAAATCGACGGTGACGCGATCACCGCTCTTGGCCGATGCATCCGCGCCGCCATCGCCGTGCTCGCCCGCTTCGCCGCGTGCGTGGTAATGCACGCGTTGCTTGCGCAGGATTTCGAGCGTGCGATCGACTTCGGCTTCCGAGATTTGGGTCACAGAGCGCTCGACTTCGGCGCTGGCCAGATCGCCCAGCTTGACTTCCGGGTAGACCTCGAACGTCGCGTCGAACGCGTAGGCATCCTCCGCCGCGCCCTCTTTGGGGCTGAAGCTCGGCTGGCCGGCGACGCGCAGGTTCTCCGAACGGCTGATGTCGAAGAACTGCTTGCCGACCTTATCGCTCAGCACTTCCGCCTCGACTTGCCCCGCGTATTGCTGGGTCACCATCTTGAGCGGCACCTTGCCCGGCCGGAAGCCCGGCATGCGCACGTTCTTCGCGAGTTGGCGGATGCGCGAATCGATTTCCTTCTGCACGGTATCCTTCGGCAGGGAAATGGTCACACGGCGTTCGAGCTTGCCGAGGTTTTCAACAACGTTAGCCATGGCTTCAATCGTCCTAAATTGTTCAAGCGAATCGGTATCTTCGCCGTGCCCACGTGTTGCGCCTCGCCCTCAAAGCGCCGCAATCACCGCCGAAAGCTGCTTGCGAATGGGTCAGCGCGCTACTGCGCGCTACTTGCGCACTGCCTGCCGCACTGCCCACATCAGCCGCCGACGGCACGGTTGGGATCGGAAGAATCGAATATTCTAGCAAACTATTGATCGGTACACCCCGATTCGCCGATGTGCCCGCGCAAGCGATGCGCGGCATGTCGTAAAAGGCTCATACGAAATCGAAACGCGAGCGCTAAATCCGGCTGCATCGGCGCGGCGCGATGCCTGCCATGCAGCCGCGTATATCCAGCCGCACGCGCACGCTGATAAGCTCCCATCCGAGCCCAGTCGAACCCCATCGACCCTCATCGAACAACCGAGCGCACGGCGGAAACGCGGCGCATCCTATCCTAATATCCGGAGACACCATGCCTCGCAGCACGCCCATCGTCGTCATCGCCCCCGATTCGTTCAAAGGCTCTTTGAGCGCACAGGACGTGGCGCAAGCCATCGCCGAAGGCGTGCGGCGCGCGCTGCCCGACGCCCAGGTTCGACTATGCCCGATGGCGGACGGCGGAGAAGGCACGCTCGACGCCATGCTCGTGCAAGGCGGCGAGCGGCGCGTTTTGCGCGTACGCGGAGCGGCGCAAGCTCAGCGCGACGCGGCCGCTGGCCTACTGCCTGACGGCAGCGCCGTGATCGAGACGGCCGAAATCGTCGGCATCACCGATGCGCTCGCCATGCAAACGGACGTAGAAGCGCGCAGCACGCGCGGAATGGGCGAGGCCATTCGAATGCTGCTCGATGCGGGCGCGCGGCGATTCTTCGTCGCACTCGGCGGGAGCAGCACGAACGATGGCGGCGCGGGCCTTCTCGTCGGCCTCGGCGCGAAACTGTTCGACGCGCAAGAGCGCGAACTCGAGCCCACGCCCGCGGCGCTCGCGACGCTTTCGCGCGTGGACGTTTCGGGGTTGGACGCGCGGCTGGCGCAGGCGTCGTTCGTCGCTATGTCCGACGTCGACAATCCGCTCACGGGTGACCACGGCGCCACTGCCGTATTCGGTCCGCAGAAAGGCGTGACGCCCGAGCGCGTCGGCCCGATCGACGCCGTACTGACTCATTTCGCCGCACTCGCGGAAACCGCGCTCGGCAGGACCGCTCGCGACCTACCCGGTGCGGGGGCGGCCGGCGGACTCGGCTTCGCCTTGCATTTGCTCGGCGCGCGCTTCGAGCCCGGCGCCGAGGTCGTCGCATCGCAGGTCGGGCTCGACGCGGCGCTCGCCAACGCCGATTGGCTCATCACGGGCGAGGGCCGTTCCGACGCCCAAACGCTGCACGGCAAAGCGCCGTTCATCGCCTGCCGCCACGCGCGTGCCGCGGGCGTGCCGGCCACCCTGCTCGCCGGCGGCGTCGATCCGAACGCGCTGGCGCGGCTGGGCGAGCATTTCGCCGGATGCTTTTCGCCTGCCCCCGGTCCGATCACGCTCGACTTGGCGATCCGGGACGCGGCGCGCCTGCTGGCGAACGAAGCGGAACAGCTCACCCGGCTGAAGTTCGGCGGCTGAACGATCGGAGCCCCTGCTGCCCGACACGCCAAGGTAAGTGGGATAAGACCGCGTTGACCGCAGCCCTTGGATGCGGCAACAATCGCGCGAATGCTCTTTCACTCGCCGCACTCGATAGGAAGCGATCGTACTTATGAAGGCCGCAGCCAAAGCCGGGCTCGAACAGTTTCTGACCTACCGCATGCATGTGCTGAACAAGCTGTCCGATCGCGGGATCAGCGAACGCTATCAAACCAAACTCGACATCACGTTGCCAGAGGCGCGCGTCATTGCGTCGGTCGGCTCGTTTGGCCCGTTCTCGATCATGGACTTGGCCAAGCACGCGAATTTGGACAAGAGCCAAGCGAGCCGCGCGGCCGAAGCCCTGATCAAACGCGGGCTGATCGCTCGCGAGCCGAGCAGCGAAGACGGGCGTGTCGTCCTGATTTCGCTGACGAACGAAGGCCGCGCGCTGTTTCGCAAGGTCATGCCGATTGCGCGCAAGTGGAATGTCGATTTATTCGCTTGTCTCGATGAAGGCGAGAAAGAGGCGTTAGGCCGGGCGCTCGATAAGGTCATTGCCTCTGCCCTAGCGGATGACTAGCGGCTCGCCCATAGCAGCTCGCCCACCCAGCTCGACCGGCGCAAAATGCGGAAGCGACGTGGAGCCGGGAACGGCGGCGACGATGCCGGCCGCCCCCGGCTTCATAAGCAAAATGCAGAACAATGAGTTCGCAGTCCGTAAAACGGAATCAGGGAGACCAACATATGGATTCTTATTTCATTACTCGCGTCGAACTTCTCGATGCAACCGAAAACGACTATCTGCGTTTGCAGGCTGAGATGGACGCCAGAGGCTTCTCGAGGGTCATTCCAAACAACGACGGCAGACGCCGCACATTGCCGACCGGTATGTATTTCATCCAGCGGCCTGTTTCAGATCCGGCCGCGATCAATAACATCGCCGTAGAAGCAGCGGATAAAACGAAGCGAAAGCATCGGGTAATTTCCTTCCGAACCGATCTTTGGGCGTCGAACATTACGCCGGGGCTGTAGCCGGACGCCCGCATTCGAGCCACGCGGGCTTCTCGGGCGTCGGTCCTTACATTCGAACCGCGGGTATGCAGGCGATGCCCCAAGGCTGCCCCTCATCGCGCAGCTGTTAGTGTGACAAGATTGCTCAACCCGCGCCCCCGATAAATCAGGCGTCTAGCCTGATTTCGTTGCCAAAGTTGAACAACCGGGGGAGTTAGAGTGGTGCGAGGAGCGGGACTCGAACCCGCACACCATTGCTGGCGTCAGGACCTAAACCTGGTGCGTCTACCAATTTCGCCATCCTCGCCCGAAGCCCCGCTTGCCGCAGGCTTCGATGTCAGGCTCGCTTTCACGGCGCCGCAGGAAGCGGCGCGCGACCGCAGTGCGATCGAAAGCGTAAGCGCGAGATTCTAACCCATTCGATCGAGATTGTGTCGAAGATTGCGACGGCGCTCCGATCTCCTCGGCGGCCGGGCCGCTCAGCCGCACGAGGCGCTCATAAGCGAGCGAGCGTGGGATCGCGTGGGATCGCCGCGGATTCGCCGCCATCCCCGCATTCGGCATGCCCACAGGATCATGCGATAGGTACGGAAAATTGGTTGTGCGCGCAACTAGTTTGCACTATTCTGCCGCTACGGGTCAGCGGCGGCGACGTTGCGGGAGAATGCCATGAACGAGATCGAACATGCTCTACGCGTGCAGTTGGCGGGGGTCTATCGCATCTTTGCGATGCTAGGGTGGACCGAACTCATCTACAACCACATCACAGTGCGCGTACCCGGCCAGCAAACGCACTTCCTCATCAATCCTTTCGGCTTGCACTACACCGAAGTCACGGCGTCGAACCTCGTGAAGGTCGATCTCGAAGGAAACGCTGTCGATCGCTCCGTTCATCGCGTCAATCCCGCCGGGTTCGTGGTCCATGCCGCGATTCATCGCGCCCTGCCCGACGCCCATTGCGTCATGCACACGCATACGACGGCGGGGCTCGCCATCGCCTGCTCCGAAGCCGGTTTGCAGAATTCGAATTTTTACTCGGCGCAGATCGACGGCATGCTCGCCTATCACGACTTCGAAGGCATCACCACTCGTGCCGATGAGGGGCCGAGGCTCGTCGCCAATCTCGGCGAAAAGCGTCTGATGATTCTGCGCAATCATGGTCTGTTAGCGGTCGGCTCGACGCTTGCACAGACTTTCGCCCGCCTGTGGACGCTCAATCGTGCCTGCGAGATTCAGCTTGCCACGGCGGCGCTGGGCCGCGCGCGTCCGATCGCGCCCGATGTCGCCGCGCGCTGCACGCGCGATGCGCTGCAATTCGATCCCGCCTACGGCGCCGGTCAAGACGTGCTCGACGCTTTGCTACGCCAAGTCGATAAGATCGATCCTTCTTACAAGGAGTGAGCCATGAACGTTCAAGCCCAGCGCCATGAGTCACCGGTTCGCACGGCCATCGTGGGCGCAGGCGCGATAGGCGGATTGTTCGCGGCTGCGCTTGCCCGCGCGGGCCATCGCGTATCGGTGCTTGCGCGCGGTCGCACCCTCGCCGCGATCCAAACGCATGGCATCCGATTTTTTGCGGATGGCGCAAGCGCGCAAAGCGTGCGCGTCGAAGCCAGCGACGACGCCGGCGCACTCGGCGCACAAGACTACGTGGTTCTCGCCTTGAAAGGGCAAGCTCTCCCCGACCTAGCGGCCTCGTTGCGGCCGATGATCGGCCCCGACACGCTCGTGATCAGCGCGATGAACGGGCTGCCCTGGTGGTTCTTGGATGGCCTCGCCGAACCGGCGGCCGCGCAACCGCTGGAAGCCGTCGATCCGGGCGGCCGAGTCTCGGCGGTCCTGCCCGCGGCGCGCGCCATCGGGTGCGTCGTCCATTTGTCGTCGTCGACGATCGAGCCCGGCGTAGTGAAACGAGGACGCGGCAATCGGCTCATTGTCGGAGCGGCGCATACCGGATGCTCCGGCGCAGCGCGCGAATTCGCCGCTGCTCTACGCACGGGCGGTTTCGATGTCGAATCGAGCGATAGGATTCGCGACGATATCTGGGCGAAGCTTTGGGGCAACATGAATATGAATCCGCTCAGCGCGCTAACGGGCTCGACCGCCGATCGTTTGCTCGACGATCCCTTTACGCACGCGTTGGTGCTGCGGATGATGGAAGAAGCGGATGCAATCGGTCAGCGCCTCGGGCTATCGACGGGCATGTCCGCGCCGCAGCGCGTGGCCGTCACACGCGAGCTCGGCGCGTTCAAGACTTCGATGCTGCAAGACATGGAAGCGGGGCGTCCGCTCGAAATCGATCCGATCCTGGGCGTCTTCCCCGAGCTCGGACGCAAGCTGCACGTGCCTACTCCGTTTTGCGACGCCGTGCTCGGACTGCTGCGTCAACGCGCCGCCAACAACGGGCTCCGATAGATGACCGTCTGAGCGCGGTCACAGCAGGCTGCCATCGGAAGCACGGCGCAGCGCCGGTGCATCAGGCGCCGAGTTGTTCGTAGATGTCGCGGCCCGCTCGTGCAAGGTCTCGCCACAGGATGGACGGACATGCGTGGCCCATCGCACGACGATCCAGCAGATCGTCGCACAAGCGCGCCAGCCGTCTGAACGCCGCCATCGCATCGTTCTCGCTATCGTCGCGAGCGCCGAGCGCCGCACTCGCTTGCCGCGCCGCGCGCGCGAGCGCCTCCCATTGAGCCTCCTGAACCTGCATTCCATGGGCGCCCAGTTGGGCTGCCGCGCCGGAGACGAGATACAACTCCTTGAATGCCGCCTGTGCGTGCGGAACGAAAACTACTTCCCCGTCGATTCGGGACGATTGCGTAAGCGAAGTCACGAGTGGCATGTGAGACAGGTAAGTGAGACGAGACGAAGAATGTCACCAACACTTCACGAAAAGCCTGTCGACGATATGCCCCTTCGTTGAATCGGGAGAAGAGGGTTCGTCGAAATCCATCCATCAAGACGTCGAGGCGCGGCAGCGCAAACGTTCGCGCGTTCGGCGACACTTGCTATGCGTGGCGAATGCACGCTTCTGTGGATAACGGCGTCCGGCCCTCTTTCTTTAGATGAGGGTAAACGCTCGGCGCGACAACGCTATCGGTCGCCCGGCTTGCCGCTCAGACCATGGCGCAGCGCGTAGCGGATTAAACGGCGTCGGCGCCCGCTCAGCAGGCCACCGCCCCGCCTTCGAAGCGACGCGGATCTGCCCGCTCGCACGAAATCGTCGTGCCCACGGTGCCTTCTACCAGTCGCGCCACGTCAGTCAATGCGCCAATGGCGGCGCGCCGTCCGGTGCGCTCGGCGAAGCGCGAAGCAGCTTCGAGTTTGGGCCCCATGGATCCCGCCGAGGAAACCAATTCGCTCATGGCGCTCGGATGGCCATGGCGAAGCAATTTCGAATTAGCCGTCCCCCAATCGAGAAAGACACCGGCCATATCGGTCGCTATCACGTACAGCTCGGCGTCGATGGCTTCGGCGACGAGCGCGGCGCCCGTGTAATGATCGACGAGCGCTTCCACGCCACGCAAACGACCATTGTCGGCGGCGACCGGGACGCCAGCGACCGCGCACATCACAACGGCGCCCTGCTCCGTTAGCCGACGCAGCGGGTCCGACTGGAGCAATCGCATCGGACGAGGGCTGGGCACGACCCGGCGATAGCCGATACCGTCCTGCGCGAGCCGCCAGTGCTTGGCGCGCGCCACGGCCAGCGCGCGTTCGCCCAGCAGCACGGCGCCGACCGGCTTATCGGGATGCGAGAAGGCCGGATCGGCGATATCGACTTCGACCATCGTGCGCAGCGTTACGCACGCGCGAGCGCTCGGCAGCAAGTTGCGCAATTCAAGTTCGAGCCTATCGCCGGTCGTCATACCCGTCGCAACCTCGAGAGGCTCGGACGAGCAAGGCTCGAAGGCGTCGTGATTTTGGTCGGGAGGCGGCGCTGTCGGCGTGGTTCGCCAACCATCGGCATGCACGATCACGAGCTCGTTGCCGTCCGCCACTCGCGCCAACTGCAAGGCGGCCGATCGGACGATGAGCGCCTCGGTGTCCACGTCCGCCCCTATCGTCTTTCGGTGCAACGCGTCATCCGCCAATGCGATCACGATACGCATATCTCTATTCCTCCGAGCTTTGTTGAGGCAACCATGTCGCCCAGCCGCAAGCAAGAGGCCCCGCGTCGTGGGGCCCAACATTCTGTATAGAGGAATTTCAGATACGCGACTGCGCCCTGGAGCACAGAGAACGGCGCTAACCGACATCTGCCGCTCGGCTATTCGTCCGCGTGTAGATCAGCATGAGGAACGACGAAGACGCGCACCGTCCTCCCGAGCAACGGGTGCGAAGCTTGCGCGCCTGTCATCACACGCCAGGCCTCGCGCCGCCGCGCCGTGCATGTGCGCCCAGCCTGCGCGAGCGCACGAGTTGGTACGGCCGCAGCGCGTAAGCCAACGTCCCGAATCCGCTCCAGATATGGACGAGGCGCGTGAACGGGAACAGCAGAAACAAGGTCATTCCCAGCACCAGATGCAGCTTGAACGGCCATAGCACGCTCGCCATTTCGCCGGCATCGGGGCGCAGCGTCACAATACGCTGCGCCCAATCGGCCAGCACGAGCATTTCGTGCGCATCGGCGCGCTGCGCGTACGAGAACGGCAGCGTCAGCAGCCCCAGACACAACTGCACCCACAGCACAATAAGCAGCGCGAGATCGGTACGGCGACTCGTGCTACGAATGCGAGCATCGAACATGCGCCGATGCAGCAGCATCGTCAATCCGATGAAACACAGCGTGCCGGCCGCCCCGCCGGACACTATCGCAAGCATTTGCTTTTGCGAGGCCGTAATGAACGGTGAGTACAGCGCATGAGGCGTCAATAGACCGATCGTATGTCCGAACAACAAAAACAGCACACCGATGTGAAAGAGGTTGCTGCCCCAACGCAACTGCGAGCGTCGCAGCAGCTGCGAGGAATCGCTCTTCCACGTGTATTGCGCCCGCTCGAAGCGAGCCAGGCTGCCGAGCAGGAATACCGTCAGACAGATATACGGATAGACCGAAAAGAGAAACGTATTCAACGATGTGCTCATGGCCGTGCTCCTTGGCTCGCGCTTGGCCCTGCCGGCGCACCGGCAGCCGGCGCGCGGCGAACGACATGTATCGTGTGGGATTGCCCAGCACCTTGCTGGCCGGCATTGCCGCAACCATCGAATGCGGCCGGTTCCTGCCACGCTTCGTCAAGGTCCGGCTCCGGCTCCGGCTCCGGCTCCGGCGAACCGGCGCCAGCCTCGACGCCGGCGCCCGCTAGATCCAACAGCGCGCCGAGCACAGCCACATAAGCACTGCCGCGCTTATCGATCGCACCGTGGATGCGCCGCAAGATATGCGCGACTTCGCCGAGCAAGGCAACCGCCGCCTCGCGCGGCTGCGTCGACGCGTATTCCAGCAGCACCGTCAAATGATCGGGCAGCTCGTCGGAGCGCAGCGCCAGCCCCGCCTGCTCGTACGTGGCGATGAGATCGAGCATCGCCGGCCCTCGCTCGCGCGAATCGCCATGGACGTGCTCGAACAAGTGGAGCGCCGTGCCGCGGCCGCGATCGAACAGCTCCACATAGGCTGCTTCCGCGCCGAGGTCCTCCGCGGTCCTGATGGTTTCGAGCAGCGCATCGATTTGCGAAAGACGCGCAGGGTCCAGCGCTCCTGCTTCGCGCAGCGCATCGCCCACTTCTTCGAGCTCGGTCCGCCACGCGGCGTCGGGATAGCCGAGCAAAAAGGCGAGCGCACGCAGGGTCCGTGCAAATGCCACCTGCCGGGAGTCGGATCGCGTCATGGTCAATCCTCCACTTTGATCGGGATCGTGCGTTTGCCTTCGCCGCCGAACAGGCTTGGCGCCTCGTCGCCATGGTTGCAACCGTTGCCGAAGCTGAAACCGCAGCCGCCGCGCATATCGAACGCGTTCTCCGCGTACTCGCGGTGCGACGTGGGGATGACGAAGCGGTCCTCGTAGTTGGCGATCGCCATCACGCGGTACATCTTCTCCATCGTTTCCACGCTCAGCCCGACTTGGCGCAGCACTGCATCGTCGGTCACGCCGTCGACGTGCTTGGCGCGTTGATAGGCACGCATCGCCAGCATGCGTTCGAGCGCTCGTACGACAGGCCCCTCATCGCCGGCCGTCAGCAAGTTAGCGAGATATTTCACGGGGATCCGCAATTGGCTCACGTCGGGGATTGCCCCGTTTGCGCCGATATGCCCTGCCTGCGCGGCGCCGGTGATCGGCGAGAGCGGCGGCACATACCAGACCATCGGCATCGTGCGGTACTCGGGGTGCAACGGCAGCGCGACTTGCCATTCCACCGCCATGCGATAGACGGGGCTATTGCGAGCGGCTTCGAGCCAGTTCTCGGGCACGCCGTCGCGACGCGCCGCTTCGATCACGATCGGATCGTGCGGATCGAGGAACACGTCGAGCTGCGCCCGGTAGAGGTCTTTTTCGTTTTCTACGCTCGCCGCCGCCTCGATGCGATCGGCGTCGTACAACAGCACACCCAGATAGCGAATGCGCCCGACGCATGTTTCCGAGCATACGGTGGGCTGGCCCGCTTCGATCCGCGGGTAGCAGAAGATGCACTTCTCCGCCTTACCCGATTTCCAGTTGTAGTAGATCTTCTTGTAGGGGCAGCCGCTCACACACATCCGCCACCCGCGGCATTTGTCTTGATCGATCAAGACGATCCCGTCTTCTTCGCGCTTATAGATGGAGCCCGACGGGCACGACGCGACGCACGAGGGATTGAGGCAATGCTCGCACAAGCGCGGCAAGTACATCATGAACGTGTTTTCGAATTGTCCGTAGATGTCCTTTTGGATCGCCTCGAAGTTGCTGTCCTGGCTGCGCTTGGAGAACTCGCCGCCGAGAATTTCTTCCCAGTTCGGGCCGCCCTCGATCTTCTCCATCGGCTGGCCCGTGATCAAGCTTCGCGGTTTGGCCGTGGGAGCGGCCTTCATCTCGGGCGCACTTTGCAGATGATCGTAGTCGAACGTGTAAGGCTCGTAGTAATCGTCTATCTCGGGCAGATTCGGATTGGCGAAGATGCGCGACAGCACTTTGAGCTTGCCGCCCTGGCGCGGCTCGATCGAGCCGTCCTTCTTACGAACCCACCCGCCGTTCCATTTTTCTTGGTTTTCCCATTGCTTCGGATAGCCTACGCCGGGCTTGGTCTCGACGTTGTTGAACCAGGCATACTCGACCCCCGGCCTGTTGGTCCAAACGTTCTTACAGGTCACGCTGCAGGTGTGGCATCCGATACATTTATCGAGATTGAGCACCATGCCGATTTGGGCGCGCACTTTCATTTTTCGACTCCTCGCGTTTGCGCCGCGTTCGCCGCAGCAGCGGGCTCGTCGAGCCAATCGACGCGCCGCATCTTCCGCACGACCACGAATTCATCGCGATTCGTACCGATCGTTCCGTAATAGTTGAAGCCATAGCTCAATTGCGCATAGCCGCCGATCATGTGGGTGGGCTTGAGCACGATCCGGGTGACCGAGTTATGAATGCCGCCCCGTATCCCCGTGATCTCCGAGCCCGGCGTATTGATGATTTTTTCCTGTGCGTGGTACATGAGCACCATGCCTGGCTTGACGCGCTGGCTCACCACCGCCCGCGCCGATATCGCGCCGTTGACGTTGAACAGTTCGATCCAGTCGTTATCCTCGATGCCTGCGCACCGCGCATCGTCCTCGCTGAGCCACACCACCGGCCCGCCTCGGTTGAGCGTCAGCATCAGCAAGTTGTCGCTGTAGGTGCTATGGATGCCCCACTTCTGATGCGGCGTGATGAAGTTCAGCACGATCTCGGTATGGCCGTTCGGTTTGACGCCGTTCATGAGGTCCGTCGCCTTCAAATCCACAGGCGGGCGATAGCTCGAAAAGCCTTCGCCGAAGGCGACCATCCAGGGGTGGTCCTGATAGAACTGTTGGCGGCCGGTCAGCGTGCGCCACGGAATCAGTTCATAGACGTTGGTGTAGCCGGCGTTGTAGCTCACCGTCTCGCTCTCGATGCCGCTCCACGTGGGCGAACTGATAATCTTGCGCGGCTGGGCTTGAACGTCCCGATACCGAATCTTCTCGTCTTCTCGATGAATGGCCAGATGCGAGTGGTCGCGGCCGGTCGCCTTCGAGAGCGCCTCCCATGCTTTGACGGCCACGTGGCCGTTCGTTTCAGGCGCAAGCTGAAGGATCACCTCGCAGGCGTCGATGTCGGTCACGATGCGCGGCATTCCGTGCGTCACCCCCGCTTCCTCGGTGACCCCGTTCAACTCGCCTAGCTGCTTGACCTCCGCCTGCGTCTCCCAGCTGATGCCCTTGCCGCCATTGCCGATCTTGGTCATCAGCGGGCCGAGCGCGGTAAAGCGCTTGTACACGTTCGGGTAGTCGCGTTCAACGAGCGTCGCCTGCGGCGCCGTCTTGCCGAGGATCACCGGACATTCGCCTTTGCGCCATTCGCGCACCTCGAATGGCTGCGCAAGTTCGGCCGGTGTGTCGTGCATCAGCGGTGTCATCACGACGTCCTGTTCTACGCCCAAATGCCCCGGGCTCACCTCGCTGAACGCTTTGGCGAAACCTTTATAGATTTCCCAATCCGAACGCGATTGCCATACCGGGTCCACGGCCGCCGATAGCGGGTGGATGAACGGATGCATATCGCTCGTATTCAGGTCGTTCTTTTCGTACCAACTTGCCGTCGGCAGAACGATGTCGGAATACAAGCACGTCGTGCTCATGCGGAAATCGAGCGTCACCAGCAGGTCCAGCTTGCCCTCGGGCGCCTGGTCGCGCCAATTCACCTCTTGCGGTTTGGCGTCGCTCGGGCCGAGGTCCTTGCCCTGTACGCCGTTGCTCGTGCCGAGCAAGTGCTTGCAGAAATACTCATGCCCCTTACCCGAGGAGCCCAATAGGTTCGAGCGCCAGACGAACATATTGCGCGGCCAATTCTCGGGCGCATCGGGATCTTCGCAACTCATCTGCAGCGTGCCGTCCCGCAATCCTTCGGCGACGAACTCGCGTACGTCCTTCCCTGCGCTCGCCGCCATTTCGGCGAGATGCAACGGGTTCGTTTTCAATTGCGGCGCGCTCGGCAACCAGCCCATTCGCTCGGCGCGCACGTTGTAGTCGATCATGCTCGCGTGTGCATGAGCGGTATCCGCTAGCGGCGACACGATTTCTTCCGGGCTCAGCTTCTCGTAACGCCACTGATCGGTGTGCGCATAGAAGAAGCTCGTGCTATTCATCTGGCGGGGCGGCCGCGCCCAATCCAGCGCAAACGCCAACGCCGTCCAGCCCGTTTGCGGACGCAGCTTTTCTTGACCGACGTAGTGCGCCCAGCCGCCGCCGCTGCGGCCGATACATCCGCACATCATCAGCAGGTTGATCACACCGCGGTAGTTCATATCGGCGTGATACCAATGGTTCATCGCCGCGCCGATGATCACCATCGATTTGCCGTGGGTCTTATCGGCGTTCTCGGCGAATTGGCGCGCGAGCTCGACGATTTGCCCACGCGCGACGCCTGTGATCGATTCGGCCCAGGCCGGCGTGTACGGCGCATCCACGTCGTAGCTCGAAGCGCCGCTGCCCAGATGACGATCGACCCCATACTGTGCAGCCTGCAAATCGAAAACGGTCGCGACCAGCGCTTCCTCGTCTCCCGTCTGGCCGGCAAGCGAGAGGCGCGCGGCCGGCACGCGCGCCAGGTTGATCCCCCCGTTCTGCGCTTCGCCGGAAAATGCGGCGAGGGGACGCAGCCAAAGTACGGGAAGGCGACCTCCACGATCTCGTGCGGCTGTGCGTCGTCTTCGAGCACCGACAACTTCAAGCTCGCCGCTTCCCCGCTTCGCGCGTCCTTTTCTTCGAGATTCCACTTGCCGATATCGTCGCGGCCTTCGGCGCCCCAGCGGAAGCCGATGGAGCCGTTAGGCAGCACGATACGGCCGCCCCGATCGAACGCAAGCGTCTTCCATTCGGGGTTGTTGGTTTGCCCCATGCCGCCTTCGAGATCGCTCGCGCGCAAATAGCGATCGGGCACAAGCGTCACGCCACCGTCGGGCAACGTGTGCCGTTTGAGCATGACGAGCATCGGCATGTCGGTATAGCGGCGCACGTAATCGTCGAAGTAGGCGCTGCGCTTTCCGAAGAAGAATTCGTTGAGCACCACATGCCCCATCGCCATCGCGAGCGCGGCGTCGGTGCCCTGCTTCGGATGCAGCCATAGATCCGCGAGCTTCGCGACTTCGCTGTAGTCGGGCGTGATCGCGACCGTCTTCGCTCCCTTGTAGCGCACTTCGGTGAAGAAATGCGCGTCGGGCGTGCGGGTTTGCGGCACATTGCTGCCCCACGCAACGATGAACGTCGAGTTGTACCAATCGGCCGATTCGGGCACATCGGTCTGCTCGCCCCACACTTGAGGGCTCGCCGGCGGCAGGTCGCAGTACCAATCGTAAAAGCTCATGCATACGCCACCGATGAGGCTCAGATAGCGGCTGCCCGCCGCATAGCTGACCATGCTCATCGCAGGGATCGGCGAGAACCCGATGATGCGATCGGGCCCGTGGCGCTTGATCGTATAGACGTTCGCCGCCGCAACGATCCGGTTGACCTCCTCCCATGAACTACGCACGAAGCCGCCCATGCCGCGCATTTTCTGGTAGTCACGCCGTGCGTCTTCGTCCTCCACAATCGACGCCCAGGCGATAACGGGATCGGAATGCGCGGCCAGTGCGGCGCGCCAGCGTTTGAGCAGACGGGCGCGCACCATCGGATATTTCACGCGATTGGCGCTGTATAGGTACCACGAATACGACGCGCCACGCGCGCAGCCGCGCGGCTCATGGTTGGGCATATCCCAGCGCGTGCGCGGATAGTCCGTCTGCTGGGTTTCCCAGGTGACGATGCCGCCCTTGACGTAGATCTTCCAGGAACACGAACCGGTGCAGTTCACGCCGTGCGTGCTGCGCACGATCTTGTCGTGCGACCAGCGATTGCGATAGGCATCCTCCCACTTGCGATCTTCGCCCGTGGTCACGCCGTGCCCGTCCGAAAAGCGCTCGGACGGCAGCGCGAAGTGAATCAGTCGATCGAGAAAATGACTCATGGATGCTCCGCACTCAACAAGGCATCGGTGCGTGACGGCGCGCGTAGTGCCACCAAGTCACCGAGATACAAATCAGATAAAACGCGATGAAGACATACAGCGCCGCCTCCGGCCCGCCTGTCAGCGCGATCGAGCTGCCATAGCTCTTCGGGATGAAGAAGCCGCCATACGCCGCCATCGCCGCCGTGAAGCCCAGCGTCGCGGCGGCTTCGGTATTGCCCTGCTTCGTCGCGCGCTCGATCGCTTCACGATCGCGCGGATCCGCTTCTTGCAAATTGAGCGCGAGGAAAATCACCGGGATCATGCGGAAGGTGGAGCCGTTGCCGATGCCGGTGGTGAAAAACAGCACGAGGAAGCTGCTGAAGAAGCCGGCGAAGCTGCCGCCCGACGGCCCCGACGGCAAGAAGAACAGCACCCCGCCTACCGCCAACGCCATGACGACGAAGTTCCACAGCGTGACGCGCGCGCCGCCGAGCTTATCGGCGAGCCAGCCGCCGAACGGCCGCACGATCGCACCGATCAGCGGGCCAAGCCAGGCGTAGGCGAGCGGGTTGATGGACGGAAATTCGTTCTTGATGAGCAGCGGAAAACCGGCGGCATAGCCGATGAACGAACCGAAAGTGCCCAGATAAAGCAGACACATGAGCCAGTTGTGCTTGCGGCGAAATATCGCCGCTTGTGCCGCGAACGAGGCTTTCGATTGAGCGATGTCGTTCATCCCGAACCACGCGGCCAGCGAGGCGATAGCGATCCAGGGCACCCAAATGAACGCCGCGTTTTGCATCCAGACCTGAGAGGTGTGGCCCGCCTTGACGAGCGTTTGCGGCGCACCGCCGAAGATGCCCAGTACGCCGACCGTCACGACGAGCGGACTCAGGAACTGAACCACCGATACGCCAAGATTGCCGAGGCCCGCGTTGACGCCTAGCGCCGAGCCTTTGCGCTCCTTCGGAAAGAAGAAGCTGATATTGGCCATGCTCGAGCTGAAGTTGCCGCCGCCGAAGCCGCACAGCAAAGCCAGAACGAGCATCGTTGCATAGGGCGTCGTGGGATCTTGCACGGCGAAGCCGACACCGAGCGCCGGCGCGAGCAACGAGGCGGTGGAGATCGCCGTCCAGCGTCGCCCCCCAACGAGCGGCACCATGAACGAGTAGAAGATGCGTAGCGTCGCGCCGCTCAACGCCGGTGCGGCCGCGAGCCAAAAGAGCTGGTCGGTCGTGTACTTGAAGCCGAGCGCGGGTAAGCTCACCGCGACCACGCTCCATACTTGCCAGATCGCAAACGCGAGGAACAGCGCCGGCACCGAAATCCACAAATTCAGCTTGGCGACGGCTTCACCTTCCCGTTCCCAAAACGCCTTATCTTCCGGCGTCCAGATCTCCAACGTGTGACCGCTTCGCTGCGTCAGCGAACGGAGGTTCATGACGGCACCCCTATCGATTGGTTTTCATATCGCCGGCGCCATCCGCTCGATCAACTGCTTCGAACGTATGTGCGCCAACGACTGACAAACTAACCGTTCGGCGGGTGGCCGAAATTGATGCCGATCAACTGCTTCAATCACCGATTGCGGTCGCGAGAACATGAACGAGCGAATCCGCTTGTTCAAAGCACGACCTTGACGCGCATCAAATGCACGAGCGCGCTAAGCGTGCAGAATCACCGAGCGAGGCTGATCGCCCACGCTTCGACGCGCGCCGCGTGCGGCCACGCGGACGCGGCGCGCGATGCGCGCTATTTCGCTTTCCCTTTTGGTTGGAAGCCGGGCGCGCCCACTTGCCACAGCGAGAACGCCCATTCATCCGCATAGCGATCGGCCGTCTGCTTCACGCTCGACCCGATGCCATGCCCGGCATCGTAATCGACGCGCAGCAGCACGGGCCGCCCACTAGCGCTCGCGGCCTGCACACGCGCGGTCATCTTCAACATATGCCATGGCGACACGCGCGGGTCGTTCGCGCCCGTCGTAAACATGACTGCCGGATAGGGTGTGCCGTCATGAATGTGCGCGTAGGCGCTCATCGCATAGAGCCCGTGAAAGCCTGCTTCGTTCGAGGCCGATCCCATTTCGGGCACGTTCGGCGGGCCGTTCGGCTCGGTTTCGAAACGCAACGTATCGGATACGCCCACATCGTCGAGCACTACGCGGAACAAGCCGGGATCGATCGTCAGCGCGCCGCCCATCACGATGCCGCCCGCACTGCGACCGTTAGCCACCAAGTATTTACTCTGCGTGTAGCCTTCATCGATCATGTAGTGCGCACCCGCCAGGAAGTCGAACGTCGTGTTGATCTTCCATTGCTTTTGCCCTGCGCGGTGCCACGCATCGCCGTATTCGCCGCCCCCGCGCATATGCACGACAGTCATGATGCCGCCCTGTTCGAACCAGGCGCGCCACGCGGGTTGGTAGTTCGGATCCATCGACAATCCGTAGCTGCCGTAGCCGTAAATGATCGTCGGATGCGAGCCGTCGCGTTTGATGCCCTTCTTCGAAATAATCGAGACCGGGACGCGTGTGCCGTCGTAACTCGTGGCGAACGTCTCCTGCGCTTCGAGCTCGTCCGATTCCGTCGTCGACGGCGGAATCAGGCCGGTATCGGCCGCGGCCGCCGCCCCTGGCGCATAAGCCATTTCACGCGGCGCCTTGATCCAGCCGCGCAACTCGAACAGCACGCCCGGCCGCTTCAGGTCCGGTTGAAGATCGCGGATCGCGCCTGCGAAGGGCAAACCGATCGTGCGCTCGTCCTTGCCGTCGAAACCGGTTCGATGCAACTCGAAGGTCGCGCCCGCGCGTTCCGCGAGGTACATCCCATCGCTCGCGAGCGCGAACGAATCGATGACGTTATTGCCTTCCGGTACGACGACGTCAGCATGCGCGAGATCCGGGTGCGCCGCCGCCATCGAGACGACCTTGAAGCGCGAAGCGTCCTTGCCCGTCAACGCGTACAAACGATCGCCATGCAGTTGAACGTCGACCACGCCGTCTTCGGGGTTCGCAATTTTTTGCCAAGGCGTGTCGGCGCCATGGATATCGGCCACGCGCGCCACATAGAAGGTATTGGGATTGTTGTCCATGTTGTGATTCGCCACCGCCACGGCAAAGGGCGAATCAGGCGAGAGCAGGACGTACGTGCCCTGCCCTTCGGGCACCTCGATCTTCGACGACACGCCCCGGCCGAACACGGCTTCGTCGCCTTCGCCATCGGCGTGCTGGCCGAGCACGTGCAGGTGCGTCACGGCGTTGTATTCGCTTTGCGCCGGCGGTGTATTCGGCCCGACCTTCGGGTAGCGCAAATAGAAGAACGATTGGTTATCGCTGCGCCAAGATACGACGCACGAGCTTGTGCGATCGATCGCCTCGCTCAGCACGTTGCCGGTTTGGACATCGACGACGTGCAACACGCTCTGCTCGGATCCGCCTTCCGAAATGCCGTAGGCCACGTAGCGGCCATCCCACGACGGCGCATACCAATCGAGCGCGAAGTGGCGCGTGCTGTCGGTCGATAGCCGCGACGGATCGACGAGCACATGCTCTTGGCCGTCCACGCCATCGCGATAAGCGAGCTTAAGAAGATTTTCGCCGGCCGCCGCCGTTTGATAGAACAGGCGCTGGCCTCGACGCGTGAAATCCGTTCGGCGAAGATCGCCGCCCATCAACGTCTCGACGCGCTTCGCGAGGCGGTCGCGGCCAGGAATCGCGGTCAAGGTTTGGCGCGTGAACGTATCCTGCGCTTTCATCCAAGCCCGAACTTCGGGATCCTTGAGGTTCTCCATGTAACGGTAGTTGTCGACCACCGGCGTGCCGAAATAGGTATCGGTGACAGGCCGAACAGGGGCGACGGGGGGATGGCCGGCGGACCAGGAAGCGCTCGATGCGGTGAGACAAGACAGAACCGTTACGGCTAGAAGAGGCTTATTTCGTTTCATTGTTTTGTTCGCTCCAAGTAACGACGCGCAAGATTAACGCGCAGTGCGCCAGGGCGATAGTAGAGAACTTGCTCGAATTAGGACGCCAACTGCGCACGCCACTTTCGCTTTTCCTTTCGGTGCGCCTTTCAAACATCCTGCTCGAATTCGCGTGCAACGATGTCGATAAACGCCTGCACGCGCGCGGTTTTGTATAAATCGGCGTGTGTAACGAGCCACACGTCGAAGCGATCGCAGCGCTTGGGCATCACACGGACGAGTTCCGACTCGTCATCGGCCCGAAAACAAGGCAGCTCGGTGACGCCAAGGCCCGCAATCGCCGCTTCGAACAGCATCATGGTGGACGAGGTTTGGAACGCCACTTTGCCTCGATGCGTGGACTCGCCGCACAACGCCTCCCACATCGACGGAACAATGGGGCGCTGGTACATGAGCAGATCGTGTCCTTCGAATGCCTCGCCTTCGCGCGGCTCTCCCCGCGCGGCGAGGTAGGCGCGCGAGGCGTAGATTCCCGATTCGAGCTGCGCCAAGCGCCGCACGATGAGATCCGGCGATTCGGGCCGCAGCGTGCGAATCGCGATATCGGCCTCGCGCCGCGTCAAATTCGCCATGCTCGCGGAAGTGACGCAAACCACTTCGATGCCCGGGTGCTCGGCGCGCAATTTCGCGATCGCCGGCACGACGAAGCGTTTGCCGAGCGAATCGGTGGTAGCGACGCGCACGGCGCCGCAGAGCTGATCGTCCATGCCGACGATGCGCCGCTCGATTTGATGAACGGCTTGCTCCATCGCCTCGGCGGGCGCGATCAACGCTTCCCCGGCCGACGTCAGCACGTACATGGTGGGCGTGCGCAGAAACAGCCGCGCCGCCAACGCCTCTTCGAGCGCGGCGATGCGCCGCCCGACTGTCGCCTGATCCACGCCGAGCCGCGCCGCCGCGCCGCGCAACGTGCCGGACCTTGCCACCGCAAGGAAAAAACGCGCGTTGTCCCAATTCGTCATGGATTTCTACGAGCCTTCGTATGTGCCGCCCAACTGATGCATTTTTGCATCACGAGACTGCAAATTCACCGCTTTATCGCAGCGCTGCCAGTTTATAGACTTGGGGCATTGATTGCCAAGCATCGAACCGGAGGACACGATGAACGATTGCGCCGCCCCGCCGCTTGCACCAGATCGCCGCGACGAGCGCCGTGAAGCCGCGCGACGCCGCGCCACGCTGGCGTTGGTGGCGAGCGGCATGTTCATGGCCGTGCTCGATACGACGATCGTCAATGTCGCGCTGCCCGCGATGCGCGCGCATTTGGGCGCCTCCGTCGCCGGATTGGCATGGATCGTCGATGCGTACACCCTCAGCTTCGCCGCGCTGATCCTGGCTGGCGGCGTAGCCTCGGACCGATTCGGCGCCAAGACGGTTTATCTGTGCGGCCTCGCGTTATTCGTCGCTGCCTCGGCCGGTTGCGGGCTCGCGCCGTCGGTCGGG
>Ga0157369_10001274_pt1 | contig 31308 bp, 17 predicted proteins | sample C25metaG_FD_113461 | JGI IMG/M metagenome (GOLD analysis project Ga0157369, IMG submission 113461) | Corn rhizosphere microbial communities from Kellogg Biological Station, Michigan, USA - C2-5 metaG | ecosystem: Host-associated > Plants > Roots > Rhizosphere > Soil | place: USA: Michigan... | reverse complement strand
GCGCCTGCGCAACGAGAAACGGTTACGGAAATAGCCATGGTGAACGCTCGCGGTACCACGGCCCAGAGAATCGCACTCGTAGTCCATCCCGACCTGGCGGCGGTGTCGTCGCTGCAGGGGGAATTCCTCAAGCACAACATCGCCACCATCGTGGCGCGCGACCTGCCGACCGCGCTGCTGGCCATGACGCAACACTACTTCGACATCGCTGTGGTGGCGGACACGATCAGCGAAGCGGGCGACGGCTGGGCGCTGGGCGGCGTCCTGAGGATGGTCTTCCCCAAGGCGTTCCTCGCCACCATCACGCCGACCCATGACGTCCACACCCTGAAAAACGCCATCAACAACGGCATCGACGAGATCTTCGAAACCAATGCCAGCTTCGAAGACGTGGTCGCCGCTACCGTGCGGAGCTACGGATCGACACCAGGGAAGCGCACGACAAGAGTGCAGTAAAGAGTCGCCGGAAACGCCGTAATCGCCGTAACCGAGAAGCAATTCCGGCGGTTTCGGCGATTATGGCAATTACGTCGGTTAAGAGAGCTTCCGTTCGCGGGCGAGCTTCTCGTCGTTCGGCTTGATCTTCTCGTACTCCCCGTCCCAGAACGACTGCTGCTTCATCTTTTCCAGGTAGTCGCGGGTGTATCCGAACCTGGTCCACACGTCTTCCTTGTACTGGAAGAGGCGCTCTTTTTGCGCGCGCGGGCGAACGTCGAGAACGTCGTCCGCCGAGCCGCCGCGATAAATTGCCTCGAACCGCGACTTGATCTCGGTATCCGCCTTCATCGGGCGGCGCTGTTCCAGGTCGGCGACAACGGACGGATAACGGTCAAAACCATCGGTCGCGATCGTCACCACGTTGTCGTCCTTGCCGAGGTTGAGGTGCTTCGCCAATCGAATCGCGCCGAGGATGTTGCAGATACTCGAGACGCCGAAGCTGCCCGCCAGGGACGCCAGCGCCCCGCGCTTCATTCCGAGCATCGATTCGAGCTGCGGCGACTTCTGCTGTACGAGCTCAAGCCCGGCGACGCAGTCGTCGTCATGGATCAGCTGCACATAGTCGGTGGTCAGCACGTTGTGGATGAGGGTGACCATCTTGTCGCCGATGCCCTCGATGCGGTGCGTCCCGCGGCCGTTGTTGAACAGCGTGGAGCACTCGCGCGGTTCGAGCGCGCTGGTGATCGCGTCCGGAAACTTTGCCTTGATCTCATCGCCCGCGGCGATGGTTCCCGCCGAGCCCGGCGCCGACACGAACGCCGCGACGCGCTTGTTGCCGTAGCGCGACGCCATCTCCAGCGCGCTTTGTCCGGTGACGTAACGATGGAATCGATAGTTCGGCAGCAGCTCGAACTGCGCCAGCACCTTGTACTTCGGGTCCTTTTTGTAGAACTCGGTGCGCTCGAGGACGAGGATGACGTCGGACTCCGAGCCGGGCGTGAGGTCGAGCTGTCCGCCGTAACGCTTGATGCGCTCGTACCGCTCCTTGCTCATCTGCTCCGGCATGATCACGATCGCGGGATATCCCTTGAGCCGCGAGATGTACGCGACGCCGATGCCGAAGTTTCCGGTCGAGGGGCCGATGATCGTGTTCTCGCCCTGGTGGATCTCGTCCGCCAGCTCGCCTTCCATCAGCGTGACGTACGCCGCTCCCACCTTGTGACTGCCGGAGGGAAAGCCGCAGCCGGTCATGACCAGGATGTTGGCGTCGACGCCGGTGAATTCCTTCGGCAGCGCGACGTGGCGTATCCCGCCCTTCGGGCTCTGCCACGTGATGTTGAACAGGTTGGCAGGATCGAGTTCGTTCTTCAGGGCCGAGTGCGCGCGCGCGCGCACCGTCTGCGGCAGCCGGTCGGGATGCAGCATTTCCTGGTACGTGGGGCCGGCGACGACGTGCGTATGAGCGGCTGCGGGTGAAACAGGCATCAGAATCTCCTCCAGAGGGCCCGGGCCTGGGCCGAAGCTTTTTCCATGACGGCACGCTCGTCGACGGTCTGCATCTTTTTGTCGCGCACGACGAACTTCCCGTTGACGATGAGCGTGTCGACCGGCGCATTGGCAATGCCGAACAGAAAATGACCAAACAAGTTGTCGGACGTAAGCGGCGTTGGCGGCCAGTAGTCGACGAGCAGCAGGTCCGCGCGCGCGCCGGGGACGATGGCGCCGATCTCCAGCCCCCAGGCCTTGTGCGCGATTTTGCGGTTATTGAGCAGCGCGGCAGCGTAGGCTTCGCTGTACGCAACGCGAGGATCGCCGGCGCGCAGCTTCTGCACGTGGAACGCCGACTTGAATTCTTCCCACATGCGCGGCGAGTAGCCGTCAGATCCGAGCCCGACGAGCACGCCGGCCTTGGCCATCTCCAGCAGGTTCGCGGTGCCAACCGTGTTGTTGCAGTTCGACTGCGGATTGTGAACGACGTTGATCTTGCGTTTCGCGAGTTGCCGGATATCGGCCGGGCTGACGTGGACGCAGTGCGCCGCAATCGACTTGTCGTTGAGCACGCCGAGATCGTGCAGGCGCGCCACCGGCGACTTGCGGAACTTCTTGCGCGCGTCGGCAACGTCGCAGGCGTCTTCAGCGACATGCACATGAAAACCAGCGTGGAGTCCTTCGGCCGCTTCGACAGCGCGTCGCAGCGTTCGATCGCTCAGCGTGAACGAGGCGTGCAGTCCAAAGCTACCGCGCACCACACGGTCGCCAAAGCCTCGCTCCACGCGCTCCAGGAAGCGGATGTTCTCGTCGATTCCCTGCTGCGCATTCGCCTGGCCGTTGCGGTCAGTGGTTTCGTAGCAGGCAACGCCGCGCAGACCGACGTCGAGAAATGCCTGCGTGATGCGGTCGAGGCTTCCGGCGCACGCATTCGGGCTGGAGTGATGGTCCACCAGCGTCCCAACACCATTCTTTGCCGAGTCGATGAGCCCGACCATCGCGCTGAGGTAAATGTCGTCTTCATTCAGCGCGCGGTCGAGCCGCCACCAGAGCTTCTTCAGTATGTCGGGAAAATTCTTCGGCGCCGGACCGGGCAGCGAGATGCCCCGCGCCAGCGTGCTGTAGAGGTGCGTGTGGCAGTTGATGAGCGCCGGCATCAGCAGCCGTCCGCCTGCGTCGAGGAAGTCGGATGCCGGCCGGTGTGTGGCGCCCGCACGAATGGCGCCGATGGTGCCGTCGGACATGATCTCAACCGCGCCCGCGTCGAGCACGCGGTTGGCATCGTCGAGCGTGATGATGCGCGCGTTGCGAACGACCAGCGACGGTCTCGGAGCTTCGTCCGATCGCACGCCAGAAGCCGCTCCCAGCGCTGTGTTCACGGCTGCACCGCTTCAAAGGCGAGGCTGTCGCTGTGCCAAGCCGCCACGATGCGCGTGCCGGCTCGCCCGGCGAGCGCCTCGGGCACGCGCTCGGTGGACGTAATGATGCACTCTTCTCCGCCCTGCTCGATAAAGTCGATGGCCGCCCTGATCTTCGGTCCCATCGAACCGGCGGCGAATTCGCCGGCGTCGAGATACTGTTTCGCCTCGGCGAGCGTGATGGTGTCCAGCCAACGCTGGTCGGGCTTCTCGAAGCGAACCGCGGCCTGCTCGACAGACGTCACGATAATCAGCCGGTTGGCGCGGATCTGCGTGGCGAGCAGGCTCGACGCATAGTCCTTGTCGATGACAGCTTCCACGCCGCCCAGCGTTCCCTGCTCGTTCCACGCCACCGGAATGCCTCCGCCGCCGCATGCGATCACCACAACGCCGGCGTCGAGCAGCGCGCGAATCGCGTCCTTTTCCAGGATGTCGATCGGTCGCGGCGACGGAACCACACGCCGATACTGATCTTTGCGGACTTCCTTCATGATCCAGTGCGGTTTGTCCTGGCGAAGCAGGGCAGCTTCTTTCGGCGTGTGGAACGAACCCACGGGTTTGCTGGGATGCTGGAAGTCAGGATCGTCGCGCGAAACCAGAACTTCGGTGATGACCGTGACCACGTCGCGACGAATGCGCTCGCGCCGGAACAGCCCGGTCGCGATCCGCTGGATCATGTACCCCATGCCGCCTTGCGAGTCGGAGACGCAGGTATCGAGCGGGAGAGGCGGCACGCGTCGCTCACCCTCCTCGCTGCGGATCATGATGTTTCCGATCTGAGGGCCGTTTCCGTGGGTGATGACGATCTTGCGGTCGCTACGCAGCACCGGCAGTAGGAACTCCAGCGATTCGAGCGTGTGCTCGAACTGCTGCGGGATCGTGCCCGGCTCTCCCGGCCGCGTGATGGCGTTTCCGCCTAATGCGATGACGATGGTTTCTGACATTCGGCCTTATCTGGACCCTTATGCTCCAGCCTTCCGGGCTTTCGCTTTCTTCTTCGTGGTCTTCTTCTTCGCCGGCGCTTCCACTTCGTACTCGATCGGTTTCTTCGACATAGTCAGCGCCATGATCGCCTTGCAGGTGTGCAGGCGGTTCTCGGCTTCGTCGAACACGACCGAGTGCGGCCCATCGATGACATCATCGGCGACTTCGTTGCCGCGGTCGGCGGGCAGCGGATGCATGTAGAGCGAATTCTTCTTCGTCAGCTTCATCAGCCGCTGGTCGCAGATCCAGCTCTTGTACTGCGTGGCGATCCGCAGCGACTCTTGCGGGTTCTGTCCCATGGTGTCGAGGCAGCCCCAGCTCTTGGGGATGACGATGTCGGCGTCGCGGAAGGCGTCTTCCATGTTGTCGACGACTTCGAACTTCACGCCGGCCTTCTTCGCGTTCTCACGCGCGGCCTTCATCGTCTCCGGCATCAGGAAGTATTCCTTCGGGTGCGCGAGCGTGACGTCGAGCCCGAAGCGCGGCATCAGCATGATGAGTCCCTGCGGCACGCTGAGCGGCTTGGCGTAGCTCGGCGCGTACGCCCAGGTAACCGCGATCTTTTTGCCGCGCAGATCGCGGCCAAGCTTTTCGCGGATGGTCATCAGGTCGGCGAGCGTCTGGCACGGGTGGTCGACGTCGCACTGCATGTTGATGACCGGCGCGCTCGCCCACTTCGCCACTTCGCGCATGTAGGTGTTGCCTTCGCCGGGGATCAGGTCGTGGCGAATCGCAATGCCGTGGCCGTAACTCGACAGGATGATGCCGGTGTCCTTCGGGCTTTCGCCATGCGACACCTGCATGACGTCGGCGGTCAGGAAATGCGCGTGCCCGCCGAGCTGCGTCATGCCCGCCTCAAACGAGTTACGGGTGCGCGTGGACTTGTCGAAGAACATCAGGAACATCGTCTGGTCGGCAAGATGACGATGCGGTTTGCCGCCGCGAAACTTGCGCTTGAGGTCGACCGAGACGTCGAGCAGAACTTCGATCTCGGCGTCAGTCCATTCCTGCGTGGTGATGTAGTCGCGGCCCCGGAACAGCGCCTTCTTTTTGATCACGTGTTTTCCCCTGGAATTCCGCCACGTTGGCGTAATGAACGCGGCTGGGATTGGATATCGATTCGAGCAGCAGCTTGAGTTCGTGGTACGCGCGCATGTCGACCAGGTGCTTGCCGCGCTCGCGCGAGGGCTTCGGCTTGACGGCGAGGACTTGCGCGTCGCGATCCAGTTCGAGCTCGACCGTGCCGTCGTCGAACCAGCCGCGCTCGTGCCCGATGGTCAGAACGTAGTGATGTCCGGCGATCACGCCGTGAATGGTGCGGCTTCCGGCGTCGAACTCGAGGAAGAAGCCGTTGCGCCCGGCGTACTTGCGATAGCTGGCGAACGAGCCGAAGAAGCGCGGCTTCTCCACTTGCGGCCCGCCGTCCTCGGGACAGAACACGTCGCAGTTGCCGCAGTCGTTGCAGGCGTCTGCATAGTTCGCGAGCTGGTGCGTCTTCGCAATTTTCAAAACGCCGCCCGGAACCGCACTCTGGCGGCCCTTTTCGTCGATCTCGTAATTCATGTACGAGACTTCCGTCGCCTCGGTGTCGTAGACGAAGTTGGCGTCGTTCGGGCAGTCGGGGACGCACTTGTCGCAATTGATGCAGTCGTAGAGCCAGAGCTTCGAGCCGATCTTGCGCGGGACAGATTTGTTCTGTGCGAACGCGTAACGCGGGTCTTCGGTGGCTTGCTTCACCAGGATCGGCGTATTGAGCAGGCCGGCCGCTTCGACCATGCGCTCGCCGAGACTTGCGACCGCTGCTTCGAGCTTCACCGCAAGGACTTCGGGCAAGTGCGCGCTGACTGCGTGATGGAACTTCGCTTCGATATCCGCACAGGCCGTGGCAAGCGGCTCAGGGTTCTTCTCCACCCATTCGCGCAAACGGAAAGCCAGCATGTTATCGGCCCATGCGAGCGCCGGAGCGATCACGCTCGCGTCCGCGCCTTCGGCAGCGCTGCGGAACTCACGCTTCAGTCCATCCAGAACACGATCGGCTGCGGCGGCGCCCTGTCCCGCGTAGCGCACAACAAAGTCTGGGATCGCGGCCACGTTCGTCCCGCGCATCTTCTCGCCGAGACGATCCATGTACCGCGACAGCCGGCTGTAGCCGCCGGGACGCAGCAGGTCGGTGCAGGTCGTGACTGGAACCAAATTCATGGCCACGCAGTTCGCCATGTTGTTGGCGTCGAGCCCAGCTGAGAACGACGTGGGAATGCTGCGGCCGAGCGCGCTGCGGAATTTGTCGACCAGGCTCAACGTGAGCACGTGCAGCGGCGCGCCCGACATGTACATGGTCTCGTCGGTGAAGAGCGTGCGGTGGTTCTTGACGACGAGCGTGTTGCTGAACTTCACGCCCAGGCGCTTGCCGCGCGAGCGCGCGACCTCCTCGAGCCGTGGGATCATCTCCAGCGCCTGGTCGAATTGCAGGTCGTGATCGAAAGCGTCCTGCGTGACCAGGATGTCGCTGTAACCGAGCACGTCGTGCAGCAGGTGTTCCACGTGCTGCTTTCCGAGCAGCGTCGGGTTGAGCTTGATGACGACGTGCAGGTCCATCTCCGTCAGCAAGAATCGGACGATGCCTTCGATCTCGTGCGCCGGGCAACCGTGGAACGTCGAGAGCGTGAGCGTGTCGGAGACGCACGTGGGGAAGACCATGTCGCGGAACTTCGCGAACGGCCCGACCAGTTCGTGGCGCAGCTCGTGGATGATCTCCGACGCGTCCTTCATCTGCTCCATCCACTTGCGGACGCGCGGCGAGCTGATGCCCTCCAGGTTGTAGCCGACACTCATGTCAAAGATCGTGTCTGCGAATCCCGGTGCAGCGAACTCTTCGCCGAGCAGGTGCGAAGCCTTGAGCACCTCGATCATCATCATCGCGCCCACGTACTCGCGCAGCGACTGCTCCAGCTTGAGTTCCTGCGACCACTCGACGTTGTACCCGACATTCGTCATGTCGATGCAAGGACGCGGGATCTTCAGCTCGTCGAGGATCTGGACGGTCTTCAGCTCGATGATGCGCGAGCCGCCCAGCCACGAGAGCACGATGTTCTGGACGAGCTGGTCGTGAGGCCCGGCGGCCGGACCGAGCGGCGTGGCGGCGCGATGTCCGTGGAAGCGGACCGACGTGTCCAGTCCCGGCAGCCCGCGATAGAACTTCGCCTTCGGCAAGTCGAAGATCTTGCCCTCGCGCTCGTATTCGGCGAACGCGCGCGCGAGTTGCAGATGCAGCGGGACTGGAATGAGTTCTGACATTTAGAAATGCGTGCTCGGTGCCCAGTGCCCGGTGCCCAGAACGCCCGGCGGGGCACTGAGCACCGGCCACCGGGCACGCTCAGTTACTTCGACGCTGTCGTTGCCTTCTGTCTTTCCACCGTCGCGCAGTACGCCAGCGGGAACGCGGCGTAGAACTTGGCTGCTTCCAGCAGGTGCGAAATGGCCATGCGCTCGTTCACGGTGTGGGCACACACTTCGTCGCCCGGACCGAATCCGACGGTCGGAACGCCGCACGTTCCCATGGTCCCAACGCCGTTAGTGCTGAACACCCACTTATCGACGACCGGCTGCTTGCTGTGCAGCGCCTTGTACGCCTCGACGGCGCCCTGCACCGCCGGATGCTCGGCTTCGAGCACCCACGTCGGATAATACTTTTCCATGCCGTACTTCAGGCCGGTGTAGCTCGGCACTTCGTACTTGAGTATTTCAACCTCGGCGCCCTTCGCGCTCGGCAGCGCCTTCACTTCCGCCACCGCGCTCTCTTTCGTCTCGCCGGCCGTCAGACGGCGATCCAGGTGGATTGTGCAGGACGACGGCACCGCACACAGTGACGGCGTCTTGGCGCGAATGTCAGTGACGGCGATCGTGCCCTTGCCGAGGAACTTGTCGTCCTTCAGCCGCGTGTTGAGCTGCTCGATCTCCTGAACAAGCTTGGTCATCTTGTAGACCGGGTTGTCGCCGCGCTCGGGTGCGCTCGCGTGGCACGACACGCCGCGCAAATGGACTTCAATCTCCATGCGTCCGCGATGTCCGCGGTAGATGTGCAGGTCGGTCGGCTCAGTCACGACGACGCACTCGGGCTTGATCTTGCCTTCGCGCAGGATGTAAATCCACGCCAGCCCGTCGCAGTCTTCTTCCTGCACGGTGCCGACCGCGTAGAAGGTGTAATCGCCTTCGAGGCCGAGCTCCTTGATCGCTTTCCCCGCGTAGACCATTGACACCATGCCGGCGCGCTGGTCGCACGCGCCGCGGCCGTAGATGAACCCATCCTCGACCTTTCCCTTGTACGGATCCCACTTCCATTCCTTCAGGTCGCCGATGCCGACCGTGTCGGTGTGCGAGTCGAACATGATGATGTGCTTGCCCGAGCCGATGCGGCCGAGGATGTTGCCCATCGGATCGATCGTGATCTCGTCGAAGCCGACCTTCTCCATCTCTTTCTTGATCCGCTGGATAACGGGGCCTTCCTGGCAGCTCTCCGCCGGGATGGCAATCAGGTCGCGCATGAATTGCACGATGTCGGGTTCGTAGGAGTTGACCTTGGCCGCGATCTTGTCGCGGTTCTGCTGAAGTTTTTCGAGTGGGTTCATCCCTTCCAACACCTTCCTGTTTTTCGGAGGGGCACGGCTTCAGCCGTGCCGTTTACTTCCCAAGAAAAATCCGGCTTTAGCCGCTGAGGTACAAGTTCACTTCGCGACGACCGCCGCTTTCTTCTTCGTATTCTTCGCGGCTGCCACGCTCGTCTTGCCTTCCTGCTCGCGCAGCGCGCGCCAGACTTTCTCCGCCGTGATCGGTAGCGTGCGGAACCGGATGCCGATGGCGTTGTAGATCGCGTTAGCGATCGCCGGAGCCGGGCCGTTGATCGGAACTTCCGCAATCGACTTCGCGCCGTACGGTCCCAGCGGCTCGTGTGTTTCCACCAGGATGGTCGTCATCTTCGGCATGTCTTTCGCGCCGAACATTTTGTAATCGAGGAAGTTCGCGTTCACCGGCCGGCCCTTGTCGTCGAGTACCACGTCTTCGAGCAGCGCATAGCCGAGTCCCTGCGCCGTCGCGCCCTCGGACTGGCCCTCGGCGAGCGTCGGGTTCACGGCCACGCCGCAGTCAACGGCCGTGACCATGTGGAGCACCTTGACCTTGCCGGTCTCGGTATCGACTTCGACTTCCGCGAACTGCGCGCAGAACGGTGGCGGCGAATCGGTGTTGAAGTGCGAATCCGACGCCATGATCTGCGTCTTCTCGTGATACATGGCGTGCAGCGCGACCTCGCTCATGGTCAGCGACTTGTTGCAGCCCTCGCACACGACCTTGTTATCGCGACAAACGAGCTTTTCCGGCGCGACATCCATCATCTTCGCCGCAAAGCCGATGATCTGCTTCTTCACCTGTTCGGCGGCCTTCTTCGCCACGCCGCCCGAAATAATGGTGGTGCTCGACGCGTATGCGCCGACGTCGAACGGCGTGAAATCGGTATCGCCCGAGTACACGATCATCTTGTCGAGCGTGACGCCGAGCGTCTCGGCAGCGATCTGACCGATGACCGTATCCGCGCCAGTTCCGAGATCAGCCGCGCCAATCTGGAGATTGAACGAGCCGTCCTCGTTCATCTTTAAGAGCGCGGCGGCCCAGTCAATGCCGGCAATCGCGCTGCCCTGCATCGAGCACGCGATGCCGACGCCGCGGCGGAAGCGCCCGCTGGTGAGCGGCTTCGGATTGCGACGCTTCGTCCACTCGATCGCCGCCGAGCCCTTGGTCAGGCAATCGGGCAGGCCGCAACTGCGGATGTTGCGCGGCAGTCCCTTGCGTCCTTCGCCGAGTTCGGCGCTGAGCTTGTCGATGTCGCCCTGTCGGATTGCATTCTTACGGCGCAGTTCGATCGGATCCATGCCGAGTTTTTCGGCGAGCTCGTCGATGATCTGTTCTTGCCCGAAGTATCCCTGGGGACATCCGTAGCCGCGGAATGCTCCTGCGACCGGCGTGTTCGTGTAGACCACTTCGCAGTCGAAGCGCATGTGCTCGGCGCGATACAGCGGCAACACCTTGCTGCCGGTGTTGCCCTGCACCGTGCTCGAGTGGCTGCCGTACGCGCCGGTGGTAGCCCGCACGGAGATGTGGTTGGCAAGAATCGTGCCATCCTTCTTCGCGCCGATCTTGCACGTCAGGATCTGCTTGTGGCGGCACCGCGCCATGTAGAACTCTTCTTCGCGCGTGTATTCGATCTTGACCGGGCGCAGCGTGGCCAGCGCAAGCGCGCCGGTGATGTCTTCGATCAGCATCTCCTGCTTGCCGCCGAAACCGCCCCCGATGCGCGGCTTGATGATGTGCACTTTGCCCGTCGGGAGTTGCAGGATCTGCGCCACCTGGCGCCGCGTGTGGAACGGCACCTGTGTGCTGGTGCGGATGACGAGACGCCCGTCGGAATCCACCCACGCGATCGAGATGTGCGGCTCCATCATGGCGTGCGCCTGACGGCTGCTGCGGAACTCGTGTTCCACGACGATGTCGGATTGCGCGAAGCCTTCCGCAACGTTGCCGACTTCCTTGTGAATGACGGCCGCGATGTTGCGCTTGGCGTCGTGAATCCGCAGGGAGTCCGGCTCGTCGTGAATCACTGGAGCGCCGGTCTTCAGCGCCTCGTCGATCTCGAGCGCGGCGGGCAGCACTTCGTAATCGACCTCGATCAGCCGGCACGCCTCTTCCGCGATGGCGCGGGTTTCGGCGGCGACCGCTGCCACACGATCGCCGACGTACCGCACCTTGTTGTCGAGCAGGTACGTGTCGTAAGGGGACGGCTCGGGCCAGCCCTGGCCGGCCGTGGTGTGCGGGACGCGCGGCACATCCTTATATGTAAGGACGGCGTGCACGCCAGGCAGGGCTTTCGCCTTGCGCGTGTCGATCTTGCGGATGCGCGCGTGCGCGTGCGGGCTCGGCAGGATTTTGCCGATCAGCATGCCCGGTAATGCGATGTCGTCGGTGAACGCCGGACGCCCGGCCACGAGCTTCATGCCGTCGACCTTCTGCTCGTTCTTGCCGACGATGGTGCAATCCTTGGCGTGCTCGCGCGGATGCTCCACGCACGTTCCCTTGCCCTGGCACGCCTTCGCCGACGCCAGCACCGCTTCGATCGGCTTGGTGTAGCCGGTGCATCGGCAGAAATTTCCGGCGAGCAGCGTACGTGCGTCTTCTTCCGTCGGATTCGGATGCTCTTCGAGGTATGACTTCGTGTTGAGCACCATGCCGGGCGTGCAGAATCCGCACTGAACCGCGCCGGCGTCGAGGAACGCGTCCTGCACGGGATCGAGCTTGTCGCCGCGCGAAATCGCCTCGATGGTCGTCATCTCGCGGCCCTGCGCTTGCGCGGCGAACATCAGGCACGACGTGATCGGCTTGCCGTCGAGCAGCACCGTGCACGCTCCGCACTCGCCCGACTCGCATCCGCGCTTGACGCCGAAGTAGTGCTCGCGACGCAGAACGTCGAGCAACAGATCGCCCGGAGCGATCGTGAATTTGCGCGGCTCGCCGTTGATGCGCAGCGAAATTTCCATCGTGGACGAGGCTGGAGGCTTCGTGCCGTTGCGCTTCATCGTGCACCTCCAGAACGCGTTGCCGCTTCCTGCAAGGCGCGCACCGCCATCACCGCGACCATCTCGCGGCGGTACTCGGCCGAGGCGCGATGGTCGGAAATCGGCTTCACCGCCTGGCGAATGCGATCCGCAACCGTGGTCAGCACTGCATCGTCGATCTTCCTGCCGACAAGCAGTGTTTCGGCCGCATGTGCGCGCATGGGAACGGGGGCGACGGTGCCGAGCGCAAGTCGCGCAGCGATCACCTTTCCGCTCTTATCGAGCGCCACGCCGGCCGCGACATTCACCAGCGAGATATCGGTTTCCGTGCGTCCGAGCTTCTGGAAAGACCAGCCGCTGTGCGGCTTCGGATCGGGAATGAAGATTTCGATCAGCAGCGCGTGATCGAGCGCCGTGCGATGCGGGCCGGCGAAAAACTTCTCCAGCGGCAGCGTCTTCTTGCCGCGTGAAGACTGCATCGTCACCGTCGCATCGAGAGCGAGCAGCGGCGTCGCGCTGTCGGCGGCCGGCGACGCGTTCGCCAGGTTCCCGCCGATGGTCGCAAGATTCCGCAACTGGATCGAACCGCACGTCGACAGCGCCAGCGGCAGAATGCCGTTTGCCAGCGCGCGCAGCTTGGCATTGTTCTCGACCGCACCCATCGTCGCGCATGCGCCGATCGCGTATCCGTCGCGCTCGCGCCGGATGTAGTCGAGGCCGAGACGCGTGACGTCGACCAGGAATTTGGTCGAACGCTGCGCCTGGGGCGTGATGTCGGTCGCGCCGGCCAGGACCCGCGCGCCCTTGTAAGTCTGAATCAGCTTGAGAGCTTCTGAGACAGAACTAGGCTGGAAGAATGCTTGAACATGATCGAACACAGGAGTGCTCCCATTCCGACGCCACGAGAGAACGCGGACGGGCGCCCGCAAGCGTCAGAAACCCGCTAAAAATGCGACTATATCAAAGGAGGACGGGCTGTCCAGTGATATTGGACGCGATCTTGCGATGCAATTTCACCACTGGATCGAGAGACAGCGTCGTGAGTTCTTTGTCGTCGACGACGACCCGCCCATTCACCACCAAAGTGGTGACGCGCTGCGGCGCGCACAACAGCAGCGCAGCCATGGGATCTTCGGCGCCGCTGTAGCTGACGTCCCGCAGATCGAAGAGCGCGATGTCGGCGCGCTTGCCGACGGCGAGCGTCCCGATGTCATCTTCCCTGCCAAGGCATCGCGCTCCGCCGACGGTGGCCATGTGCAGCGCCTGGTCGACGCGGATCGCCGCCGCGCCGTGCGCCAGGCGGTTCAGCAGCAGCGCCTGCCTCGCTTCGGCGAGCAGATGCGAGCTGTCGTTTGACGCGCTGCCGTCCACGCCGAGCCCAACCGGGCTTCCCTTCTTCTGCAACTCGAGTGCAGGACAAATTCCCGACGCCAGGCGCATGTTCGACGTCGGACAGTGCGCCACGCCGACGCGAGCCTTCCCGAGTCGTCCAACTTCAGCGTGATTGAAGTGAATGCCGTGCGCGATCCACGTGCGGTCGCTCATCCACCCGAGGTCTTCCATGAACTCCAACGGCCGCTTCTTGAAGCGCTTCAGGCAGTAGACCTCTTCGTCTTTCGTCTCCGCCATGTGGGTGTGCAGTCGCACGCCGAGCTTTTCCGCCAACTCCGCCGTCTTGCGCATCAGCGACGTCGAAGAGGTGAACGGTGAGCACGGCGCCAGCGCAAGGCGGAGCATCGAGCCGGGACTGGCGTCGTGATACTTGCCGACGACGCGCTCGCAGTCGGCGAGGATCTCGTCCTCCGTTTGCACGACGCTGTCCGGCGGAAGCCCGCCCTTACTCTTGCCCACGTCCATGGAGCCGCGGGTGGGATGAAACCTGATCCCGATCTTTCGCGCCGCCCCAATCTGCGCGTCGATCAACTTGGTCTCGCCCTTTGGGAACAGATAATGATGATCGGTCGTGGTCGTGCAGCCGCTGAGCATGAGCTCCGCCATGCCGACGAGCGCGGCCACGTGTACCGCCTCTTCGTCGATGTGCGCCCACTTCGGATAATTCCGCGTCAGCCACTCGAAGAGCTCCGAGTCGGCGGTGTCGCGGCAGGCCCGCGTCAGCGTCTGAAAGAGATGGTGGTGCGTGTTGACCAAGCCCGGAATCGCGACGCAGGTACTCGCGCGAATCGTGCGGTCGGCGCGCAATCCCGCGGGAACAGTCTTTCCCATGCGCCGGATCACGCCGTCTTCGATGTAAAGGTATCCACCGGAATGACGCGTGCCTTTGTCATCCATCGTGACGACCGTGTGGATGTCGCGGATGAGGAGCGTTGCGGGTTTCGCGTTTCGTGTCTTCACAAAAGTTGCCGCTGTTTCAGCACTTCTTCCAGCCCCGTGCCATCCGGCTGGACCTCGAACGGCTTTCCCGCCGCCTGTTGCGCCGCGCGAACGTCTTTCAGTCCGCTGCCGGTGATCACCGCGATTGCGCTCGCCTTCGCGGGAACAAGGCCTTCAGCCACCGCGCGCTTGACGCCCGCGACGGACGTCGCCGCCGCCGGCTCCGCGAAGACGCCGGACAACCGGCCGGTGTACTTGATGGCGTCGAGGATCTCGTCGTCGCTGACGTTGATCATCTGCCCGCCGGATTCGCGGATCGCGTTTACCGCCTTGCGCCAGTTACGCGGCACGCCGACGGAAATGGAATCGGCAACCGTCCTCGGCTCGATTGGCTGAAGGTCGTGTCCGCTGCGGAACGCGGCGGTAACGGGCGCCGCCCCTGCCGCTTGCACGCCCAACATCTTTGGCGTGCGCGCAATCAGGCCGATCTCTTTCATCTCGCGGAGTGCCTTCCACGCGCCCGCGATGGTGCACCCATCGCCCACCGACATCGCCACCCACTCGGGCACGCGCCAGTTCATCTGCTCGCAGATTTCCAGCCCCACGGTCTTCTTGCCCTCGATCAGCCACGGATTCACCGCCGCGTTGCGGTTGTACCATCCGTAGCGCTGGCACGATTGCTGACAGAGCTCCCACGCCTGGTCGTAGCTGCCCTTTACGCGCAGCACCGTTGCGCCGAACACCAGCAACTGCGCAACTTTGGGCTCCGGCGCGTTCTGCGGAAGGAAGATCACGCTGCGAATCCCAGCAGCCGCCGCCAGCCCCGCCAGCGACGACGCCGCATTCCCCGTGCTGGCACACGCGACGACGCCTTGTTTCTGTGCGATAGCGCGCGTCACGGCAACCGAGCTGGCCCGATCCTTGCGCGAGCCCGTCGTGTTGCGTCCATCGTCCTTGAGGTACAGCGCGCGAATGCCGAGGTGCTTCGCCAGCGGCTTTGTCTCGTACACCGGCGTCCAGCCGACACTAAGGTTAGGCACCTTGGCGACGTTCACGGGCAGCAGTTCGGCGTAGCGCCAATGATCGAACGGCCGCGACGCAAGTTTCTTCTTCGTCATCGAGCGGCGCACCGCGCGATAGTCGTACTCGACGTCGAGAATGCCCTGGATGCCGCACTTGGGACACGTATACGGCGTGCGCGCGGAATAGCGCGCGCCGCAAACCACGCAGCGAAGACCGGTAACGAATGTCATGAGACCGTGGCTAGATTAGCAGACACAAGTAGCGAGTAGTGAGTAACGAGTAGCGTGTGAACGCATGACGTCGCGGCTACTTGCTACTCACGACTCGCTACTCACTACTCTTCTCTCAGCGCCTGCATCGGCTCCAGCGCGGAGGCGCGTCTCGCGGGCACAAGGCTAGCAGCCACCGCGACCAGCGCGAGCGCGCCGATGGCGAGCGCCAGCGTCACCGGATCGTAAGGTTTCAGGCCGAACAGCAGCGCCTTGGTTGTGCGCGCCGCCACCGCCGTCAGGACCACTCCAATCGTCAGCCCCACGGCCAGTAGTATCGCTGCCTCGCGCATGACCAGCGTGAGCACGTTTGCGGGTGTGGCGCCCAGCGCCATGCGGATTCCGATTTCGCTCGTCCTCCGCGCCACCATGTACGAGATCACGCCGTACAGCCCGACGGTCGCCAGGATTCCCGCCAGTATCCCGAAGAATCCCGACAGCGTCGCCATCAGCCGCTCGCGCAGCAGGCCATCCATGATCTGCGTCTGGAAAACGTGGAAGTCGATCGCGATCATCGGATTGATGTCCGTAAACGCCTGCTTCACCGAGCCGGTGAGCGAGGAGAAAGGCGTGGTGGAACGAATCATGACATCGGTGAACTGGTCGGGATGCGCGTTCTGCATCTGCGCGAAGTAGGCGATCTGGTGATCGGCCTCGCGCAGGTCCTGGTACTTCGAGTTCTTCACCACACCAACAATCTGGAACATCGGGCGCGCTTCACCGGCATAGTTGTCCAACTGGAAGGTCTTGCCGATGGCGTCGCCGCCAAAATACTTCTTCGCGAACTCCTGGTCCACGATCGCCACCGGCGGAGAGGTCGCCGTGTCGCGCTCGTCGAAGTCGCGGCCCGCGATCATCGGCGTTCCCATCGTTCGGAAGTAGCCGGGGCTGACGCGGTTGAGCAGTGAATCGCCCACGCGCTTGCCGGCGACCAGCACGTTCTGGTTCCAAGAGTTGCCGCTCACCGGGACATTGTCCACCAGCGCCGCGCTCTCCACGCCGGGCACGGCCCGCATGCGGTCGAGGATCTGCTGCTTGTAAAGGTTGCGTTGGTCTTTCGCTACCTCGAATTTGGAGAAGTCGACGTCCACCACCAGGATCCCGGTCTGCTGGAAGCCCGCATCGAGCGTCAGCAGGTTGCGCAGCGTCCGCACAAAGAGCAGCGCGCCCGCCACCAGCACGAGAGACATCGCGATCTGCGAGACCACCAGCAATCGCCGCACGCCAAAACGCTCGCGGGAGGCTGTGTTTCCGCGCGCTCCCGCGTTCATTGCGGATGCGGGTGACACCCGGGTGGACCGCAATGCCGGAGCCAGCCCGAAGAGCACGCAAGTCAGCATCGCCAACCCCGCCGTGAAGCCGAGCAGACGCCAGTCCATCCCGAGATCCATGTCAATCGTCCTGCCGGTCGTGCTGATGTACCGCACCAGCAACCGGCTGACGAGTTGCGCCATGACCGCGCCACACATCGCGCCGCCGAGCGCCAGCAGCAGACTCTCCGACAGCAGTTGCCGGATCAAGCGCGAGCGCGACGCCCCCAGCGCCAGCCGCACCGCGATCTCGCGCTCGCGCGCGCTCGCCCGGGCCAGGATGAGGTTCGCCAGGTTGGCGCACGCGATCAGCAGCACCAGCCCGGCGATGCCCAGCAGGAGCCACAAAGGACTCTCATAGGCGCGGCGCAGCGCGGACGTTCCATTCGCCGCCGGCAATGCGCCGAGTTTGTACTTCACAAACTTCTTGGCCGCTTCCGCGTCGTACACCTCCGGGATCACGGCGCCGAACAGTGAGGGTGAAATGGCTTCCAGTTGCGCCGTCGCCCGCTTCAGGTCCCAACCGGGCTTCAGCCGTCCCATGACCCCAACCCAATAATTGTGCTTCTTCAACAAGTGCGAGTACTCGCCGTAGACCAGCGGCTCCGAACAGAGCGGGATCATGACGTCCCAAACGCGGCCCACTTCGACGCCGTAGAAGCTCGCCGGCGTGACCCCGACGATCTCGAACGGATGTCCTTCCACTGTGAGCGTGCGGCCCACCGCGCCGGCGTTCCCGCCGAATTCGCGCTGCCAGAAGCCGTAGCTGATCACAGCTCCCGGCGAACCGCATCCACGCTGGTCGTCAGCCGGCGTGAAGACGCGGCCGAGCAGCGGCGGCACGCCCAGAGTGTTGAACATGTCTCCGCTGACGAAGACTGTGTTGGCGTAGCGCGCCTCGCCGCCTTTGGCCAGGTTCAGCCGCTCGCCGCCGAACGCGAACATCGAGCTAAATCCCTGCTGGCGGTCGCGAATCTGCTCCCAGATCGGGTTCGTTACCCAGGAATACCACCCGTGGAAGCTGCCGGTGCTCCACGTGCGGTTCGTGATCTGGACGAATGCCAGCTCCTGCGGGTCCTTCACCGGCAAGGTGCGCATGCGCACCGCGTCCAGAAGCTGGAAGATGGCGGTATTGGCGCCGATGCCCAGCGCCAGCGAGAGGATCGCGACCGCGGCAAAGCTTGGGTTGGTGCGCAGCAGGCGCGCGCCGTACTTCAGGTCCTGCTGAAAGGAATGCACTGTACTGCCGGCCATGAACCCTCCCCAACGCCGAGGCGATGGAGTTTAGACGGCCGGGCGAGATTTCGGTTTGGACAAAATCTTACCTAGACCTGCAACACGTCGCCGTCCCTCGCCACCATCTCGTAGAGGACGGGATTCACGAAGAACCCGAGGAACAGCCGCGAGATCAGTCCGGCCACCACGACGATGGCAAACGGCCGCTGCGTGTCCGAGCCAATTCCCGTCGACATCGCGGCCGGCAGGAGGCCGAGGCACGCGACTAAAGCCGTCATCATGATCGGCCGCAGGCGCAGCAGCGACGCTTCGTACGTCGCGGTCCGGATGTCCATGCCCTCCAGCCGCAGCTTGTTGATGTACGAGACGAGAATCACGCCCGTCTCGACCGACACGCCCATCGTCGCAAGCAGTCCGAGCACCGACGAAACGCTAAGCGGGGTTCCCGTCAATTTCAGCGCGATCAACGCGCCCACCGGCCCCGTCAGGACCACACCCAGCGCGATGATCGCCGGGAACTTGAAATTGCCATACAGCGCGAACAGGATGAAGAAGATCAACAGGACGGCAAATGGCCCGATCACGTTGAACTGCTTCTTGGCGGCGACAAACTGGTCGTACTCGCCGCCCCACGACAACCGGTATCCGCCGGGAACCTTCACGTTCTTGCGGATCTCTTCCTGGCCGGCGGCAACTGCGCCCGCCAGGTCACGTCCCTCGATGCTGTATTGCACGCCGATATAGCGCGAGTTGTTCTCGCGATAGATCATCGACGCACCGTTGCCCTGGCTGATGGTGGCAAGCGCGGACAACGGGATTTGCTGCCCGTCCGGCGTCCCCACCAGCAGGTTGCCGATCTGGTCGGCGCTGGAGCGGAACTGCGGCTGCATGCGCACCACCAAGTCGAACAGTTTTTCGCCCTCGATGACCTGCGTCGCCGCCTGCCCGCCCACCGCCGCCTGGATCACCGCTTCGACGTCCGCGACGTTCACTCCGTATCGCGCGATCTTCTCGCGGTCCACGTCGATCAGCAGACTCGGCTGGCCCAATTCGCGGACCACCGATATATCTGCAAAGCCCGGCACCTTCCCGAGCAGATCCTTGATCTGCAGCGCCTTGGCTTGCAGCACCTCGAGGTCGGGCCCATATACCTTCACGGCCAGCGAACTCTTGAGTCCGGTCAGCGCCTCGTCCACGGCATCTTCGGCCGGCTGTGTGTAGTTGAAGATGATTCCCGGAAAGCTTTGCAGGCGCTTGTCGACGTCCGCGATCAGCTCCGCCTTGGTGTGGATCTTTCCCTTGCTCCATGCCGGATCGTCGTACGGCTTCAGTCCAACGTAGAACTCCGCGTTGAAGAAGCCGGTGGGATCGGTGCCGTCGTCCGGGCGTCCGTGCTCCGAGCCGACCTCGGTGACCATCGGGTACGAAATAAGGATGTTCCGGATCTGCGGCACGACCTTGCTCGATTCCTCGAACGAGATCGTGTAGGGCATGGTCGCGCGCACCCACAGCGCGCCTTCGTCGAGGTGCGGCATGAATTCGCCGCCGATGAATGGAATGAGCAGCAGCGTCAGCCCCAAAATGATGGTCGAGATCACCATCGTCGCCTTGGGATGATCGAGCGAGCCACGCAACATGCCGGCGTACCGGTGCTTCAGCCATTCGAAGGGCTTGTTCGTGATCTCGCGCACCGCGCGCTTGAACGCGAACGAAGCCATCACCGGCACCAGCGTGAGCGTGAGGATGAGCGCCCCAATCAGCGCGAACGACATGGTGTCGGCCATCGGGATGAACAGCTTGCCCGACGGACCGCCCAGCGCGTAGATGGGCAGGTACCCGGCAATGATCACCGCCACCGAGTAGAAGATCGGCCGGTCGACGTCCTTCGCCGCGTGCAGGATCACTTCGTTGAGGTTGTATTCCGTGCCGCGCCGCTCGGCCAGTTCGCGGTAGATGTTCTCGATCATCACCACCGTGCCGTCAATGATGATGCCGAAGTCGATGGCTCCGATCGACAGCAGGTTCGCCGAGATTCCCCTCGCATGCAGCACGATGAAGCTGAACAGCAGCGCCAACGGGATGGTGAGCGCGGTGATCACCGCCGCGCGCACGCTCACGAGGAAGAACATCAGCACCAGCAGGACAAGAATCATCCCGCGGACCAGGTTTCCTTCGACTGTGTCGGTCGTCAGCCGCACCAGGTCCGACCGGTCGTAATACGGACGGATCTTCACGTCCTTCGGCAGCACCGAGTTGTTCAGCTCGTCGGTCTTCTTCTCCACCGCCTGCAGGACGTTCTGTGTCTGCTCGCCGCGGCGCATCAGGATCACGCCTTCGACGGCGTCGCTGTTGTTCGAGTCGTGCGTCTGGAAGCCGAACTGGCCGAGTCGAGGCGCGTATCCGATCGTCACGTCGCCGACGTCCTTGATGCGCACCGGAATGCCCTTGCTGGTGGCAACGATGATGTTGCCGATGTCCTCCGTGTTGCGCACCAGGCCGATGCCGCGGACGTAATAGAACTGCCCGCCCTGCGAGTAGAACCCGCCGCCCGCGTTGGAATTGTTCGCGGCCAGCGCGTTCATCACCTGCGGAACCGTCAGGTGATACCCGTACAGGCGCCCGGTGTCGAGCAGTACCTGGTACTGCATCGTCGTCCCGCCGAGGCCGGAATCGTCGGCCACGCCGGGAATCGCCTTGTAGGCGCGTTCGATCACCCAGTCTTCGAGCGTCTTCAGGTCTTGCGCCGAGCGGTCCGGGCTTTCGAGCACGTAGCGATAGACAAGCCCGCTCGGGCTGAACAGCGGCGCCATGCTCGGCGTCACGCCGGTCGGCATCTGCGCGTCGGCGATGCGCTGGAAGATGACCTGCCGCGCAAAGTAATTGTCCGTGCCTTCCTGGAATGTCAGGCGGATGTCCGACAGGCCGTACAGCGAGATGGAGCGCATCACCTCCATCTGCGGCGCGCCGGAGAATTCCACCTCCAGCGGAAGCGTGACCAGTCGCTCCACTTCTTCCGACGCGTGTCCCGGCCATTGCGTGATGATCTCCACCATCGGCGGCGCCAGGTCGGGATAAGCGTCCACCGGCATCTGCTGGAAGGAGTAAATGCCGTACGCGGCCATCATCAAGACGACCATCACTACCAGGAATCGCTGGCGTAACGCGAATTGGACGATCCGATGAATCATGCGATTTCTTTCGCGGCCCCCGCGCTACTGCTGGAGCGAATTGGCGAATTGCAGGAACAGGCTGCCGTCGCCTGCCAGCTTGTCGCCCGGCTTCACTCCGCCGACGATCTGTGTTTTTCCGTCGTGGCTTTCACCCAGCTGCACTTCGTGCCGCGCGAACTGGTTGTTGCCGGTTTCCAGGTAGACGTACGGCTTGTTCTCCGAGTCCCGCAGCACCGCTGAGTCCGGCACCAGCAGCGCGTCGTTGATCTGGCCCGCGCGCACCGTCGCCATCACGTACATATCTTTCTTCAGCAGCTGGTTGATGTTCGTGGTGTCGATGCGAGCTTGCAGCGTGCGCGACGTTGGGTCCAGCGCCGCTCCCATGTAGGAAATCCTGCCGTGAAATTCCTGCTTGTAAGCGTCGCTCGTAATCGTGACCGGATCGCCCACGTGAACATACGCAAGCTGGTTCTGGTAGACGTTGGCCAGCACCCACACCGTGCTCATATTCGAGATGGTGAAGCACTGCGTCTGGCCCGCCTGGATCACCTGTCCCGCTGAACACTGGCGCTCCACTACCTCGCCCGCAATCGGCGCGATCACCGGAACCTCGGGCGACGTCGGATTCTCGACAAGCGTGTCCGGCCGCGGGATTCCGAGGACCTTCAGCGACTGCTCCGCCGCCTGCAAATCCGCCTGCGCCTGCACCTCGGCGGATTCCGCCGTCTGCAAGTCACGTTCCGCGATCGCGTGATGCTGATACAGGTCCTGTGCCCGCACATAATTCTTGTGCGCCAGCGCGTGCGCGTCGCGCGCCTTCAAATAACTTGCGCGCAACTGCGAGTAGTCCGGGCTGCTGACGTAGAGCATCGGCTGGCCTCTGCGTATAGCCTGGCCGGGCGAAACCAGGACGCGGCTCACTGGTCCGCCCACTTGCGAGATCACCGGCGTGGTTTCGAATCCGTTGAACGCCACCGTGCCTGTCAATCGGAGCACGCGCGGCCATGCGGCCGGCTCCACGGTCAGCACCTGCACGTGCGACATTTGTTCCTGCGGAACCGTGAACAGCTCAGGCTTCGTCGATGCCGACTTCTCGTAAGCGTCGGTACCCTTGGCCGCGGGGTTCTCCTTCGAGCAAGCGGTGAGCGCGCCGAGCAGCGCGAGCACCGCCGCCGCGTCGCGGAACCGGTCGCGCCGTGATCGTGTTGCCCCGTTCATGGAAGACTCCTTGTCCCGACCGCCTGCCGGAGTTGCTCAATCGACAGCATGTAGGTCGCCAGCGCCTGGCGGTACGCCAGTTGCGTCGCGCGATAGCTGCGCTCCGCGTCCAGCAGGTCCAGCAGCGTCGCCGCACCGCCCTTGTACGCGTAGTTGCTGATCTCGCGCGAATCCTCCGACTGCTTCAGGTAGCCGGAGGTGTACAGCTTCACGATCTCGTCGTTGCTGAGCGCCGATTCGTAAGCGTTGCGGACGTCCGCCAACGCTCCTTCTTCCGCCGACGTCGAGCTGAACTTCGCCTGGTCCGCGGCGAACAACGTGCGCTTGATCTCGCCCTGGTTGCGATCGAAGATCGGCAGCGGGATGTTGAAGAACCACGACGACGAACTCTGGCCGGACACGTGCGTGAAGTTCAGCGTCAAGTCCAGGTCCTGCTTGCCGTTGGCCTTCGCCAGTCTCACCTGGCTCTGCGCGGCGGTGATGCCCTGCTGCGCGGCACGCACATCGGGACGCTCCTTCAGCGCCCGCGCTTCCAGGTCGGTCAGCGACAGCGTCATCGGCTCATACGCCAGGTCGCCGGCCACGTCGTATTCGCGCGGAACCGAGTCGTATCCCATGAGCTGGCGCAGGGTGACGAGCGCCTGCGCCTTCGCTACCCGCGCCGATGCCACGTCCGTCTGGAACTGCAACATCTGGATTTTGATCTTCAGCAGGTCAGACTCGCTGATGTCGCCCGCGCGGTAGCGCTCCTGGCTGATGTTTACCGTCTGCTGGAAGCCGTTCAGGTCCTGCTCCGCGAACGCCAGGTTCGACTTCGCCAGCAACACGTTGATGAACTGCTGCGCCACGTTGAACTTCAGCGTGCGCTCGGCGTCTGCCACCTGCGACGCCGTCACCGCGGTTGCGTCGCGCGCCGCGTTGAGGCGTGCCTTTCGTTTTCCACCCCGTTCGAACAGATAGCCCACACCGAGATCGAATTGCGCCAGGCTGTCGAGCGTATCGCTCGTGAACTGGCTCGGATTGAAGATCGGCAGAAACTGCGAGTCGCCCGACAGCACGGGGTTGGGCCTCAGTCCCGCCGTGATCTCCTGCGCCCTGTTCTGGTCGACCTGCGTCCGGATCGCCTTCAGGTTCGGATTGTTCGCCAGCGCCAGCGTGATCGCCTGGTCGACCGTGATCGTCTGCACGGGAGCGCGAGGTCCCGCCTGTTGCGCGGTGGGCGCCGGAGGTATGGACGTCTGTCCAGAGCCGGTCGAAGGACTGGTCGCCTGCGCCCGCAGCGTCACCTGCACTCCCGGCGAATCCGGAAGCGCGTCGTGCGATGGATTTTGTGCAAATGCTGACGTTGCAATGATCAAGGTCAGCGGCAGAAAAGTACGGAGCATCCCTTTCCTCCACATCCCTGGGAAACGTATGGCCGAATCGACCGGGAATCGGTCGCAAGGAAGGCTAGTTGGCCGGCGGAGGGCGGATAAACAGAGGCAGGATGGCGTGCGCGTCCGGCGCTTGCAGCTCGCCGAGGATCGCGATCGAAGCGATCGCGAAGAACATCACTTCCGCGATCACGGCCGCCACCGGCGCGCTGGTGTGCGCCGATACGCAGATCTGGCACTTGGTGGCCGACAGCCCGTCGTCGAAATGCACGTGCAGCGCCTGCATGACCAGCAGCAGCGCGAACATCACGCACACTGCCGCCACGCACTTGCGCACACGGACGGATTGTCGGAGAGTCCACATTTCAGTGATCGAAAGACCTGCGTTGGGATGTAGATGCTACCACAGGGACCCCAGGTTCTGCACAAGCGCAAGTGCAGCTTCTCGCGCGTCCCGATTTGGGTATATCCTCATCGGCCGCACAAAAACAGCTCATCAGGAAGGTCTGACCCGTCTTGAATAACCGCAAAGGTGTCGTTCGTCCCGCGCTGATCCTCTTCTTATTGATCGTGGCTTCTACTTTTGCTTGCGCGCAAGCCGTCGATCCCGCGCTGTACTCCGGGCTGAGCTGGCGCAACATCGGCCCCTTCCGCGGCGGACGCGCCGTTACTGCCGTCGGCGCCGAGAAGCAGCCGGGCTTGTACTACTTTGGATCCGTCGGCGGAGGTGTTTGGAAGTCCACCGACGCCGGCACCTCCTGGCAGCCGATCTTCGACTCGCAAGGCGTCGGCTCCATCGGCGCCATCGCCCTTGCCGATTCCAATCCGCACGTCCTTTATGTAGGGACCGGCGAAGCCGACATGCGCTCCCAGATCTCCTTCGGCAACGGCGTTTACCGCTCCAACGACGACGGCAAGACCTGGACTCATCTCGGCCTGACCGACACGCGCCAGATCGGCCGCATCATTATTCATCCCACGAATCCCGACATCGTCTTCGTCGCGGCGCTCGGACATCAGTACGGCCCCAACGCGGAGCGCGGTGTCTTCCGGACCACCGACGGCGGCAAGACTTGGAAAAAGGTCCTCTATAAAGACGAGAACACCGGCGCCGTCGACCTCGCCTTCGAGCCTGGCAATCCCAATGTGATCTACGCGGCGCTGTGGCAAACGCGGCGTCCGCCGTGGAACGTTTACCCGCCGTCGAACGGCCCAGGCGGCGGACTCTACAAATCGACCGACGGCGGCAACACATGGCAGCAACTCGCCGGCGGCTTCCCCACGGAAGGACTCGGCCGCATCGGCATCGCTGTCGCCAAGACCTCCCCGCAGCAGGTTTACGCGGTCGTGGACGCCAAGGAAGGCGGCGTCTATCGCTCTAGTGACGCCGGCAAGAGCTGGCAGCGCGTTGGCACCGACGCTCGCATCTGGGGACGCGGCTGGTATTTTTGCGGGATCACCGTCGATCCCTGGCAGCCGAACACCGTTTACGTCTCCAACACTTCTCTCTATCGCTCCACCGACGCAGGCCAGACGTGGACCGCCATCAAGGGCGCGCCTGGTGGCGACGATTACCACTCGCTATGGATCGCGCCCGAGGATCCGAGCCGCATGATCCTCGCCTCCGACCAGGGCGTGGAAGTTTCCTTCAACCACGGCCAGACCTGGAGCTCCTGGTACAACCAGCCCATCGGCCAGTTCTACCGCGTCATCACCGACAACCGCTTCCCTTACTGGGTTTACGGACCGCAGCAGGACAGCGGCGCTTACGCCGTTCCCAGCCGCTCGAATTCTCCGACCATCACCGATCATGACTGGCGTCCGATCTCCGTCGGCGGCGAGTCCGGCGAGATCGCGGCCGATCCGCTGCATCCCGGCGTTCTCTTCGGTGGATCCGTCACGCGCTATGACTGGACCACAGGGCAGAACCAGAACGTCGCACCGACGCTCACGCGCAACGGCCCGTGGCGCCGCACGTGGACGCTGCCGGTTATCTTCTCGACGAAGGATCCGCGCAAGCTCTACATGAGCCATCAGCAGGTCTTCCGCTCGATGGACGGCGGCAATTCCTGGGACACGATCTCGCCTGACCTCACCCGCGAAAATCCCGGCGTCCCGCCGAACCTCGATCCCACGACGGCGAAGGACGTCGCCACCCAGGGTCCGCGCAAGGGCGTGGTCTATTCCATCTCGCCTTCGCCGCTCGACGCCAACCTCGTTTGGGTCGGTACCGACGACGGCCTCATCCATGTCACGCATGATGACGGCAAGACGTGGCACAACGTCACGCCCGCTGAGATCACGCCGTGGAGCAAGGTCGCCGAGATCGACGCTTCGCACTTCGACGCCAACGTCGCCTATGCCGCTGTCGATCGTCATCGTCTCGAGGACTACACGCCGCACGTTTACCGCACGCGCGACGGCGGCAAGTCGTGGCAGGAAGTCGTCAACGGCCTGCCGAAGGGCGATTACGTGAACGTCGTTCGCGAAGACCCGGTCAAGAAGGGCCTGATCTACGCCGGCACCGAGCTCGGCATCTATGTCACGTTCGATGACGGCGACCACTGGCAGCCGCTGCAGCTCAACCTGCCGCACGTCTCCGTGCGCGACATCGCCGTCCACGAGGACGACGTCGTCATAGCCACGCACGGCCGCGCCTTCTGGATCCTCGACGACGTGACCGCGCTTCGCCAGGTCGCCGCGCAAACGGCGCAGGAACCCGCGCGCTTGTTCGCGCCCACGATCGCACTGCGCGTGCGTCCCGGATCCGATTCGTTCGAAGGCACGCCGCTTCCACCCGAGATGCCGCAAGCGCAGAACCCGCCGGCCGGAGCCATTCTCGACTATTGGCTCGGGCGCGAGGTGTCATCGCCTGTGACACTCGAAATCCTCGACGGCTCGGGACAGCTCGTGCGCCGCTACTCCAGCGCCGATCCCGTTCCGCAAACCGATCCGCGCACGCTCGACATTCCCATGTACTGGATGAAGCCGCCGCAGCGAGTCGAAACCACGCGCGGCATGCATCGCTTCACCTGGGATCTCCGCTACCAGGCTCCGCCTGCTGAAGGCGGACGCGGCGGCGGACGACGCGGCGGCGCGGGCGTGCTCGCCGTTCCGGGTCCGTACACCGTCAAGCTGACCGTCGATGGCCAGTCCTACACGCAGCCGCTTACGCTCAAGCCCGATCCGCGGATTCATCTCGAGCAGGCCGCGTATCAGAAGCAGTTCGAGACCGCGCAACAACTCGCCGGCCTGACCGCTCGCGCGAACGCCATCGCTCGCACCGCCGACGGAATGCGCCGCGCCGCGGGTGACCGCCAACAGAAGGTCACGAGCGATGCCGCGAAGCAGGCGGTCGCGGCGTTCGTGAAGCGGCTCGACGAAACCGTCGGTCCGCCGGCGGGAAATCCGTTCGCGGGAGAGCCGGAATCCGGCGCGCCCGAGCAGCCGACCATCCGCATCCTCGCGCGCAACTTCCAGCAACTTTACGGCGCGGTGGAAAGCGCCGACGCGGCGCCAACTGCGGACGTCCTGAAGGGACTCACCGAGTTCTCTCAGCAGCTCACGCAGGCGACGCAGCAGTGGCAGACGTTCCTGTCCACGGAACTGCCGAAGGTGAACGACGCTCTCAAGCAGGCAGGAGCCGAGCCGATTGAAACATCGGCGCGGCCGCAGGGCGACGACTAGTCGGGCGGGTTCTCGACTGCGCCGCCTTCCGCCTTCGGCCGCTTGTTGCCGAAGTGGTCGGCGAACTCGTCGGCGAACATGGCGTGCGTGAACGCTTTCGGATCAATCGGCAGCATCGTGGCGTTCCACGCGTCGTACTCGGCGACGAGCCGCTTGTAGGTCTCCGCCTCGCGCTCTTTCAGGTTCGCGCGCTCCAGCGGATCTTCGGCGACGTTGAACAGGAACGTGTTCTCCGCAATCCTCAGGTACTTCATGTCGCCATCGCGCATCGCCTGCTGCATGTTGAAGTGATATCGCCAGAACAGCTTGCGCGGAACCGGCGGCGCTTCGCGCGTGATGGTGTGCATCAGGCTCACGCCGTCCATCGGATACTTCGCATCCGGTTCCGTGCCCGCCGCTTCGAGCAGCGTTGGAACCCAGTCCATCGAGATCGCGACCTGTTGCGTCGTCGATCCCGCGCGCACATGACCCGGCCAGCGCACGATGCTCGGAATCCGCAGACCGCCTTCGAGCAGCTCCGTCTTCTTGCCGGTGAACGGCCACGTGTCGGCAAAGCGCTCGCCGCCGTTGTCGCTGCTGAAGATGACGATCGTGTTGCCGGCGATTCCCGCCGATTCGAGCGCCGCGAGCACGCGTCCGACTTGCGCATCCAACGCCTGCACCATGCGCGCGTAGGTTTTCTGCGATCCGCCGTCAGTGTCGAATAACGACTTCACGCGCTTCGCTTCGGCTTCGTCGCCCGGACCTTCCCACGGCCAGTGCGGCGCGTTGAAGTGCAGGCTGAGGAAGAACGGCGTGTGCGCCTGCGCCGAATCGCGGATGAACGACGTCGCGCGTTCGCCCAGCAAGTCCGTGAGATATCCAACCTGGTGGACGGGAGTATCGCCGTCCCAAAGGTCTTCGGGCACGTTCGGCCCAACGCCGGGCTTATGCGTGTAGTAGTCGAGCGCGCCGGCGCGGAATCCCCAGAAGTGATCGTAGCCGCTCTTCAGCGGTCCGAAGTCCGGCAGAAAACCAAGGTGCCACTTGCCGATCAGCGCTGTCGTGTAACCGGCCTTCTTCAGCAGCGACGGAAGAGTCGGATGCTCGGGCGGCAATCCGGCATGACGCGCCGGACTCGCGATCGGCTCTTCCAGTCCGCACGCCAGCCGGTACTGATATCGCCCGGTGATGAGCGCGGTTCGCGTGGCCGAGCACACGGCCGAGTTCGCGTACGCCTGCAGGAAGCGCATGCCCTCGCGCGCCAGCTTGTCGCAATTCGGCGTGGTGAAGTCGGGACGCCCGTAACACGACAGGTCGGCGTAGCCAAGATCGTCGGCCAGCATGAAGACGATGTTCGGCGGCGTGGAACGCTGCGCGTTGACCAGGGACCCGAGCGCGACCGGAGCGACTGCGGCTGTGGCCAGGAACCGACGGCGGGAAATGGGCTTCATTTGCGCGACCCCTCGCGTGGCCGGGCATTCTAATTGGTTCCACTATGGAACGCATCGCCTACCAGACGCAGACCCACCCCCTCCCCCCTCCCCCAGGGGATCTGTTCATTTAAAGGACTTAGCGAATCGATCTGTTCGGGGTCTGTTGGCAAGTTCTTTGTTTGCACCACATTCCTCGCAAAGTCTGTTGTCTAAAGGAGTTAGCGAATTTTCAAAGATCGGAAACGACGGAAGCCGTCCCGATTAGGGAACGGCTTCGCGAGGACGTACGCCTCGATGGTGCGAGATTATCCGGTCCGAAGTGAAAATGCGGTGACGACGGACACGGTTGTTTGTGACTTACTTCGCGATGACTCCTACCACCACGCCCGACGCTTCCGCCTTGTCGTGGTAAACGCGCTCGGTGGCTTTCTTGAAGTCCGAGAGCTTGGCGTTGGGAATGTCAGTAAACGTCTGCGGGTTCAGGTCCGCGAGCGGGAACCACGAGCTCTGGACCTGCACCATGATGCGATGACCCGCGCGGAACGTGTGATTGATGTCGGGCATGTCGAAGTTCAACGGCTCGACCTTGCCCGGCGTCATCGGCGTCGGATGCTCCCAGCTCGTGCGGAATTTCGCGCGCATGGGTTCGCCGCGCACCAGCATCTCGTAGCCGCCCATGGACTCGGTCGGAACCGGGACATCCGTACGCTGTGACGGCACTTGCGGACGCGCCGCGTCCGGCTCGGGATATTCCGTCGGGAAGACGTCGATCAGCTTCACGACGTAATCCGAATCGGTGCCGCTGGTGGAGACGAACAAGTGTGGAGACACCGGACCCGCGAGCGTCACATCTTCGGTCAGCGGATCGGACATGTACGCCAGCACGTCGGTGCGGCGCGCGAATCCGCGCTGGTCCGCCACCATGTACTCCTGTTCCGTGCGTCCGAGGTCGGTGTAGGGGATGAACGGAACCGGATGCATCGGGTCGCTGACGTATTCGTCGAACGACTGCTGCGCTTCACTCGGCGGATCGAACGAGAGCTTGCCGTTGGCGTGCAGGTAGAGCGTCTTCTTCTGTGCGTTCTTCGGCGGCCACTCGGGATATTGCCGCCAGACGTTGGTGCCCGTCTCGAACATGAAAGCCTTGGGCAGCTTGGCATCGCCGTTGCCCTTCAGATGCTGCTCGAAGAACGGGAAGATGATGTGCTCGCGCCAGAACTCGCCGGTGTTGGAGCCGAACTGCACGCGTCCGAGGCTCGCGCCCTGCCAGCGCGCCCAGCCACCGTGCACCCACGGTCCGACGACCAGCCCGCTCCACGTGTCCGGACTCTGCTGCTCGACCGCGTGGAAGGTCTTGAACGGCCCGCTGAGATCCTCGGCGTCGAACCATCCGCCGACCACCAGCACCGCGGCCTTGATGCCGTGCATGTGGCGCGAGAGATCGCGCGCCTGCCAGTAGGCGTCGTAGGTGTTGTGGTCCATCTGGTCGTTGAAGAGCCAGTTGTTGGCGATGGGCTTGAGCGTCGAACTCGGCAGATGCGCGAGGAAGTACGCGTAGCCGTCGTTGGTTCCGTAGTCGAACGGGGTGAACGAGCCGGCCTTCGGCGGAAGCTGCGGTTCGGCGCCGTCGCTCTTGCACGGAGGCATGCTGCACGGCGTGGTATCGCGCGGCTTGAACGAAGTATAGAAGCCGAAGTTCGCGCCAATCTGGAAGGCGCCGCCGTGATAGCCGTCGTCGGTGAAGAACAGGTCGGTCATCGGCGCTTCCGGCGACGCGGCCTTGATCGCGGGGTGCGAGTCGATGATGCTCGCCGAGGTGTAGAAGCCGGGATACGAGATGCCCCATATGCCGGCCTTGCCATTGTTGTTCGGCACGTTCTTGAGCAGCCACTCGACGGTGTCGTAGGTGTCGGTGCTCTCGTCGACGTCCTTCGGCCCAGGCTTATCGATGTGCGGACGCATCTCGACGAACGCGCCTTCGGACATGTAGCGGCCACGAACGTCCTGGAAGACGAAGATGTAACCCGCGCGATCGAACGTCTCCGACGGTCCGAGACGCGTCTTGTAGTTGTCCTCGCCGTACGGAGCGACCGTGTACGGCGTACGCGTCATGAGGAAGGGATACGTCTTCGACGTATCCTTCGGCACGTAAACCGAGGTGAACAGCCTTTTGCCGTCGCGCATCGGGATGCGGAATTCGTACTTGGTGTAATGCGCGCGTACGTCGAACGGCTGCGGCGGCTCGGCGGTGCGCTGCTGCGCGACCGCTGTTGCGCAGAGGGCAAAAAGGACTCCCCAGGAGGAGATGCGTCGGATCATGGCTGTCCCTTCACGAGAATTGAAGTGGGTC
>Ga0157369_10001273_pt1 | contig 31309 bp, 27 predicted proteins | sample C25metaG_FD_113461 | JGI IMG/M metagenome (GOLD analysis project Ga0157369, IMG submission 113461) | Corn rhizosphere microbial communities from Kellogg Biological Station, Michigan, USA - C2-5 metaG | ecosystem: Host-associated > Plants > Roots > Rhizosphere > Soil | place: USA: Michigan... | reverse complement strand
TGAGTGCAGGCAGTAAACCTCAACTTGGCTGGAAGGAACTGTATAAACGCGCTTTACTTGAGCTTGACCGAACCAGGGTTCCGGCGCGAGTAGCGGAGGCACGCGCTGCCAGCCCTTTCTGGAGAGCTCTTGTTTTTCTACTAGAAGCAAGAATTTTTGGGCATTCTTCAAAGCAGAGTATCCCCTCCCGACGATGGGCAGGAAGACAAATCAGTGAGCTGTTGAGAAATGTCATTGTCTAGTTAAGATCAACCAGGGACACGTTCGTACCGCGTCGGCCTGTTACCAAATTCCACACCTACAACCGTACCATCTCCCGCGTGGTGCTATCCCTTAGGAATCTTTGTCTTACCCCCCTTTCTTCATAGGCTGTTCTTAGCCGCCCGCTGCGGCAGGAGAAAACACTCCTATGCGCACCAACCGGAGATCCTCCGCTCTGTTGGTCTTGTTCGCGCTCGTTCCCTCTCTATTTGCACAGCAAACCCCAAAAGGCATATTGGGCGAGAAGGCGTCGACAGCGCTTCTGCAGATGAACGCCGCGTACATGCAGACCCCAACAGCCCAGAAATCGCAAGCCTTAACGCAATTCCGGGCCATGGCTGCCCAGCGCCAGCAACTGCTGAGTTCATTGATTCAGACCAATCCGGCAGATGTGCTCCGCGTGGCGATTCCGAGCGACATCCGGAGCACGATGCCCGCCATGGTGCAGAGTTACGTCGAGCAAACAGTGCAGACGCAAGGTGTGCTTGAGGTTCTTATCGAAGACTCTAATAGCGGAGCGAAGGTGCATTACGGACTGAAGACAACGTCCGCTAAGTTGTCGCTCCATTTCACCGATACGCCGCCAACAAATCTCCTCACAGGATCAATCGTGCGGGTAAAAGGCGTTCGCGTAAATAACAACCTCGCTCTCTCATCGAGCCCAAACAATACCAGCGGGACCAGCCTGCAGACCGTTTCGGCTGCTTCTGCTCCAAGCAATGCCGGATCGCTCAACACCCTTCTGATCCTGGTCAACTTCCAGGACGCGCCGACTGCGCAGCCCTGGACGCCCGCATCCGTTCAGAACATGGTCTTCACGCAAACGAGTAACTGGGACTTGGAGAACTCGTTTCAGCGCACGTGGCTTACGGGAGACGTTGCAGGTTGGTTTACCGTCCCCGTGTCGAGTACAAATTGCTCCACCGGCACGATCAAATCGGCGGCGCTATCCGCTGCCCAAGCCGCCGGTTACATTCTTTCGAATTATTCGCATTTTATCTATCTGATGTCCAGCAACAGCGGGTGCAGTTCGTGGTGGGGACTGGCAACCATCGGCGGCAGTGACGTGTGGGTGAATGGGCAATACAACATTGCTGTCCATGTGTTTGCACACGAAATGGGCCACAACTTGGGCCTGAACCATTCGCACACGGTTGATTGCGGCACGCAGGTGATTTGCAGCAGTGGAACGTTGTCCGAATATGGTGACGGTTTTGACTCTATGGGAGCGTCAACCTACAACGGCCCACATTTCAATGCATTCCAAAAGGAGCGCTTGGGATGGCTGAACACCTCAGGGCAACCTCCAATCGCGACGGTGACGTCGAGCGGAACGTACCAGATCAGCCCTTTCGAAGCTCAAGACTCGAACCCGAAGGCATTGAAGATTTTGCAATCTGGCAGCACGGGTTCCTACTACTATGTGGAATTTCGTCAGGCGCGAGGGTTTGACAGCTTCTTGTCCAGCTATTCCGACGTAACGAATGGGTTGCTGCTGCACCTGGCGAGCCCCACAAACTCCAACAGCAGCGACCTGCTAGATCTTACTGCCACCAGCCCGGCGTCCTTCAGTCACCCAGCACTCGTACTCGGACAGAGCTATACGGACTCGGCGGTTGGGGTCACGATTACGCCCACTGCGGTGTCCAGCGCGGGAGCTACCGTGCAGGTCTCCTATGGCCCCGCGGCTTGCAGTAACGCCAATCCAACCGTCAACATCACGCCGTTGCAGAGCGCTTATGTCACTTCAGGCACAACCGTGAACTTCACCGTAACGGTAAAGGACAACGACAGTTCGGGATGTATGCCGGCGACCTTCAATTTGGCGGATACACTTCCATCCGGCTGGAGTGGTGTGTGGAGCACGTCAGCTCTCGCACTCTCCCCCGGCGGGAGCGCCTCAGCGACGCTCACTGTGACCTCCCCTTCGGGAACGTCGGACGGTTTCTATAACGTCGCGGTGAGCGTAACGAACTCTGGCGCACCCGCGTTCAATTCGTCGGGAACGGGCACGTACGTGATTTCAACACCGGCGCCGTTGAACGTCTCCGTAACCACAAACCAGGCGAGCTACTCCCCAGGACAAGTAGTGGTTGTGACGGTCAGTCTGCTGTCAGGGACAGCTCCCGATGCTGGCGTAAGCGTCGGTTCTACGATCACACCGCCCAGTGGGAAGACGACGACTCAGAGTGGGACGACGGGCAGCGATGGAACGTTTTCATTCTCCTACAAGTTAGGGAAGCACGCTGCAGTCGGCACCTATAGTGTGCAGGCAAACACCTCAAGAGTCGGTGCCGCCGCAACGATGGGCGCGAGCACGATGTTCTTGGTGCAATAGGTTGGATAAGAAAGGCCGGTCACCCTGGACCGGCCTTCCAGTCGCGACATAGCTAGAACGTGCAAGAAGCAGTGTTGAACGTGTGCTTGCACGCTGTCGGCTGCACGAAGTTTTTGTTGTTGTTTGCATTGTCAAGAGCCGTCTTCTTAAACTCCTCACAAGTTCGTTGCTGACCTGAAGCAACAGTAAGATTGCCGCCGGGAGCACCCAGCTCTAGGTTGGCGTCCGTTATTAGGGCAGACACGGTAATCTCGCCATTGACAACCGGAATGGTGCATCCGGCCGGCTGGTTGCCGACGTACAATACGGCGCTTCCACTAACGAAGCCATGGACGACGTTCAAGTACATGGCAGCAAGCTGCGCCGAGAGCATGTTTGCCATATTGGTGGCATTGGCGTTCAGCAGAAAACTGTTTAGCGCGGTTTTGTTTTGAGAAAGCGAGCCAGTGAAGTCCTGCGCTGCACCATTGGCCTTGGCCAGATTCAGTGCCGTTAGGTTCGTGAAATCCGATGCGCTTTCCAGTGCCTGGCCATTTTTGTTGCTCCAGAAACCAAGCGTTAGCCCACCGCCTGCTCCAGTGCAAAGGTTGCCGAAATTCGGGCCTTGAATGGTGCCTTCGCCCGCGGTAGCGATCCCAGAGGTGGGGGTGGTATGCACGCAGTTGGTTTCGATGGAGTCGGCTTCGGTGATTGTGTAATCGCCGCTGCCGGGATCCACAAGAAAGAGGTAGTTGCCCGAGCTATCGGTCAGGTTGCACGTAGTACCCGTCTGTGCTGCTGGACTGACACCGACGAGCCAATCTTGTATGCCGACTTCGCCGTTGTCCTGAACACCATCAGCATTGGTATCGTAGAACTTGGTTCCCACAATGCTTGCGGAAGGTGGCGGACTTTGACAAATCGGGTTTGTTGGGTCCGTGTTACAGATGCACGAGGGATCGGTTGGATCGCACGGAGGCGGCTGCGTGCACTTGAAATTGTCGGTCTTGGTTGAGCTATTGGTGAACGTGGGATCGGTGGAAATCCACGCCTTGTAAACACCACCGTTGTTGGGAGTGGGGTTAAAGAACCAAAGCCGGACAGTGGTTTCCCCGCTGCTCGGGTCGGTAGCTCCATTAGGGTGATCCACGAGATCGTTGCTCGTCGTGATCACGCCTTTTCCATTGACGAGGGCAACAGTGAGGGTCGCTGTACCAGCATCCGGCGAGAGCACATTTGCACCAGATGGATCGGTGACTCGGAAATAATAGGTCCCGGGTGTGAGCCCAGAATTGTTCGTATTTTGCGGTCCGCCGGTGAGGTACACGGCGTCGCAGCTGAGTGGTGGATTGACATTGAAGTTGACTGTTGTTCCCGAAACATCTGTGGTTTGAATTGCCCCATTCACTTGCGCGTTTGCAAAGGCAGCCAATGCAGTTAAGGTCCATACCAGACAAAAACCAAGTCTGGGGCTGGGAGAGAAATACTTCCTGGTGTTCATAGTGGCGCTGTTCTCCTTTATCGCGAAGCGAGACCGGACGAGGCGGTCTCACGTAAGGGGGAGCCTGGGGGGAGGCGAGTAAATTCGAGAGAGCCCCATCTCGCTACTCTCGAGACAAATTTGCGAAGTCGACTGAGACCGTCTTGCCTGTATTCCGTTGGCGCGAGTCTGAACGTTACTTCGGTAACGCGCAGCGGTCAATTCCCAGAAAGTTGCAGGGCTTCTACAACTTATGTAGTGCAACAACGTTTTTCTTTGGGAATCAGATTGAGAATTTTCGCCCGGGGAGGCAGCAGGGCTGCGATTCTTCACGCTTTTTTAATATCGCGCAGCTGTAGGAGCGCAAGGAATTTCCCTGACGAGCACGCTCCAAACATATGGCTTCACCGAAACGAGTATGGCGGGAAATCAGATCACGAGTCGGCCGCGCGCTCTCCGACTCGCTTCTCTCAAAGAAACAGAGGACTCATCGTTGAAGGAATACCAAGGTTAGGCCCACGACAGAACCAAGGACCATGGTTATAAGTGCGGCATCAACACAGTGGTCTTTCCAGTTATGGTGTGCAGAGATGTGCGTTTTCACGGCTGGCCTCCGGGTTGAGACTCCGGCACGACATACCAGGGGGATACAAAAATCCCGTTATTTCCTGGGGGGTGAACAACTCTGGGATGGAATTGTAATCCTGTTTTGCGTCAAATCAACTGCTATTTATTTGAGTCGTAAGAACTTTGGCTGGTTTCCGCCCCGACTCAAGTCATAGGGAAAGCCCACCCGCCCCTGGGGGGCGCCTGGAAAAGCTATTTCCTAGCCCTTTCGCGCGATAGAAACCGATGATTACAACGGTTACTGGTTGAACTTCCGCGTCATCCGACCGGAATCACCCATCATGTAGAATTTTCGAATCTGGCCATAACCTTGATTTGGAGGGTGCGAAGAATGCACTTTGAAGCCAAGCAGTGTGTTCGAGTTCTTGCTGCGTGTGTTCTGGTCGCGGTTTTTTCCGTCCCGCAAGACCTCTTAGCCCAAACGACCCAACATGTAGTGAGCCCGTCGGAGATGCAGAAAGCTGTAACCGACGCTTCCCAGGCACGACAGAAGAATCTGGATACATTAACTGAGTTCTTTTCTTCCGAGCGTGCCGAGCGGGCATTCAAGGCCGCTCATACGAACCCGGAGCAAGTGAAGAAGGCAGTGGCCGGTCTGAGCGATGATGAACTAGCTCAACTAGCGTCCCGCGCTCAAACAGCGCAAGCCGACTTCGCTGCCGGCCACCTGAGCGATCGAGACTTGATCATTATCTTGATCGCCATCGCTGGTCTGATTCTGATCATTGTCGCGGTGCACTAAACACGAATCCCATGCCTCGGATGATGCCTATCCTTGCCACCGTGCTATGGGTTAGCGGCCTATTGTTTGCCGCCAACCCATCCGGCATCTGGCTCGACGTTCCTTTTGTGGTGCAGGAAAAAGACGGCTGCGGCGCGGCCAGCCTCGCCATGGTGATGGAGTACTGGGTGGCGCAACAAGGTGGATCTGTTCCCGGGAGCGTCGACGCGGCTCGGATCGAACGCAGTCTGCACTCGAGGGCGGCACATGGGATCTTTGCTTCCGATATGCAACGCTATTTGCAGCAGAATGGATATGTGGCGTTCGCCTTTGCCGGAGGATGGTCCGATCTGGAGCAGCACTTAGAAAAAGGCCGCCCCTTGATTGTGGCGCTTAAGCCCGGGTCCATGGCGCCGCTTCATTACGTAGTGGTCGCCGGAATCGATCAAGAACGCCAGCTTGTCCTCGTGAATGATCCCGCGCAGCGCAAGCTCCTCAAGGAGGATCGTTCCCGGTTTGAACGGGAGTGGAAAGGCGCCGGGCGTTGGACTTTGCTCGCGCTTCCAGATGGCATCGCGCCCTAGGTCATCCCCAAGTTTGTACCGTGCGATGTTCAGTCAGAAGGCACACACCTGCCTCATGTCACCATTCCGGACATGCCAAGCCGAGCACGGCAAAGGCCGGATCCGACCTGCCCCGTGCAGGCTTTGGTTGAACATTTTTCTTGGCCTGCTTCTGGTCTTGCTTTGCGGGAGCCGCGAACTGGGTGCTCAAAGTTCCACCGAGGCCCCGTCGGAGCATAAACTCCGGGAACTCGCGCAAGAGCAACACTGGCAGGAGATCGTGGGGTTGCTGGAACGGGTTATGCCGCGCTCTGCGGATTTCGATTTCTACTATGGAACCGCGCTAGCGCGCCTGGGACGATGGCACGAAGCAGAGATGGCGTTCCAGTCCGGACTGCGACGTGCACCGAGGGATCCGCGATTCCCCGTCGAACTGGCTGGGGTGGCGTTTAAGCAGAAGCAGTATGCCGTAGCCGCTCGACGGTTGCGCCAAGCCCTCAAGCTCGAGCCGCGAGATCCCTATGCCACCGACTTTCTGGCAACGATTTATTTCCTGCAAGGAAATCTCGATGGGGCCCTGAAGTACTGGAATCGTGTCGACAAACCGCTGCTGGCGGAAGTGAAGATGGACCCTGAGCCCCAGGTATCTGCCCGGCTTCTCGACAGAGCCTTCGTATTCTCGCCCGCTAGTCTGCTCGAACGTTCGGAGTTCGCGACGACGGATGCTCGCATCCGCTCTCTCGGAATCTTTCCCCGCTATCAACTGGATCTGCGTGCCCGGCAAGATGACAAATTCGACGTATGGTTTCGCAATGAAGAGCGCAACGGGTTCGGCAGTACCAAGTGGGAAGGCTTGTTCCGGTTGTTGCGAGGGCTTCCATTTCTGACCATCCATCCTGAGTACTACAACCTCGGCCATTCGGCGACCAATGTGGTATCGCTATTTCGCTGGGACCCCCAGAAGCGGCGGGTGTTTGCCGAGCTCTCAACTCCATTCGAGCACAGCGCCAAATACCGCTACCAGTTGACCGCTGACCTACGCAACGAGAACTGGGAGATTTTGAATCCAGCACCGCTCTCGCTTCCAATTGCCAGTTTGAATCTTCGCCGCGAAGTCCTGGGATTCAGTCTGGCCTCTTACGCGAGCAGCCGCTGGCAATGGTCGATGGGGGCGGAGTTTTCCCATCGTGACTTCCGGAATGTTTTGGCCGGGACGGCCTTGACGCCAGCGTTCCTGACCCAGGGCTACCAGCTCAAACAACGGGCAGAGGTGAAAACTACTTTATGGAGCATGCCAGAAGGGCGATTCGTAGGGGAGGCAAAACTTTCGTCCCAGGCTGCACGACTCTGGTCGAAACCAATCGCAACCTCGGAGAAGTTGCAAGGCTCGCTAGGGTGGCACTGGTTCCCGTGTTCAACCGGAGATGATTATGAAATGCAGCAACAGATCCGGGCGGGAAAGACTTTCGGGAGCGTGCCCTTCGACGAACTGTTCATGTTGGGGCTGGAACGCGACAACGATCTCCCCATGCGCGCCCACATCGGCACTCATGACGGTCGCAAAGGCAGCGCACCTCTGGGCCGCAATTATTTCCTTGCCACTTGGGAGGCGGACAAGAACCTCTATGGAAACGGAATTGTAGGGTTGAAGATTGGACCCTTTCTTGATACCGGCAAGATTACCGACCCGGTCGCATCGCTCGGTTCAGAGCAATGGCTGTGGGACACCGGCGCTCAAATCAAGCTGCGGGTGTTCGGTAGCGGAGTGGCTTTCTCTTACGGCAGAGACCTACGCTCAGGAAAAAACGCTTTTTACTTAACCCTGCTCCCGTAAGTCTGTCCCGAGCTTGATAGTATTCGTTATAACGAATACTATAAGGAATGCGATGCCTCCTAAGAACAATCGAAAAGCGCGCCGCCCCGGAGATTTAGAGGAGCAGGTCTTCCTTGCCCTCGCCATCACCAGCGATCAACTGGCCCGAAGACTCGAGCCGGTGCTCCGAGCGGCGGACATATCGCCCACCCAGTACAACGTGCTGCGGATCCTAAGGGGCGCGCCCGAGGGTCTGGCTTGCACCGAGATCGGGAACCGCATGATCAGCCGAGACCCTGATATTACAAGACTTTTAGATAGGCTTGAAAAGCGTGGACTGGTTTCCCGCTGCCGCCAGAGAAGCGACCGCCGTACGGTCTTAACTCGCATCACCGAGGCCGGCCTCAAACTCCTCAGCCAGCTCGATTCACCCGTGCTCGACACCCACCGTTTACTGCTTGGCCACCTCGGACCCGAAAAGCTCCATGGCTTGCTCCAACTGCTCAGTGACCTACGCCGGCCGGAGGAGCAAGAACTGGGTGAATCTTATTCGTTATAACGATCATCTGTATAACGTATAAGGAGAACGACCATGAGCGTCGCTGTCATCCCCGAGGTAAACAAAACCACTTCGACCTGGAACATTGACCCGGTGCATTCCACAGCCCAATTCAAGGTCAAGCACATGATGATCTCAAACGTGAAGGGCGAGTTCACGACCTTGAAAGGTGCGCTCGAGTTCGACGAGCAGGATATCGAGAACTCCCGCGTACAGGCCGAGATTGACGCCACGACGATCAACACGCGCGAGCCTCAGCGGGACGCGCACCTGAAGAGTGCCGACTTTTTCGATGTGGAGAAGTTCCCTGCTCTCTTGTTCCGCTCGACCAAGGTGTCTCGGAAGGCGCAGGACGAATTGACGGTCGCAGGAGAGCTTACGATTCACGGCGTGACCCGTCCGGCAACTTTCACGGTGGAAGGCCCGAGTGAAGCAGCCAAGGATCCGTGGGGCAACCATCGCATTGGATTGTCGGGCACGACCAAGATCAATCGCAAAGACTTTGGCTTGACCTGGAATACGGCGCTCGAGACCGGAGGCATTCTAGTCGGAGACGAAGTCACCATCACGCTCGACGTTCAGTTTGTGAAAGCCATTTGACCAAGGGGATTTTTCACTCCTCAAACCCGGGGGCCAGACTTGAATCGCCGGCCCATTTCGCTCATCCAAAAAGGAGAACATTATGTCGCTCCGACCTGTAAAACAAGTGATTGAATCCAAGCCGACCTTAGAAGGAGCTGGCGTCAAGCTGCGGCGCGCCTTCGGTTTTGGGCAGACCAAGGAGTTCGATCCTTTTCTGCTGCTTGACGATTTCCGCAACGACAATCCCGAGGACTACCTTGCGGGATTCCCGTGGCATCCACATCGCGGGATTGAAACCATTACCTATGTGCTCGCCGGATCGGTCGAGCACGGAGACAGCCTGGGCAACAAAGGAAAAATGGGGGCGGGCGACGTCCAGTGGATGACCGCCGGCAGCGGCATTCTGCATCAGGAGATGCCAAAAGGAGACCCCCGTGGCCGAATGCATGGCTTTCAGCTGTGGGCCAACCTGCCCGCAGATCTGAAGATGACCGATCCACGGTACCAGGACATTCCCTCGACGGCGATTCCAGAGGTGACCGATGATGACGGGACCAAGGTTCGCGTGATCTGCGGGAATTTCATGGGCATCACCGGTCCGGTCGAAGGCGTTGCCGCCGACCCGAACTACGTGGATGTATTGGTTCCTGCGGGCAAGCGCAAAACCCTCAAGGTTGAGACCTCGCGGCACGCGTTCGCATACATCTTTCAGGGATCGGGCAAGTTCCGCGATGCCTCCGGTCCACAGGGAGTCTTAACCGAGCGGGTGGGAAGCGAGGAAGATTACCCCGTACGAACCGTGGGAGATCATTCCTTGGTGCTGTTTGACCGTGGCGATGAAGTCGTGGTCGAGGCGGGAGAAGAAGGAATTCGCTTCCTTCTCGTCTCGGGCAAACCGATTGAAGAACCCGTCGCCTGGTATGGACCCATCGTAATGAACACCCAGGAACAGCTGCAGCAGGCTTTCTCCGAGCTGCGGCAGGGCAAGTTCATTAAGAAGTAAGCCTGAATCTCCCGTGGCGGCTCTCCTCACGCCTACAGACCGCCACGGCCCTTGCCAGGGTGTCGACCCGTTCTCTTGGCATCTGCGGCGGGGCGACCAGCATCAGCACCTGTTAGGCTGGATGAAGGCGCTGAGTAGCCCTGGTCTATCTGCCAGATTTTCTATGAACTCTCCCGATTGGAAACGCGTTGCGATCCTCGCCACGGGATGGCTATTTATTGCCTTGGGGATCGCGGGGCTGTTTCTGCCTTTTCTCCAAGGAATTCTCTTCTTGCTCATTGGGCTGGTGATTCTTTCGACCGAATATTCCTGGGCGAGGCGGATTCTGGGACAGGTGCGCACCCGCTTTCCAAAGTTGGACAGGCTGATCAAAGCGGCGCATGAGAAGGCCAGTGCGATTCTTGGCCAAAACAAAGAGCCAGGGACAGAGTAGTTAGAGAACCTGGGCGCCCACTGTGCTTTTTGAGCGCGACGGAGCGGTCGACTGCGGCAATCGGGTCTTTTCGGCAAGAGCAATTGGGAGGGTTGCCCGCAGAAGAGTTCCTTGCGAGCTGGACTCGATCACAAGGCTTCCTCCGAGTTCCTTTACCCGCTCCCGCATACCAGCTAAGCCCACGCCCACGTTTGTGCCATCCTTTTGGAATCGCGCGAGGGTCTCGGGTGGAACTCCCTTCCCGTGGTCCTGAACGGAAAGAACCACCGAGGACGCATTTCGGGTGAGATGTATCTCCACCGATCGACTTCCGGAATGGCGATGAACGTTGGTCAAGGCTTCCTGCAGAATTCGAAAAAGTGCAGTCTCGGTTTCGGAAGAAAGCCGCTCGTGCAAGTCGGGAATTCCCAGAACAACCGCGATACCGCAGCGCTTGCCGAAACTCTCCACATACCAACGAGCCGCAGAAGCAAATCCGGCCTCATCGAGGAGCGGCGGATGCAGGAGGTGGGACAAGGTGCGAGTGTCGGAAATGGCGCGATCGATCAACTGTTGAGCCTCGCGAAGATACAAGCCACCATCTCCGTCAGAACGCGCAAGCACGTCCAGATTGATCTTTGCGGCCGTCAGGTACTGGCCCAGGCCATCGTGCAATTCGCGGGCAATGCGACGCCGCTCTTCGTCCTGCACACGAAGTAGCCGGGAACTCAATCGGCGCAATGCGGTCGTGCGTTGAGCCACCAAGGATTCAAGCTCATCCCTTGTACGGCGCAGGGCCTCTTCCGCCTGCTGCCTCTCGTCCAGGTGATCGCGGATTTCATATTGCCGTTGGCGCGCTCCGAGCGCGGTGCGAACCGAGCTAATCAAAGTTGCCGGGCGAAGCGGCCGCTCGAGCAAGGAGACATTTCCAAGAGAAGCAAGCGAACGCACCTCTCGTTCGGTTGCAGCCGTGCTGATTCCCCCACTGGTGAGGACGATCATCGGGAAATCGGACCAGGGCGGCTGCTCAGAGAGATGGCTTCGAAGCAGGTCTACGGCCTGGTCTTGCAAAATCTCCTCGGTGACGACGGCGCCCCCGGCACCCTCCGAGATCGCCGACGTGAGCTCGGAGACGCCCAGGACGCGGTGGCTTGCGATCTTCGAATCGTCGAGAACAGCTTTAATCAGAGTGGCATCCTTGCCAAAAGGAGCAAGCACCAATACTCGCAGATCGCTATTTGCCGAGTTAGCTTCCAAGCCGAAGACCATTTCCGTGGCTGCTCCCATTGCCTTCGCCGACCAGGGCAGGAATGCCGGTTAGCACACCATGAAAATCCTTCAGCGGATCGCCCACATGAATCTGATTCGGGCCCAACCTCAACTCACGAATGGTGTGCTCGTGAGCACCGCTGCGCTTCTTAATAATGGAGATTGCCTGCCGCACTTCCCCCTGCGCCTCGAAGTAACGAAGCACGATAATGTTGTCAGCCAAATAGCTGACGTCGGCAGGAGTTTCAATGGCGCTGCCAATCACCCCCATCTGCGCCAGCACCATGAGCGTAACCACTCCCCGATGGTTCAGGTAGGTGAGCAGTTCGTGCAGATGCAAGGCAAGAAACTGTTCTCCAGGCATTGCCTGCAAAAACCCATTAAGGCTGTCGATCACGACCGTGCGGGTGTCCTCACTCTCGACCGCGGTGCGGACCAATTCGACAAATTCCCCCGGCGACATCTCGGCAGGATCAAGGCGATGGATCTTGATGCGCCCGCTTTGGATATGGGGCACGAGCTCCATGCCTAGACCGGACGCACGCTGGATGAGGGTACTGATGGTTTCTTCGAAAAGAAAGATCGATGACGATTCGCCACGCTCAGCGGCGGTGACCACCCAACGAACCGCGATGGTGCTTTTACCGCAGCCAGCCGGACCCAGTAGAAGTGTGCTCGTGCCGAGATCGAGTCCTCCACCCACTAATTCGTCGAGTTCCCTGATTCCGCTCTGGACAAAACCGCGCCGGGCCGGTGGTTCTTCGTATTCGGAAGCAATCAGGCGCGGGTAAACAACCACTCCTCCTTCGCGAATCATGTAGTCGTGGAAGCCTTCGCGGAAGGCGCACCCGCGGAGCTTGGCGACCTCAAGACGCCGGCGAGTTTTGCCATATTCAACCGGATTCTTTGAAAGCGAGACCACGCCGTGGACGATGCTGTGCAGCTCGAGGTCACGCTCACGGCTGGTGCGGTCATCAAGCAGAAGTACGCTGCAATTTCGAGGCGCGGACTCCTTCAACGAAAGTACCTGGCGGCGGTAGCGCAGCGGATCCTTCGCGAGCATGCGGACTTCCGAGAGCCCATCGATGACCAGGCGATCGGGTCGATGCTCGTTCACCTCTTTCATGATCATCTGCACCCGATCGTTCAGTTCCACCTCGGCAGGATGAAACACGGTGTACTGGCCTTCGGGCTTGAGCTCTTGCTCGGTCGGTTTGAGTTCGAGAATGCGGATGCCGTCAAGCTTGAGGCGATGCGCACGGGCGACGTTCAGAAGATCCTGGCGAGATTCCGACAAGGCCACATAAAGGACTTTCTCGCCGAGCCTTAGGCCTTCGGCGACGAACTGCATGGCCAGAGTCGTCTTGCCTGTACCAGGCTCGCCTTCGAGAAGATACACGTGCCCGGAGGGAAGACCACCTCCCAAAACATCGTCAAGCCCAGAGCATCCGGAGCTGGAACGAGTCCCGGCTTCAGCCTCTTTCAGTTGTGTATTCACCATATGCAGTCGAGAAAAGACGACTTCACGTACGTACTTTCGAGGAAAATCGCAGCAGACGGTCGACGGCCTTTTGTCCCCGCAAAAAGCGCCCCCCCCCCAACGCAGTCTCACAGACCTAATAGATTCTACAGACGCAATAAATTCTAATGAGGACAGGCACAACGTCTATACAGTGGTTTCTGTAGTGCGCAAAGGGCAGCCATGCAGCTGATAAGAATCTGCGCGTCTTGAGACTCAGGGAAGAAGCTAGACCTGAGAAATGGCCGGGTTGGGGATGGGAGATGCCAATTTCGTGCTCGAGGGTTCGGAGGCGTCTACCGGTTTCGGAAGCCATTTCCGAATCTTTGGCAGCGCGGCTCGGGCAATTTGTTCGCCGATACGGACAAGCTCGGAGCTATGCTCAAAGTCGTCGTGGCGATAGCCGGAGACGTCGGGCTCAATGATGAGGTCAGCGCAAGCTCTCGCCTGGGCACAGTTCATATCTTGCGCAATGGAGAAACACTGGCCGATCACATCGAACAAGTGGCGGGGGCCATCTTTGGTCGACCATGTGCTCTTCAGGTTCACGGCAATCACGCGGTGTGCCCCCATATCGCGCACCGGCTGGGTGGGAAGCGAGTGTGCCAGCATGCCATCGACGAGCATCCGGCCGTTCACCGTAACCGGCAGGAAAACCCCAGGGTAGGCACAACTGGCGCGCACGGGATCGGCAAGTGGGCCCGAGCGAAACACCACTCCTTCGCCCGAGACGAAGTCGGTGGCCGTGACGGCGAGTGGGATTCGGAGTTCTTCAAAGGTCTTCGCCTTTAGAATCCGGTTTAAAAATGAAATCATGCGAAGGTTGGTTGCGAAGCCGTAACGTGAGAGGGTCCAGCGGGCAAGATCCCGAAAGCGGACTCGGGCAGCAATCGATTCGAGTTCTGCCGGAGTTACACCACTGCAATAGGCCGCGCCGATGAGTGCACCGACGCTGGTTCCGGCAACAAAATGAACCGGGATGCCTTCGGCCTCAAGAGCTTTCAGGACGCCGACGTGCACGATTCCGCGGGCAAATCCGCCCCCAAGGGCAAGGCCAATCGAGGGAGTTTTCGCGGATGGAAGGGACTCTGGGATAGGGGAAAAGCCGCGTCCAAGGGCGCGAACCGAGCGCACGATTTTGCGCAGACCCTTCAAGGCTGATCCGTCCTCCTGCCGAACCATCCCGCTACTAGGTAAGATGCTGCTTGAAGTAGTGTAAGGCGACGGTATTTAGCAGAGATAATTACTCTAGGACGGCAGGTAACCAGGGATGACGAAGCCCTTTGTTCCTGATAAGTTGGAGGGCCATGCCAAGAGAAATTTCAGCCGGGGGAGTGGTCGTACGGAAGACCGGGACGGGCTTCGAAGTTGCTGTGATTGAGCCTCGGCGGGAGGGTGGCACGTCGAACTCCGCCAAGCGCAAATCAGGCAAACAGGGTCAGGTGCTCGCACTTCCGAAGGGGATCGTCGATCCCGGAGAACAAGCCGCCCAAACCGCCGTGCGGGAAGTGCTCGAAGAAACCGGCGTCAAGGCCGTGATCATTTCAAAGCTCGCCGATATCAAGTACGTCTATGTGCGGTCCTGGGGCGACAAACAACGAGTGTTCAAGATCGTGAGCTTCTTCCTGTTGAGGTATGAGTCCGGAGAAATTGACAGTGTGACGCGGGAGATGCGGATCGAAGTGAAGCAAGCTCTGTGGATCCCGCTCGAAGGTGCGGAACGTCGCCTGAGCTACCGCGGCGAGCGTGACGTAGTCCGCAAGGCGCAAGAGTGGTTGAAGGCGCACGCCGAGGAGGTGCCGTGATGGCAAGAATTATCCACCGCGAGCAGCACTTTACTTCCAGCAATTTCGTCCGTGATGTCGTCATCGGCATGTCGGACGGACTGACGGTTCCCTTTGCGCTAGCCGCCGGCCTTTCGGGGGCGATCGCGAATACCAGATTCATCGTGATCGGCGGGTTAGCCGAGATCGCGGCGGGCTCGATTGCGATGGGACTGGGCGGATACTTGGCGGCACGCGGCGATGCCGAGCACTACGTTCAGGAGAAGGCCCGCGAGTATCGCGAAATCGAAGAAATTCCCGAAGAGGAGAAGGCCGAGGTCAGCAAAGTTTTCCGGAACTACGGATTGACCGTCGAGGAAAGCACGCCCGTCGTCGAGGCCCTGAGCGCGCGTCCGGATGCTTGGGTAGATTTCATGATGCGCTTCGAGTTGGGGCTGGAAGAGCCGGACCCGAAGCGGGCGGTAACCAGCGCCGCGACCATTGCGGCCTCGTATGTGGCCGGCGGTTTGATCCCGCTCTCGCCATATATTGTGCTGAACAATGCTGTCCGGGGCTTAATCGTTTCGGCCATTGTGACCTTGCTTGCATTGGGCGTCTTTGGGTTCATCAAGGGCAAGTACACGGGCGCTCATTCGCTCAGAAGTGCGGGACAAACCGTGCTCATTGGCGGAGTGGCCGCCGCGGTGGCGTTCGCGCTGGCCAAGTGGATCGCCTAAATCATTTCCAGATGCTGCGCAGCTTCCAGCTTGTACCCTTGGCGTCGACTGGCTTTCCACTTTTTGAAAACAATTCGACTCTGGTGTGCCCTGACGGGGGAAAAATGAGGTTGGTCATCGCGATGGTGCCGTCCTGGGCGTAGGCCTCGATCGACGAACGATCAACGACTAACCTGAGATCGAAAGGACGGCCTGGCGCGAGTGGGGCAGTGGTGCGAGCGGCAAAGCCTTCCGCAAGGATGGCGCCTGACTTGGTTCGATCCATGAAGAATTGTTGCTTTTCTCGATCGAAACCAATCTCGGTCCACTCCTGTTCGCCTGTACGCAGCCGAATTCCAAACAACTTCTCCTCGCCGGGAACGAAGTTCAGTTCCATTTCAAACGGGGCCTCGAGGGGGACCTTGCTGCCTGATGCACCGGAAAACGGATCGCCCGGCTTCCCTTCCCGAAGCCCGGCGACAACCGGTGTCTGCTTGGCGGTGAGACCGTCCTTGTCCCTTAGCAGCGCCAGCCGCCGTGGCAGACTCATCTGCCCGCGCCACGGGGAGGTGGGCAGCTTCGAGGCATACTGCCAATTGTTCATCCAGCCGAGAAGCACCGGCTGAGCTCGGGCCGGCAAGTGGTTGAAGCTGATGGCACAGTAGTCGTCTTTGCCGTAATTGGTCCAGCCATGCCAACCGGGCTCACTCGAAGGAGTGAAATGCCTGCCGTCGAAATCACCCAGGAAATACTGCTCACCCGAGCCTCCTTGGAGAGCCCCGGGATTGAGCCCCACCTTTAACATCCACATGCCACCTACCCCGTCCCCCGCTGGAATGTGCAGAAGGTCGGGGCATTCCCAAACCCCACCCACCTCACCGGCCGGGCCAAAGTCACTGAGCTCGGTCCATCGCTTCAAGTCTCGAGAGGTGTAAAACCGAACCTTGTGCAGCTTGGGCAACGCGACCGCCATGACCCACCCTTTCAAGGGCTCGTCCCAGAACACGCTCGGGTCCCGGAAGTCGGCCATGCCGAGATCGATTACTGGATTTCGGCGGTATCGTGTCCAGGTGCGCCCATGATCAAGGCTGTAGGCAAGGTTTTGAGTCTGGCGTGTCAGCTCAGGCGTGCTTCTATGACCGGTGTAGACAGCCACCAAACATTCCACTTGGGTGCCGCATAGTCCACTCGTGTTCTTGTCCACGACGACGCTACCGGTGAAGACCATCTCGCCGTCGTGCTCGGGAATGGCCACCGCGAGCTCCCGCCAATGCAGCAGATCTCGGCTGACCGCGTGCCCCCAGCTCATGTGCCCCCATTCGTCGCCAAAAGGGTTGTACTGGAAGAAAAGGTGGTACTCGCCCTCAAAGAACACCAAACCGTTGGGGTCGTTCGTCCAGTGCATTCGCGGAGAAAAGTGGACTTGCGGGCGGTAGAGCTCTTGATAGGCCCCCGATTGTCCCGCAGCGATTGAAGTCAGCACCAATGCCGCGGGCAGCACACAAAGGAACAGAGAGAGTTTTAAAAGGTTCGTCATTCTCCGGCCGAAGCGGAAGTATATATCTCTCCCCTCCAGTATCATTTCCTTATGGCGTTTCCCATCAAGACCTGCGTTGTCTGCGGAGAGGAATTCGAGTTGGAGCCCGGCAAGCCCGGTTTTGCCAACCGCTGCCCGGAATGCAGCGCTGAGAATGAGGCCGCATCGAAAGATGGGGGCCCAAATCCGCCACCCGATAGCGAATTAAACGCGGCCCGTAGAAGGGCCATGCGTGACCTGCTGTACCGGAAAGACAGCTAACGACTTTTGAAAGCCGAAAAATCTCACATTAATCCTCGGTTCGCGTCTATCTATATGGCGCCGAACCTGTAACAATACTTTCTAGGGAACTCCCGCCAGGGATCTTCCGTACCATAGGGTAGGCATGAGGAGCTTGCTAGACATCTTTGCGCAGATTTTTCGGAACTTGTGGGCCCACAAGCTGCGTTCCTTTCTCACGATGTTCGGCATTGCCTGGGGTGTCGGTTCCCTGCTCCTACTGGTAGGAGTCGGGGAGGGCTTCCGCTCCGGCAACAAGCGGGAAATGGCTGAGTTCGGCAAAGACATCATGTTCATCTTCCCCGGCCGGGCACCAGCCGTGACTGGCAGCATGAACTCGGCACGGTGGTACCGGCTCAACTACAACGACTACCGGGATATGCTCTTAGCCCCGCATGTGCGCCGGGCGTGTCCGATCATCGACCGCAATGATTTGCGCGAAGTCAGCGAATTCGCCACCGGCAGCGGCACGATCTTAGGGGTCGAACCTCAGATGAGCGAAATCAGCTATCTTCCCTTGAAGGATGGGCGGTGGCTGAATGATCTCGATACGGTGCAACGGCGCAATGTAATCGTGCTCGGCAGTGAGTTGCAGAAGACGCTGTTTCCCGGCCGTCCGGCGCTGGGCGCCACAATCCTGATCAATGGCATGAGTTTCCAGGTGGTGGGCACGCTGCCGCACCTGGGCCGAGGCGACAATCTGTGGCTCAACATGCGCGGATATATTCCATTCTCGGTGATGGAAGCATCGTTCCCCATTAAAGGAGACAACCAGCAGGGAGCGATTTCCTTTATCGAGTATCAGCCCACCAGGACCAACGACCACGAACTCGCACAGAAGGAAGTGCACAAGATCGTAGCCCGCAATCACCAGTTTGACCCCAACGATGAGAACGCTTTTGACGAATGGGACTCCATCCAATCCTCGAAGATGGTCAACACCATTTTCGATGTCATGAATATGTTCTTGGGGACGGTGGGAATGGTGACCCTGGCGCTGGGGGCAATCGGGGTCATTAACATCATGCTGGTTGCGGTTTCCGAGCGAACCCACGAAATCGGCTTGCGCAAGGCACTGGGCGCAACCAACCGCAACATTCTGTTCCATTTCTTTTTGGAAGGACTCCTACTCACGCTGGGAAGCGGCCTGATCGGCATGGCTCTAGCGGGCGGCATCATGGCCGCGATGGGGACGGTTCACGGTCCGGGCGGATTCGATCCCCCGAAGCTTGTGCCCATGTCGGCGATGCTGGCGATTGGCAGCCTTACACTGGCTGGGGTTGTTGCCGGCCTTTATCCAGCGCGTAAAGCAGCTCTTCTGCAGCCGGTGGAAGCGCTGCGACAGGAATAGCAGATGTTCCGCGACCTTCTTCAAGAAGCCTACACAGCGATGCGCCATAATCGGCGGCGAACGGCGCTCACCATGCTGGGTATGGCCTGGGGCATCGCCACGGTGGTGATGCTGCTCGCATACGGCGACGGGTTCGGACAGGCCTGCGCGAACATCTTCGCGAACTTCGGCAACAAGCTCGTAATCGTGGTTCCAAACCGGACATCCATGCAAGCCGGTGGCGAAAAGTCAGGCACCCCGATCCGGTTCACGCGGGAAGATGTCGACACCCTCACAACCAATCTTCCGCAAATTACCCATATCACCCCTGAGGTCAGCAAACCGGCAAACGTCCAGTATGAAACTCGCACTTTCAGCTGGACAGTCACCGGGAACGATCCCAATGTCGAGCAAGTGCGATCTTTGAAGATCGATCAAGGCCGCTTCTACAACCTTGAAGATCAGCTGCAACGCGCGCGCGTAGTCGTAATTGGATCCGAGGCGAAGGAGAAGCTGTTTTCCGGCAGAAACGCGCTCGGCGAGCGTATCCGCCTGGACGGACTCAGCTTTGAAGTCGTCGGGGTTCTAACCGCGAAGATGCAGGAGGGAAATGACGATATCAATCGTACGATCTACATTCCCTTCACCACCATGAGTGATCTGAAGGACACTCACTATCTCGATTCCATCTGGTTCACCTATCAAACCCCAGCCTACGAGCAATTGGAACAGTCGGTTCGCAGCATATTGGCGATTCCGCACAAGTTCAATCAGGCCGACCGTCAGGCCGTTCGGGTTTTCAATCTCATGGTGCAAGTGCATCAGTTCGAAATTATCAGCATGGGCCTGAAGTTCCTGATGGGCGTTATCGGTACGTTGACGCTTGGAATCGGTGGCGTCGGACTGATGAACATCATGCTGGTTTCGGTCACCCAACGAACCCGAGAGATCGGCGTGCAGAAAGCATTGGGAGCGCAGCGGCGCTACATTCTGACGCAATTTCTGGCAGAAGCATTGACCATCACCGCGATCGGCGGGGTACTAGGAATTCTCCTGGCGTACATCGTTGCCCTTTCGGTGGGTCGCCTCACCTTGTACAGTGCTTTCGCCAAAAACGGCGAGGCTGGAGATATCCGGCTGATGATTGCACCCGGAACGCTGATCGCATCAACCATCATTCTGGGAGCGGTCGGCCTCATCAGCGGCATGATTCCGGCGCTGCGCGCTTCGCGACTCGATCCCATTGAAGCGTTAAGGCACGAGTAGCTCGGAGTTCCCCCATCCACTGAGGGAATCTGGTTTGTCTCTTTCGGCGAACGAATCTGTTGCCGACAATCATGGAATGCGATTTCGGATTTCCCTTCTGCTTCTGCTCTGTTTTTTCCCATGGGTTTTCTCCTTCGCGCGCGTCGCGCGATCCCGCGGCTGGACGCCGGACGCCTCCTACAGCTCTGCACTGGCAGCAGCCAACCGATTTCTGCACGCTTGGCAAACCCAAGATCACGAAGCCGGGATCCTGATGCTGACTGACCTGGCACGCCAGCAGGCAAGCTCCGAGAAGTTACAGGCATTCTTTTCGCCCGGCAGCGATGCCGCCTATGAGATCCAGCGCGGAAAAAAGATGAATGGCGGCGAGTATGCCTTTCCGGTTGTGTTGTTTGGGACCTCGCAGAATTCGCAGCCGCGCGTCTGCCGACTGTTGATTATTCACACCGGAAAGTATGAATGGGCGGTCAACCGGCTTCCTTAGGTTTTAGAAAATCTCAAACGAACGCCTCTAATGAGAAGATGGTGCCGATTGGCCGGCTTCGTGTAAGTTCATGTCCTTTGTGTTTTACTATTCTGTCCTCTGAGTTCCCGTGAAGCGAATCCGCAAAGTCGCGGTGCTGGGTGCCGGCACAATGGGTGCGCGCATTGCAGCGCACCTCGCGAATGCAGGCGTGCCGAGCTTATTGCTCGACCTCGTTCCCGCGGGTGTCGAGTCGACCGCGCGCAACAAGGTGGCCTCGGCCGGACTCGAAGCCGCCCGCAAAACCAAGCCGGGGGCGTTCTTCGAACCAGCGCTCTCGTCTTTGGTGACGCCCGGCAATTTTGAAGACAGCCTGGCTCGCGTGGCGGAGGTGGATTGGATCATCGAGGCCGTGGTCGAAGATCTTGCGATCAAACGAGCCCTGCTCGGGAAAGTAGAAGCACTACGAAGGCCAGGCACAATCGTTACCACCAATACGAGCGGCCTGCCGGTAGCCAAGATCGCCGAGGGCTTCTCGAATGATTTTCGGCGGTCGTGGTTCGGCACGCACTTTTTTAATCCCCCGCGCTACATGCGTCTGCTGGAAATCATTCCAACTCGAGAAACAGATCCTGCCGCTATAGAAGCCATCTCGACATTTGCCGATCTGCACCTAGGAAAGGGCGTTGTCACTGCCAAGGACACACCGAACTTCATTGCCAACCGTATTGGAACATTTTCAGTTTTGAATGGGATGCGATTGATGGAGGAACTAGAACTCACCATCGAAGAGGTCGATGCGCTGACCGGCCCGGCAGTCGGATGGCCGCGTTCAGGGACATTCCGCACTCTGGACATGGTAGGGCTCGACGTTCTTGGGCATGTCGTTCGAAATATGGAAAAAATTGATGGGCAAGAGCCCCTCCCCCGCCCCAGCCCCCTTCCCGCCTTTTTCGACAAGATGCTCGAACGAAACATGCTCGGCGATAAGACGGGCGGCGGGTTCTATAAGAAGCAGAAGAGCGGCGGAGAAGACGAAAGGCTGGCTCTCGACTGGAAAACGCTGGAGTATCGTCCGCGGCAGAAAGCCAAATTCACCTCGCTCGAGATGGCGAAGAATGTCGATGATCTGGCGCAACGTCTCGCCACCCTGCTCGGAGGACCGGGAAAGGGCAAAGACGAACGGTTCCTGTGGAACGCCCTAGCGGACCTTTGGAACTACTCGGCGAACGCCGTACCTGAAATTTCCGACAATATTGTCGAAATCGATCGCGCCATGCGGCTTGGTTTCAACTGGGAAATGGGCCCCTTCGAACTGTGGGATGCGGCAGGCGCCGAGCCAACCGTTCAGCGGATGAAAAAAGAGGGGCGCACGGTCTCGGCGAATGTGGAACGGCTGTTGGCAGAACAGAAGTCCTGGTACCAGGACTTTGCCCGAACCCCATCGCACCGTGCGTACTTCGATCTGGCGACCTCCACCTACCTGCCGGTTGAGGTTCCAGCTGGCGTGTGGTCAGTGAAAGTAGCGAAACAATCGAGGGGCACGGTGAAGAAGAACTCGAGCGCCTCGATTGTCGACATCGGCGACGGGGTGGCCTGCATCGAGTTCCACTCCAAGATGAACACGCTGGGGACCGACATCGTGCAGTTAGTCTCGCAGACGCTAAAGCCGGGTGGTGCCGGAGACAATTTCGAAGCCTTCGTCATCACCAACGACGCAGCGAACTTCTCTGCCGGCGCCAATGTGATGCTTCTGCTGATGAGCGCTCAGGAAGAAGAATGGGACGACATTGATCTCGCAATCCGACAGTTCCAGGGCATGACGCAGGCCATTAAGTTCTCACCCAAGCCGGTGGTGATCGCGCCATTCGGGATGACCCTGGGAGGGGGGGTGGAGATGTCGTTGCATGCTCCCCTCCGCCAGCCACACGCCGAGCTCTACATGGGCCTGGTGGAAGTTGGCCTGGGTCTGCTGCCCGGCGGCGGTGGCTCGAAAGAGATGGTGCTGCGCGCGATTGATTCCACCCGCGCAGTGCGCCCGGGAGGAAGGGGCGAATCAGTCGAATTGATGGAGGCCATGAAACGCGCGTTCGAGACCATCGCCATGGCGAAGGTCTCAACTTCCGCGCAAGAGGCAAGAAGCCTCGGCTTGCTGAGTTCCTCCGATCGCATCACGATGAACCGCGATCGCCTGCTGACCGATGCCAAACAGCGAGCGCTCGAACTGGCGAACAGCGGCTACGAACCGCCTCAGCCGCGAACCGATATTCCGGCTCCGGGCGAGAACATCCTGGCAATGCTCAAACTTGGGGTTCACCTGATGAGACAGGGCGAGTACATCACCGAGCACGAAGTGAAAATCGGAACAAAGGTCGCCGAGGTGCTCTGTGGCGGGAACGTTACACCGGGAACCCCGCTCAGCGAACAATATTTTCTGGATCTGGAGCGAGAGGCGTTCAAGTCGCTCTGCGGGGAGAAGAAAACCCAGGAAAGGATTCAATACACGCTTAAGACCGGTAAAACCTTACGGAACTGAGCTACGCTCAACCTACGCCGACTTCTTAATACGCGGTATCTCGATTACCTTCCCGCGATCTTCCGCTGGAACCCACTTTACGTTCTTACGATAACTACTTGGAACGTAGAATGTGATTAGCTTTGCCACTGTGCCCCTCCCGCGACTTCCAACTTCTTTTCCGAGTATAACAACACAGCCATGGCACAGAAGTTGCATTCTTCTTGTCAAACCTAGGTCACGAAGCTGTGGTAGATTCGACTTCTGCCATGAAAGAGCTTGCTGGCTGGGCCCTCAACATCGCTAACCAACGAGGTGCTACTTACGCCGATGTACGTGTCATCGACGAGCGCAGCCGCGCGCTCGCGACCAAGAACGGGAAAATAGGAAATGCTTCGGACTCGCGCTCCCAGGGCTTCAATATCCGGGTACTGATGGATGGTGCTTGGGGCTTTGCCTCATCTGCAGAGCTCGAGCGATCTTCAGTGGAGGCAACCGCCGGGCGTGCCGCCGACATTGCGAAAGCATCGGCACGCGTCAAGCAAAGCGATGTTCGGCTCGCACCGGAAAAGCCTGTCAGGGCGGAGTGGACCACGCCATATCGAATCGACCCGTTCTCGATTTCCATTGAACAGAACCTGGCTTTGCTTGAAACCATCGACCGAGAGCTTCGTTCGGTTCAGGGTGTGACGCTGGCTGAAACCAACATGAACTTCCGGCGGGAGGAGCAATGGTTCTTTTCGTCGGAAGGATCAGACATTCATCAGACCAAGTACACCTCCGGTGCGGGATACGTTGCCTATTCCTTTGCGGGAAACGAGATTCAGAAGCGCTCATATCCGAACTCGTTTGGCGGGCAGTGGCAAAACAAGGGATATGAGCTCCTCGATGAATTGAAGCTGGTTGAGAACGCGCGGCGCATCGGTGAAGAGGCGGTCGCCCTGCACAGCGCCGAGCAGTGCCCGCAAGGGGTGTTCGACATCATTCTTGAAAGTTCGCAGCTGGGATTGCAGATTCACGAATCGATCGGGCACCCGATCGAACTGGATCGGGTGCTGGGGATGGAAGCCAATTTTGCCGGTACATCGTTTTTGACGCTAGAAAAGCTCCGCACGCTCAAATACGGCAGCGAACTGGTGAACGTGGTGGCCGACGCCCGCGAGGAGCATGGCCCGGGCCTCGGAACCTTCGCCTTCGATGACGAAGGAGTGCCGGCACAGTCGACGCCGATTATTTCAAATGGCCTGTTTACCGGATATCTGAGCTCTCGCGAAACCGCTTCTCTCATCGGCTTAGAGCGTTCGGGGGGCACCTTGCGCGCGGAGAGCTGGAACCGGCTTCCCATCATCCGCATGACCAACATCAGCATACTTCCGGGAGAAACGCCCCTCTCTCTGGAGCAGCTGATCGCTTCAACCGATCAAGCCATCCTTTTCCAGACCAACCGGTCCTGGTCGATCGACGACAAGCGCTACAACTTCCAGTTCGGTACCGAGATCGGTTGGGAGATCAAAAACGGGAAGCGGATACGAATGCTGAAGAACCCGTCCTACTCGGGGATTACGACCGAGTTCTGGAATTCGATGGACGCCATCTGTTCGCGGGATGAGTGGACGCTCTGGGGAACGCCGAACTGCGGCAAAGGCCAGCCGCAACAAGTGATGGGAACGGGGCATGGAGCCAGTCCCGCGAGGTTCAGGAGAGTGAAGGTGGGGAGTGCGTATTCCTAGCATTCCGCACCGAACATTCGTCCAGACTGAGCATCGGGATCCCTTGAGGACCTTTTTGACGCTGTCGCTATCTCGAACTGAGTGCTGAATGTTGACTCGCGATCAGGCTGCTGAGATCTTTTCCCGCATTCGCAAGTACGCGGCGGCGGATGAACTGGAGTGCCTGTTTTACGGAGGCAGGTCGGCGCTGACCCGGTTCGCCAACAATACCATTCATCAAAACATGGCGGAGGAGAACTACGGGGTCTCGGTCCGTAGCGCGTTCGGCGGCCGTACGGCGCGGGCAACCACAAACAAGTTCGACGATGCGAGCTTGCAAGAGGTAGTGTCCGCTTCGGAGAGTCTGGCGCGGGTGCAGGAACCGGATCCGGACCTGCTGCCGATACCTTCCAGCGAAGAGGCGCAGGGCCGTTATTCGCCGCCTTCGAACGGCGCAGCCGCCCCGGAAGGCAACAAGCTTCCTTCGCGGCACTTCGAAGAAACCTCGAATCTCACTCCGGCGCAACGCGCGGATGCGGTAGGACAGGTCGTTGCAATTGCACAGAAGCGGAATCTAACCGCAGCGGGCATTTTCGCCAACTCCGAAAACATTGAGGGCATCTTCAATTCGCGGGGCTTGAGTCGGTGGCATAGGCAAACCTCGGCGGAAGTGTCTATCACCATGCTGGCAGGAGATTCCTCCGGGTGGCAGAAGGCAAACTCGCCGGACATTGCCAAGCTGAGCCCGGCACACCTGGCGCAAATCGCAGCGGAGAAAGCGGCGAAATCGGCGGCACCGCGCGAGATCGCTCCCGGCAAGTACACCGTAATCCTTGAACCCGCGGCAGTTCTCGACGCCGTGGGATTTGCTTTTTACGATTTCGGCGGCTTGGCAATTCTCGACCAGCGGTCGTTCCTGAATAATCGCATCGGCAGCAAGTTGTTTGGGGAGAATATTTCGATCTGGGACGACGTCTCCCATCCCCAGCAGTCGGGTTCTCCGTTCGATGGCGAAGGCATGAGGAGGAGCCGAGTACAACTGGTCGAGCAGGGGGTGGTGAAGCGGCTGGTGTATTCCCGGGCGAGCGCCGCGAGAATGAAGCAGTCCGGCCACGCCGCCAAGGTAGGCTTGGTCGAAACAACCGGACATGGTTTTCCGATCCCGAATGAAATCGGTGAAGCTCCCATGAATGTGGTCTTCGAGCCGCCTCAGGAGCCGAAGACAGTCGAGCAGATGATTGCATCCACCGAGCGCGGCATTCTAGTCACGCGTCTCTGGTACATCCGCGAGGTAGATCCTTACGAAAAGATCGTCACCGGCATGACGCGGGACGGCACATTTCTGATTGAAGGTGGAAAGCTCGTTTGTGGACTGCGCAATTTCCGGTTCAACCAAAGTCTGATTGAAATGCTGTCCCAGGTTGAAGCCATGAGCACGCCGGTGCGCACGAGCGGAGAAGAATCCCTCGACATGGTGGTCCCGGCCATGAAGATTCGGGATTTCAACTTCACCGAAGTGACGAAGTTCTGACCCCATCGCAGACCCATAGAGTGACTCTCGCTTTGACTGGTCCGATTGTGTAAACTTCAGCCACCTAGAAATTGATGGGCTGCTCGAAGCGATGGGAGACCTTCATGCGTCATGTTTCTGCCGTTCTTGGTGTCCTGGCGGTGTTTACGTTTGCCCAGGCTGCACTGGCTGCTGTTCCCGATCTCAAACCCGAAGAAATTGTCGCCCATCATCTCGATTCAATTGCACCGACAGCGATTCGCGGGGCTGCCAAATCACGCGTGGTCCAGGGGACGTTGAAGTTCCGAGTTCCGGTTGGCGGCGGAGGCGAAGTGAATGGCACCTGGGGACGGGTTTCTTCGGAACAAATGTCGGCATTTGTGATGCGGTTCGGGGTTGGGGACTGGCATGGCGAACAGTTTACCTTCGATGGTTCGAAGACGGGTTTTGCAGCCGCGACTTCCTCACACCAACGCTCAGATTTCGCGCAATTCATCAGCAGCCAGGACTTCATGATCAAAGAGGGCCTGCTGGGGGGTGAATATTCGACCGGCTGGGCTCTGCTGAGACTCGAAGAGAACCATGCCAGAGTCCAAAGTATCGGCCGCAGGAAGGTGGATGGCCGGGAACTCATTGGGCTGCAATATTTCTCGAAACACTCGAGTGATATGCAGGTAAAGATGTACTTCGATCCTGAAACCTTTCGCCACGTGCTTACCGTCTACTCTCTTGAAATTGCTCCAAACATGGCTAGCGATGTAACCAAGAGCGCCAGCCAAAAAGAAATTCGGTACACGCTCGAAGAGCGCTTCGGCGACTTCGAAACCACCGAAGGGGTCACGCTTCCGACCAGCTACCGTTTGCAGTGGACCGAGGAGTTGCAGAGTGGAAGAACCCTGCTATTTGACTGGCAAATGACCGTGACCGGGCTGCGCGACAACCTTCCCCTCGATACGGCTAACTTTCAGGTGAAATAGAGTTAAGCCTCGTCCTGCTCTTTTAATTTTGCCAGCACGCTGAAGTCTTCAAGGGTGGTTGTGTCGCCTTTGACTTCGCCGCCGCCAGCAAGCTCGCGCAATAAGCGCCGCATGATCTTGCCGCTGCGAGTCTTCGGTAGAGCATCGGTGAAACGGATGTCATCCGGCTTGGCTAGAGATCCTATTTCTTTCGCCACCCACTTGCGCAGCTCTTCCTTCAGCGCGGGCGAGGGCTTGCGGCCGCCTTCGAGGGTCACGAATGCAGCGATGGCCTGGCCTTTGATTTCATCGGGACGGCCCACCACAGCCGCCTCGGCTACTGCATCGTGGGCAACCAGAGCGGACTCTACTTCCATCGTGCTCAGGCGATGGCCAGAAACGTTGATTACGTCATCCACCCGGCCCATCACCCAGAAGTAGCCGTCTTGATCTTTGCGCGCGCCGTCGCCTGTGAAGTAGGCGCCGCGAATTTGCGAAAAGTACTGTTTCACATAGCGGTCGGGATCGCCATAGATGGTGCGAAGCATGCCGGGCCAAGGACGCTTCAGAATCAGAAAACCACCTGCGCCTTCGGGTACAGGCTCGCCATCCATGTTGACAATTTCCGGCACCACGCCCGGCATGGGCCTGGTTGCAGAACCCGGCTTGGTGGCAATCGCGCCTGGAATCGGGCTGATCATGATGTGTCCGGTTTCGGTCTGCCACCAGGTGTCGACAATCGGGCACCGGTCCCCTCCGATCACTTCCCGATACCACATCCATGCCTCCGGGTTGATCGGCTCGCCCACCGTGCCAAGCAGGCGCAAACTGGTCAGCTTGTGCTTCTTCGGCCAAGCATCGCCCCAGCGGATGAAGGTACGAATCGCGGTGGGGGCGGTATAAAAAATGTTTACCTGATGGCGGTCGATGATTCGCCAGAAGCGGTCCGGCTCGGGAAAGTTCGGCGCGCCTTCGTACATCAGGCTGGTGGCGCCATTCTGAAGCGGCCGTAAACGACGTAGCTGTGTCCGGTAACCCAGCCGATGTCGGCCGTGCACCAGTAGGTGTCTTCCTCTTGCAGATCAAAGACCCACTTGGTCGTGATGTAGGTTCCGACCGAGTACCCGCCGGTCGTATGAACTACACCCTTGGGCTTTCCCGTTGTGCCGGAAGTATAGAGAATGTAAAGCGGATGCTCAGCATCGAGCGGTTCCGCAGGGCATTCGTCGGAGGCGTTGGCCATCAACTCGTGCCACCAGTGGTCACGGCCAGACTGCAGGTTAATCGGTGTCCCCGAGCGCCTGTAAACCACCACATTTTTGACCGATGGGCAAGACTTTAAGGCTTCTTCGACCACCGGAAACAGCTTGACTTCGGTTCCGCGCCGGAAAGATCCATCTTGCGTGACCACGCAGGTGGCCTGCGAGTCGTGGATCCGGTCGATGAGGGCGTGCGAAGAGAATCCTCCAAAGATCACGGTGTGCGGAGCCCCGATGCGCGCACAGGCAAGCATGGCCACGGGAAGTTCCGGCGTCATGCCCATATAGATTGCGACGCGATCGCCTTTTCGCACGCCCAGCGATTTCAGGACATTTGCGAACTTCTGAACTTCTTTGTAGAGCTGCTGATAGGTGAGGGTGCGAACCTCACCCGGTTCGCTTTCCCAGATCAGCGCGGCTTTATTCTTGCGGGCGGTTTGAACATGGCGATCCAGGCAGTTGTAGGATAGGTTCAGCTCCCCGCCGACGAACCACTTGGCCCAGGGATGATCGTATTCAAGAATCTTGTCCCACTTCTTGAACCAGGCAAGCTCTTCTGCGGTGCGCGACCAGAACTTGTCAGGATCCTCGATGGACTCGCGATAAATGCGGTCGTAGTCTTCGGCACTCTTGATGTGCGCATCCTGACGGAATTCGGCCGAGGGCTCAAACTTGCGCTGCTCCTGAAGAACGGAATCAATGTGGGTACTGGGAACGGTCGCCATGCGGATCCTTGGGTAAATGAGTTCGTTCCGCATTTTACCTGCCAGCAGGGGGAGTTGTCTGCCGCGTACGATCGATTCGCGCAATCCTGGAAAAGCCCTTCCCTTCCGGCGGCCGGTAAACTGGGTTCCATGAACAGGAAGAAGGCCCACCAGAGCCAGTTCCATCGTTCACAGATCGGACGCGCCCAGCGATACATTCGTCTGCATCTACCCGAGCGGATGACGCTTGATCGCATCGCGCGCGAAGCAGGATCGTCCTCTTATCATTTTGCCCGCGTGTTCAACGCCTACGTGGGAGAGACGCCATTTGAGTTCATGCGGCGCTTACGTCTGGTCATGGCATTGCGCATGTTGCAGGAAGATTCTAGGGCGAGCGTGACCGAGATCGCTTTGAGCATTGGCTATGAAACCTCGGCGGCATTCAACAAGGCGTTCCGCAAGGCGCTCGAGACCAGTCCGAGCGATTTTCGCAAGCTGGGAAAAGACCGCCAGCACGAGGTGATCTACGCTCTGAGTCGTCCGAGACTATTAAAGGAGATCACGATGAACCTGACACCTGCTTTCGAGACGGTTACTCGTCCCCTGACGCACTACGTATTTCTCGAGAAACGCGGGCCATTCCAAGAGGTAGCGCCGCCGCTGTGGAATGACTTGATGCCCAGGCTCGAGCACCTGGAACAGCAGCAGATCCGCGAGTACCTGGGGCTGAGTGGCATTGACAAGAGCAAGCCGGGCGAAGACGCAATGATTTACCAGGCGGGAGTAGCTTGCCTCGAAAAACCGGGGAAACTGCCTGATGGTTTAGAGCACCGGGCGATCAAGGCCGGCAGGTATGCACGATTCCTGCTAACCGGGCCCTACGCCCACATTTGGATGGCGTTTGACCGGATATTTAAGAGCCTGGCAGAGCAGAAGGTGGAGCTACGTCCGGAGTTCTGCATTGAAAACTATCTCAACGACCCGCGGGCGACACCCGAAGACCAACTGCAGACGGAACTGCTCGTGCCGATCGCTTGATCAGAGGCTGGGAGCGGATTTCTCGAGCAGGTACGCTCCCGGACCTTGCTGCCCGCGGATGGAACGGCAGAATTCTTTCACGACGAATCCTGCTTGAACCGTGGCCGTGAAAGCCCCGCGAGTTGCCTCGCGCCATCTGCGAGCAAGCGCCATATCCGCTTGTTCCATGCGATCTATGTCGCCGGGGATCTCGATTGCCACGCGTTGTCGCGAGAGCGCGGTGGGAACATCCGCGGTCACAGGCACACCGTCACCGTTGAAGCGCACCAACGGTTCCAGGTGACTCAAAGCGTCGAGCACCTCGACCCGCGGGTCCCGCGCTCGAAGTCGGTCGCCAACTCTTTGCGATCCCAACTGCCATCTCACCCACAATCGATCCGTGCCGTTCGCATGCAGCGGGCTTGAGGTTTGAGGTCCGTAGAAATCCACTAGGTATTTCTGAGAAATGACGCCCAGCCTCGCAAAGTTCAGATGAGCATTGCGGCTGCGCAGGGGATCAAACGTCCAGCTGATTTCGTTCACTCCCAGCTTCAGCACCCGCTCCCGTTGAGCAAGTTTCAAGCGGTAGCCTACTTCGCGATGCCAATGTGACTCGCGCACCGCCAGCAAATGAGAATGAAACCCGATTCGGCCCTCGTGTAGGCTGGGAAACGCATAGGCAATGCCGACCATGTCTTCTCTCTCGAAAGCTCCCAGCCAGAGCGCCCCCGAGGCCTGCTCCGCGACGGCTGCGGTAAGGGAGGTGGCGTCGGCGTCGTCCAGGCTCCAGACCTGTTTTTCCAGCTGAATTGCGCGGCGCAGATCGGCGATGGACTCGAGCTCGCGGATCGTGAGGTCCGGTATGGCAGGGGATGGAGGCACGTCGGTTGTTGGGTGTTCACTATACGTCAGGCGACGGGAGGAGTCCAAAACAGAGATCCTTTTCACGAGAGGGAAGCTACGACCGGAATAGGGCTTCTGAACTCTTCCCTAGGGCTTCACCCAATGGGAACCGCAAGCGGTTGCCCATGAGCACTTCAGGAGCTCCGTAAAATTTTGTAAATTGTTGAGGAAAATCGACTTGCGGACACATCAAACAGGTGTCGAAAGCGGTACGATGGACAGTTTTCATCCTAAGGATTGTGAACGGGCATGCATG